>ERZ1370068.6966-contig-5914_pt1 | contig 31282 bp, 32 predicted proteins | sample MGYA00561227_ERZ1370068 | MGnify/ENA primary metagenome ERZ1370068 (study PRJEB38410, sample SAMEA6850437) | metagenome | study: Metagenomic assessment of the ecological functions of the soil: analysis of the soil microbiota associated with the...
GAGCGGGTCGAACAGGCGCACCGCCGTCACCTCGTGGCGCTGCGCGAGCTGGCCGAGCGCGCGTCTCCCAGCCCGGCGCGCTGACGAAGTCGGAGACGACGAAGATCGTCGAGCGGCGCTTGATCGTGCGCTGCGCCGCGCGAGCAGCAGCTCGCGCAGGTCGGTCGCGCCGCGGCGCGCTTCGGCGGGCGCGCGCCGCCATCCGCTGCAGCAGCTTGAGGACGTGGACGCGGCCGCCGCGCGCCGGCAGCACGGTGTCGACGTTGTTGCCGTAGAGCAGCGCGCCGACGCGATTGCCGCGCGCGCGTCAGCAGGCGCGCCAGCACGGCGACGAACTCGCGCGCGACGCGTGCGCTTGGTCGAAGCGGTTCGAGCCGAAGTCGACGCTCGCCGGACAGGTCGACCAGGAACCAGGCCGCGAGCTCGCGGTCTTCGGTGAACTGGCGCACGTAGGGCGTCTGCAGCCGCGCGGTGACGTTCCAGTCGATGTGGCGGACGTCGTCGTGGTGCTGGTACTCGCGCAGGTCGGCGAGGTCGAGGCCGGCGCCGCGCATCAGCGTGCGGTAGTCGCCCTGCAGCAGGCCGTCGAGGCGGCGCAGCACCGTCCACTCGAGGCGCTTGAGCAGCGCCTCCGGCGCTGTCGCGGTCGACCAGCGCGGCGTGCGTGCTGCCAGCTGCGGCCATGGCCGTTCTCGGGCGCCAGCGGCTTGTCGGGCACCGGGATCTTGCGCATCACGCGCTGGATCACGGCGTCGGCGTCGATGCCTTCGGCGAGCGCCTCGTACGAGAGCACCAGGCGGTGGCGCAGCACGTCGCCGACCAGGCCGGTCATGTCCTCGGGCAGCGCGTAGCTGCGACCGCGCATGAAGGCGAGCGCGCGCGCGCCTTCGATCAGGCCGATGGTCGCGCGCGGGCTGGCGCCGAAGGTCAGGTACTTGGCGATGTCGGCGAGGCCGTAGCGCTCCGGGCGGCGCGTCGCGCTGACCAGCTTGACCGCGTACTGCATCAGCGACGGGTCGACGTAGACCTTGCGGCACTCCTGCTGCAGCTCGGCGAGCTGGCCCATGCTGGCGACCGGCGCCAGCGTCACCGGCGTGCCGGTGACGCGCTGCGCGATCACGAACTCCTCTTCCTCGCTCGGGTAGTCGACCAGCACCTTCATCATGAAGCGGTCGACCTGCGCCTCCGGCAGCGGGTAGGTGCCCTCGGTCTCGATCGGGTTCTGCGTCGCCATGACGAGGAACGGCTCGGGCACCGTGTGGGTCTCGCCGGCGATCGTCACCTGGCGCTCCTGCATCACCTCGAGCAGCGCGCTCTGCACCTTGGCCGGCGCGCGGTTGATCTCGTCGGCGAGCAGCAGGTTGGTGAACACCGGCCCGAGCGAGGTCGAGAACTCGCCGGTGCTGCTGGTTGTAGATGCGCGTGCCGACCAGGTCGGCCGGCACCAGGTCGGGCGTGAACTGGATGCGCTTGAAGCGTGCCGCGCAGCGTCTGCGGCGAGCGTCTTGACGGTCAGCGTCTTGGCCAGCCCGGGCACGCCCTCGACCAGCAGGTGGCCCTGCGCGAGCACCGCGACCATGCACGCGCTCGAGGAAGTGGTCCTGGCCGACGACGACGCGCTTGACCTCGTAGAGGATGCGCTCCATCAGCGTCGCGGCGTCGCCGGAATGGAAGTGCTGTCGGTCATCGGGTCCGAAAGTGGACGGGCGGCTGCGCCGGCGGTCAGAGTGAGCTGCGCTCAGAACGGCGGCATGCCGGCCGCGGCGGCGGCGTTCTCGATCGGCACCGCGAAGCCGATGCCGATGAAGACGCGCTGGCGGTTCGGGTTCAGGATCGCGGTGACGATGCCGACCACCTCGCCGTCCATCGTCACCAGCGGTCCGCCCGAGTTGCCGGGATTGGCGGCGGCGTCGAACTGGATCAGGTTGGTGAGCATCTGCTGGCCGTCGGGCGAGCGGAACTGGCGCTTCAAGCCCGAGACGACGCCGGCCGACGCCGACGGGCCGATGCCGAACGGGAAGCCGACCGCGACGCACCTGGTCGCCCGGCGCGAGGTCGGCGGTCGAGCGCATCGTCGCCGCGCTCGAGGTCGTCGGGGATCGTCTTGCGCGCTGCAGGACGGCGAGGTCGTTCTCGGGCTGCGTGCTGAGCACGATCGCGTCGGACTCCGAGCCGTCGAAGAAGCGTGACGCGGATCCGCTTGGCGCCGCTGACGACGTGCAGGTTGGTCAGGATCGTGCCGTTGTCGATGATGACGCACGCCGGTGCCGACGCCGCGCTCGACCGTGCCGTTCTCCTTGCTCCTGTCGCTGCCGTCGTCGCCGTCGGTCATCAGGCCGACGACGCGCACCACCGACGGGATGATCGCGTCGTAGGCGCGCGACTCGGCGAGACCAGCGGCTTGTCCTCGATCGACTGGCGGATGGCGGCGTCGATCTGCTCGATCGTCAGCGGCGGCTTGGCGCTGCAGGTCGGGTTCGACCACCAGAACGCGACCGCCAACACGCAGACGATGAGCACGGCCCAGAGGCGGCGCTCGTGGCGCGACGGCGCGGCCCAGCGGCTTCGGCCCGGCCGGCGCGGCGCCGCGCCGGCGTCGGCGCAGCCGCTGCCGGCGTCGACCGGCGTCTCGGTCGGGCGCTGCGAACGGCTGTACAGCGGGACTCGTTTCATCGGGGTCATCCGGGCCGCGACGGGCCGCGCCGGCGAGCGCGTACGCAAGTCTGCGCGCCGATCTCGCCTGCGGGCCTTCGTCAATACGGTAGCACGCCGGCCATGCCCTGTCACAGCGCGGCGCGACCGCGGCAGGCATCATGCCGGCGTGTGGATCGACACGCATTGCCACCTCGACGCGGCCGAGTTCGACGCCGATCGCGACGGCGTCGTCGCGCGCGCGCGCGCCGCCGGCGTCGCCCAGATCGTCATCCCGGCGGTAGCCGTCGCCAACTTCGAACGGGTGCGCGAGCTCGCGCACCGGCACCGGCTCGCCTACGCGCTCGGCATCCATCCGATGTGCACCGACCGCGCCGGCGACGACGACCTGGCGGCGCTGCGCGACGCGCTCGCGCGCCACGCCGGCGACCCGCGCCTGGTCGCGGTCGGCGAGATCGGCCTCGACCATTTCGTCGCCGGCCTCGACCGCGACCGCCAGGCGAGCGATCTTCGCGGCGCAGCTCGGCCTCGCCGCCGAGTTCGAGCCTGCCGGTGCTGCTGCACGTTCGGCGCGCCGTCGACACCGGTGCTCGCGCAGCTGCGCCGCGCGCCGCGTCGCGCGGCGGCATCGCGCATGCCTTCAACGGCAGCGAGCAGCAGGCGGCGCGCGTTCGTCGAGCTCGGCTTTCGCCTCGGCTTCGGCGGCGCGGTGACGTTCGAGCGGGCGCTGCAGCATCCGCCGCGTCGGCCGCGCCGCTGCCGGCCGAGCGCGATCGTGATGGAGACCGACTCGCCCGACATCCCGCCGCAGTGGCGCTATCGCACCGCCGAGGCACGCGCCGCCGGCGCGACGATGCGCAACGAGCCGGCCGAGCTGGCGCGCGATCGGCGCCGAGCTCGCGCGGCTGCGCGGCGAGACGGTCGAGGCGCTCGCCGCCGCGACGACGCGCAACGCGCTCGCGTCGCTGCCGCGGCTCGCGGCGCTCGCCGACGCGACGCCATGCGCGTGAGCGCGCGGTCGCGCGGCTCTGCCCGAGGTGACGATCTCCGAATCGGCCGGCGTGCGCTATCTCCATCTCGAGCACGCCCTGGGTCCAGGGCGCGATGCGGATCGACGACCCGCTCGCGATCGAGCTCGAGTACGTGCGCCAGCATGATGGTCTGGATGCTGTTGCGCGACGCCGGCGGCGTGGGCCTGCGCGCATGCCGTCCAGCTCGGCCTCGGCGCCGGCGCGATCACGCGCTTCTGCAGCAAGCGGCTGAAGATGCGCATCACCGCGGTCGAGCTCAACCCGCGCGTCGTCGACGTCTGTCGCCAGTGGTTCCGGCTGCCGCCGCGAGTCGCCCAGCTTCGAGCGTCCTCGAGATGGACGCGCAACGCTTCGTCGCCGACTCCGGCGCCGGCGCGCCATCGGCCGACGTGCTGTCGCGTCGATCTCTACGACCACGAGGCCGCCAGCCCGGTCCTCGACAGCGCCGAGTTCTACCGCCGCCTGCTTCGACGTCCTCGCCGCCGGCGGCGTCATGACGCGTCAACCTGTTCGGCCGCGACGCCAGCTTCGAGACCAGCACCCGGCGCATCGCCGCGCGCCTTCGGCGCCGACGCCGTGCTGACGGTGCACGCCGACCAAAGAAGGCAACACCGTCGTGCTGGCGATGAAGCAAGTCACGTTACCGGCCCGGGACGAGCTTGCCCGGCGTGCCGAAAACATCGAAACTCGCTGGCAGCTGCCGGCCCGGAAGTGGCTGCGCATGATGCGCCCGGTGCCGCCGCCGCGCCGGCCGCCCAGCCTCGACCTGCCTCCCGCATGAAATCGAGAAGCGACCTACCGGATCTGAGCAAGGCGGCGGCCGTCGCCGGGCGTGCGGCCGGTGGCGCGCGAGCTCGAGGCGGTCGGCGGGCGCAGCACCTCGCCGACGATCGCCCGCGACGGCACGAGCGAGCGCGACAGCGCATTCGAGCGCTCGATCTCGACCTCGCCGGCCGGCGACGCTGCCGGCGATCGATCTCTCGCTCAACGTCGTCTCGCACGGCAAGCTGACCTGGCGCACGGTGCTCGCCTGGCTGCGCGACGACAAGATCGTGAGCCCCGAAGACATCGAGCGCACGGCGCGGCGCTTCGCCGGCGGCAACAGCGCCCAGCATCCGCTGGTGCGGATCGGCAGCGCCGGCCTGACCCGCGTCGGCGACGGCAAGGTGCTCGACACCGAGACGCTGACCGAGTGGCTGGCCAAGCGCTCCAAGCTGCCCTACATGCGCATCGACCCGCTCAAGGTCGACGTCGGCCGGGTCGCCGACGTGATGTCGATCCAGTACGCCGAGCGGCGCCACGCGCTGCCGCTGCAGCTTCGGCGCTCACCGAGGTGACGATCGCGACCTGCGAGCCGCTCGACACCGCCTGGGTCGCCGAGATCGAGGCGCACACGCGGCGCCACGTCAAGCTGGTGATCGTCAACCCGGTCGAGATCGCGCGCTACACGACCGAGTTCTACGCGCTCTCGCGCTCGGTGCGCAACGCGACCAAGATGGGCGAGTCGGCGGCGCTCGCCAACTTCGAGCAGCTGGTCGAGCTCGGCAAGAGCAACAAGCAGCTCGACGCCAACGACTCAGGGCGTGATGCAGGTCGTCGACTGGCTCTGGCAGTACGCCTTCGACCAGCGCGCCTCCGACATCCACCTCGAGCCGCGGCGCGAGCGCGGCGTCATCCGCTTTCGCATCGACGGCGTGATGCACACCGTCTACCAGCTGCCGCCCGGCGTGATGAGCGCGATGATCGCGCGCGTCAAGCTGCTCGGCCGGATGGACGTGGTCGAGAAGCGCCGTCCGCTCGACGGCCGCATCAAGACGCGCAACCCCGCCGGCGACGAGGTCGAGATGCGCCTGTCGACGCTGCCGACCGCGTTCGGCGAGAAGATGGTGATGCGGATCTTCGATCCCGACACCACCGTCAAGACGCTCGAGAGCCTCGGCTTCGGCAGCCACGACGGCACAGCGCTGGGAAGAGCTGGTCGCGCGGCCGCACGGCATCATCCTGGTCACCGGCCCGACCGGCTCGGGCAAGACGACGACGCTCTACTCGACGCTCGCGCCGCCTGGCCACCGACGAGGTCAACGTCTGCACGATCGAGGACCCGATCGAGATGATCGAGCCGGCGTTCAACCAGACGCAGGTGCAGCACGCGATCGACCTCGGCTTCGCCGAAGGCCTGCGCGCGCTGATGCGCCAGGACCCCGACATCATCATGGTCGGCGAGATCCGCGACCTGGCAGACCGCCGACATGGCGATCCAGGCCGCGCTCACCGGCCACCTGGTGCTTCTCGACGCTGCACACCAACGACTCGGCGTCGGCGATCACGCGCCTGATCGACCTCGGCGTCGCCGCCCTACCTGATCGGCTCGACGCTGATCGGCGTGCTCGCGCAGCGCCTGGTGCGCACGCTCTGCCCGGCATGCAAGGAGCCCGACGAGGAGGTCGACGCGCGAGACCCTGCACGAGGTCGTCAAGCCGCTGGCGGCTCAACGGCGGCGTTCGCCCGTACAAGGCGGTCGGCTGCCTCGAGTGCCGGATGACCGGCTTTCGCGGCCGCGCCGGCCTGTTCGAGCTGCTCACCGTGAGCGACGCGGCGCGCAGCCCGATCCAGCCGATGTGCGACGAAGGCAAGCTGCGCCAGCAGGCGCTCCAGGACGGCCTGCAGGCCGCTGCGGCTGGCCGGCGCGATGAAGGTCGCCGAAGGCGTGACCACGCTCGACGAGGTGCTGCGCGCGACCCCGGCCTGGGAGTGAGCCGCGCGCGCACCGGCGCGCCGCTCGGTGTAAACCAGACATGGCCCGGCAAGGGCCGCTGCCTAGAATCGGCCGCTTCAGCGCAAGGCAGCGAGGGGCCGATTGAAAATCAAGAGCGAGCGCGACTTCTGGTCGGGCCTGATGTTCGTCGCCGTCGGCGTCATCTTCGCGATCGGCGCGACCAACTACAGCATGGGGCCCGGCGTGCCCGCCGCAACGATCCGTGCGCCGCCAACCTCTGGGCGCGCATGTCGCAGCTGTCGGCGCATCCGGGCGCCGGCTACTTCCCGCTCGGCCTGGCGATCCTGCTGGCGATCCTCGGCGCGATCGTCCTGTTCAAGTCGCTCACGATCGAGACCGAAGGCGGCGACCAGGTCGGCGCGTTCGCCTGGCGGCCGCTGCTCATCATCGTCGCCGCGATCGCGCGTCTTCGGCCTGATGCTCGAGCCGCTCGGCCTCGCTCTCACGGTGCCGGTGCTGATCGTCATCACCAGCCTGGCCGGCGACGAGTTCCACTGGAAAGGCGTGCTGATCAACGCGATCGTGCTGACGATCGGCTCGTGGCTGATCTTCGTCTATGGGCTGAAGCTGACCATCCCGGTCTGGCCCGCTTCCTCGGCTAGCGCTCGGCGCGCGACCGCCTCGATCAACCGGAGCCGAGCCGCATGGATCTCCTTCACAACCTCGGCATCGGCTTCGGCGTCGCGTTCACGCTTGCAGAACCTGCTGTACGCGCTTCTTCGGCTGCGTGCTCGGCACGCTGATCGGCGTGCTGCCGGGCATCGGCCCGGTGGCGACGATCGCGATGCTGCTGCCGTCGACCTACGCGCTCGACGCGACGCCGGCGCTGATCATGCTGGCCGGCATCTACTACGGCGCGCAGTACGGCGGCTCGACCACCGCGATCCTGATCAACGTGCCGGGCGAGTCGTCGCTCGGTCGTGACGGCGATCGACGGCTACCAGATGGCGCGCCAGGGCCGCGCCGGCGCCGCGCTCGCGGTCGCCGCGCCTCGGCTCGTTCTTCGCCGGCTGCGTCGGCACGATCATCATCGCCGCGTTCGCGCCGCCGCTCGACCGAGCTCGCGTTCAAGTTCGGCCCGGCCGAGTACTTCTCGCTGATGGTGCTCGGCCTGATCGGCGCCGTCGTGCTCGCCTCGGGCTCGCTGCTCAAGGCGATCGCGATGATCATCCTCGGGCCTGCTGCTCGGCGCAGATCAACACCGACGTGATCTCGGGCACGGCGCGCTACAGCTTCGACATCCCGCAGCTCACCGACGGCATCGGCTTCGTCGTCATCGCGATGGGCGTGTTCGGCTTCGGCGAGATCATCGCCAACCTCGGCCAGCCGGCCGAGCACCGCGAGGTCTTCACCAAGGACGTGAAGGGCCTGTGGCCGACCAAGCAGCGACTTCAAGGAAGCCTGGCCGTCGGTGCTGCGCGGCACGGCGCTCGGCTCGATCCTCGGCGTGCTGCCGGGCGGCGGCGCGCTGCTCGCGTCGTTCGCGTCGTACACGGTCGAGAAGAAGATGACGCGCAACCCGCGCAGTCCCGTTCGGCAAGGGCGCGATCCAGGGCGTCGCCGGGCCCGAGTCGGCCAACAACGCCGGCGCGCAGACCTCGTTCATCCCGATGCTGACGCTCGGCATCCCGCCCAACGCGGTGATGGCGCTGATGGTCGGCGCGATGACGATCAAGGGCATCCAGCCCGGCCCGCAGGTGATGACCACGCAACCCGCAGCTGTTCTGGGGCCTGATCGCCTCGATGTGGGTCGGCAACGCGATGCTCGTGATCCTGAACCTGCCGCTGATCGGCATGTGGATCAAGCTGCTGACGGTGCCCTACCGGTTCCTGTTCCCGGCGATCACGCTGTTCTGCTGCATCGGCGTCTACTCGCTCAACAACAGCACCTTCGACGTCTACCTGACCGCGCATCTTCGCGCTCGTCGGCTACGCTGTTCTACAAGCTGAGCTGTCGAGCCGGCGCCGCTGCTGCTCGGCTTCATCCTCGGGCCGATGATGGAAGAGAACCTGCGCCGCGCGCTGCTGCTGTCGCGCGGCGACTGGAGCACGTTCGTGCACGCGGCCGCTGTCGTCGGGCCTGCTGATCGCGTGCGGCGCTGCTGATCGTGCATCGTCACGCTGCCGACGATCCGCAAGAAGCGCGAGGTCGCGTTCTCCGAGGCCGACTGACGCCCGCTGCGCCGGAGCGCGGCCGCAGCGCCAGTATCGTCGTCGCGGCATGAACATTCGACTGGAAGACGGCCTATCCGTCGACGCGCGTGCCGGTCTTCGCACGCAACATCGTCTCGACCTCGCATCCGCTCGCCGCCCAGGCCGGGCTGCGCATGATGCAGCAGGGCGGCAACGCCGTCGACGCGGCGATCGCCGCGGCGGCGGTGATGACGATCGTCGAGCCGTGCAGCAACGGCCTCGGCTCGGACGCGTTCTGCATCCTCTGGGACGGCACGCAGCTGCACGGCCTCAACGCCTCGGGCCCGGCGCCGGCGGCGTGGACGCCGGACTACTTCCGCCGCAAGTACGGCGCCGACGCGGCACGGCCGCCGATGCGCGGCTGGGACTCGGTCACCGTGCCGGGCGCCGTCGCCGGCTGGGTCGCGCTGTCCGAGCGCTTCGGCACGCTGCCGTTCGCCGACCTGCTCGCGCCGGCGATCGAGATCGCCGAGCGCGGCTACGCGGTGCCGATCGTCGTCCAGCAGAAGTGGGTCGCGGCGGCGCCGCTGCTCGGCGCGCAGCCGGGCTGGGCCGAGGCCTTCCTGCCGCAGGGCCGGCCGCCCGAGGTCGGCGAGCGCTTCGCATTCCCGGCCGCGGCGCGCGCGCTGCGGGCGATCGCCGCGACGCGCGGCGCGGCGCTCTACGGCGGCGAGATCGCCGCGGCCGCGGCGCGCATGCGCGCGCGCAACGGCGGCGGCGATGACGGTGCGCGACTTCGCCGTCGTTCGAGCCCGAGTGGGTCGAGACGATCGGCATCGACACCTGCGGCCATCGCGCTGCACGAGATCCCGCCCAACGGCCAGGGCATCGCCGCGCTGATCGCGCTCGGCATCCTGCGCCACTTCGACCTCGCGTCGCTGCCGGTCGACGGCGCCGAGTCGCAGCACCTGCAGATCGAGGCGATGAAGCTCGCCTTCGCCGACGTCTACGCGCACGTCGCCGATGCGCGTCGGCATGCGCTGCACGCCGAGCGCAGATGCTCGACGACGCCTACCTCGCCGACGCGCGCGCGCGCTGATCGACCCGAAGCGGGCGCAGCACTTCGAGCGCCGGCAATCCGGTCGCGCGGCGGCACGATCTACCTCAGCGCCGCCGACGAGCGCGGCATGATGGTGAGCTTCATCCAGAGCAACTACATGGGCTTCGGCTCCGGCGTGCGTCGTGCCCGGCTGGGGCGTCTCGATGCAGAACCGCGGCCACGGCTTCGTCCTCGACCCGGCGAGCCCGAACGTGCGTCGCGCCGGGCAAGCGGCCGTTCCACACCATCATCCCGGCCTTCCTCACCAAGGACGGCCGGCCGCAGATGAGCTTCGGCGTCATGGGCGGCAACATGCAGCCGCAGGGCCACCTGCAGACGCTGGTGCGCATGCTCGCCCACGGCCAGCAGCCGCAGGCGGCGTGCGACGCGCCGCGCTGGCGCTTCAACCAGGGCCTCGAGATCAACGTCGAGGCGGCGATGCCGCGCGGCGACGGTGCAGGGCCTGGTCGAGCGCGGCCACCGCGGTCGACGGTGATCAACGACAGCTACCAGGACTTCGGCGCCGGCCAGTTCATCTGGCGGCTCGGCGATCCGGCGGTCGAGGGCTACGTCGCCGCCAGCGACCCGCGCCGCGACGGCCAGGCGCGCCGGCTGCTGATGCGCGTCGGGCGAGGCGCTCGCCGCAGCAGGGCCGCGGCGCGTGACGATGCGCGGATGGTCGCCGGCATCGGCGCTGCCGCGTCCGGCACGCCGCACCGACCGCGCTCTGGCCCGGGCCTGGCGCTGGCGATGGCCGGCTCGATCGCCTTCTCCGGCAAGGCGATCATCGTCAAGCTCGCCTACCGCTACGGCGTCGACGCGGTCACGCTGATCATGTACCGCATGCTGTTCGCGCTGCCGCTGTTCGCGCTGCTCGCGTGGTGGGCGGGGCGCGGCAAGCCGGCGCTGACGCGGCGCGACTGGCTGGTCGTGCTCGGGCCTCGGCTTCACCGGCTACTACCTCGCCGAGCTTCCTCGACTTCGCCGGCCTGGCCTACATCACGCGCGAGCCTCGAGCGGCTGATCCTCTATCTCAACCCGACGCTGGTGCTGGCGCTCGGCGCGCTGTCTGCTCAAGCGGCGAGCGTCACGCGCGCCAGCTGATCGCGCTCGCCGTCAGCTACTGCGGCGTGCTGCTGGTGTTCGGCCACGAGGTCTCGCTTGCAGGGCAGCGAACGTGGCGCTCGGCGCCGGCGCTGGTGTTCGCCAGCGCGGTCAGCTACGCGGTCTACCTGGTCTGCAGCGGCGAGGAGGTCAGCGCGCTCGGCGCCCTGCGCCTCACCGGCCTGGCGACCGAGCGTCGCCTGCCTGCTGCTGCATCGCCCAGTTCCTGCTGCTGCGGCCGCTCGTCGGCGCTGGCGGTCGCGCCCGAGGTGATCTGGCTCTCGGTGCTGAACGCGACCGCTGTGCACCTTCGCGCCGGTGCTGATGGTGATGATGGCGATCGAGCGCATCGGCGCGCACGCGTCGCGGCGCAGACCGGCATGATCGGCCCGCTGTCGACGATCCTGATGGGCGTGCTGATCCTCGGCGAGCCGTTCACCGCCTGGATCGCGCCGGCACGGTGCTGGTGCTGTCCGGCATCTGGCTGCTTGACCAGAGTGGAGGTGAGAGCGAATGGACCTGGGAATCGAAGGCAAGTGGGCGCTGGTCTGCGCCGCGAGCAAGGGGCTCGGCAAGGGCTGCGCGACGGCGCTCGTGCCGAGGGCGTCAACGTCGTCGATCACCGCGCGCGGCGCCGAGGCGCTCGAGGCGACCGCGCGCCGAGCTGCGCGCGCTCGGCGCGCGGCGAGGTGCGCGCCGTCGCCGGCGACATCACGCACCGAGGCCGGCCGCGCGGCGGCGCTCGCCGCCTGCCCGCAGGTCGACATCCTGGTCAACAACGCCGGCGGGCCGCCGCCGGGCGACTTCCGCGACTGGGACCGCGAGGCCTGGATCAAGGCGCTCGACGCCAACATGCTGACGCCGATCGAGCTGATCAAGGCGACCGTCGACAAGATGGCCGAGCGCGGCTTCGGCCGCGTCGTCAACATCACCTCGGGCGCGGTGAAGGCGCCGATCGACGTGCTCGGCCTGTCGAACGGCGCGCGCAGCGGCCTGACCGGCTTCGTCGCCGGCCTGGCGCGCAGCCGGCATCGCCGCGCGCGGCGTGACGATCAACGGCCTGCTGCCGGGCGTCGTTCGACACCGACCGGCGTGCGCACCGATCGGCCGCGACCACCGCGAAGCGCGACGGCGTCACCGCCGGAGTCAGGTCGTCGACGCCAGGCAAGCGCGGCGTTCCGGCGCAGCGTCTCGGCAACGCCGACGGAGTTCGGCGCTGCGTGCGCCTTCCTGTGCAGCGTGCACGCCGGCTACATCACCGGCCAGAACCTGCTCGATCGACGGCGGCGCCTACCCGGGAACGTTCTAGCGCAAGCGCAGTGCCGACCTCACGCCGCCGGCATGTCGGCGCCGCAGTTCCAGCACTGCTCGAACGGCCCGTCGACGCGCTCGCTGGCAGGCCGCGGCAGGCCCAGTGCCGGTGCGGCCGGATGGCGCAGCGTCGTCGAGCAGCGAGCGCGCGCGCGCTCGAGCTCGTCGTCGTCGGTGATCCAGACCTCGGGCAGCGCCTGGTCGGGCGGCAGCTCGCCGGCGATGCTGCTGCGCGTACATGCGCTGCACCGTCGCGGCGATGCCGGCGTTGCTGAGCAGGTCGGCCCACAGGGTGGCGATGGCCAGGTTGGGGGCTCGGGTCGAGGCGCTTCATCGTCGGCTCGGCTCTGGCACGATAGCGCACCCGCCCACTTTCGCGAGAACGCCATGACGACAGCACCACCGTGAGCCCGACCATCCGCGTCGACAAGGCCGGCGGCCCCGAGGAGATGAAGCTCGTCGACCTGCCGGTCGGCGAGCCGGGCCGGGCGAGGTCCGGATCCGCCACCACGCCATCGGCCTCAACTTCATCGACGTCTACCAGCGCTCCGGCGTCTATCCGCTGCCGCTGCCGCTGACGCATGGGCAACGAAGGCGCCGGCGTGATCGAGGCGGTGGGCGCCGGCGTCACGCACCTGAAGGCGGGCGACCGCGCGGCCTACTGCGGCGGCGCCGCCGGGCAGCTACTCGCTGGCGCGCGTGATGCCGGCGCGGCACGTCGTGCAGCCTGCCCGACGCGATCTCGTTCGAGACCGGCGCGGCGATGATGCTCAAGGGCCTGACGACGCAGTACCTGCTCAAGCGCACGCTGCCGCAGGAGGACCTGCGAGCCGGGCGACTTCATGCGTCTTCCACGCCGCCGCCGGCGGCGTCGGCCTGATCGCCTGCCAGTGGGCCAGGGCGCTCGGCCTGAAGCTGATCGGCACGGCCGGCAGCGAGGAGAAGTGCGCGCTGGCGCGCGACAACGGCGCCGCCTTCACGATCAACTACCGCACCGAGGACTTCGCCGCGCGGGTCAAGGAGATCACCGGCGGCAAGGGCGTCAAGGTGGTCTACGACTCGATCGGCAAGGACACCTGGGACGAAGTCGCTCGACTGCCTGCGGCCGTTCGGCCTGATGGCTAGCTTCGGCAGCGGCCTCGGGCGCGCCGCCGCCGATCGCCGGTGGGCCTGCTCGGGCCAGAAGGGCTCGCTGCTACCTGACCCGGCCGACGCTCGTGCACGCACACCGCGACGCGCGAGGCGATGCAGGCGATGGCCGACGACCTGTTCGCGGTCGTCGACAGCGGCCAGGTGAAGATCCACATCGACCAGCGCTACGCCGCTCGCCGATGCGCGCCAGGCGCATCGCGACCTCGAGGCGCGCAAGACGACCGGCTCGAGCATCTGACGATCCTGAAGGTCCACGCCATGCATCACGCTCTACGGCACCAAGGGCTCGGGCTCGGCGGCTCGACCGAAGCGGCGCTCGAGCATCGCCGGCCTTCGACTATCGCCAGGTCGACGCCGCGTCGTGGACAGCCGTCGCCCGGCCTCGAGCGAGCTGAAGCGAGTCAACCCGACTGGCGCAGATCCCGACGCTGGTCCTCGACGACGGCAGCGTCCTCGACCGAGGTCGCGGCGATCCTCATCCACCTCGGCCTCGCCCATCCCGCAGAGCGGCCTCGCTGGCGAGCGATCCGTCGCAGCGCGCGCAGCAGATCCGCGGCCTGGTCTACATCGCCGCCAACTGCTACGCCGGCATCGGCATCCTCGACTATCCCGAGCGCTGGTATCCCGACCCCGACGACGCGGTCAAGAAGGCGATGCAGTGCGCGTGGCCGCGCCCGCCTGCACGAGCTGTGGGAGATCTTCGCCGACCAGTTCCCGGCCACGCCCTGGCTCTCGGGCGAGCGCCTCGGCGCGCTCGACATCCCTCGCGGCGACGGTGTCGATGTGGAGCGGCGCGCGCAAGGCGCTGGCGCAGTCGCGGCCGGCGTTCTCGCGCCTGCTCGCGCGCATCGACGCCGAGCCGCGCATCGCCGCAGTCTGGGCGCGCCACTGGCCGCAGCCATGACCCGGCGACGCGGCGATGCCACAGAGCCGGCTGCGTCGCTTCGCACTGGCGCGGTGGCTGCTCGGCGCGTCGCGGCCGGCCGTCGCCGCGGCTGAAGACGGCGAGCTCGTCGCCTGATCAACCGCGCGTCGCGCCGAGGCGCGCGACTGCGCCGGCAAGCGCGCCGCTGGCAGCCGTGCCCGGCTTCTGGCCTGTCGCGCGACGCTGGCCCGGGCCGACGCCAAAGCGACCTCGGGCGACCTCGGCCAGCGCGCTTGCCGCGGCCGGTTACCTGGCGGCGAACGCGACGACGATCGTCGTCTCAGGTCCCGCCGACGCGAGCGGGCGGCGCGGCTTCATCGAGGAGCGCGAGTGCGCGATCGTTCGCGATCGGCCGCTGACGTGCCGAGATCGGCATCGCCCGGACCGGCACGATCTGGCGCATCAACCTCGCCAGGCCGCTGCTGGCACAGGGTCTCGACGACTGCGCGCGCCGCCGACGCGCGGTGCTCGAGCTGGTCAACGAGAGCGCCGGCAGCCGCGCGCCGCTGCGGCGAGCGGCAGCTTGGTTCCGCGCCGCACTCTGGCCTGGAACGACAAGCTCGCCGCCGCGCTCGCGCAGACAGCCGCGACATGGCCGAGCGCAACTACTGGCCATGCCGACCGCGGCCGAGGCGAGCGTCGGCCAGCGCGTGCGCCAGCAGGGCTATTCGCTGGCGCTTCGTCGGCGAGAACATCGCCGCCGGGCACGGCTCGGCGCAGCAGTCGTCGCCGGCTGGCTGGCGACGCCCGGGTCATTGCGCCAGCCTCATGGGACGCGAATTCGCCGCGATGGGAGCGGCCGTACGCGATCGAGCCGGGCAGCGCGCTGCGAGATCTACCGGACGCCAGGTGTTCGGCAGCCGACTAGGCGCCGGCGCGCGGCGCTGGCGCTTCAGCGCGCTGCGCCGGACGCGCCGCAGCTCGTCGAGGATCAGCAGCGCCGCGCCGACCGTGATCGCGCTGTCGGCGACGTTGAACGACGGGAAGTAGCGCAGCCGGCCCAGTGCACCTGGATGAAGTCGACGACGTGGCCGTGCAGCAGCCGGTCGATGACGTTGCCGATCGCGCCGCCGAGGATCAGCGCCAGCGCCCAGCAGAACAGGCGCTGGCCGCCGTGGCGCGTCAGCAGCCAGACGATGAAGCACCGCGGCGACGACGCCCAGGCCGATGAAGAACCAGCGCTGCCAGCCGCGTCGCGCCGGCGAGGAACGAGAACGCCGCGCCGGTGTTGTGCGCGCGCACGATGTTGAAGAACGGCGTGATCGTGCGCGCTGTCGCCGAGCTGGAAGCTGCGCGATGATCAGCGTCTTGGTGATCTGGTCGAGCGAGCGATCACCGCCAGCGGCGATGCCGAGCCAGGGCCAGAGCGAGCGCCGGCGCGTCGTGCGTGCCATCAGGCGACCGTGCGCGGCTCGCCGGCGCCGAACAGGTTGCTGGTGCAGCGGCCGCAGATCGTCGGATGCGCCGGCGTCGGTGCCGACGTCGTCGCGGTAGTGCCAGCAGCGCTCGCACTTGGCGGCGCGCTGCGACGGCGTGACGACGAACTCGCTGCGCGTCGGCGGCGTCGCCGGCCGAGCGCGCGCCGCCGACGTGATGAGGACGAAGCGCAGGTCGTCGCCGAGCGCTGCCAGCAGCGCGAGCGGCTTCGGCCCGGCGCTGACCGTCGACCTCGGCCTGCAGCGACGAGCCGACGCTGCCCGTCGGCGCGCAGCGCCTCGATCTGCCTTGTTCGACTCGGCATCGCGGACCTCGGCGGATGCGCGTCCACTTGGCGAGCAGCGCCTCGTCGTCCCAGGCGCGGACGTCGCCGTAGGTCTCGGTGAAGATCGACGGCCGACGCCTCGGGCGCGAACACCTTCCACGCCTCCTCGGCGGTGAAGCTGAGGAACGGCGCCATCCAGCGCAGCATCGCGTGCGTGATGTGCCACAGCGCGGTCTGCGCCGAGCGCCGCGCCGGCGACTTCGGCGCGGTCGTGTAGAGGCGGTCCTTCAGGACGTCGAGGTAGAACGCGCCCAGGTCCTCGCGAGCAGAACACCTGCAGCTTGGCGACGACCGGGTGGAACTCGTAGACGCCGAAGTGGCCGCCGGTGAACACGCCGCGCGCCGGTCGAAGCTGCCGACGATCTCGGCCTGCAGCTGCGGCGGTGCGGGCCAGCGCCCAGCGGTCGATCTCGAGCATCTCGGCGAGCGGCACCGCGTCGTCGGCGGCGTCGAAGTCGCTGGTGTTGGCGAGCAGGAAGCGCAGCGTGTTGCGGATGCGCCGGTAGGCGTCGACGACGCGCGCCAGGATCTTGTCGTCGATCGCCGAGGTCGCCCGAGTAGTCGGTCGACGGCGCACCAGAGGCGGATGATCTCGGCGCCGAGCTTCTGGCCGTCGACCTCGTGCAGCGGCGATGAAGTTGCCCAGGCTCTTGCTCATCTTGCGGCCCGAGCCGTCGACCGTGAAGCCGTGCGTCAGCAGGCCGCGGTAGGGCGCGCGGCCCTCGATCGCGCAGGCGATCAGCAGCGACGAGTGGAACCAGCCGCGGTGCTGGTCGTGGCCTTCGAGGTAGAGGTCGGCCTCGGGCCGCCGTCGTCGTCGGGCCGGTCGTGCCCGGATGGCTGCCGCGCAGCACGTGGAAGAAGGTCGAGCCCGGAGTCGAACCAGACGTCGAGGATGTCGTTGCTCTTGGCGTAGTGCTGCGCCGTCGGCTCGCGCCGAGCACGTCCTCGGCGCGTGAGCCGCGACCAGGCCTCGACGCCGCCCTGCTCGACGATCGCCGGCGGCGCGGTCGATCAGCGCCAGCGTGTCGGGGTGCAGCTCGCCGCTCGTCCTTGTGCAGGAAGAACGGCAGCGGCACGCCCCAGTTGCGCTGGCGGCTGATGCACCAGTCGGGCCGGTTGGCGATCATGTCGTGCAGCCGGGCGCGGCCGTTCTCGGGATAGAACGCGGTCGCGTCGATCGGCGTCGAGCGCGGTCTGGCGCAAGCGTCTGCGGCGCCGTGTCGATGGCGAACACGCCGGCGTCGTCGTCGGGCTCGTCCATGCGCACGAACCACTGCGCCGCGGCGCGGTAGATCACCGGCGTCTTGTGGCGCCAGCAGTGCGGATAGCTGTGCACCAGCGTCGCGCTGGCGAGCAGGCGGCCGGCGTCGCGCAGCGCCTCGACGATCAGCGGCGTCGCCTTCCAGATGTTGCAGGCCGCCGAACAGCGGCAGGCTCGGCGTCGTAGACGCCGTTGCCCTGCACCGGGTTGAGGATGTCGTCGACCGCCAGGCCGTGGGCGCGGCAGGAGTTGAAGTCGTCGATGCCGTAGGCCGGCGCCGAGTGGACGATGCCGGTGCCGTCTTCGGCGGTCGCGTAGTCGGCGAGGTAGACCGGCGCGAGCCGGTCGTAGCCCGGGTGCGACGGCGGCCAGCGGGTGGCGGAAGCTCGAGGCCGTCGAGCTTCTCGCCCAGCGCGGTGGCGACGCACCGTGCCCTCGAGGCCGTAGCGCGCCAGGCACTTCTCGACCAGCGCGCTCGGCCAGCAGCAGCAGGCCGCGCTCGGTGTCGACCAGCGAGTACTCGAGCGTCGGGTTGAGGTTGAGCGCCTGGTTGGCCGGGATCGTCCACGGCGGTCGTCGTCCAGATGACGGCGAACGCGTCCTTGGCGAGCGCCGGCAGGCCGAAGGCCGCGGCCAGCTTGTCGGGCTCGGCGGCGAGGAAGGCGACGTCGACCGTCGGTCGACTTGCGTGTCGGCGTACTCGATCTCGAACTCGGCCAGCGACGAGCCGCAGTCGAAGCACCAGTACACCGGCTTCAGGCCGCGGTAGACGAAGCCGCGCTCGATGATCCGCTTGAGCGCGCGGATCTCGCCGGCCTCGTTGCCGAAGTCCATCGTCCGGTACGGATGCTCCCAGTCGCCGAGCACGCCGACGCGCTTGAAGTCGGCCATCTGCTGGGCGATCTGCTCGGTGGCGTAGGCGCGGCTCTTGGCCTGCACCTCGTCGCGCGGCAGGCCGCGGCCGAAGGTCTTCTCGATCTGCGTTCTCGATCGGCAGGCCGTGGCAGTCCCAGCCCGGCGTGTAGCGCGAGTCGAAGCCGGCGAGCTGGCGCGCCTTGACGATCATGTCCTTCAGGATCTTGTTGGCCGCGTGGCCGACGTGCAGCTGGCCGTTGGCGTACGGCGGGCCGTCGTGCAGCACGAAGCGCGGCCGGCCGTGGCGCGCGTCGCGCAGGCGCTTGTAGACGCCCTCGTCGCTCCATGCCTTGACCCAGCCCGGCTCGCGCTTGGGCAGGTCGCCGCGCATCGGGAACGGCGTGTCGGGCAGGTTCAGCGTCGTGCGGTAGTCGGTCGCGGACGGGTCGGTCGTGGGCGAGCGATCGGCCATGCGATGGATCTTTCGGGCGGCGGGCGCTGTCGGCGCGGCGGTCACAGCGGGAAGGCTGGCGACGGCCGTGCGGGCGATCGGTCGCTGCGAGGCCTGGCGTGCCGGCGAGTCGCGCGAGCGCGGCGTCGAGGCCGCGTCAAATTCGGTCGCGCGTGGTCTGCCGGCCGGTTGCGGCGTGCGCCTGGCTTCGGCGGCGAGGACAGGCGCGCGCGTCGTCGCGCGTCGCTGCGCCGATCGCGCGCGGCGAGCGCCGCGAGCGAGTCGTAGCGCGCTTCGTCGCGCAGTTTGTGCAGCAGTTCCACGCGGACGAGTTTACCGTAGCCCCCTCGGCGCCGAGCGCCGCGGGCCAATCGAGGCAGTGCGTCTCGAGCAGGACGCGGCCGCTGTCGTCGATCGGTCGGCCGCATGCCGAGGCTGGCGACGCCGGCGAGCGGCTCGTCGGCCAGGCCGTGCACGCGGACGACGAAGATGCCCATCGCCGCCGGCTTGCGGATGGCGGAAAGCGCAGGTTCAGGGTGCGAAAGCCGTCGCCGCGGCCGGCGCTGTCTCGCCGAGCGCGCGGCCGAGCTTGGCGCCGTGGACGACGTGGCCGCTGATGCTGTACGGGCCGGCCGAGCAGGGCGGCCGGCCTGCGCCATGTCGCCGGCGGCGAGCGCCGCGCGCACCGCCGAGCTCGAGACGCGCAGGCCGTGCACCTCGTAGCTCATCATGCGCGCGACGTCGAAGCCGGCGCGGCGCCGGCGGCGTCGAGCATGGCGTAGTCGCCGGCGCGCCGGGCGCCGAAGCGGAAGTCGTCGCCGACCAGCACGTAGCGCGCGCCCAGGCCGCGCGACCAGCACGTCGGTCGATGAAGGCCTGCGGCGACTGCGCCGCGAAGCGCGGCGTCGAAGCGCAGCACCACCGCCTGGTGCGATGCCGCAGCGCTCGAGCTCGCACGAGCTTGTCGCGCAGCGTCGCGATGCGCGCCGGCGCGCGCTCGGGCTGGCCTGCGCAGCTGCGCGAAGTAGTCGCGCGGATTCGGCTCGAAGGTCAGCACCGCCGCCGGCAGGCCGCGGTGCGCGCGCCTCGGAGACGAGCAGCGCCAGCATCGCCTGGTGGCCGCGGTGCACGCCGTCGAAGTTGCCGATCGTCAGCGCGCAGGCGGGCGCGAGGCCCGGGTGCTGCAGGCCGCGGAAGACGCGCATGGCGCGCGATTATCGGCGGCAACCCGCCGCCCGGCCAGGGCGCCGCGCATCCGGGCGCCGCCGCTGTCGCTGCTTCGGCTCAGGTTTGCGCTCTCCAGTCCGCACGCGGCACGTGCATTCAATACGCGAAACAGAACCAGGAGCTGCGCATGAAGAGAGAAATTGCCGCCGGCCGCATGGATCCTGATCGCCATGGTGCTCGGCATCATCGTCGGCTACATGATCTTCACCAGCTTCCCGGACAAGAAGACCGCGGCGCAGATCGCCGGCTACATCTCGATCATGTCGGACGTGTTCCTGCGCCTGATCAAGATGCTGATCGGGCCGCTGGTGTTCTCGACGCTGGTCGTCGGCATCGCGCACATGGGCGACGCGCGCCTCGGTCGGCCGCGTGTTCGGCAAGGCGCTCGGCTGGTTCATCACCGCCTCGCTGGTCTCGCTGGTGCTCGGCCTGATCCTGGCCAACCTGCTCGCAGCCGGGCCAGAACCTCGGCCTGCCGCTGCCCGACATCGGCGCCTCGGCCAACCTCGCCACCGCGAAGTTCACGCTCAAGGACTTCGTCAGCCACCTGGTGCCCAAGTCGTTCGCCGAGGCGATGGCCAACAACGAGATCCTGCAGATCGTCGTGTTCTCGATGTTCTTCGGCGTGGCGCTCGCCGCGCTGGGCGAGAAGGCGCAAGACGCTGGTCGCCGCGATCGACGAGCTGTCGCACGCGATGCTCAAGATCACCGGCTACGTGATGAAGCTCGCGCCGCTCGCGGTGTTCGCCGCGATGGCCGCCACCGTCGCCGTCAACGGCCTCGAGATCCTGCTCAAGTTCGCGGTCTTCATGGGCGACTTCTACCTCGGCCTGTTCCTGCTCTGGGGCGCTGCTGGTCGCGCGCCGGCTTCGTGTTCCTCGGGCCGCGCGTGTTCAAGCTGCTGGTGCTGATCAAGGAGGCGTTCCTGCTCTCGTTCGCGACCGCCAGCTCGGAGGCCGCGTACCCGAAGATCCTCGACGCGCTCGACCGCTTCGGCGTGAAGCGCAAGATCTCGAGCTTCGTCATGCCGATGGGCTACTCGTTCAACCTCGACGGCTCGATGATGTACTGCACCTTCGCCGTGCTGTTCATCGCGCAGGCCTACGGCATCGAGCTGCCGATCGGCACGCAGATCACCATGCTGCTGATCCTGATGCTGACCTCGAAGGGCATGGCCGGCGTGCCGCGCGCCTCGCTGGTGGTGATCGCCGCGACGCTGAACCAGTTCAACATCCCGGAGGCCGGCCTGCTGCTGATCCTCGGCGTCGACACCTTCCTCGACATGGGCCGCTCGGCGACCAACGCGGTCGGCAACTCGATCGCCACCGCGGTGGTCGCCAAGTGGGAGGGCGAGCTGCTGTCCGGAGGCCGAGGCCGAGGCCAACGCTGCGCGCGCATCGACGGCCGAGGCTGCCGCTGCCCGCGCATCCGGCGCACGCCTGAGGATGCAGCGCCATGAACGCCGCTGCGCCGCGCCGCTCGCTGGCCGCTCTCGCTGGCTGGCGGCGCGCCGCGCTGCGCGCAGCCGCGCAAGACGACGCCGGTCGCAGCTGACCGGCACGCTCGCCAAGGTGCGCGCGAGCCGGCACGCATCACGCATCGGCCACCGCGAGTCGTCGATCCCGTTCTCGTACCTGTCGGCGCGCGGCGAGCCGATCGGCTATTCGATCGACCTGTGCAAGCTGCTGGTCGACGCGATCGGCGAGGCGGTCGGCCGCGAGCATCGCGATCAAGTGGCAGCCGGTGACCTCCGGAGTCGCGCATCGACGCGGTCGTCGTCGGGCCAGGTCGACCTCGAGTGCGGCTCGACCACCAACAACCTCGAGCGCCAGAAGCTGGTCGCCTTCTCGCCGACGATCTTCGTCTCGGGCACCAAGCTGCTGGTGAAGAAGGGCTCGCCGATCCAGCTCGTTCCGCGACCTGGCCGGCAAGACGGTCGTCGGTGACCGCCGGCACCACCAACGAGAAGGCGCTGCGCGACCTGGCGGCGCAGTTCAAGATCGACATGACGCTGCAGCGTCAGCGCCGACCACGCGGCGTCGTTCGCGCTGCTCGACGAGCGGCGCAGGCCGACGCCTTCGCCACCGACGACGTGCTGCTCTACGGCCTGCTGGCGCAGAACAGGCGCCAGGCGCGAGTACGTCGTCGACCGGCGACTTCCTCTCCTACGACCCGTACGGCATCATGTACCGCAAGGGCGACGCGCAGCTCGCCGAGCTGGTCGACGACACCTTCCACGGCGCTCGCCGAGGACCGCGAGATCGAGCGCCGCTACACGCGCTGGTTCCTGCGCAAGCTGCCCAGTCGGGCGTGAGCCTCGACCTGCCGATGAGCGCGCAGCTCGAGGCGATCGTGCAGATGCTGTGTCGGCGCCGCGCGAATAGGCGGTGTCTCGAAGTCGCCGTCGGTCCACTCGGATCGTCGGCGCTGGCGGCGGTTCAGGTTGTCGACGAACCCCGGATGGGCGCGCTGATCGGCAGCGCGTTCAGGATCGTCGAGCGGCCCTCGATGCTCGCCGCGAGCATGAACAGGGCGATCTGCGACGCGGATGATGTAGGGGATCCTCGACCGTCGCCGCGACCAGCGGCTTGCCGCCGCGGACGACCAGCCGTAGTGCGTAGGGTCGCACAGGGCCGCGTCGGCGCCGAAGCGGGCGAGCTCGCTGCTCCAGCCAGAGCGCGCCTTCGTAGACCTTGTTCCAGAACAGGGTCGATCCTTCGGCACGGACGGCGAGCGCGACGAAGATCGGCAGCAGGTCGGGCGGGGACGTACGCCAGGGAGCGGCCCCGACCTTTGCATCAGCCGGTGCGTGAGCGGCGGCCGGACCTGGAGCGCGCCGCTGACGTGCGCCGAGCTGAAGCCGTCGCGATGCTCGAGCTCGACGCCGAACTTGGCGAAGGTGCGGTCGAGAGCAGCGGGAACTGCGTCGCCGCGCCGTTGCGCACGACGACCTCGCCGCCGCTGATCGCGCCGAGGGCAAGGAAGGTCGCGACCGTGATGGTCGTCGGCGAAGGTGTATTCGGCGCCGCCGAGCGCGTCGCAGCCGTCGACCCTGCAGGTGCGAGCTGCCGGCGCCGGCGATGCGCGCTCCCATCAGGCCGAGGAAGGCGCAGAACTCCTGCACGTGCGGCTCGCAGGCGGCGTTGACCAGTGACGAGCGGCTGCGCGCCAGGCGGCGCACAGGACGCAGTTTTCGCTCGTCGTCACCGAGGCGTAGTCGAGCCAGTGGTCGCTGGCGACGAAGCGGTGCGGCGCCCGGATCGCGTGGTCGCGCCGCGCTCGAGCGCGACCTCGGCGCCGAAGGCGAGAAAGACGTCGATGTGCGGATCGATCTCGCGCGCCCCGAGGGCGCAGCCGGTGACCTCGTCCTCGAGCCGGGCGCGGCCGAAGCGGTGCAGCAGCGCCGGCACCAGCATGATCGACGAGCGCATGCCCGTGGGCAGGCGCACGCCGGCGGGGTCGAGGCCGCTGCCGTGGCGCAGCGTCAGCGTGCCGCTGGCGTAGTCGATGGCGACCTCGGAGCTGAGCTCGCGGAAGAAGGCGAGCAGCTTCCTGACATCGGTGATGTCGGGCACCCGGTGCAGAACGATCGGTTGCTCGGCGAGCAGCGTCGCGCACAGCACCGGCAGAAGACCGCGTTCTTGTTCGCCGAGGGAGTGACGGTGCCGCGCAAGGGGCGACCGCCGTGGACGATCAGATGGCTCGCGACAACGACACCGGGAGTGACAGGGCGCGGCCAGTCTCGCTGCCGGCAGTGAACCGGCAATGAAGTCTGTGAAGCGAGGATGAACCGCGTGGCGTAGCGACGCGCGGCGAACGTCGTGCCCGGGGTCAGGTCCGGCGCGGAGGAGGCTTCCGGCTGTCGCCGTCATCGCGGCGTGTCCTCGGCGCAGCTCCTGATCCGCTCGGCGCGTTGCTGCGGCGTGCCGTAGCGCGCGCCTGTAGTCGGCCGGGCGCTGGCGAAAGCGCAGCGATCGCGGCGGCGAGGTAACGACCGCCATTGCGGGCCTGCGCCAGCTCGCGCGCCGCCCAGCAATCGGCCGCCGCCTCGTCGCCGGTGTTGAGGGCGATGTGACCGAACTCGTGGACGAAGCAGAAATGCTCGGCACCGGGATCCTTCTGCGCACCAGGGCGACGACGTGCGGGCACAGGTACATCGTCGGCGGATCGAGGCGCGAGACCGCGACGTCGCCGCCGGTCTCGGTGCAGTCGCGAATCACCGGAACTGTCGCCAGCGCGCCCGTCGGCAGCCATTGCGCCTGGCCGCGGTGGCGACGACGAGCAGCAGGGCGCCAGCAGGGCGGCGCGCGCCAGCGCCGCGCACCGTCCTCGGCGCTCGCGCCGGAAACGGGCTGACCGGGGCATCGTCACGACGGCGCGCCCGCGCCGCAATCGCGCAGGAAGCGGCGCACGATCGCGACGCTGTAGCGGCTCGCGATCGACGCGACGAAGCGGCCGAAATCGACGTGGGCCGAGTTGTCGGCGCGGTCCGAGATCGTCCGCACGACCGCGAACGGAACGGCGAGGTCGTGGCAGACCTGGGCCAACGCCGCGCCTTCCATCTCGACCGCGAGCGCATCGGGAAGTCGCTTCGCGCAGCGCGGCGCATTCGGCCGCGCTCGCGACGAAGCGGTCGCCGCTGACGACCAGGTGCCGGTGCGGACCGCGGGCGCGGTGATGGCGAACGCGCCCAGAGCGGCCGCCGCGTCGAGGCCGGATGCGTCGTCGCCGGAGCCTGCGCCACTCCGGGTGCGCGCCTCGAGCACGCTGCGGGCCGCGGTGGCGCGCGCGGGCCGGAGAGACCCGGGGTCGGCGGCGAAGCGGTCGGTGCCATAGAGCGGCACCTCGTGACGCGGAAAGAGCGGCGCGACGCGTCCATGTCGTGCTGCAACAGCGCGCTGGCGACGACGACATCGCCGGACCCGCGCCGACCGGTGCAGGCTTCGCCGGCGGTGCCGGTGAAGATCGCGCGCCTCGGCGCCGAACTCGTGCACGAGCAGGGTCGCCGTCATCGCGGGCGGCGACCTTGCCGATGCGCGACAGCACGACGACGACGCGTCCTGGCCGTCGAGGTGGCCGTGGTGGCCAGAACTCGACGCCCGGCGAGCCGGGCCGGCGCGCTCTGTCGGGCATCGCCGCGAGCAGCGCGCGCCGAGCTCTTCCCGCATGGCGGCGGCGGCGCGCGATGTGCGACCCACGGCGCGAGCATAAAGCCGGCGCCGCCATCGCCATCGTCCCGGCCGCCGCAGTGCATGGATCCCCCGGCAGAACTCCGGCGCCTCCGTGGCAAACCGCACGGCGCGGCGCGTCCATCGACGCACCTCTCGGCCGCGACTTGCGCGTTACCTTTGGTCAAGGATCGATCATGCTGTTCACCCTCTTTGCCGCTTCTCGACCGGCTCTGGCCGGTGTTCTGCATCGTCAACCGGCTCAACAAGCGCACGGTCGAGCTTGGTGGCTGGGGTGGTCGAGGCCGCCGTGAACGAGGCGAAGAACGAGCCCGTGGCGACAATCCTCGGGCCTGCTCGCCGAGTTGGCGGCCAAGGAACGCGCGAGCTGACCAAGGCGCGTCAGCTGGTCATGCTGCACGAGTCGGTGCCGACGCCAGGGTGCCGCGCTCGTCCCAGCCCGGTTACCGCCGCCGGCCAAGCCGGCCGGGCGCCTGCCGCAGGACCTCAACGCAAGCCTGAGATGTCGCGCCCGTTCACCGACACGTCGTAACGACGCGCGCTGTCTCGCCTCGTCGCGACGTCGCCAGGTTGTCGTGAGCCGGGGGGGCGATAGCTTCGCGGCCGGGCGGTGCCCGGTCGGTGCCCGAGGTCTGACGACCGGCTGACGACCGCTTCAGCGCGCGGGATCGGGGAAATCGACCGCCGCGGCTCACCCAGCGCCAGGCACCGACGGGTTGAGTTTCACGACGCGAACCGGCCCGAACGCGTTGCGCTCGAGCGCCTCGACCCGGTTGCCGACCGCGGCGCGACCATGCGCTTGACCTGGTGGTACTTGCCTTCGGTCAGCGTCAGCCGCAGCGTGCGCTCGGCCGGTCGCCTCGCACGCCGGCGGCGCGCACGGTCTCGTTGTCGTCGTGCAGCAGCACGCCGCCGCCAGCAGTCGCTCGACCTGCTACGCGTCGACCGGATGCTTGCAGCCGCACCTCGTAGACCTTGGGCACGTGATGCTTCGGCGACGTCAGGCGATGGATCAGCGCGCCGTCGTCGGTGAAGAGCAGCACGCCGGTCGTGTCCTCGTCGAGCCGGCCGATCGCCTGCACGCCGCGCTGGCGCAGCGGCGCGCGGCAGCAGCGAATAGACGCTGCGGATGGTGCTTCGGCTTTTGCGAGCACTCGTAGCCGGCCGGCTTGTTCATGACCAGGAAGCGCGCGCTCGTGATACGGCCAGCGGCTCGCCGCGGACGCGAGAAATTCAGGCCGCGGCGGCTCGACCTCGCGGTCGAGGCTCGTGCAGACCACGCCCTGGCATGCGCACCCGAGCTCGGCGGCGATCAGCGCCGGCGCACTCGCGGCGCGTGCCGAAGCCCTGGCGTGAACAGCAGCTGCGGCCAGCTTCACCGTCCGGCGTCGATCACGACGTCAGCTCGAGGAGGACGACGTGGTTGTCGGCCGCCGGGCCAGGTGCGGCCGACGATGCGCTCGCCGTTGAACTCGCCGGCGATCGCGCGGCCGCGCGCGCGTCGGCGAGCTTCAGCCGCGCCGTCGACACGCCGGCCACGCCCGGCGGGATGCCGGCCGGCGGGCTCGTGCCGTCGAGGCTGATGCGGTCGCGCGGCACGCCGAAGTAGCCGCGCGGCCGGGTCATCGTGACGACCGCTGCCGCGTCGCTGGTCGGCGTCGGCGCAGGCGCTCGGCGCGCAGGTTGCACGATCGCGCGACGAGCGCGGGAACGGCGAGCGGTAGATGTGCGTCGATCGCGTAGCCCGGCGCGGCGATCACGAACTCGTAGGCGCGCCGTGCGCGTCGGCGTCGAACGGTCCCCAGCGGCCGTCGGCGCCGATCGGTCTTGCGGTGCAGCGGCGGCGCCCGGCGCGCTCGCCGCGTCGCGGCGTCGGTCGCGTAGACCTCGACCGTCGCGCCGGCCAGCGGCAGGTTGGTCGCGACGCTGCCCTGGCGGTTGTCGAGGCCGAGGCCGCTGACCTTGCCGTCGAGCACGACGCGCGCTTCCGGGCGACGATCGCCGAGCGTCGCCGGCGCGCTGCCGGTGATGAAGCGGCAGGTCTGCGGCGAACGCCTTCGGGCCGAACGCAGGTCTCGCGGTGGTCGATGCCGGCGATGCACGACGTTCTCGGCGCCCTTCAGCGCCGGGCCGTCGAAGCTCACGTTGGTCGGCGTGCCGCGCGGCGCCGATCCAGACGCCGTCGGGCTGCGCGTACTTGTCGTTGTTGTCGGAGCGGATCGTCAGCCAGCGCGACGCCGGGCGCGACCTCGTTGCCGTCGGGCCCTGCGGCGCGTTGAGCGCGCGTCAGGAACGGGCCGGCGCCGTTGAACTCGCTGCCGGGCAGGAAGCCGGCGATCGCCCACACGCCGTGGTTCGGCACGCCGCCGAGGACCGCGTGCGAGACCGTGCGCCGCGCCGCCGCCGTTGCGATGTAGTTGCGGATCGCGTTGCCGCCGCGCGAGCTGCCGACCAGCACGACCTTGCTCGCGCCGGTCGCGGCGCAGCACCGCTGTCGACCTCGGCGGCGAGGTACGCGCATGTGCTCGGCGGTCGAGGTGCGGCCTGGCTGCGGCTTCGCGTCGTCGTCGCGCGCGAGCGGGTAGGGCAGGTCGATCGCGAGCAGCCGGTCGCGCGGCCAGCCGTTCGACTCGAAGCGCCAGATCGTCGTCGTCCAGAGCGCCGCGGTGTCGCCGTTGCCGTGCACGAAGACGATCGGCGGCGTGCGTCGGCGGGCCGGGTCGGGTCGCGCAGGCGGCGAGCGAGCGCGGTGCCGGCGGCGGCGCGGCAGCAAGCAGCGAGCGGCGGCGGGTCGAGGCAGGTTCATGCGATGTCTCCGGTTCGTCCTTCTGGTCGCTGGCGAGGTCGCGCGCGGCCGGCAGGTCGGCAGGCCGGGGCCGGCAGATCGCGTGGCGGCGCGCGACGGCGCGCAGCACCGCCGTCGGCGAGCACGTCGGCGGCGAGCGCGCCGAGCAGCGGTCGAGTCGCGCGCCTGCGCCGCTGCGCGCCGGTCGCGAGCGCGAAGACGACGTCGCCGTCGCCCATCGTGTGGACCGGGTTGATGCGTGCGCGCCAGGCCGTCGTGCGCCATCTGCGCGACCTTGTTCGCCTCGGCCTTGGTCAGCACGGCGTCGGTGGCGACGACGCCGAGCGTCGTCGCCGCGCCGGCGCTGCGCGCCGGCGCGCCGGCAGCTCGCCGCGCAGGATCGCGCCATCGTGCCGAGCAGCGTTGCCGTCGGCGCTGCGCGCGCCGGCGATCGACGCGCGCCGGTCGCCGGATCGATCACGTCGCCGATCGCGTTGACGGCGACCAGCGCGCGCGACCGTGATGCCGCCGACCGTGATCGACGCGCTGCCGATGCCGCCCTTCATCGCCCGCTCGATGCCGAACAGCTTGCCGACCGATGGCGCCGGCGCCGGCGCCGACGTTGCCCTCGCGCCGGCGCGTCGCCGTCGCCGCCTGCGCAGGCGGCGTAGCCGCAGCCGGCGTCGGGGCGGATGCGCGGCGTCGCCGACCCAGCAGGTCGAACAGGATCGCCGCCGGCACGATCGGCACCGCGCGCCGGCCGCCGACCTGCGAGAGCCGATGCCGCGCTCGTCGAGCCAGCGCATCACGCCGCCGGCGGCGTCGAGGCCGAAGGCGCTGCCGCCGGCGAGCAGCACGGCGTGCACCTGCTCGACCGTGTTCACCGGCGCGCAGCAGCTCGGTCTCGCGCGTGCCGGGCGCGCGCGCCGCGCACGTCGACGCCGGCGACCGCGCCGCTTCGCGGCAGAGCACCACGGTGCAGCCGGTCGGCCGGCGCGGGTCGGTGAAGTGGCCGACCTGCGAGGCCGGCGACCGCCGGTCAGGTCGCCGCATGGCAGTGCGTGGCTCAGCGACGCCGCCAGGCCGCTCGCCAAGCGAAGCACGCCCGCGGGCGCGTGGGTCCATGCATGCGCGCCGCATGCGGGCGAGACCTCGCCGAGGTGGTGCAGCGTGTCGCCGAAGGCTCATCTCGAGCATGCGTCAGGCGCTTGAAGTAGTGGCTGGCGACGTACTCGTCGGTCACGCCGATGCCGCCGTGCAGCTGGATGCACTGCTGGCCGACGAAGCGCATCGACGTGCCGAGCTGCACCTTGGCGCTGCGCCAGCGCGCGGCGGCGCTGCGGCGCCGGCTCGCCGAGCTTCGAGGCTCGCGTAGTAGCTCATCGAGCGCGCCAGCTCGAGCTGCATCTTCACGTCGGCGATGCGGTGGCGCAGCGCCTGGAAGGTGGCGATCGCGCACGCCGAACTGCTTGCGCGTGTTCATGTACTCGACGGTGATCGCGACCAGCTTGTCCATCACGCCGACGGCCTCGGCGCAGGCGGCGGCGATGCCGATGTCGACCGCGTGCTCGAGCGCCGGCGAGGCCGTCCGGCGGCGATCAGCGCGTCGCGGCGGCGTCGTCGAGCACGACCTCGGCCGCGCGCGCGCGCCGTCCTGCGTCGGATAGCCGCGTGACCTCGACGCCGCTGGCGCCGCGCTCGACCGAGGAAGAGGCCGATGCCTGCCGGCGTCGTCACGGCCGCTGACGCGCGCCGGCACGATGAAGGCATCGGCCTCGTCGCCGGCCGGCACGACGCTCTTGGTGCCGCTCGAGCTGCCAGCCGTCGCCGGCTTGCGTCGGCCGTCGTCGTCGACATGCGTCGAGCCGGTAGCGCGCGCTGCGCTCCTGGTGGGCCAGCACCACCAGCGCCTCGCCGCCGGCGATGCGCGGCAGCCAGGCTGCCTGCGTCGGCGTCGGCGTGGCCGGCGAGCACGGCGCCGGCGATCAGCGCGACTGCGCGTAGGGCTCCAGCACGATGCCGCGGCCCAGCTCTTCCATCACCACCATCGCCTCGACCGGGCCCAAGCCCAGGCCGCCGTGCGTCTTCGGGCACGTACGAGGCCGGCCAGGCCGAGTTCGGCGAGTTCGTCGCCAGGCCTCGCGCGCGAAGCCGCCCGGCCTTGACGATCGCCGCGGCGGCGCTCGAAGTCGTAGCCCTTGTCGACCCACTTGCGCACCGGCGTCGCGCAGCATGTTCCTGGTCGTCGGTGAAATCGAAGTCCATGTGTCATGTCTCCTCAGCCCAGCACGGTCTGGGCGACGATGTTGCGCTGCACTTCGTTGCGAGCCGCCGTAGATCGTCGTCTTGCGCATGTTGAAGTAGGTGCCGGCGCAGCGGCGCGACGAATGCGCCGCCCGGCGTAGTCGCCCTGCCAGCCGGCTTCCATCGCCTCGCGGATGAGCGGCAGCGCGTAGCGGGCCGGCGGCCAGCATCATCAGCTCGCGTGTAGCGCTGCTGGATCTCGCTGCCGCGGATCTTCAGCAGGCCGGCGACGTCGAGCGAGTCTGCTTGCCGCGCTTCTCGGCCGACAGCACGCGCAGCACCATCATCTCGAGCGCGACGACGTCGACCTCGAGCTAGCGCGATCTCGTCGCGGAAGCGCTGGTCGTCGTAGACGCCCTCGGCCTTGCGCGATGCGCTTCGAGCCGCTCGAGCTCGCGCTTGGCGCGGTTGACGTCGGCGATGTTGGTGCGCTCGTGGGCGAGCAGGTGCTTGGCGTAGGTCCAGCCCTTGTTCTCTTCGCCGATCAGGTTCGTCGGCCGGCACCTCGACGTTGTCGAACCAGACCTCGTTGACCTCGTGCTCGCCGTCGAGCGTGATGATCGGCCGCACCGTGACGCCGGGCGATCTTCATGTCGATCAGCAGGAAGCTGATGCCGGTCTGCGGCTTGCCTTCGGTGCTGGTGCGCACCAGGCAGAAGATCCAGTCGCCGTACTGGCCGAGCGTGGTCCAGGTCTTCTGGCCGTTGACGATGTAGTTGTCGCCGCTGCGCGCTCGGCCTTGGTCTTCAGCGACGCGAGGTCGGAGCCCGAGCCGGGCTCGCTGTAGCCCTGGCTCCACCAGACTTCGCCGCTGGCGATGCCGGGCAGGAAGCGCTTCTGCTGCTCGGGCGTGCCGAAGGCCATGATCACCGGCGCCACCATCACCGGGCCGAACGGGCACGACGCGCGGCGCGCCGGCGAGCGCGCGTCTCTTCCTCGAACAGGTGGCTGCTGGATCGCGTTCCAGCCCGGGCCGCCGAACTCCTTCGGCCAGCCCTAGCCGAGCCAGCCCTTCTTGCCGAGGATCTTGGCCCAGCGCTGCATGATCGTCGCGCGTCAGGCGCAGTCGCGTTGTGCACCTTGTCGCTGATGTCCTGGCGGCAGGTTCGCCGCGACCCAGGCGCGGATCTTCGCGCGGAAGGCTTGTTCCTCGGGCGTGAAGTTCGAGGTCCATGATTGCTCCGGAAAGCGGGCCAACCGCTTTTTGTGCTACCGCATCGTTCGATTTCAAGCAATACGTAAATCGGAACGAAGTGCGCTAC
>ERZ1370068.1702-contig-11625_pt1 | contig 31280 bp, 43 predicted proteins | sample MGYA00561227_ERZ1370068 | MGnify/ENA primary metagenome ERZ1370068 (study PRJEB38410, sample SAMEA6850437) | metagenome | study: Metagenomic assessment of the ecological functions of the soil: analysis of the soil microbiota associated with the...
GTTGTACTTCGTTCAGTTACACGTATTGCTATTCGCAAGCCGTGACCTGAACATGCAATAGGCCTTGCCCGGCGAAATAATCAGCGCCACATAAAGCTCGATCGCGGCGGAAAGTTCGTCCGGCTCGGTGACGCGTTCGCCATAGGCGCCGAACGCCTTCGCGACCGCCGGAGAAATCCCGCCGCTCGCCCTGACGGCCCGACGTCAGCCGCGACTGGAACTGATCGGTTTCGGCGGCAATGCCCTTCGGATAAACCCGCTGCACCGCCGATTTCACCGCCTGCCAGCCGCCATTGTCCAGCACCACGGTCAAAATCGGAATCTGATATTGCTGCGCCACCGCATAGACGCTGTCGGGCGAGGAGAAATGAAATCCGCCGTCGCCGATCACCTGCACGATGCGGCGATCCGGCTGCGCCAGCTTCAACCCCAGCGCCATGCCGCCGCGAGAACCGAGCCCGCCGCCGGCGAGGCCGACGTAGCTCTTGCGGCTTTGTGCGCGTGACGTGCTCCTGCAGGATCGGTCCGTTGCGGATCGGCTTCGTTGAGGACGACGTCGTCCTGCGACAGTTTTGCCGCTCAGCGTTGCGAACACGAAGGCCGGGTTGAGCGCGCCCGGGACGCCCTTGTTGGCGCTGGCGGCGGCGCGGCGTTTCGCCGACCGCCTCGCGCGCGCCGCTCCAGCTCGCGATGCGTTCGGCGACACGGCGGCGATAGGCGTCGTCGGCGCGCGCTTCGACCGCATCGAGCACCTGCTGCAGCACGATGGCGCAATCGCCCTGAATCCGCATGTCGGTCGGAAATCCCCACATCGGAAAATCCGACCTTCAGCGGATCGATGTCGATCTGGATCCATTTGATCGCGCTCGGCGCGCCTGGCATATTGCGGCACGAACGGCACATCCGAATCGAGCAGCAGGCCGAGATCGGCCTGTCTCGAGCAAGGGCAGCGGATCGGAGCCGGCGAAGCAGGGCGAGGTCCTGCGGGATATTGAGGTCGATCGAATTGAATTCCGCGACGCGGATGCCGCAGCTCCGCGCCAGCCGGTCCAGCACGGCGACCGCCTGCGGCTTGCGGCCGAGATAGGCCGTCGAACGCGATCGGATTTTCCGCCGCCATCAAGGCTTGCGCGATCGCCTCGGCGCGCGCCGGCTCGATGCCGCCGGCGTGCACGCTGCCATAGCGCGCCGGCGGATAGGCCGGCATGTCGGCCTCGTCCCATTGTTCGGCGAGCGTCTCGCGCGGCAGCATCATGTAGACCGGGCCGGGCGGATCGCTGTGCGGCGAACGCGCTGGCGCGGGCCAGTGCCTCCTTCACCACGACGCCGGAGGGCAGCGAGTATTCCCATTTGACATAGGGCCGCGACGATGCTGGCGATATCGAACGGGTCCTGCACGAAATGCACATAGGTGTCGCGCGAGCCCGGTCAGTTCGCCGTGCAGCGTGTGCGGCGCGCGCCCGGCGAACAGCATCACCGGCAGCCGGTAGCGAAACAGGTTCTGGATCGCCATGCAGGCGTTGGCGGTGCCGGCATCGACATGCACCAGCACCGCCTGGCCGCGTCCGGTCGCCAGCGCATAGCCGCCGGCCATGTGCACCGCGACGACCTCGTGCGGGCACAGGATCATTTCGGGATGCTTGCGGCCTTCCTTGTCCCAGCGCGCCATCTCCTCGATCAGCGACACGTGGTCGGTGCCGAGATTGGCGAAGATGTAGTCGACGCCGAGGTCGACCAGGCCTTCGAGGAAATAATGCGCGGTGGAGTGACGGCTCATGCCCTACGACTTCCCGGCGCTGTCTCCGCGACGAACCTGTTGCGCAAGCGTGCCGATGCCGGTGATGTCGATCTCGACGACGTCGCCGGCCTTCAGGTCGGGCGAGGCGCCGTCGGTGCCCATCCAGATCACGTCGCCCGGCCACAGCGTGAAATATTTCGTCAGCTCGACGATGAACGGCACGATGCCGAAGATCATGTCGTTGGTGCGGAAGCGGCCGGTCTCCTTGCCGTTGACCCTGATCGACGGTTTCCATCTTGTCGAGGTCGACGTCGGTCTCGATCCACGGCCCCATCGGCTTGAAGGTGTCGGCATTCTTGGCGCGCCACAGCCCGCGATCGGCCTTCTGCCAGGTGCGTTCGCTGACATCGTTGCCGATGGTGTAGCCGAACACGCAGGACATCGCGTTGGCCTCGGTCGAGATGCTTTGCCTTCTTGCCGATGACGACGACCAGTTCGCCCTCGTAATGGATCTTCTCGGTGGCGGTCGCCGGGATCACCACGTCCTCGTCATGCGCGATCAGCGCGTTCTGCGCGCGGTAGCCGATCTCGGGCCGGTCGGGAACGTTCGGCACCGTGCCGCGCCTTGTCGGCGGCTTCCTTGAGATGCTTGAGGTAGTTGAGGCCGACGCAATAGAACGTGCGCGGGATCAGCGGCAGTTCGATCTTCGACGTCCGTCAGCGCATGCGACTGCGCGGCGTGCGCTGCCATTCGCCGAAGGGATCGCCGCTGACGGCGATCACCCTGTCGCCCTCGACGATGCCCCAGGATGTCTTGTCCGCGCGGCGGTGAATTTCAGCCAACGCATGTGCTTCCTTTGCCTTATTCCGCCGCGGCCTGCGGCTGGCTTTTCCAGGCGCCGGCGGCCGGGCGCCGCAGGCCGAGATTTTCGCGCAGCGTCTTGCCGGCGTAATCCTTGTGGAACAGCCCGCGGCGCTGCAATTCCGGCACGACGTGGCTGACGAAATCGGCGTAGGAGCCGGGCACATAGGTCGCCGCGATGACAAAGCCGTCGCAGCCGCGGCCGACGAACATCTCTTCCAGCCTGTCGGCGATCTCCTTCGGCCCGCCGACGATCGCGTCTGCGGTCTGGCCGCGGCCGCAGAAGGTGATGAAATCGCGCGTGCTCGGATTGGTCTTGCCGGAGGTCTTGAGCACGCCGTCGCGGATGCCGAGCATGCCCTGCATGCCCTGCAGTTCTTCCGTCGTCAGCGGCTCGTCGATGCCCTTGGCGGCGAAGTCGAAGTTCAGGCCTTCCGCCAGCAGCGACAGCGCGTCGATTTCCAGCGGCAGCTTGTCGATCAGCGCCATCTTGTCCTCGGCCTCCGACTTGGTCGCGCCGCGACACCGGCGTCGTCAGATTGCAGAGGAACATCTGGTCGGGATCGCGGCCGGCTTTCGCGGCCTCGTTGCGGATCGCGTCGTAGCCCTGCCTGGCGCTCGGCCAGATTGCGCGCCGCGGTGAAGATCACCTCGCCCCATCGGCCGGCAAAGCGCTGGCCGCGGCCGCTGGCGCCGGCCTGGATGATGACGGGATGGCCCTGCTGCGAGCGCGGCACCGTGAACGGCCCGCGCGACTTGAAGAACTGCCCGTTGTGATCGAGCCGCTTCACCTTGGTCGGATCGGCGAACCGGCCGCTCTTCTTGTCGATGATCAGCGCGCCGTCTTCCCAGGAATCCCAGTGGCCGAGCACCACTTCCATGAATTCGTCGGCGCGGTCGTAGCGGAAATCATGCTCGAGATGTGCGTCCTTGCCCATGTTGAGCGCTTCGCCGTCGTTGACCGAGGTGACCACGTTCCAGGCGGCGCGGCCGCCGGTCATCAGGTCGAGGGTGGCGAAGCGGCGCGCGACGTCGAACGGCTCGTAATAGGTGGTCGAGCAGGTCGAGGCGAGCCCGAGCTTTTCGGTGACCATGCCCATCGTGGTCAGCACCACGATCGGATCCATCTTCACGCAGCGGATGCCGTATTCGACGGTATGGGCGTGATCGTTGCCGTAGCGGTCCGGCATCGCCAGGCGATCGTCGAAGAACGCCATGTGGAATTTGCCGGCTTCGAGGATCCGGGCGATCTCCTGGTAATAATCCGCCGACATCGAGATCGTCGCGCGATTCCGGATGCCGCCACGAACTCGGCAGGTTGGTGCAGTTCTGCGCCTGCAGGAATCCGACCATCGCCATTTGCCGTGTCATGCTGTTCTCCCTGTGCCGGCCGAGCGAGGTTCACGCGAGATCGAGCTCGGCGGCGAGCTTGTATTCGCCGGCCAGCGCGCGCAATTTGTCCCAGGTCGCGTCCTCGATCTCGATGCCGGCAACCTTGCGCTGCTGCTCGCGGATATATTCGACCTCGCCCGGATAGAACACGCCGGTCGAGCCTTCGGACGGCGGCGTCGCTTTCAGATAGCGCGCGAACTCGGCGACTTCCTTCTTGAAATCCTTCAGCGGCCGGAACGCCGCGACGTTGAACACCGCCATGAAGCATCCGTCATTGTGCCGGCCGGTCGGCTCGACGCCGAAGCCGAGGCCGGTGAGCAGCCCGCACAGCACCTCGACCATCGCGGCAAGGCCCGCTGCCCTTGTAGCCTTCGGTGCCGCCGAGCGGCAGCAGCGCGCCGCCCTTGCGGTATTGCCTGGGATCGGTGGTGTGCCGTCCCTCGGCTGTCGACGATCCAGCCCGTCGGGATTTCCTCGCCGCGCGCGACCGCGAGCTGCGATCTTGCCGGCCGCGACCGCCGAGGTCGCCATGTCCAGATAGAACGGCGCTTCGAGATCCGGACGGCACCGCGATCGAGATCGGATTGGTGCCGAGCCGCGCCTCGCGGCCGCCGAACGGCGCGACATGCTTTGGCGAGCGGCCGGAATCGGCGGTGGCGATGCCGATCATGCCCTCGCGCATCGCCATCAGCGGATAGGCGGCGAGCCGCCCGACATGGCTTTGCCGGAACACCGTGCAGGCCGCGACGTTGGCGGTCTTCGCCTTCTCGATCGTCAGCGCCATCGCCTTGGCGTTGACGTGGAAGCCAAAGCCCCAATGGCCGTCGATCACGGTCGTGGTCGGCGATTCCTGCACGATGGTCCATTTCGCGCCGGGCACGATATGGCCGGCCTTGATGCGGTCGATATAGGTCGGGATCGCGATCACGCCGTGCGAATCATGGCCGGCGAGGTTGGCGTTGACGCAGCCGACGGCGACGGCGCTGGCTTCCTCGTCCGACGCGCCGGCGGCCCTGAGCAGCGCCGCGCCGATGCGCGTGAGACGGTCGGCCTGGACGATCGGCATGGGGTTTCCTCAATTGAATGCCCGCACGAAACGCGGGTCTTGCTTGTTGTCGCTTGCCGGCATGGTCTCAAAGCGATGGCCGTAGAGCAAGGGCAGAATATCGGCACTGGAGGTGCCGCCGGCACGGTCGTGGCGGAAGCGGTTTCATCTGGCGAGCGCTGCGAATGGCCGATCTGCTCCGAACCGCGTCCTGCTTGCCTCGCGCCGCCGCTGCAACCCGACGCGGAGACGCTGCCGGAAATTCCATCCCGCCATCAAGGCTGAAAACGCGCTGTCGTCTGACGGCTGCGCATGCAGGTCGCGCACGTCAGGAATCGGTGGACTTCACCTTGCGCGAAAAATCGCAGGGCCACGGCTGGATGTCTCGACCGGCCAGCGAACGGAAGAGAACACGCGCGCCATCGGCGTAGGTCGCGCCGTCCGGCAGGCCAGGCCGGCGGCTGCCATGGGCGGGTAACTTCAGGTCGACATCCCGCACCTCGACTGCCGGTCCCCACCACCACGCCGGCGCGGGCGGCCGGTCGTCTTCGGCGAGCGCTCGCCATCGCGAAAACTCGACGATAACGCGCTGAATTGCAGTCTTGCGGCCGGATGCATCGAAAATCCTCTCGTCGTTCCGATGATATCGGCATCTCGGGCCGGTGCAAAGCAACGCGCTACCGACTCGGCGGATGCTAAGCCCGCAATTTAGCCGATTGCCGGCAGCCCCAGCAGCCGCTCGGCATTGCCGCCGGCCACCAGCGCCATGTCCTTTTCGCTGACGCCCTTGACCCGGCCGAGCAAGCCGACCGGATCGGGTTCCGCCATGTCGAACGGATAATCGGTGCCGAGCATGATGTGATCGGCGCCCCAGATCTCGATCAGATGTTTCAGCTCGCGCTCGTCGAACACGACCGTGTCGAAATAGAGCTTCTTCAGATATTCCGACGGCGGCTTCTTGATGGTGACGCGGCAATCCTCGCGATGCGCGAAGGCGTGGTCGAAGCGCCCCCAATAGCCGGGGATGTAGCCGCCGCCATGGGCGATGCAGATCTTCAGTTTGGGAAAGCGCTCGAGATAGCCGTCGAACACCAGTTGCCCGACGCACAGCGCGGAATCCAGCGGATGTCCGATGGTGTTCGGAAAATAATGATCCTCCATGCGGCCGACCAGGCTGGTGCCGAACGGATGCAGGAAGATCATGACGCCGAGTTCCTCGACGCGGGCGAAGAATTTTTCAAGCCCGGCGCGGGTGAGGTCGACGCCCCTGACATTGGTGCAGAGTTCGACGCCGCGGAAACCGAGCTCCTTGACGGTGCGGTTCAGCTCGGCGACGGCCATGCCGGGATCCTGCAGCGGCACGGTGCCCATGCCCATCAGCCGGTCGGGGTGTTTGCGCCACCATGCTCGGCGATGTGATCGTTGACCATGTGGCAGCTGTCGCGCGCCACTTCCGGCGGCGCCGCGTAGACGAAATGGCCGGGATAGGGCGAGATCACCTGCACGTCGATGCCGTCGCGGTCCATGTCGGCGAGGCGGGTGTCGAGATCGGTCAGTTTCGGAAAATCGATCTTGCCGCGCTGCGGCTGGATGCTCTTGGTGAGATCGTTGACATGGGCGTTGGCGTTCGGCGTCTCGCCGCCGCCGGGAATGCCGGTGGCCTTCAGCACCATCGCATTCGCTTCGGGCACCATGCAGTGGCAATGGATGTCGATGGTGCGCCACGGTTTTGGCTTTGCCGGAACGCTTCGGCGCGCTGCCGTGATCGGTCGCGGGCCCGCAGGCCTTGCATTGAAACAGCATGAGGATGCGCCGTGAGAAATAATTGCGGGAATAGATCTGGCTGCGCCGGGGTTATTTCTCTTCCGCCGCCGTTGAGGTCGCCGGGCCTTCGCCCACGATCAGTAGTACGGCCCGTGGGATCTGGTCGGGCAATTTGTAGATCACGGCGGTTGGATTGAGCTCGGCGGCGGCGCTGATGCCCAGCATCCCGGCGAAAGCGAGCGGCGTCACGGAGGTATCGCCAAAACCGGTCGGTCGCCTTCATGGTCGTCCTCCCTGCCAGTATCCGTGAGCTGAAAGCGCTCATCTCTGTTGTCGATCATGCTAACCGGACTGGTTGCCGCGGGCAAGCCGCGCGCTGCATGGGTGGCATGCCGAGATGACTGGCGATCAGGCGGATCACATTCCCGGGCAGCAGCGCCGGAGCAAGCAGCGCTTTCACGCAGGCTCACCCGTCTTCGAGCGGGTGAGCCTTCTTGTGCCAGGCCCAGGCGGTGCGGATGATGGTCGCAAGGTCCGAATGGGCTGGGCGGAAGTTCAATGTCTTGCGCGCGCGGCGGAAGCATCCGCGACCAGATAGGTCGGATCGCCGGCGCGGCGCGGCTTGACGACATGCGGCACTTCGCGGCCGGTCTCGGCCGCGATCGCCGCGAGGATCTCGCGCACCGAAAAGCCCGTTGCCGGTGCCGAGATTGAGGGCGCCGCCGGAATGTCCCTGCAGCAGCAGCTTCGAGCGCCAGCACATGGGCCGCCGCGAGGTCGGTGACGTGGATGTAGTCGCGGATCGCGGTGCCGTCGGGCGTGTCGTAATCGTCGCCGAACACCGCGAAGTCGGCCACGTGCCCCTGCAGCGCCATCATCGCGCGGGGAATGAGATGGGTTTCCACGTCGCGCAGTTCGCCGATGCCGCCGGCCGGATCGGCGCCGCTGGCGTTGAAATAGCGCAGCGCGAACGATCCAAGCCCGTAGGCCGCGCGATAATCCGCCAGCACGCGCTCGATCATCCATTTCGAGGCGCCGTAGGGATTGATCGGCGCGCAGGCGTAATTCTCCGGCAGCGCCTTGCTGTCGGCATTGCCATAGACCGCGCCGGTCGACGAGAACACCAGGCGGTTGCAGCCGGCCTCGCGCATCGCATCCAGCAGCGACAGCGTGCCGGCGAGGTTGTTGACGTAATATTTCTGCGGATCGGCCACGGACTCGCCGACCAGGCTCGAGGCGGCGAAATGCATGACCGCCGACGATGTCATGCTCGGCGAAAGCGCGCGCGAGCGTGGCCTTGTCGGCGATGTCGCCGGTCACCAGCGCGCCCGCGACGAAGCTCCGGTGGCCGGTCGAGAAATTGTCGTAGCATGACCGGCTGATAGCCCGCCGCATCCAGCGCCCTGCAGCAATGCGAGCCGATATAGCCCGCGCCGCCGGTGACGAGGATGGCCGGACGGTCGCTCATCAGGTCCCGCGTCCGGTCGATGTCCGACGGCCGGCTCCTGTTGAACAGCAGGTAGAGCGCGCGCGGATTGGTGGTCGAGATAGCGCCAGAACAGCCGGCGCGGCTCCAGCCAGATGCGCCAGGCCCATTCGAGCCCGCATGTCTGCATCCATCGCGGCGCGCGGGCGCGGCTGCCGGACAGGAAGTTGAACAGTCCGCCCGACGTCTTGATGACGCCGACATTGGACGAGATGCGGCGTGAATTCCTCGACAAAGGCCTGCTCATAGGGAACGCCGAGCGCGACCCAGAGATAGTCCGGCGCCAGCGCGTTGATCTCGTCGACCTTGGCGCGCAGCGCTTCGCCGCGCAGATAGCCGTGGGAATGCCCGACGATCTTCAGGTCGGGATACATCTTGCGGACGTTGGCGACGGCGGCGGCGTTCTCGCGCCTCGTCCGGCGCCGAACATGTAGAAGGTCAGACCGGCCGCCTGCGCCTTGCGGGCGACGACGTGAAACAGGTCGGTGGTCGCGACGCGCTCGGGCAGCGGCGCCTGCGATTCTGAACCGCGACACGGTCACCGAGCGGCTGGCCGTCGGCATTGATCAGATCGGCGGCGCGAAACAGCCGGTCGGTCATCGGCTCGGTCGAGCAGCGCGCCAGCACCTCGCCATTGGCCGAGGTCAGATAGAGCGGACGATCGAGCCGGCGTCGCGGGAACACCATTTCGATCATGAAGTTCGCGGTCTGCTCGAGATCGAGCACGGCGAGCCGCAGCCCGCCCACGCGTAACGCGGGGCACGCTGGCGGTGGCGGCTCTCCCGACGGGATTTAGCGCGACGCTCACGCATATTGCTTGTCTCGCTGACGGTTGACGGCCGTCGGGTTGAGTTCGCTGAGGACGACACCGACCAGCTTGCGCTCGGCCCCGCCGAGCGCGGTGATGATGTCTTCCATGCTGTCGTTGATGTCGAGATGGACCGGCAGCACCGCGACGAGGCCGTCGGCGAGCGTCGAGCAGCTTTGCGGTCGGCCGCGCTCCACGGCATCGCCGGCCCGTCGAGCACCACCAGGTCGTAGCCGCCGGCGGAACGCGCCTGCGCGATCGCCTTGCGGACGGCGTCGCTCGCCTTGGCGTCGAACTTTGCGTCTGAGCCATTGGCGTCAGACCGACGCCGGCAGGATCGAAATTCCGTTGGCGGTCTTGATCGGCGCGCGCGGCCTTGGCTGCCGATGCTGAGCCAGCCGAGACGGCTGGCTCTGCCTTGCTGGTGCCGAGGTGGCGCTCACCTTGCTCGGACAGCGCGCGTGCCCTGTGATCGGCATCGATCATCAGCACCTTGGCGCCGTCGCGCGCGGCCGACAGCGCGATGTTCGAGCGCGGCGATGCTGCGGTCCTCGTCCGTCGCCGGCGCCGATCACGGCCATCACGGGCGGCGTCCTGTCGCCGCGCGCTTGGTCAGCGCGCGCGCGCATCTCGCGCATGGCGTTGAGGAACGTCATCAGCGGAAAGCCCGCGCGCAGCGTCGGCCAGCCCAGCCGCGTGACGTCGGCGTGCCTGCCTGTCGCCAGGATCCCGCCGAGCGTGCGCATCACGTCGGATTCCTGCAACCGCGCGATCAGCGGTTTCTCGATCAGGCTGACCGCGGGTTGCGGCCGAGGCTGCCGGCGACCGGCGGCTGGCTTCGCGGCGGCGGCGTGTCGCGCTTTTCCGTCGGGTGCATGGCCGGCGTCTTGGGCTGAACCGGGTCGGCGCCCGGCATCAACCGGTCGGCGGCGATGATCCAGGCGGCCGCGGCGAGCGCGCCGAACACGAAGCCGATCATCGCGATCAGGCTCATGGCCGGCGGGAAGGTGCGCCGCTGCGGCACGGTGGCTTCGCCGATGATGCGCGCGCTCGAGGTGTTGAGGGTCTCCTGCTCCTCGGTCTCGCGCGAGCGCTTGAGGAACGACTGATAGACGTCGCGGCTGGCCTCGACCTCGCGCTCGAGCTCGCGCAGGCGCACCGAGGCCTGGCTCATCTGGACGCTCTGGCGCTTCTGCGCTTCCAGCGCCTTGTTCAGCGAGGCTTCGTAGTCGCGGGCGCGGGTCAGGTCGTTCTTCGCCGACTGCGCGAAGCGCTCGACCTCTTCGCTGATGGTGCGGCGCAGATCCTCGACCTGCTGTCTCCATCTGGCGCAAGCGCGGGATGCACGCGGCCCCAGTTCGCTCTGCAACTCGGCCTGGCGCTTCTTGCGCCTCGGCATATTGCGCGCGCAGATTGGCGATGGTCGGCGACTGCAGCGCCTCGGGAATGGCGCCGGCGTCGGTCGAGGCCGTGCGGCTGGCTTCGATCTGGTCGTATTTGGCCTGCGCATCGAGCGTCAGCGCCCGCGCCGCGGCGAGCCGCTGGTTGCTGGCGGAGAGCTGCTGGTCGCTGATCAGCGTGTCCTGGGTGCCGACGAAATTGTTCTGCGCCTTGTAGACCGCGAGCGTGTTCTCGGCGTTGCGAAGCCGTTCCTGCAATTCCTTCAGCCGGCCGGAAAGGTCGCTGGTGGCGCGCCGCGCGGCGGCGGCCTGCGACTGCTTGGATCTGGCGAGATAGGCCTTCGAGATCGCGTTGGCGAGCATCGCCGCCTTGGCCGGCTCGTACGACCAGACGTCGATATCGACGATGAAGGTGCGGTCGGTCTTCTTGACGTTGATGTGGCGGATCGAGCGCTTCCAGCGCGCCCATCTGGATCAGCTTCTGCTGCTCGGCGGTCGGCCGGCATCTCGATGCCGAACAGGCCGAGCAGCGTGAGCCGAAGATGCCCTTGGATCGGCCGCCGCCGAATTCGGATCCTTGTCGAGATTGGTGTCCTGGATCACCTGCAGCAGCACATTGTTCGAGGTGATCAGGCGCGCCTGGCTTTCGACCACCATCGCGAGGCCGGAAACGTCCTGGGCGCGCGGCGTCAGTTCGCGATCGACCAGCTGCAATTCGCGGGGTCGACGTAGAGCTGGGCGGTCGCGGTATATTTCGGCGTCAGGCTCTTGCCGATCAGCAACCGCGACGCAGGCGCAGATCAGCGCGCGCCGAGGCGATCGCGACCTTCCGCCGCCACAGCGAGCTGAACCAGATCGACGCACGCTGAAGCCTGCGCGGCTGCCGCGGCGGCCGGCCGGCGTCAGGCTTTGGCCTGGCCTATCGGCTGGTCATAGATAAGCATCGACCCCAGCTTCCATTCGAACTGCCGCACGCATCGGCTGAGGGTTACTCTTCGCGTCACGCCACGCGCGCCAGACGGCAACGCGCGGAACAACGCAACAGGGAAAATTAACCATACTCATTGAGGGACTATTCACCGAAATGGCAAACAAAGCGTTTAAGCGCGGGCGCATTGCATCGCCTCCGCCATGGTCAGAGCCGGAATTTTCCGGCGCGCCGCCGCTTCGAGCGCATGATTGAGCAGAGCCGGCGAGCAGCCATACGGGCTCGGCCGGTCGGCGACGTCGTGGCCGTAGAAAATTAACCATCCGTTATTGGTTTGCGCCTCGTCGAATGCGCGCTCGATCCCGTCGCGGTCCATCTGGCGGTCGATCAGCGGCATCGCGCGCAGGAACTGCAGATCGACGCTGCCGGCGTTGACGCCCGGCACGATGCTGCGGCAGGTCTGGAACTCGATCCTGAGCTGATGCTTGCGCGCGAACGAGCCGTAGCCGAACGGGTAGGCGAAGGTCTCGATCGTCGATGGAAGGATCGAGCGACGCGAAGTAATCGCGGTTGCGCGTGATTTCCTCGGCCAGCGAGGCCTCGTCGAGGTCGCAGGCGCGCTGGTGCGAGAAGGTGTGGCAGCCGATCTCGTGGCCGCGGCGGTGCAGCGACAGCACGTCGCTGGCGTCGCCGGCCGCCCAGTCCGGCGTCCGCGACGCCGACCAGGCTGCCCGATACATAGAACGTCCCGCGCGCGCCGTGCGCTTCGAGCATGTCGGCGCCGGTGGTCGCCGCGCTCTTCGGCAGGTCGTCGAAGGTGAAGCTGACCATCGGCGCGGCATTGCGCAGCCGGAAGGTATCGACGCTGCAGATGCATCGCCAGCCGGTGGCCGACTTTCGACTCTGGCCTCGGACCACATCGCGTTCATGGTTCAGCAGCTTTCGCAAAATCACGTGGTAGTCGCCGTGCCGCACGTCGGTCTTGCCCGGCAGGAAGAAGTTCATCAGCCTTGGCGGCGGCGTCGATCAGGGCGGCGAACAGCGGCTTGCGCCGGCGCATCTCCGGATAGCGCGGGCTCTCATACTGCTTGCGATAGATCACCTGCAGGCCGTGCTGCCTGGCGAAGGCTTCGAGGTTCGGCAAGCGTGACCAGCGGATGGAAGATGGGTCGGGAACGGCGCGTGGCCGGGCAGGCCGGCGTTCCTGTCGCCGCGCGACGTGGCGGTAGAACCAGACGTGGAACCAGTGCGGCGAATATTTGGTGACGACGCCGGACAGCGATCTGGGATTGGGCGCGCCGATCAGGATCAGGCCGTCCGGCTTCAGCGACTCGCAGAAGCCGAGCAGCGCCGCTTCGACGTCGGGCACGTGCTCGATCACGTTGTAGCAGATCACGAGATCGAAACTGTCGGGCGCGAAGCGATGGGTCTGGATGTCGCCGAGGATCGCCTCCTGCGCGTAATCATTGTTGCGGATCTGGTCCTCGTCGATATCGACCACGGTGACGTGGGCGCGACGCAGCACCTTGAGCGGCAGGAAGCTGGTCGAGCCGCCGCCGGCCTCGTAGATCGCGAGGTCTGCCCGCCGGCAGTCGTCGCTTCGAGAATGCCGTGAACGGTCAAGCAGGCTCTGCCGCGCCTCGCCGGGCGGCAGATCCAGCAGCGACTGCGGATGCGCCGCGGCTGCAGCCGATCGGCGGCCTCGACGCGAAGGCCGAATGAATGGGATCGAGGGCAAATGTCTTGGTCATTGGTTCTTATCCGATGTTGCTGCTTGCGAATTTGGTTCGGAACATCGCAAGCCCGGTGTTTCAGGCGCCCGCGGATGCGGGAGATGTCGAACAGCCAGCACAGCGCCGCATAGGTGACGAAGCCTGCGCCGGCCAGCAGCGACGCACGCGGCGAGATCGCCGGCATGCAGGGCTCCTGTCGAGGGCCGCGACCGTCAGCGCCATGACGAGGCCGGCGATCATCGTCAGCGCCAGCCGGCCGAGCGGCAGCGGGACGCGGAAGGCAAAGCGGCTGAGGATCAGCGCGCAGAGCAAATCCGGCGACGTCGGCGCCGAGCCGCGCCCAGGCCGCGCCGACGGTGCCGTATTGGCTGACCAGCACGTAGGACAGCACCACATTGGCGGCGATGATCGAGGCCGTGTTGATCAGGTAGAAGCGAATTGCGGCCCGACAGCAGGAAGCTGGCATGCAGATATTGCTGGCGTCAGGATCTGGAAGACCACGGCGACCGCGATGATCGGCATGGTCTCTGCGCCAGCTCGCGGAAATCGGCGCCGAGAATGACGTTGGCGACATGCGTGGAGATCACGGCGAAGCCGAGGCACGCCGGCAGCGTGATGCTGAGCAGCAGCTCGACGCATTCGGCGAGATGCGAGCGCACCGCGGCGTCGCCCTGCCTGGCGTGGATCTGCACCGCGAGCGGAAAGAACGCCGCGGCGGCGCTCATCGCCGGCATCATCAGCGTCTGCCGGACCAGGTCGAGGCCCGCGACATATTTTCCGGCATCCGCGGCGCCAACCAGATTGGCGATCATGAAGCGGTCGGTGACGCTGGAGATGGCGAGCAGCGTAAGCGACAGCGTCAGCGGCAGGCCGGTTCTGGCCAGCGGCCGACGAGGCCTGCGCCTGTCGAACTTGACGACGGTGCCGCGCCACGCCGTGCGCGACTGGATGCCAGCACCGCGAGCAGATAGGCGCAGCGCCGACGATAGCAGCAGCAGGAAGCCGGTCGGGCTGACCAGGGCAACGACGACGCCCGAGGCCGCAGCGCCGCGACGGCGCGCGACCAGCGTCGCCTTCATCACCGAGAGCGCCATCAGCCGGGCGCGCACCAGATCCTGCGTCAGTTCGAACAGGCCGATCGCGACCGACAGCACGACCGCGGCCAGCGCCGCCGTGCGCGTCCAGTCCGACCAGCCGGCCCAGGCCATAGGCGAGCGGCGCGGTGAGGCAGCAGATCAGATAGCCCGAGATCACCAGGCCGCGGACGTCGGTGCCGTCGTCGCGGGCGTGTCCGCTCAGGATCAGGTTGCGGAACCAGCCGACCAGGAAGACGCTGACGACGGACGCAAAGCCGACGCCGAGCAGATAGACGCCATAATCATGCGGCGAAAACAGCCGCGTGAAAATGAACACGCTCAACAGCCCCAGCAGTGCCGAGAGGATATTGGCGGTCAGGTTGATGCTGGCTTGCCCGATCAGCATAGCGCGGCGAGCCCCGCGGTTCGTCGGTCGCGGCCGGCGCGAGGATGGCATCGCTCTCGGCGATCGCGGCGCGGATGGTATCGACCGGCGTGCCGGAGAAGGACGCGATCGAGAAGCGCCACGTCGTCCTTGTCGGCGCTGCGCAGCAGCTCGTTCAGCTCGCTCTTGCTCGAGCGTCGAGTTGCTCCCAGTAGCTGACGCAGGGCGTAGCTCGGGACGACGGTGTGCCGCAGCGAAGACGCCGCGTCGTTCTGCACGAAGTAGCCGTACAGCATGTATTCGGAGAACTCGCGGGTCTTGCACAGCGCCTCGATCCAGTCGAGGCCGGTGACGGCCTCGATCCGCGAGGTCAGCGCCCTGGTCGTCTGCTGGTCCCAGAAGATGATGTGTCCGATGAAGTCCGAAGCCGGGAACGGCGGCGTCGGCAGGCCGAGCAGTTGATGGCTGGTCTCGAGCCAGCGCGAATGCCGCGGCTGGTCCGCGGTCACGGCGTCCGCCATGGTCAGCAGCGGGATCGTGTTCGGATATTCGAAACGCGCCAGGTCGAAATCGCGGAAGAACACGACGTCGGAATCGAGGATGCAGTAGCGCTGGTGGGGCAGCGAGATGGTCGCGGCGATCTTCAGGAACTGCTGGACATGCCAGCCGCTCACCGGCTTGGCGCGCAACGACCACCAGAACTGGCGCGCGCTTGCGCTGGATCACGCGCGGCAGCGGCCGCAGCCAGTCGGGCAGGAAGGTCGAGGCCGGAATGATGACGCGGCGCTCGCTGGCGAGATGCGGCGAACAGCGGCAGGTCGCAATCGGGCACCAGCAGATAGTGTTTCGAGAACGAGGTGACGTGACGGTCCACGCTCTCGCATAAGCAGCGTGCAGATCTCCAGGTCGCGCCCGTAGGTTGGGGTTAACAACGCTACAGGGTTCATCTCGGAATCTCTCTGGCGATAACGTTCAAGGCTGTCGCTTTCCGGCCGCCAATTTCCTGTGGGTGCCATTGAGCAAGATCGGTGCCGAGCAGGCCCGTGAACGGCCCACGCGGCGGTTCGGCGGTGGTTAATCTGTGTGTGCGCATTCACCATCGCGCGCCGGTTAACCGCTGCGCGCAGTAACCATGATGAACGCGCGATTTCGCGTGGCGACAGCGCGCGAGCGAGTTTGCCCGGATCATTGCAAAGCCAGCGATCCCGCATGGCCGATGCTCTTCGCGCACGTGTGTTGGCGTATGACTGGTTGCGTCGCGATTCCTCATCGATCCCGCGACGTGCGCCGCAGCGCGGCGTCGCGGCGCTAGATCCGTTTCGGCACAAGCTGGCGCTGTTCGCGCGTGTCCGCTTTTGACACGGTGCGCGAGGTCGGTTGCATGCGTTACCGCCACGGTTCGGGGTCAGCCTCTGACGATGAAGTCATCGAACTCGTGCCGGCGTCGGCAGTGGGCCAAAGCGGCTGGCGTTCTTCGCTGCTGGCCTTTGTGCTGAGCCTGCTGCTTGTGGCGCCGCGTCGACACGCAATGCCGCCTCGCGCGCCGTTTCGAATCCAGCGAAATTCGCCGGCGCGTTCGTCAATTGGGGCGCGGTCGGCCGCGAGCATACGCTGCAGGCCTGGGAAAAATGGCTGAAGCAGCAGCCGTCGTCCGTGCTCGGCGTCGACTTCTACGGCCAGGCGACCTGGGAGGATTTCCACAAGTTGAACTGGGTGCCGGGCATCTGGAAGAAGCTCAATCCGGCGCGCAACGTCGTCTGGTCGGTGCCGTTGACGATCACGGGAACGCCGCTCGCCGATGTCGCCGACGGCCTGCACGACGCCGAGTTCGAGGCCGCGCGCCCGCGCGATTGCCGATGCGCAGCCGCAGGCGATCATCCGTCTCGGCTGGGAAATGAATCTGTCTACCATGGCATGGTTCGCCAAGGACCAGGAAGCCGACTACATCAGCGGCGTTCCGGCGCGTCGTCGAGATCTTCCGGCGCTACTCCAGCGATTTCAGATACGACTGGTGTCCGGGATGGGGACCGCAGGACATCGCCGGCCGATCTCGCCTATCCCGGCGACGATGTCGTCGACTACATCGGCCTCGACGTCTACGACTTCAAACATGAAGGCTCGTCGGAGGAGCGCTGGAACAACTTCTATCTGAAGGCGCCGTTCGGCCTGGAATGGCACCGCGACTTTGCCGCCGCAGCACGGCAAGCGCGATGAGCTATCCGGAATGGGGCGTCGGCCAGTTCGGCGACAATCCGTTCTTCATTCAGCAGATGCACGACTGGTTCGTGAAGAACCAGGACAACATCGCCTACGCGGCCTATTTCGACGTCGACGGATTGTGGCCGACGCAGATCGACAACGGCCAGTTTCCGCAATCCGAGAAGCTGTTCAGAAAGCTGTTCAGCCGCTGAGCTGACGGCGTGCGCGTTTAGCGTTCGGTTAACTTCGTCCGATTAACCGTCGGCGAAAATTACGCGATGTCGCAGGCGCGCCGCCGGACCAGATATTGCAACATTGCCCTTGTATCGATCTGGATTCCGGCGAACCTTCCGGATTCAGCGGTCAGATCGGAACGCTGCTGTCCTGACTGGGGACGCGAGCGATTTGGGACAATGACAAGAACGCATGAGCCAGACTTCGACCGAACTGCCGACGACGCAAGACTGCCGCACGCCGACCGCGCGCGCTGGCGGCGATGTCGCCCGCGCTCGATCCGTCGATCGAAATCGTGGTCTGCATCCCGAGCTTCCGCCGGCCGCAGCATTTGCGGCTGACGCTGCAGTCGCTCGCCGATCAGCGCACCGAGCCGCCGCTTCGCCGTGGTCATGGTCGAGAACGATGCCTCGAAATGCGAGAGCGTGCCGGTCGCGGCCGAATTTCTCGGCGTCCGGCAAACTTTCCGGGCCTCTGCGTGGTCGAGCCGCGCCAGGGCAATTGCCACGCGATCAATGCCGCGTTCGAGACCGCGCTGGCAGACATTCCCGGCCGCCGACCAGTTTCCTGATGATCGACGACGACGAAATCGCCTCGCCGGACTGGCTCGAGCGGATGGTCTGCGACCGCCGAGACCACCGGCGCCGATCTTGTCGGCGGACCGGTGTGGCCGGATTTCGACGACGAGCTGAAGCGCGGCCTGCGCCGCCATCCGGCATTCGCGCCGGCCTATCAGACACAGCGGTCCGGTGCCGGTGATCTATGGCTGCGGCAACTGCCTGATCAGGCGCGCGGTGTTCGAACGCGTCGGCGCACCCGGCCTTCGATCTGCGCTTCAATTTCCTCGGCGGCGGCGACACCGATTTCTTCTATCGCTGCATGCGGCTCGGCCTGCGCTTTCACTGGGTCGGCCGAAGCCAGTCATCAGCGAGACCGTGCCGCCAGAGCCGAACCAGCTTGAGCTGGCTGGTGACGCGGGGCCTGCGGATCGGCGCCATCAATTATCACGTCCAGCGCAAGGCGACGCCGACGCGCCTGGTCGCGGGTCAAGCTGACCTCAAATTGCTGGCGGCGCTGCCGCTGTCGCTCGTCTATGCCGTGCAGGCGGTGCTCGACCGAGCGCAAGGCGACCATCGCCATGCATCCGATGACGGTGGCGATCGGCAGCGTGCTGGCCGCGATCGGCATCGAGCCGCAACCCTACAAAGCCTCGAAGATCGCATCGTGAGCCAGCTTCGTCACCACTTCGGAAGTCCGCGCCGTCGTCGGCGAGATCCGGCGGCAGCAGGTGATGGATATCGTTCGCGGCGCCACCTTCGTCGGCGCGCTGCTGCTGGCCTGGATTTCGCTGCATCCGTTCGAAGATCTCGGCAACATGCAGATCGGCGATGTCACGCACCGGCAACGAGCTGCCGACCTATGCGGCGTTCGGCGGCGCTTGCGGTGCTGACGCATCGCGCTCGCCGATGCGCGACAACGTGCGCGGGCTCGGCGACGTTGCTGTCGCCGGCCTTCGTGCTGTTCGCCGCCTGGCTGTGTGTCACGGTCGTGCTGTCGTTCGATCCGGCACCTCGATCCGGCGCTTCAGCGCTGACGGCCTGCGTGCATCGCGGTCGACCGCGGCGCTGCCGCTGTTGGCGAAATCGCAGCACGAGCTGATGCGCTGGTTCAGCGATCGCGGCGCTGGCGCTGCTGGCGATCTGCTATCTCGGCATCCTGCTGGCGCCGCATCTGTCGATCCATCTGGCGACCGATCCGCAGGAGCCGGGTCTTGCCGGCAACTGGCGCGGCTCGTTCGGCCACAAGAACATGGCGGCCGGCCATCATGGCGATGCTGCTGTTCCTCGGCATCTATTTCATTCGCGCCGGCGCGCTGGATCGCGGGCGTCGCGGTCGATCGGCCTGGCCTCGCTGTTCCTGCTCTATTCAGCCGGCAAGAGCTCGCTGACGCTGTGCTTTGCGGTGCTGCTGCTGACGTCGCTGACGTCAGTCGTCCGCTCGTTCTGGCTGCGCGCCGTCATGCTGCTGACGCCGCTGCGTGCTGCTGAACATGCTGAGCGTCGGCACCGTGATGAGCGATACGCCTTGCCGAGATCGCCAAGCTGTTGCCGCTGGACGCGAGCTTTCACCGGCCGTACCGACATCTGGAACTTTGCGCTGCAGTCGCTGCAGCCGCGATTGGCGACCGGCTACGGCTTTGCGTCCTTCTGGGGCAGCAGCGCGATTCAGAATTTGCCGGAAGGCAAGGAATGGGCGGCTTACGCCGCGCACAGCCACAACGGCTATCTCGATACCGCGCTCGGCATGGGCCTGCCGGGACTGGCATTGCTGATCGCGCGCGATCGTGATCGAGCCGCTGCGCGATTTTCACGCGCGCCGACGTGGGCGGCAACAACGGCCCGCTGACGATGGTGTTGCTGCGCATCTGGCTGTTCGGGCTCTATCTGTCGTCGATGGAAAGCTTCTTCCTCGACCGCGCCGATCCCCTGTGGTTCACGTTCCTGCTGGCGGTATTCGGCCTGCACTATCTCGGCGCGGTTTCGCGCCAGAAGCGCTTGACGGGCTCAGAGCTGCGCCCGCACCGCTTCGGCGACATCCTTCCACCAGCCGTCGAAATCGAACGGCGTCGCGCCGTGCGGCCATTTCAGCGCCGAGACGATCCGGTCGGCATAGACCTCGTCATCCGAGCCGCGCGCGACCAGCACGATGGCGCCGCGGTCGATCAATTCCTTGAAGCGCGGATGATGATCGAATTCTTCCGGCAGCGCCGGGCCGGTGACGATCAGCGGCTGGCCCGACTGCACGCAGGTGAGAACGCTGGAGCGCCGCGCGGTGAGGCCCTCGTCGAGCGGATAGCAGAACGCGTCGACCTCGCTGAACAGGCCGAACACCTCGTGATCGGAGGCGACGAAGCCGGAGACGATCACGTCGTCGGCGATGCCGAGCTCGGTGGCGCGGGCGTGAAACTCCTCCTCGACCTTGTCGACGCCGCGGATGAACGAGCCGATATAGACGATCAGCGGCTTGAGCCCGCGCTGCTTCAGGATCGCGCCGATCTCGAGCAGCGCATTGGGCTGCTTGCCGGATAGATCGATCCGAAATGGCCGATCACCAGCCGTCCGTCTTCGCGCGCGGCGGCGAGCCGCTGCCGCAGTTTCGAATCCGCGATTCCCGCCGGAGCCTCGATGTTCGGCGGCAGCGGCGCCAGCACGCATTTTTGGCGGTCCAGCCGACCAGGGGATCGTCCGCCAGTTCGCGCCGCACCAGCGGCGAGAACATGACGATGGTATCGGCCAGCAGCAGCGCCGGGATGTAGGTGATCCGGCGCAGCCAGTGCAGCCCGCCCCATTCGTGCTGAATCAGGACAATCTTGCGCCGCCGCAGCCGCGCGATCGCCAGCGCCAGCAGCGGCGCGAAGATCACGCGCTTCCAGGCCACGATCGGGAAGTTGCAGACCACGCTCCGCGCCGAGCCGACGGCGCGCCAGATCTCGGCGAAACGATCCTTCGACGCGCGTCAGGGTTAACGTCGTGCAGCTGCCGGGCTCGATCTTTTCGATCGTCTCACTGCAGCAGCCGCGTGAATTGCCCGACGCCGCATTGCATCTGCGGTCCCGCGCCGAGAAACAGCGCCCGATATCGGGGTTCTGACGTCATCGTGCGCGCGGCGGTCTTTCTAGGGAATGTCCGCGTTAGCCATACATCGCCAGACATTAGCTTCCGGTAAGCGGCGGCCGTCCGGCGGCACCGTTCTTGCCAATCTGACGGTGAAGATCGCCCGGCCGTCTCATAACGGGACATCGGGCGGTCAGATGCAATGGCGGCAAGCCCTGATTTCGGGACAGCCGGAAATCGGCGGCTGCCGGGAAACCGAACTGGAAGCCAGCAGGAGCGCGACGATGACGACAGGCAAGATCTTCACCAAATGGGACGAGACGCATTCCGAATTGTGGAGCCATCAGCCGATCCGGCTCGAGCACGAGATGCACAAGTCGCCGGCGTTCTCGATGGACGACCTCGCCAGGCTGATCGAAAGCTATCCGCGCGAACATTACAGCCTGGTCCAGACCGGCGCCACGGGCTCCAGCCGCGTGTGGCGCGAAGGCGATATCGGCAATCTCAGCGGCCGCGCAGGTGATCGAGGCGATCTCCCGCGGCGGGCTCTGGCTCAACATGCGCGACGTCGGCGCGGTCGACAGCCGCTATCGCAAGCTGGTCGACCAGATGTTCGAGGAAATCGCCGCCAAGGTGCCGAGCTTCGAGATGCCGAAGGGCCATCAGGAAAGCATCCTGATCTCCTCGCCGGACGCGCAGGTCTATTATCACGCCGACCTGCCGGGCCAGGGCCTGGTCCAGATCGCCGGCCGCAAGCGGGTCTACGTCTATCCGAACACCGCGCCGTTCATCACGCCGCAACATCTCGAGGACATCGCGCTGTTCGACGTCGAAGTCGATCTGCCCTACAAGGACTGGTACGACGATCACGCCAAGGTGCTCGACATCGGCCCCGGCCAGATGCTGAGCTGGCCGATGAACGCGCCGCACCGGGTCGAGAATCTCGACACCTTCAGCGTCTCGATGACGATCTCCTATACCAACGACGATATCCGCCGCGCCGAGATCGTCAACCTCGCCAACGGCATGCTGCGCCATCGCTTCGGCTACACGCCGAAGACCCGCAATCTGCGCGGACCGTCCTTCTTCGCCAAGGCGGTGATGCAGAAGCTGCTGCGCGACGGCAAGTGGGTCAAGCGCGAGCGCAGCGCGCGCCGCCCGATCGACTTTCCGCCTCGACGCCGCCCAGCCCGGCAAGATCGTCGATCTGCCGAAGGCGGCATGAGCGCGGACCGTCCTGTCATGACGGTGCTGACGACCAGTGTCGGAAAACCGGATGCGCGGGCAACCGCGCGCGCGGCCGGATTCCGTGTCGAGTTGATGCGCGACTGGAAACAGGCTGCCGCGCGCTGGAACGACATCAGCCCGTCGACGCCGTTCCAGCATCCGCAATGGTATGACGGCGTGGTACGACGCCTTCGCCGGCGCCGACGGCGTCGAGCCGCTTGATCGCCATCGTCACGGATGCAGCGACCGGCGAGCAGGCGGCGCTGCTGCCGCTGATCCGCCGCCGGCAAAACAGTATCGCGGATCGTCGAATTCGCCGATCTCGATCTTACCGACTACAACGCGCCGATCCTGGGCACTGCGGCGCCGCGCGATGCCAAAGCGGCGCGCGCGCTGTGGCGCGATCTGCTGGCGGCGCTGCGCCGGATGCCAGGCGGCGCCGATCTCATCCGTCTGCGCAAGATGCCGGTCGACCTCGACGGCCGGCCCAATCCGCTGGCGCTGCTCGACGAGCGCCGGGCCGTGCTCGCTCAACGGCAACCTCGTCACCACGGGCGAGGACTACGACGCCTGGCGCTACACGCTGGAAAAGACCGTGCGCAAGGAGCTGGAGCGGAGCTGGCGCGTGTTCACGCGCGATCCCGCCGCCTCGTTCGAGATCGTCACGGACAATAACGAAGCGCTGCGGATCCTCTCGACCACGGAGGTTCAGCAGGGCACGCGGATGCAGAGCCTCGGGCTGAACTTCATCCTCAACGACGAGACCTGCGCCGCGTTCTACCGCAATCTGGTGCGCGACGGCGTCGGTAGCGGCTATGCCCTGGTGTCGGCGCTGACGGTCGGCGACGAGGTGGTCGCGACGCTGCTCGGCATACGCAGCGGCGCGCGTTACGTGATGATCCGCATCAGCAATGCCGGCGAGAAATGGTCGAACTGTTCGCCGGGCCGGCTGATCATCGAGCGCACCATGGCGGCGCTGCACCGGGATGGCGTGCGCGAGTTCGACTTCAGCATCGGCAATTATGCCTACAAGCGCCGCTTCGGCGTGACGCGGCTGCCGCTGGTCGATGTCAGCGCCGCCTTGAGCTGGCGCGGATGGCCCCATGCGTTGCGCGATCGCGCCGCGCGCGAGTTGCGCAGCTATCCGAGACTCGCCGCCTATTTGAAACGCGGCCCTCGGCAAGCCATTGTCGCGCGAAGAGAACTGACGTTCTGTGGCAGAGATGACACGGCTTGTGCAAATCTGTCACACGCGACCGGGATTGTGCGGCCGTTCTTCCTGTGTTCGCAAGAGTTCATGATCGCATTCGCCGCCCGAGGCGTATGCTCGTGCTCGGGGTCAAGGGCTACTGGTGAATGCTTCCTGTGGGGGAGAGCCGACATGCCAGCCTATATCCATCAGCACGATGACATCGAGCCAGCCTTCGTCATTTGTCCGAGCTGCGTCGGGCTTCCGATGTATGTGCGGGACGTCGAGCCGCATTGGAGCATGGCGAAGATCGAGTTCACCTATGAATGCTCCGATTGCGGCGCGGAGATTCGCCAAACCGTGATCAAGCCACAGCTGCGGCACTAGACTTTCAAACCTGCCGCACCACGCCGGGCTGGCCCGGCTCGCATTCCAGCGCGTCGCGATCCCATTTCGCTGCAATCGCCGCGGCCTCGATAGGTGCTTTGCAGGAAATCGAGCAGCGCCTGGTCGGGATCGGCCGGCCGTGCGCACGGCGTCGTAGGGCAGGATGAATTCGCCGAGCGCCTCGCTGAAGAACGCCGCGTCCGGCCGCACCTTCGCCGTGCGGAAGCCCGCTGGCTCCGGATAGGCATAGGAATAGAACGCCGGATAATCGATCGCGCCGCCGCCCGGCCAGAAGCCGGCGCTGCTGACTTCGTGCGAATAGGCTTCGCAGGCCACCGCATCGGGCAGATTCGGCACGCCGCCGGGATGGCGCGGCGCGCGCCGGCCGGAGAAGCGCGTCACCGCGAGATCGAAACTGCCCCAGAAGAAATGCACCGGGCTCGCCTTGCCGAGGAAGCCGGTGCGGAATTGCTTGAAGACGCGGTCGCAGTTCACGAGGATCTGCAGGAAGCGCCCGACCGCGTCGGGATCGTAGGAGGCATGCGCGGTGTCCTGCGAAAACCGGATCGGGTCCGGCAACTCGTTCGGCATCTCGTCGATGGTAACGGCAATGCCGAGTTCGGCAAGCGCGGCGATCGTCGCGGCATGGAAGCTCGCGACCGATTGTCCGGCGAGCGCAAACTGCCGCTGTGCGCCGTCGCTGGTCGAGATCCGCAAGACGTGATCGATGAAATCGAAGTCGATCTGGAACGTTCGCGTGCCATCCGGTACCGGCGACGTCGTCAACCCGCGCGCGGTGACGTAGAGCGCCACATGCCAGGAATGGTTCAGCCAGGGCGACTTGGTCAGCCGGATTTTGCCGACGATCTGGGTCCAGAGATGCAGCGTGGCATAGGTGTCACGCCACGCCGCGGTCGGCAATTCCGGCCACGGGGTTTGCGAAGATGTTGCTCATGCCTGAACCCGTGTCGTGATGGCGGACGACAGATTGCCTATCACGAATTCATCTGGTCTCACAAACGGTCACGCCGATCTCACGATTTGGTGCATTCCGCGCAGCGGCGCTGGCCGCGCGAGGCGCGGTATAGGCTCATGCACCACCAGCGCCGCGCAATCGCCTGCAGCGGATTGCGCGCCAGTTGAGCGATAAAGAGAATTTCGACCATGGCCGAATCCATCGTCCCCCAGACGATAGATGGGGCGGCAATCCCGAATGAGAATGCCGCCCCGATCGCATCAGCCATGCAGTTTGTTCGCGGTCTCCGCGATCACGCGTCCTTGATAACGCGCGCCGGCGAGCTCGTTCTCGCTCGGCTGGCGGCTGCCGTCGCCGCCGGTGATCGTGGTCGCGCCATAGGGCGCGCCGCCGGTGACTTCGTCGAGCTTCATCTGGCCGGCAAAGCCGTAGTTGAGGCCGACGATCGGTCATGCCGAAGTGCAGCAGGTTGGTGATGATCGAGAACAGCGTGGTCTCCTGGCCGCCATGCTGGGTCGCGGTCGAGGTGAAGGCGCCGCCGACCTTGCCGTGCAGCGCGCCCTTGGCCCAGAGGCCGCCGGCCTGATCGAGGAAGTTCGCCATCTGCGACGCCATCCGGCCGAAGCGGGTGCCGGTGCCGACGATGATGGCGTCGTAATTGGCGAGCTCTTCGATCTTGGCGACCGGGGCCGCCTGATCGAGCTTGTAATACGATGCCTTGGCGACCTCGGCCGGCACCAGTTCGGGCACGCGCTTGATATCGACGGTGGCGCCGGCTTCGCGGCGCGCCTTCGGCGACGGCATTCGCCATCGCCTCGATGTGACCGTAGGCGGAATAATAGAGCACGAGTACTTTGGCCATGATGGCTTTCCGTTGAGTTTGCAGGTGGATTGTTGAGCGTCATTGCCGAGGGCATCATGCGCGAAGCGCGATCGAGCTGATGCCCGGCCATGACGGGTTGGTGATCGCGTGCGCGGCTTACGCCGCGTCGACCAGCACCAGTTCGGAATCTTCCAGCGCGGTGATCGTCGAGCTTGCGCCTCGTCGCGGATCGCGGCGCCGTCGCGGGCGTTGACGCGCACGCCGTTGACCTCGACGCTGCCGGCCGCCGGCACCAGATAGAGGTTGCGCGTCTTGTCCGGCGCGTATTCCGCGCGCTCGCCGGCCTTCAGCGTGGTGGCGAGCACCCGCGCGTCGGCGCGGATCGGCAGCGCGTCGCTGTCGCCGGCAATGCCGCTGGCGATGGTGACGAAGCTTGCCGGAGCGATCCGACTTCGGAAACGGCTTGGCGCCCCAGGTCGGCTGGCCGCCTTGCGTGGTCGGCTCGATCCAGATCTGGAAGATCCGCGTCGTCGGTCGGCTCGAGATTGTACTCGGAGTGACGGATGCCGCTGATCCGGCGCTCATCACCTGCACGTCGCCGGCCTCGGTGCGGCCCTTGTTGCCGAGGCTGTCCTGATGGGTGATCGCGCCTTCGCGGACATAGGTGATGATTTCCATGTTGGCGTGGGGATGGGCGGGAAAGCCGGTGTTCGGCGCGATCTCGTCGTCGTTCCACACCCGCAACGAGCCATGGCCCATATTGTCGGGGTCGTAATGGCTGCCGAACGAGAAGTGATGCTTGGCCTTCAGCCAGCCGTGGTCGGCGCTGCCGAGTTTTGCAAATGGTCTGAGTTCGATCATGGGATATTCCTTTGGTTTGAATTTAGCTGGACGGCGCCGGGCGCGATTGCACCCGGCATGCCGCAGATTGTTTGAATCAGGCGCCGAAGCCGCCATCGACATTGAGCACCGTGCCGGTCACGAACGACGCTTCGGGGCTGGTCGAGGAACACGACGCCGGCGGCGATCTCTTCCGCGGTGCCGTAGCGCTGCAGCGCGTGCTGCGTGCGCTGGGCTTCGGCGAACTCGCCGCCGTCCTTCGGGTTCATGTCGGTGTCGATCGAGCCCGGCTGCAGCACGTTCACGGTGATGCCGCGCGGTCCGAGGTCGCGCGACGCGCCCTTGCTGTAGCCGACGATCGCAGCCTTGGTGGCGGCGTAGTCGGCAAGGCCGGGAAACGAGGCGCGGGTGGCGATGCCCGAACCGATGGTGACGATGCGTCCGCCTTCGCCCATCAGCTTCGACGCCGTGCGGATCGCGGTGACGACGCCGTGCACGTTGATCGCGTCCTGGCGGGCGAGTGCCGCGGTGTCGGCTGTTGGGATCGTCGACCGCGCCGCTGACGGCGACGCCGGCATTGTTGACGAGGATGTCGAGCCGGCCGAAATGCCTTGGCGACGTCCTTCACCAGCTGATCGACTTCGGTCGACGAGGCCTGGTCGGCCTTGAAGGCGCGGGCTTCGACGCCCTTGGCCTTCAGTTCCGCGACGACCGCTTCGGCCTTGTCGGGGAGGCGACGTAGCTGATGGCGACATTGGCGCCTTCATCGGCGAGCGCGCGGGCGCTGGCCGCGCCGATGCCGCGCGAGCCGCCGGTGACGAGGGCAACCTTGCCTGAGAGCTTCTTGGTCATTGGATTTCTCCGATTGCTTGAATTCCGATGGCCTATGGATATGCCTCCCGGTGTGGTATAGAAATAGAAACTATTGAAACGCATTGTTTCTAAAATTGACCTATAGGAGGTCCCGAATGGCAAAGCTCCCGGATTTCGAAGGCGCTCGCGATTTTCGCAAAAGTCGTGGAATTGCGGTCGTTTGCGGCGGCCTCGAGCCGAACTGGCGCTGTCCAAGGCCACGGTGTCGAAGGCGGTCAGCCGGCTGGAGCAGCGGCTCGGCGCGCGGCTGTTCAACCGCACCTCGCGGCGGCTTGCGCTGACCGATGCCGGGCAAAAGCTCGCCGAGCGCGCCACGCAGCTGTTGGCCGACGGCGAGGCGGCGGAGAACGAGGCGCTGTCGCAATCGGTGGCGCCGCGCGGGCTGGTGCGGCTCGCGGTGCCGATGACGTTCGGCGTGCAAGGCGGTGGCGCCGCTATTGCCGGAATTCCTCGAGTCGATATCCCGGAAGTCTCGATCGATCTGCATCTGAGCGATGCGACGGTCGATCTGATCGGCGAGGGCTTCGATGCCGGCCTGCGCATCGCGCGGCTGCCGGATTCTTCGCTGATCGCGCGGCGGCTTTGCGCGATGCCGCGCTACACGGTGGCAGCGCCGTCCTATCTCAAGCGCCACGGCCGGCCGACGCATCCGATGCATCTCGCGCAGCACAAATGCTTCGGCTACGCCTATCTCTCGACGCCCGGCGTCTGGCACTACACCAACGCGGCCGGCGAGCAGGCCAGCGTGCGGCCGGCCGGGCCAGCTGCGCGTCAACAATGGCGAGGCGCTGTTGCCGTCGGTGATCGCCGGCCTCGGCATCGCCGATCTGCCGGACTTCATCGTCGGCGACGCGATTGCATCCGGCGAGGTCGAGGTGATCCTGAAAGGCTGGAAGCAGCCGGAAGGCGCGGTGCATCTGGTGACGCCGCCCGGCGGCCCGCGCCCCGCCCGCGTCGAGGTGCTGGCGGATTTTCTGACGCAGGCATTTTGCCAAGGGGAAGAAGAGAGAGCGTCACTGAGAGCGGCGCGACTCGAAGCGCGCCTTTGCCCGGCGTGCACGCGGTTTCGGCTAGGCTGCCTCCAGCAACCAAAACCAAAATCTCCGGGGAGAACTGCCAATGAATCGTCGCGAACTCTTGAAGGCCGCCGCCGCGCTGCCGCTGGCGCAAACCGCGCTGTCGAACTCGGCCTTCGCGCAGGCTGCGTACCCTCGCGCAACATCACCATGATCGTGCCGTTTCCGGCCGGCGGCCAGGCCGATCTGGCGGCGCGGCCGGTGGCGCTGGCGCTGGAGCGAATCCTCGGCAAGCCCGTGATCGTCGACAACCGCGCCGGCGGCGGCGGTGGATCGATCGGCAATGCGGCGGCGCGCGCGCCGAGGCCGACGGCTACACGTTATTGATGACGCTGTCGTCGCTCGCGGTGTTGCCGGAAGCCGACCGGCTGTTCGACCGGCCGGTGGCTTATGAAGTCTCGCAATTCGCGCCGGTGGCGCGCGTGCTCGCTGATCCACACGCTGCTTGCGGTGCCGGCCTCGGCGCCGTGGAAGACGCTGCAGGATTTCGTCGATGACGCCAAGAAACGTCCCGGCCAGATTCCCTACGGCTCGTCCGGCCCCTACGGCACGCTGCATGTGGCGATGGAAATGTTTGCGGCCAGCGCCGGCATCAAATTGCTGCATGTGCCGTTTCGCGGCGCCGGCCCGGCGCTGACGGCGTTGCTGAGCGGCACGGTGCAGGCGCTGGCCTCGGCGCCGGGCACGCTGAAGCAGCAGGTCGACGACGGCAAGATGCGCGTGCTGGCGAACTGGGGCGCCGGAGCGTATCGCGAGCTTTCCCGATCTGCCGACCTTCCGGGAGCTCGGCTACAAGGATGTCGAGTTCTACATCTGGGCCGGGCTGTTCGCGCAAAGCGCGCTGCCGGCGCCGATCATGACGCGGCTGCGCGAAGCGATGGCGCAGGCGGTGAAGGCACCGGAGGTGATCAAGACCTTCGAGACCGCCGGCAGCCCGGTCGCCTACATGGACGCGCCGGAATTTTCCAAATTCGTCGCCGACGACAGCGCGCGACTGATCGCGGCGGTGAAGAAGATCGGCAAGGTGGAGTAGGGAACCCACTTCACAATTTCTTGTCCGCGCGAACGTTGCCCGGCCTCATTCATTGCACAGGCTTGGAGCCGTGGGTGCACGGAACCCGCAACCCAGCGTTGATTGAATGAAAGGATCGGACATGGCCGCGCAGCGCATCGTGCTCAGCCTTGCCCTCGCGATCGGAAGCGTTGGCTCCCTGCAAACCATTGTGTTCGCCGAGGAGTATCGGGAACCTGGGAGCAGCAGATGGCCTGCACGCCGGATGTCTGGCGGTTGTGCAGCGCGCAGATTCCGGATGTGAGCCGGATCGTCGGTTGTCTGCGGCAGAATACGGAACAGCTGAGCAATCCCTGTAAGGCAGTATTCGAGATCCAATAACCGCGTGCCGGCTCCGCCGCGCGGCCGCGTCGCACCGGCTCCGCCGCCACCGGCTGACGAGGATCAATAAACCTGGCTAGGGCCTGACCTCGCAAACATCGACCCATTCGGCCGCGGTCAGTTCGGCCATTCGCATCGGCGCGATGCGGACCGCGCTGTGGGTCGAGCCCGCCGCCGGAACCACAATGTCGAACGCCTTCAGCGAGACATCGCAATAGACCGGCAGCGGCGTCTTCAGTCCGAACGGACAGACGCCGCCGACTTCATGGCCGGTGATCTCGGCGACCTCCTCGAGGCCCAGCATTTTCGGTTTTCCGCCGAACTGCGCCTTCAGCTTCTTGTTGTCCATGCGCGAGGTGCCGGCCGGCCACGATCAGCACCACGCGCTCGCCGATCCGCAAGCTCAACGTCTTGGCGATCCGCGCCGGCTCGACGCCATAGGCTTCGGCGGCTAGCGTGACGGTGGCCGAACTCATGCTGGATCCAATCACCGAGATGTCGGGCGCCTTCTCGGCGAAGAAGGCGCGGACCGATTCAATGACTCATGGTTTCAGGACCTTTGCGGGCAGCCACCAGATCGGGCAATTCGGCGAGCGCGTGGATGCGATAATCGAGGCTCGAGCCCGAATTCATCCATCTGGGTGCGGATCGCCTTGAACATCGTGAGCGGCGGCGACGAGATCGCTTTCGACGCAGGCCAGCGCCATCGCTTCCGGGCTCACCCGCTCGATCCAGGCGACGTTGAGCCCGAACGCCTTGGCGCCGCAGGCGTCCCAGGGGTTCGACGAGATGAACAGCACCTCGTGCGGCGGGATGTGCAGCGTGGACTCGATCAAGGTGTAGGCATCCGGGCTCGGTTTGAATATTTTTTGGAATCGATGCTGATGGTTGCCTCGAGCACGCGGTCGAGGCCGCTGTTGCTGCACCAGCGCATTGAGCATATCGGGGCTGCCGTTGGAGAGAATGGCGAGCTTTAAGTCCTTCATCGTCGCCAGCGCAGCCAGCGCATCGGGATAGAGATCGAGATGCAGATATTTGTCCATAATGCGCGCGAACGCCAGCTCTGTCATATTTGAGGCCGAGGCATCGCAGCGTGTAGGCAAGCGATCCCGCGTCACAGTCGAGAAATCTTCATATCGGCTGCATCAGCGAGCGCAGCCAGGTATATTCGAGCTGCTTGATGCGCCACACCTGCGTGATGATTTCGCCGTAGCCGGGAAAGGCTTGTTCGGTGACGGAGGCCACCGACTGGATGTCGTAGAGCGTGCCATAGGCGTCGAACACGACGGCTTTGATGCTCACTTGTCTTGCTCTGCTGCTGCCAATCGTTGCGTCGAGGAATTCGTGGAGTGCGCGACGATCGATTGGTCCGTTGCTGACTGGTTGAATTCGAGGTGATGCCCGGAGCTTTGCCGGCGTCGTGGGGTTGGACGCGTCGAAGCCGTGATAGGCGCCCGGATAGACCACGAGTTTGATCGGTGCGCCCTGGTTCTTTTGCCTTGATATCCCTATCTCGTCGCGGCCGTCCACCATATTGCGGCACTCTCGGCAGGGGTCACGTCATCGCGTTCGCCGATCAGGATCAGTGTCGGCACCGTCATGTAGCCCTTGAATCCACGGCAGGGCGGATAGAAGGCGGCCGCCGCACGAAACTTGTTGGACGACGTCTGCTCCAGCGAGCCATGCTCGACCGACATCAATGCCACCCGGCCGCCGTTGGCAAAACCCAGCACCGCGATGCGGGCAGGGGTCGACCAATGGATCCCGCGCCAGGAAGTTCAGTGCCCGGTAAGCGTCAGGATCATGTCATTCAATCCGTCGCCGCAGCTCTT
>ERZ1370068.9220-contig-8012_pt1 | contig 31280 bp, 54 predicted proteins | sample MGYA00561227_ERZ1370068 | MGnify/ENA primary metagenome ERZ1370068 (study PRJEB38410, sample SAMEA6850437) | metagenome | study: Metagenomic assessment of the ecological functions of the soil: analysis of the soil microbiota associated with the...
GAGATCACTGCCGGGAATGAATTTCATCACGAGATAGAATCGTTCGGACGCATCGTCGTAAAAATAATCATAGACGGTGGGAATCGACGGGTGCTCGAGTTCGGTCAGCAACAACGATTCGCGCTTGAAATCGGCAATCGCCTTTTCATGCTGCGAGTCATCGAGATGCGACTCGATCATTTCCTTAACTGCCCGCGGCGCCTCGCCCAGGTTGCGGTCTTTCGCCAGGTAGACTGCACCCATGCCGCCGCCGCCTATGCGGCGCACGATCTCGTAGCGATTATTCAGGACCTTTCCGGCAACCAGCGTCTTCGGTTTGGGACGTCGATCGGGAACTTCGTCGGCCCGCGAAGTTTTCGACGAGTTGTCTTCGCTTTCGTTTAGATCCTCCGGTGCCGCGAGCTGAAGTCATGGGATTAATCTTCTGCGATGGCTCAAGCGTTCTTTCGCCATCGAAACTCTGAGAGAGTTGTGAGCCTCCACCCTGCGGCGCCTTACTCGGCTGGATCGTTGTCCACAACTATGCCCGCCGGCGCCAAACCGCTGTCGTCTCGCACCTGCCGAGCGCCGCAAACTCCACAAAAGTTTTCATCCGGCTCGACGTGCGCGCCACATTTGCAGCAGAGGGTCATGAGGCTAAGTAGCGCAGCTGTCAGCCTGCACAGCGCTGGCAAACCCCTGGTTTGCGTAATGAACTATTTCGCTACTCGAAACCGCAGAAACGTCTTGCCCACGATGATCTCATCGCCATCTCTCAGGGGATGACGATCACCGGGCGCCAGCCGTCGGCCGCGATTAATAAAAGTACCGTTGGTCGATCCCAGATCTTCGATTAAATAATTCCCGTCGCGGAGCGAAATTCGCGCATGTCGTCGCGAAACCTTGGCCTCGGGATCGTCAGAATCCAAATCGACGTCAGGAAACACTCCACCATCAGCGTCCCAACGTCCGATGTTTGATTCGACGCCGCTCAAGGAAACTTCTTACCGGCCGAAACACCGCGTTCGATCATCAGACTCGCGTGCATTGCCGGGCCGGCTTCAAGAGCCACAATCGCTTTATGTTCTCCCGAGAGATGGTGTGCGCCGCTATGGACCAGACTCGCTGCCGGCTGGTGCTTGCCATTCGAGCCATTTCCCGGCGGGCCGGGTAACTTTCCCTGTTTTTCCAGCCATCCAGAGGGAGGCGCCGCAGGCGTCGCAGAAGCGCGATCCATCCAAATTCTCAGTGCTGCATCTCTCGCAGATGATCATCAACTCGGGGCGGCGGCTCAAAATTCTGCCGCACGCGAAATATCTTAACGCGAAACCACAAGGCGCGCACAACGCACTTTGGCATGTGGCAACTGCCGAAAACTTGCGGGAAACAGACGCCCCGCCATTGCAGACGGCGCGGATTCTCGGTGACTTCGGTTGTCTCAGTCGTTTCGTCTATAATTCCGTATGCTCACGGATTTCTATGAAACCAGGCGTAGTAGTTCTTCGTAAAACATCTCTGGCCGTGAACTATTCCGGAGCGTTGGCGTCTAATCCTGGCCAAAGCCCCTAAACCCGGCGAATTTTAGATAAGGAATTGAAACCCTAATGGCCCTTAGTAGAAAAAAGAAGATTATTATCGGTGTGTCGGCGCTGGTCGTGCTGCTGCTGGTCGTGATTATCAGCGTTATCGCCACGCGCAAGGACGAGCCCGAAGTAACCACTGTAAAAGTTGACGTTCGCCCCGAACTAAAATCGACTGTCACCGCATCCGGCGAAATCCGCCCGATTCGATATATCAAGCTGACCAGCGAAGTTCCCGGCCGAATCCTGGAGATTTACGTTAATCCCGGCGACATCGTGAAACAGAACCAGGCCCTGGTGCGAATCGATCCGACGCAATTGCAGTCGAGCCAGGAAGCCCAATGGGCCGCCACCCAGGCCTCGCTCAGCGATGTGCAGAACGCGCGCAGCTCGGTCTCTCAGGCGCAACAGTCGCTATCTGCCGTCAGATTCGTCGGTGGCTACTGCGCGACAGCAGGTCGTGGCTTCGCAAACCAACGTCAGCCGCGCGCAGATTGATCTGAATGCCGCCAAGCGCGAACTTAAGCGCGCCACGGAAATGATCGAGCAGGGTGTGTCGTCGCGGGCAGAATACGATGCGGCGAAGGACAGATACGATCAGGCGAAAATTGCGCTCGACACGCGCCAAGGCCAACCTGGACGTTCTGAAGAAGGGCGTTGACGAGGCAATTGCTCGCCGCGATCAGCAGAAGGAAGCGGTCAAGAGCGCCCAGATTGCCGTCAAGTCCAGCGAGATGCGCGCCAACCAGCAGCAGGCGTTTTTGCGCGGCCAGTCCAGCCAGCGCGAAAAGGCAACCCAGTATTCGCCGCTCAACGGCGTGGTCGCCGACATACCGACACGCGTGGGTGAGTTTGCCGTGTCCCAACTTTCATCGACGCCGCTGATGACCATTGCCGACATGTCGACCATCAACATTGAAGTGAACGTCGATGAGACGGAAATCGCCAGCGTCGACGTCAGCCAGGAAGCTAAGGTTAAAGTCGACGCGCTCGGCGAGAAAGAAATCAAAGCCGTGGTCACGCAAAAGAACCCGCTGGCCATCGCCAAGTCGGACACGCAGGGCGGGCTCTCGAATCGCGTCAATGTGCAGGAGGCCAAGGAATTCAAAGTTACGCTGGAACTCAGAGACATCACCGACGAAGTGAAACGCAAAGCTCCGTCCGGGCATGAGCGCCACCGCCACCATCACCACCAAGACCAAGAACAACGTGATTGCCGTGCCGCTTCAGGCCATTGTCGAAAAAGCGCCGCCGACGCCTTCGCCGGGCCCGTCACTCGCCAGCAGCGCACCGACACCGTCAGGTGAAAAGCCGAAGGAACAGAAGGGCGTTTACATCCTTGAGAAAGACGGCAAGGTGAAGTTTGTCGAAGTGACTACCGGCATCACCGGCGAATCCGATATCGAAATCGTCAGCGGACTTGGCCGCCGGAGCCGAAGTCATCACCGGACCCAGCCGCGATCCTCAAGACGCTTAAAGCCGGTGACAAGGTGAAGAAGCAAACGCGGAAACCTGACGCTAACGCTAACGCCAGGTGGAGGAAGCTGATGACCGAGGCCACGGTCGCAACAACCAGGATTCTGCAGGCGTGTTCGCCAAGCCTAAACTGCCGTCCGCCGGACGGCAAGGCAGACGTGCTCATCGGCATGCAGAACATTTGGAAGACGTACGACATGGGCGCGGAAAAAGTGCACGCGCTCCATGGCGTCTCGTTCGAAGTGCATCGCGGCGAGTATGTTGCCATTACCGGCCCGTCAGGTTCAGGCAAATCGACGCTCATGAATTTGATTGGGTGTCTCGACACGCCGTCGCAGGGAGACTATTGGCTCAACGGCAAGAACGTCGCCGCAAATGGACGACGACGAACTGGCCCGCATTCGCAACCAGGAAGTCGGTTTCGTGTTTCAGACCTTCAACCTGCTGGCGCGAGCAACCGCCCTGCACAATGTCGAACTGCCTTTGATCTATGGCGGTGTCCCCGGCGCCAAACGCCACGAAATGGCCAAGCAGGCTTTGACCGAAGTCGATCTGGTCGATCGCATGATGCACCGGCCGAACGAGCTTTCCGGCGGACAGCGCCAGCGCGTGGCGATTGCCCGCGCGCCTGGTTAACCATCCGTCGATTCTGCTCGCCGACGAACCGACCGGCGCGCTGGACACGGCGACCAGTTATGACATCATGAACCTCTTCGAGAAACTTCACGAAGAAGGCAACACCATCATCCTCGTAACGCACGAGCATGACATCGCCGCTCGCGCACATCGCGTCATTTCGATTCGCGACGGGCTGATCGAAAAAGACGAGCAAATCAGATAGGAGCTGCGATGTTCTCCGCGCAGCGAAACTCAGCCAACGCCGTCCACTTGAAGCTCTCGGCGAGAGCCTCAACTTTCCAGCCCGGCTCCGTTTCCTGTCCTTTTCAGAATCGCTGCAGCTTGGGAAGCATTTCTGCGTCGCGCTCGGCAGTCTGCGCCAAAACAAACTGCGTACCGGGCTGACGCTGATCGGAATCATCGTCGGCGTGACGGCGGTCATCGCCGTGGTGACCATCATCAAGGGCCTGGATCAGACCGTCGCCCAAACTTTTTCTTCGCAGGGTTCGACGGTTTTCACCATTTCGAAGCGGCCGCGCGTGATCACCTCGCGCGAAGACTTCATCAAATTCAACAAGCGCAAAGACATTACCGAAGACGACGCCCAGGCGATCTTTCGCCTCTGCAGCGCCTGCTGGCGCGCCGGCATTGCCGCGAACGATGGCGTGCCGGTCAAACGCGGTAATCAAAAAGCCGACACCGTCGCACCTGCGCGCCATTGCGCCCACGGCGATGTTCGAGATCGATGCCGTGACGATCGACGCCGGCCGCTTTTGGAGCGAGACCGAAGGTAACTCAGGCCAGAGCGTCTGCGTGGTCGGCTCGGACATCATCACCAACTTCTTTCCGTATGAATCGGCCTGAGCGGGCCGTCGGGCCAGGATCTTTGGGCCGGCGGACATCGATATCGAATCGTCGGCGTGCTGCAGCCGCTGGGAAAGATTTTTGGTATCTCGCGCGACGAACGAATCTTCATTCCTTTCGCGACCTACAAAAAGGACTTTGGATTGAATGTTGCCCGCGGCGCGTTCAATACGTCCGGAGCGCTGGTGGTTTTTGTGCAGACCCAGTCAGCCGGTCAACTCGAAGCGGCGGAAGACCAGGTCCGCGCCGTGATGCGCAACCGGCGCGGCAAGACTTTCAAGGATGAAGACGACGGATTTGCCCTGGAAACGGAAGACGTGTTTTTGAATCTGTATTCCAGCGCGACTTCGAATATCTACCTCGTGACGATTGGCGTGGCGGCGATTTCGCTGGTCGTCGGCGGCATTGTAGTCATGAACATCATGCTGGTTTCAGTGACGGAACGAACGAAAGAGATCGGCATTCGCAAAGCCGTCGGCGCGCGGCGCAAAGACATCATGACCCAGTTTCTGATTGAAGCTGTGATGGTCACCGCGATTGGCGGCGCCTTTGGCGTTTTGACCGGGTTTGGCACGGCCTGGTTGATCGCCCTGGCGATCGGCTTTCCTTTGCTTTTCAGCATCTGGTCGGCCGTGCTGGGCGTGGGTGTATCGTCAATCGTCGGCGTGATCAGCGGCTTGTGGCCGGCCTGGCGCGCATCGCGGCTGGATCCAATCGAGGCGCTCCGGGCTGAGTAGCAGGTCCGCAGATTACACAGGTGGGATATAAGACTCAGTAAGAATTCGGTGATTCCAGCCCTCTGTTGAATCCGCGTCAGTCTGGGGATTGTGGTCCAATGAATCTCATCGATATCAAAGAATCTGCCTTCATGGCGTTCGATACGGTGCGCGCGAACAAGCTGCGCTCGTCGCTGACGATCCTCGGCGTCAGTGTCGGTGTCGTCACCGTTATCTTCATGGTGTCGATCATTCAGGGACTGAACAAAGCGTTCGCCGCGCAGATTGAATCGCTTGGCTCCAACACGATTTGGGCGACCAAGTTCGATCCCAGCATCGGCCATCAACCAACCTCGGAAGAAATTCATCGCAAGGAACTCACCATCGCAGATGCCGACGCCATTCGCCGCGAAGCGCCGTCGATCGTTGGCGTCTCTCCGTTCTACCGCAAGATTAACGAGACCGCGCGCTATGCTGACAAGCAGAGCGACACGCCGATTCTGATCGGCGTCACGCCCTATCATGAATTCACCACCTCAAGCTATGTTGGGCGCGGGCGTTATGTCACGGATTTGGACGTTGAGCAGCGCACACAACATATGCTGTGCTGGGTCAGGATCTGGTCAAGGCGCTCTTTTCCGGCGAAGATCCGCTCGACAAGGAAATAAAGATCGCGGGACGGCCGTTTCACGTGGTTGGAGTGATGGAACCGCTGGGCAGTATTCTGGGCCAATCGCGCGACAACTCGATCTACATTCCGATTACGACCTTTGAAAAATACTATCCGGACATCGAATTTCCGGAAATCATCTCAGCCATCATCGTGCGCCCGGTCTCGCGCGCGCTACGTGAAAGTCGGCGATCGACGAAATGACCGATATCCTGCGCCGGCAACGCCGTGTGCCGCAGGGCGCGCCCAACAATTTCGGCATCTCGTCACAGGACGCGCTGCTGGATATCTACAATCAACTGACCGGCGCGACCTATCTGGTGCTGACGGCCATTTCGTTTGTGGCGCTGATGATTGGCGGCATCGGCGTGATGAACATCATGCTCGTGTCGGTGACCGAGCGGACGAAAGAGATCGGATTGCGTAAAGCGGTGGGCGCCACGCAGCATCAATATTCTTTCGCAGTTTCTGATTGAAGCGGTGGTGCTCACGGCGATTGGCGGATTTCTCGGACTGGCCGTCGGCGAGCTGTTCAGCCTGCTGGTGAACAAGTATTCGCCGCTGCCCGCTTACGTTCCGGCCTGGGCGATTGGCGATTGGCGTGGGCATTTCAGCCGGAGTCGGAATCGTTTTCGGACTTTGGCCGGCATGGAAAGCGGCGCGCCTCGATCCGATTGAGTCGCTCAGGTGGGAATGAGGGTCAGAAGCTGGAGCGGCAGGGACCGGATCAGGCAAGCGTCGGAGAATGCTCGAATCCTTCGTGATCCGCTCGCTACCGCTCCCGGTTCTGAACCTCGCTGGTAACCAAAATCCCTCGTCAACCGTATAATCAACCCAGTGAAGCTAATCGAAATCCTTAAAGTCGCTTTTGCCGCGATCTGGGCGCATAAGCTGCGTTCGGCCCTGACCCTGCTGGGCATGATTGTGGGCGTTACCGCGTTTGTTACCGTCGTCTCGCTGATCCAGGGCTTCAACGTTTACATCGACGAGAAGATCGCCAACATCGGCGCCAAATCATTTTCCATTCAGCGCTTCAATCCGTTCGAAGATTTCAAAGACACCGACACGATTGCCGCCGCGCAACGGCGCAACAAAGAGCTGACGATGGATGATTATGATTTCATCAAACAGCGCTCAGTGCTGATAGGCAAGATCGGCGCCAAGGCGCGCGGGTACTCCGGCGCTAATCAAACGTGGCGATCAGACGCTTGAGGATGTTTTTGTCAGCGGAGTAACCGCCAACACTGCCGATATCGACAACCGGACCATCGCCGACGGCCGTTTCTTTTCGGAGACTGAGGCCGAAGGCGCCGCGCGCGTCGCTTACGTCGGCGCTGACATCGCCGTCAAAACTGTTTCCCGGCCGGCAACGCTATCGGCGGCGAGATCGACATCCGCGGCTTGCCCTACCGCATCGTCGGCATCGAGGAAGTCAAGGGAACTGTCTTCGGAATTCCGCAGGACAACTTCATTGTAATTCCGCTGAAAACCTACCATCTGGATTTCGGCCCGCTGATTGGGCGACGCTCGCTGTACTTCACGGCCACGTCCAAGAGTGATCAAGGTTTCAGTGATGCGGTTGAAGAAGCCAGATTTCTGATGCGCGCGCGCCGGAAACTGGGACCAGGCGAGAAGGACAACTTCGGCATTGTGACGCCGGACGCAATCACCGGTTTGCGCGATCGAATTTTTGGCACCGTCTTTATCGTGGCGATGGGCGTTCCGGCGATTGCGTTGATTGTCGGGGCCATCGTGATCATGAATATCATGCTCGTCTCGGTCACGGAACGAACCAAAGAGATCGGGCTGCGCAAATCGCTGGGAGCCCGCAAGCTCGACATCCTCAAGCAATTCCTGTTTGAAGCCGTCACCCTGGCGACGCTCGGGGGCGCGGTCGGAATTTTTCTGGCGTGGGTTGTGGGTAAGGTTGTTACTGCTACTTTCTTCCCCACTTATCTTTCGATTTTTGCGATTCTCGGAGCCCTGGCCGCTTCGGGAGGAATGGGGATCATTTCCGGAATTGTGCCGGCATGGAAAGCGGCGCGTTTGGATCCGATTGAAGCGCTCCGCGCCGACTGAAAACATAATTGCAAAATGAAATTTGAGAATTCTAAATTGCAACTAATGCGATTCTACGGCGCGCGGGTTTGCGCACAAGTAAATTTCATCAGTTTGCACTTTTCAATTCTCAAGATTTTGTTCTCAGGCGTGAGGTGATCGATGATGAAACTATTCCGTAGCGACATCCTGGAAAATCTTTGGTTGGCCCTGGCTACTCTGCGCGCCAACAAGATGCGCTCGTTCCTGACCATCATCGGAGTGATCATCGGGGTCGTGACGGTGATGCTGATCGCCTCGATCATCAGCGGGATCGACACGGCGTTCACCAAAGAGGTTGAATCCTTCGGCACCCGCTCGATGTACATCAGTAAATTCAATCCGGGCATTCACGTCGGGCCGCCGCTCACGCGAAGAGCGCATGCGAAAGAACCTGACTTACGATGATGCTATTGCGCTTGTCTAAATTACCGACCGTGGAAGTGGCGGTTCCTTTCCTCGAAATCACCAACAATTTCTTCGGCCAAGAAGATTCATGGTCAGCGGTGGCGGCAAAACTTCCGCCTCAGTTGCTTTGCAGGGCACGCTTCCTGATTTTGAAAAGGCCGGCACCCAGATTATTGCCGACGGTCGCTTTTTCTCCCAGTTTGAAAACGACACCAACGCCAACGTCTGCGTAATCGGCTCGAAAGTGGCCGACGACTTCTTCAAGTTCGGCAAACCCGTCGGCGACACGATCAAGATTGGGTCTGAAGAGTATCGCGTCGTCGGTGTGCTGCAGCCGCGCGAGCAGTTCTTATTCAGCGGTGGCAGCGACGATCAAAACAACGTCATCTACATGCCTTACAATGTCGCGCGCAAGCTGAAACCGAATTCTGACGATATCTATCTGCTGGCCGTAGCCCGGCCGGGCATGATGCAGGAAGCCATGGATCAGGTCACCGATACGCTGCGCGTGCGCCGCCAGGTTCCGTTCGGCAAACCCGACAGCTTTGGTATCGAAACAACCGAAAATCTGATTAACACTTTTCACTCAATCACTGGCGGCGTGGCGATCGCCATGGTGGTCATTTCGTCAGTGGGACTGATGGTCGGCGGCATCGGAGTAATGAACATCATGCTGGTGTCGGTGACTGAGCGCACCCGCGAAATCGGTGTGCGCAAGGCATCGGCGCGCGGCGCAAAGACATCCTTTGGCAGTTCCTGATCGAAGCGATGACGCTCACCGGCTTTGGTGGCTTTGTCGGCCTGGCTATTGGCTGGTTGTTATCGTTGGTGGTGAAACTAATTATGCCGTCTTACGTGCCGTTGTGGGCGCCGATAGCCGGTTTCTTCGCCAGCGTGGGCATCGGCATGATCTTCGGTCTGTGGCCGGCGTGGAAGGCCGCGCGCCTCGATCCAATCGAATCGCTCAGAGTACGAGTAGGAAGTCAGTACCATCCGCGTCAGCGGATGGGATAAGGCACTTTAGATAACCAAAGTCGCCCATGAGCCCATTCGCTTACGCGAATGGTACTGACTCCAGTTCCTCTTACGCCAAGAATCCCGGGAAGATCGCCGCGATCGCCATTCCAAACAACAGGAACAGCGCAAACAAGCGTGATGGCCACGCCCCACGCTAGCTGATGAGCTAACCTTGTAGCCGCCTTCGCGCAAGCCCACCGCAGTCAACCACAGACGATAAAACGAAAGGATGCCGATTGAGGTGGCGATGACAAAGATCACCGGATGGTCTTTGGCCGACACCAGCAAACCCAGGTTGTCGTAAACCAGTTGCTCCTGTCCCAGCAGCGGATGGATGTCGTCGGGCGACTTCAGGTAGAGAATTAAGAAGCTGATCCCTTTTTGGATGATCGTAAACGGCAGAGTCACGTAAGCGACTACCGCGTAGGTCTGCCAGTAATGCATCCGCCCGCCGAATGCCAGCACGCCGAGCAGGCACAACGCCGCCAGGAATGCCACGCCAAAGAAGTGTCCGGCTACGGCCTTGAGTACATTGCCTATCTGTTGCGTTACCGCTTTCTGCTGCTCGACGCCCTCAGTTCTCATCTTTGCCGAGCGCCTCGGGCGGCGGTTTGATCGGGCTTTCCTCGAGGCTTATCAACCGTGAAGTTGATGATTCGCTCAGGCGTGATGCGATGCACGAAGGCGGCCACATAAATTCCATTCAACAACCCGACGATTATCAGCGCGGCCATGAATTGCGGATGCGCGCGCAGGTTGCGAAAGACACTTGACGGCTCAAAGAAAATGCCTGTCAGAGTCCCGATGGTAGACATGCGCTGGCGGCGGATTTGGCACCGCCGGCATGCGGATGAAACTGAACAGCGCCAAGCAAAACGCCCAGGCCGCAAATCGCGGCTCCCGTCGCCGATACCGCCGACAATCATGCCGACAATGCCAAGCACGATAACAATGATCCCGATCACGACCAGCCCAATGCCGCCGTACAACAAATAAGTCGGCCGCTGGCGTTCGGGTTCAGCTTCAACAGTGGGTGGTGGCGGTGCCTGAAATTCCTGATTCGGATCGCTCATTAACATATCCTCCGGATGTTAGCGCAGGCTGTCGAGCCTGCGCAGGCTAACAGTCAGCGCTACTCTTGATGCAAGAGGACGGGGAGACTGCTATCCGTCCGTGTGTCTGGCGGCCCACGCGTGCGCATAGGCCATCTTGATTGAATGATTCATACGCTGTGAAAGATGACAATGTTTCGCCAGACGACACGGCGCCAAACAGGCCCTCGCTTACGCCCGGGCTTCTGACACTGGCGCGTCTGCGTATCCCTCAACGCGAATACATGCAACGCTGTGGCCGGGTGAAACTTCGCGTAACTCTGGATCGATTCGCGCGCATTCGTCAATGGCGATCGGACAACGAGTGCGAAAACGACATCCGGAAGGTGGATTCCGCGAGGTCGGCACGTCGCCTTTGAGAATGATCCGATCCCGCTTCTCTTTCGGATCGGGAATCGGGATCGCCGACAGCAGCGCCTGCGTGTAAGGATGCAGCGGGTTCAGATACAACTCTTTCGCGTCGGCGATCTCGACTATCCGCCCGAGGTACATGACGGCCACCCGCGTCGAGATGTGTTCGACCACGGCCAGCCCATGCGAGATGAACAGGTAAGTCAGGCCGAATTCCGTCTGCAGATCCTGAAGCAGATTCACGACCTGTGCCTGGACCGAAACATCGAGCGCCGAAACCGGCTCGTCTGCGACGATCAGTTTTGGATTGAGGGCCAACGCGCGCGCCACACCGATGCGCTGTAATTGGCCGCCGGAGAATTCGTGGCTGTAACGCTTCATGTAGTCGGCGTCGAGTCCGACTTTACCCAGCAACCAGGCCACCCGCTCACGTCGCTCTGCTTTGTTGCCGATGCCGTGAATCACCAGGGGCTCAGCCATGATATCGCCGACCTTCATGCGCGGATTCAGCGACGCAGTCGGATCCTGAAAGATGATCTGCATTTCGCGACGCAGCTCGCGCAGCTCGCGCTTGCCCATCGCGGTTACGTCGCGGCCTTCGAACTGAATCTCGCCATGAGTCGGTTCGATCAAACGCAAGCAGGCAGCGGCCGGTGGTTGACTTGCCGCAACCTGATTCGCCGACCAGGCCGAGGGTCTCGCCGCGCAGAATATCGAACGAAACGCCGTCGACGGCGCGCCAGACATCGGCGCTGCCCTCGACCGGAAAGTGCTTGACCAGGTTGCGCACGTGCACCAGCGAGCTGTTGTGGTTTGAAGTTGCGTTCATTCGACGAACGAAGGCTCTGCCTTCCGATGTGCGGAAAGCCTACGGCTTTCCGTCAATTCATTTTTCAATTTGAGAGGCTGCGCCGCTCATCCGCCGAGGTGTAGCCTCGGCGAAAGCTTACTGTTCAACTTTCGGAAAGGCAGAGCCTTTCCGCACATCAGGCGGCCGAGCCGTGATCGCGTCCCTCAAATTTCTGGCCTGGCTGCGGCTGCTGTTGACTGGTCGCCGGATCGTACAAGACACACCTTACAGTTACTGGATTCTCCGGCCGGATAAAGCGGGATCTCTTCCTCGACGGCAACGCGGCATTCGATACTGACAGCGCGGCTCGAAGTGACAACCCGGCGGCAAGGCGGTGGCTCTCGGCACAGTCCCATCGATGGTCTGCAAACGCTCAGGTTTGACGACATCCTTGGTCGTTAATTTTGGCACCGAGCGCAACAGGCCTTCGGTGTATGGATGTTTTGGCTGCGCGAACAACTCATCGACCGGCGATGCCTCAACTATCTTTCCGGTGTACATCACGGCTACCCGATCCGCGACTTCCGCGACAACGCCGAGGTCGTGTGTGATCAGGAGCACCGCCAGATCGCGCGTGCGGCGCAGGTTGTTCAGCAGTTCCAGGACCTGCGCCTGAATAGTGACGTCGAGCGCGGTCGTCGGTTCATCGGCAATCAGGACCTTCGGATCGCACGCCAGCGCCATGGCGATCATTACGCGCTGTCGCATGCCTCCGGACAGCTGATGAGGATAGTCGTCGGCGCGCAAGGCCGGATCGGGAATAGCCACTTCGCGCATCGGCGGCAACCGCAGCGGCGCGCGCATCTTTGCGTGAAAGCCGCCGGTGGAGCCGTAACGCTTCGGCAATCTGTTCGCCCACCGTGAAAACCGGATTCAGCGAGGTCATCGGATCCTGAAAGATCATCGCGATGTCATTGCCGCGCACGTCGCGCATCGCGGCGTTGGAAAGCTCAAGCAGATTACGCCCTTCGAAAACGATCTCACCGGCCACGACCTTTCCGGGCGGCGCCACCAGACGCATGATCGACAGCGCGGTGATTGATTTGCCGCAACCGCTCTCACCCACCAGCCCGAGCAGCTCGCCGCGTTCGAGATAGAAGCTCACCCCTGCACCGCGCACACTAGTCCTTCACGCGTTTGAAAGTAGGTGTGAAGATTGTTTACTTCCAGTAGATGAGCCACGTTGGAAACTTTACCCTCGTCGCTGGACTTGAAAGAAGCGCGTTGACAGTGTTCTGAGGCCAGCACATAGACTGGCGATGTTTTCCGGAAGCACAGGCTCGCAACCCAGAGGCCCCGTGCAAAATCAAAGCTTAACCGCAAAAGGAATCTTGCTCAATCCAATTCTGGCGAGTCTTCTCCTGATTTCGCTCGGGCTCGATGTCGCCGTGCACGCCCGCGACAATCCGCAGCCCCAGAGTGCCTTTGCATTTCACGATGCGAGCAATGGCGATCTCATCGAGTTGGCCCCTGCGCAGAGTTCACCTACGAATGTACAGGCGGCAGAGGCTGCGGTGCGCGAGGGCGAAGCTGCATTTAAGCGGGGCGATATGGACAAAGCGCTGGCCGCTTATAAACACGCCTTCGAATTGAACCCTAAATTGTACGCTGCCGCGCTGTACGCTGGTGACGCGGAATTCGTTAAGGCCAAGAATTCAACTGACGCGCAGTTTCGCAACAGTCATCTGGACGCGGCCGGAACCTGGTTCGCCAGGGCCATAAGCATCGACCCGGATCGCCCCACGGCTTATCAATACTGGGGAGATGCATTGGATGCGCAAGGCAGAACCAATGAAGCGCTTTTGAGGTTCGTCGATGCCATCATTGCTGATCCCTATGACAAAATGCCTTATCTTGGCCTCACGCAGTGGGCCCAGCGGCACAAGGCCCAGCTGGGACATCCAAAGATCGAACCGCCCAACTCTGCGCCGAATCAAACCGGGCAGACGAGTGTGAACATCGATCCCCGTACACTCAACAGCGCTGATGGCACAAGTAATTGGCTGATGTATAGCCAGACGCGGACTGCCTGGTCGAAGAAAGATTTCTTCACCAACTTTCCGTCGGAAAAAGTGTATCGCCACAGCCTGAGGGAAGAAGCGACGGCCTTACGCGCAGTGGCCACGGCGTGCGTGAAGGATTTGCAATCGGGCAAAGTGAAAACGCTCGAGCCGTCGCTGCAGATGCTCCTTAAGTTGAACGAGGATGGATTTGTCGAGGCGTATGTGCTGTTCGCGCGGCCTGACGAGGGATCGCCCGAGACTATCCGGCGTACCGGGCGGCGAACAAAGACACTCTCAAGCGCTATTGGTTGAGCGTGGTAGTTCTACCGGGTTAGAGTCAGCCAACACCCACGCGAGATGGGTAACACAACCATACTAGACCCACCTGTCGAGCCGATCCAAATCGCAGCTACTCCGCGTTAGACGGCTAATGCAGCCACGGATATTAGACGTAACCCTAAACGAGCTGCGGAGCAGCGGCCAGAAGTTAAGCCCAAGGCGAGGCTTTGCGAGGGCATCTATATAGATGACTCACCAGGGCAACTTGCAGAATTCATTCGCTGTATGAATCCCTTCGGGATTCACAATACCGGATTTATCTCAAAGAATGGTGTTACTAAAAAGAACTCCGAGTTGAGCAGCATTTGGCTCAACTCGGAGAAAGTTAAAAGCGGGCACGTGGCTCTGCAAACCAACCGTTCGCTGGAACTACCGGTTATTCGCGGTTCGCGCTGCTCCCGGTTCAGGCTTACGCGGCAGTTTGTCGTCGCGCATCGCGGTCTGGTAAACAAACGCCGCCATGATGGTCGCCGCCTGCTTCATGTCGTCGGCCTGAATGCGATCGAACACGTCCATGTTTGAGTGGTGCGTGCGCGTGTCGTATTCAATCTCGTCCTGAATGAATTGAAATCCCGGCAAGCCGATGCCATCGAACGAGAGGTGGTCCGTGCCGCCTGTGTTTGAGAGCGAAAGCGTTTCTGCGCCCAGATCTCTGAACGGCGCCAGCCACTGGCGGAACAGGTTCGCGCACCGAGTCGTTGCCCTGCAGATAGACTCCGCGAATCTTGCCGGTGCCGTTATCGAGATTGAAGTAGCCGGCCAGCTTGTCGTACTCGGCCATCTTCACCAGCACCTGCGTAGCCTGCGGCCGGTCGCTGCATCGCGGCGCCGTCGCCACCGCCCTGAGTTGCGTTGGTCGTGGTGGTCGGTGGGCGTTTCCATCTTGCCAAAGTGCTTCGCGACGTAAGCCCGCGACCCGAGCAGTCCCTGCTCTTCACCGGTCCACAACGCGATCCGAATCGTGCGGCGCGGCTTCAGACCCAGCGCCTGAATAATTCGCACAGCTTCCATCGCCACCGCGACGCCGGCGCCATTGTCCGTCGCGCCGGTGCCCGCGTGCCACGAATCCATGTGGCCGCCGAGCATCACGATTTCATCTTTCAACTGCGGATCAGTGCCGGGAATTTCGGCGACGGTGTTGTAGCCGTTGAGATCGGTGTCCTGCCATTCGACGGCGATGTTGGTTTCCATCTTTACTTTCTCGCCGGCCTGAATCATGCGCACGATGCGATTGTAGTGCTCGACCGCCACCACGATTTGCGGCACCATCTTCGCATCTTTGTCATACGGACTGATGCGTCGCGGGCGCGTTCGGGCCCGAACGCATTCGGTGAAAACGGTTGCGGCACGGTCGCCGATTGCACGAAGATTGTGCCACCGTCGCCGCGGCCTGAATCCACCAAAACGGCCGCGCCTTCGTCCAGGAAGAACTGGTTTTCTTGGCGGTAAACTGCGCCGCCGCCTGGAACTGATTATTGCCGCCGCCGCCACCGCCCCGGCCACCGCCCGCGGCCTGCGGCATCGGCGAGTTCGCCAGCGCCAACAGGTTCTTTTCATCGCGGCGCGTTCCCTGCGTATCGAAATGCGCTTTGACTTCGCGCATCGGCCTGCGGTCAAAACGATCTTGCCTTTGAGCTGGCCTTTGAAACGGCGCCATGTCCGCTTCGTCTTTCGCGTCAAAGTAAACCACCTCAGCCGAATACCGATCCGTTGGTGCCGGGCGACCAGGCTTTGGGGTAAGCAATCAACGGGACGTCGAGCGGATCAGTCACCTGCGCGCTGAAGCGCTTCAGCGTCCAACCACGGCCAAAAGGTCCCCACGCCTCGAGATGCGCGTTTTCCAGACCCCACTTGGTCATGGTGTCGCGCGTCCATTCGTTAGCGCGCTTCATGCCTGGTGAAGCCGTCAGGCGCGGACCGATCACGTCGCTCAAATAAGCGAGCGTTTGCATGACCTGCGATCGATTCAAACCCTCGTCGCGAATCTTCACGATGGGATCGTTTGGATCAGACCGCGGGCTGTTGTTGTCCCTGTGGCTGTTGGCCAAAAGCAGCATAAGGAACGACCAGAGTGAAAAGCAGAAGTAAAGCGGCGAATTGACGACGGATCATAGTGGACTCCTAATCAAAAGTTGGTTTTCGGACTGTTGGTTCAATTGCCTTTGAAGCAAAGGCGGCGAACATTTACCTGGAATGACGTTGCTATATACTCGGAAAGTTACAAAGATTCAAGCAGGGCGTGGTCTTTGTACTTTGCGGCTTGGGCTTTGACTTGGTTGGTCCAGCGCTAGCTGGTTGACGATCAGCCCTTTGAGTCGACATCAAAGTACAAAGACCAAAGTACAAAGACCGTTTTTTGTCTGCTATTATTCCGCGCTAATCAAATGCCTTCGCCAAAAACACAACCAGCGCGCGGCATGCGCGACTTTTGCCGGCCGACGTGCGCAAACGCGAGTACGTCATCGGCGTGATCAAGTCCGTCTACGAACGCTACGGGTTCGAGCCGCTGGAGACTCCCGCAGTCGAAAACATCGAGACGTTGATGGGCAAATATGGTGAAGAAGGCAATCAACTGATCTTCAAAATCCTCAAGCGCGGCGAGCATGCAAAGACCGGCCGAAGCCGATCTGGCGCTCCGCTATGATTTGACCGGTGCCGCTGGCCCGCGTGGTCGCCCAGTATCAAAACGATCTGCCTAAGTTTTTTAAGCGCTATCAGATTCAGCCGGTCTGGCGCGCCGATCGTCCGGCGCGCGGCCGCTTTCGCGAGTTCTATCAGTGCGACGTTGACGTGCTGGGATCGCGAATCGATGGTGGTTGAGGCTGAATTGATTGCGGCGGCAAGCGATGCTCTGGTGGCGACTCGGGTTTCAATGACTTCACGATTCGACTCAATCATCGGCAGGTGCTTGAATGGAATTCTCGCCCAGGCTGGGATTGCTGCCGACAAACACGATGATGCTTTGATTGCGCTCGACAAGATGGACAAGGCCGGGCCCGAAGGCGTCGCGCGCGAACTGAATCAACGAGGAATCGTTGATGAATCGGCGGCGAAGTTGATGCGGTTCTTCGAAGGTCTTGCCGGCGCCGAGCGTGCGGTTGAAATGGCCGATTTTGATGACGCGACACACAGCCTTCAACGCTGACGTGCTTGGGCGGCTGGTGGAATTTATCGGCTCGCACGAAATTGGCGCTGCGGGCGTCGAAGATCTTCGTCAGATTCTGCAATTCGCCAAAGCCGGTGGCGCCGATCAGCGAATCAAATTCGATCCCACACTGGCGCGCGGGCTCGCTTACTACACCGGCGCCATCCTCGAAATCAACGTAGCCGATCTCGCCGGCAGTCTCGGCGGCGGCGGGCGCTATGACAATCTGGTCGGGATGTTCCTGGGCAGCGATGTTCCGGCCTGCGGCTTCTCGCTCGGCCTTGAGCGCATCATTGTAGTGATGAGCGAGCGCGAGATGTTCCCGTCAGAATTAGTTGTCGTCGCCGGCCGATGTGATGGTGACGATCTGGAATGAAGATTCGATCGGCGATTCAGTTGCGCTGGCGACCGAACTGAGAAGCGAAGGCTTACGCGTTGATGTTTATCCCGAAGCGGATAAGATGGGCAAGCAATTCAAGTATGCTTCGTCGCGCAGCATTCGCTTCGTCGCGATTATCGGTGACGATGAGCGCGCCCGCGGCGAAGTGGCGATTAAGGATATGCAATCAGGCGAGCAGCGATCGATGGAACGGAACAAAGTTGCAGACGCTATCCGGCGAACGTAGAAGAAACCGCGTTGCGGCTTTGCCGCAGCACACGGCGGTAAGCCTACGGCTTACCGGCACGTCTGTCAGTTAAATTACGTCGAGGCTGCGCCTCGACGCGCGAGAGGCGCAGCCTCCTTGATTCAAAATCAATCGTCCCGGTGAGGCAAAGCCTCACCGCCGTGTGCGGCGGCGGAGCCGCAAAGAATCTTTGAACGAGAGGGCTCCACGCACCGTAAGACCCTCTCCCCAACCCTCTCCCAGAGGAGAGGGAGAATGACAAATCATGAACGAACAATTAGCCCAACATTATCTCGACGACGCTCTGCACACGTTTCGCGATTACAAAAAGAACGCGGAACGCGCCTTTGCGCAAACCAGCGAGACAGATTTCTTTCGCACAATCGATCCGGAATCGAACAGCATCGCCGTCATCGTCAAGCACATGGCCGGCAACATGCTCTCGCGCTGGACCGACTTTCTGACCACCGACGGCGAGAAGCCGGACCGCGACCGCGATATGGAATTCGAAATGTTGCCGCAGCGCGACCAAAGCAGAGATGCTCGCCTTTTGGGAGAAAGGCTGGCAGTGCGTCTTCGCGGCAATCGAGCCGCTGACGGCGGATGATTTGATGAGGATCGGTAAAGATTCGCGGCCAGGACCACACGGTGTCTGCAGGCGATCAATCGACAGATCTCGCATTACTCGAACCATGTGGGCCAAATCGTCTATCTCGCCAAGCACTTCAAGGCGAGCGAGTGGGAGACGTTGAGTGTGCCGCGAAACCGCTCAGCCGAGTTCAATGCTTATCTGGAAGAGAAGATTAAGGATTCGTCATCGACTTCATGAATCAGTGTCAGAAGCCCGCGCGTAAGCAAGGGCCGCACTACGATCAGGTAGCCCTCCCTGACGGTCGGGCTTCTGACACGTTGATCCACAGTTCAAATTAAGCTAATGGTCACACAACTTCATCACGTTAACGTAACCGTGCCGGCGGCGCTCGAAACGGCCGCGAAAGATTTTTATGGTTCGTTGCTGGGGCTGAAACAGGTGCCGAAGCCGGCCGCGGCCAGACAGACCGGCGCGTGGTATCAAATCGGCGACAACCAACTGCATCTGTCGGTTGAAGACGAGCCCGAAGGCCCTTTGAGTGAACGGCACATTTGTTTCAAGGTCTCGGATTTGAAAGCCGCCGAAGATCGCTTCCGCGATGGAGGCGTGGAGATCATTTCTGATCCGCGACCGGTTCCGGTACAGTCCGTTTTTATGTGCGCGATCCGGCGGAAACCAGTTAGAGATAGTTCAGCAGCAATGAGTTTCAACTTCATTAATCCTGAATCGCTCGGCGCGCCGCGCGGATATGCGAACGGGGTCCTGACCGAAGCCGGCGGCCGCTGGCTGTTCATCGCCGGCCAGATTGCCTGGAACCGCGAGCAGCAGCTGGTCAGCGATGATCTGGTGGCTCAATTCGATCGTGCGCTGGCGAACGTGATCGCCGTTGTGGCTGAGGCCGGCGGCAGGCGGATCAAATTGCCCGGCTGATTCTTTACGTCACCGACAAGGCCGAATACAAACAGCGCATGAAAGAGATTGGCGAGCGCTATCGCGCCCACATGGGCAAACATTTTCCGGCGATGGTTCTGGTCGAGGTGAAGAGCTTGCTGGAAGACGGTGCACAGGTCGAAATTGAAGGAATCGCGATCCTGACATGAATGTAAAATTGGACGAAGAAAGGGTCGATCGATAGTGCAGCAACCGAAGAGTTTCCTTTATGACCAGCGCGAAGGCGTCGCGACGATTACTTTGAATCGTCCCGATCGTCTGAACGCGATCACCTTCGAGGTTTATCGCGAACTTACCGATCTGATCGCCGCCTTGCGTGACGAAAGGACGTGCGCGTCGTGGTGATTACCGGCGCGGGCCGGGCGTTCTGCTCCGGCGGCGACGTGCGCGACATCATCGGCGAATTGCAGGGGCGCGACGCTGCAGGCCTTGCTGGATTTCACCCGGCTCACCTGCGAGCTTGATTCACAACATGCGCGCGCTGCCCAAGCCGATTATTGCGAGTATCAACGGCACTACGGCGGGCGCGGGCGCCTGCATCGCCCTCGCCTCTGATATCAGGATCGCCGCGGAAGAGGCGAAAGATTGCGTTCGTGTTTGTGAAGGTTGGGCTGGCGGGTACGGACATGGGCGCCACTTACCTTTTGCCACGCATCGTCGGTTTGTCGAAAGCCACCGAGCTGTTGATGACCGGCGATTTCGTCTCAGCCGCAGAGGCTGAACGGATCGGCCTTTACAATCGCGTGGTGCCGCGTGATCAATTGGAAAGCGTCACGCATGAGTTTGCGGCCAAGCTGGCGCACGGTCCGGCCTTGGGTCTGGCCAAAACGAAAGAGATGTTGAATCGTGAAATGCACATGAGCTTTGAATCGGCGTTGGAAGCGGAGGCGGTGGCCCAGGCTTTGTGCATGCAGACACCGGATTTCAAAGAAGCGCATGCCGCGTTTCTGGAGAAGCGCCCGGCGAAATTCAAATAGTTTGGATCTACTCCACCGCTGAGGAGGGTTGGGAGAGGGTTTGCGAGCGAAGTGCTGGTGCAGCTTGAAATAGATGTCCGACAAACTTCAGTTTGTCGCCAAGCTTCGACAAGCTAAAGCTTGTCGGACATCAAACTGCACCAACACCTGCGAGCTAGGTCCTCACCTAATCCCTCTCAGCAGGAGAGGAAAGCAAAATGGATCGTTTCATTCAAACAACACCTTTCTTCTCTGCCGAGCATCGCGCGCTGGCGGAGCGGCTGGCCGCAATTCACTGAGCGCGAAATTGAAGTGCACGCCGGCGACGACGAACGCGATGTTGATGAAGCGCTCCGCAGCTACGTGCTGCTGCTCGCGGAGAATGATCTCCTGAAGTACGCGATCGCTCGTCCCGGGGCAGCCATTCGACCTGCGTTCGTGCTGCATCATTCGCGAGACGCTCTCGTACTCTTCTTCGCTCGCCGATCTGGCATTTGTGATGCAGGGATTGGGAACTTATGCGATCAGCCTCGCCGCCACTGAGCATGTCCGCGATTTCTGGCTGGCGCGGGCCGGCACCGGTAAAGCCATCGCCGCTTTTGCCTTGACCGAACCGGACGCCGGCATCAGACGTAGCTTCGCTTAAGACAACAGCTCGCCGCGAAGATGATTCGTACATCCTCGACGGCCGCAAACGCTTCATCTCGAACGCCGGCGTCGCCGACTTCTACACGGTCTTTGCCCGGACAGGCACGCGCGATGACGGTCGCGCGGAAATTTCCGCTTTCATCGTTTCGGCCCGGATGCCCGGTTTCAGCGTCGCCGAGCGCACCGAGATGATCGCGCCTCACCCGATCGGTGAACTGGAAATGAAAAACTGTAAGGTGCCCGCTGAAGACATGATTGGCCAGCAGGGAGATGGCTTGCGTTTAAGCCTGCAAACCCTCGACCTTTTTCGCGCCAGCGTTGGAGCAGCAGCGTGCGGCATGGCGCGGCGCGCGCTGGATGAGGTCTGCTGCACGCAAAGTCGCGCGAGCAATTCGGCAAGCTCCTGTCCGGTCATCAGTTGATTCAGGAGAAATTGGCCGACATGGCTACGGAGCTCGACGCCGCGCGCCTTCTGGTTTATCGCGCGGCCTACTTGAAAGACGCAGGCCTTGAACCATCTACCCGCGAAGGCAGCGAAGCCAAGCTCTATGCGACTGAAGCCGCCGGCCGCATTGTCGATCAAGCAGTGCAAATTCATGGCGGCACCGGACTGGTTCGCGGCACTGTGGTCGAACGTCTATACCGTGACGTGCGCGCCCTGCGCATCTATGAAGGCACTTCCGAAATCCAAAAGCTGGTCATCGCTAATCAACTCTTGAAAGAGTAAACGTATGAAGCCTTTGTCCCTCGACACTTCACCGGAAGTTCAACGAATTCATTTCGAGTTACTGCGTCGTGCTTCGCCTGGCCGAAAGCTAAGATTAACCTTTGATTTGATACAAACGTTACGCCGTTTAATCCTCGCCGATCTTCGCCGTCAACTCCCGAACGCGAGCGAAGATGAATTGAGACGCCGGCTGATAGCCAGACTATTACCTCGCGAAGACGTAATTCGAGCATACGGATTTGACCCTGAATCGACCGACTCCTGAAGTCATCGTACTGATGGAAAACCCTCTTGCAGTCCTATTCGAAATTACAAGCGCCTTTGATAGCCTGGCCATTGACTATGCTGTAGTAGGATCCATTGCCAGTTCTATTCACGGTGAATATCGAGCAAGCGGGGACATCGACATAGTTGCTGATATTCGGCCTGAGCACATCGAACGACTTGTCGGTAAATTAGAGGAGCTTTTACATCGACGATGTGTCAGTTCGCAGAGCTGTTGCTCACGGACGCAAATTCAATGTGATTCACCTTTTGGCAATCTTCAAGGTCGACGTATTTGCAGCTTCCACAAGCATTGGAAGACAGCAAATTATCCGCAGACAACTGCACAAACTTGAACCGGATATGCTGGAGGATGTCTGGATCGCTACCGCTGAGGACACCAATCCTGGCCAAGCTGCATTGGTATCGAATTGGTGGAGAGGTTTCTGAGATACAGTGGCGCGATGTGCGGGGGTATTATCGGGACGAGGGGGCGACCAACTTGATTTGGACTACCTTAACCATTGGGCGGAGCGAGAAGGCCTTGACGATTTACTCGATCGAGCCTTGACGGAGTCAGGACATCAATGAGCCAAGCTGAAACTCACCTTGCCCGACGGCTCGGGCTGTTCGACGCCACCATGATCGTCATGGGCGGAATCATCGGCGCCGGCATCTTCACCAATCCTTCAGTCGTTGCCCAACAAGTCAACGACTCCGTTTCTGATCCTCGGCGCATGGGTCGTCGGTGGAATGATCGCCCTGGCCGGAGCGTTCATCTACGCCGAACTGTCTTCCCAAAGCGCAGCCTCCGGCGGCCAGTACGTCTACCTGCGCGACGCGCTGCATCCGTCATTTGGCTTTCTCTATGGATGGAGTCTGCTGTTCGTGATTCAAACCGGCGGCATGGCCGCGGTCGCGCTCATTTTCGCCAACCATCTTTTCGAGCTGGCCGGGATTCGAGCGTCTGAGTTGGGCGTCGGCAATCCTCGCCTCGGCCGCGCTGGCCCTGCTGACAATCATCAATTGCCTTGGTGTGCGCGCGGGCAGCATCACGCAGAACGTCTTCATGATTTTGAAGTTGGTGGCGATCGCGGCGCTGGTAGTCTTTGGTCTCATCCTGACTGCAGACAGCAGCGCCGGCGCTACGCAGGTCGTCAACGTCAACTCGTCCAGCACCTGGGCACGACTCTGATCGCTTTCGGCGCGGCATTAATTCCCGCTCAGTTTGCGTATGGCGGTTGGCAGACTGCCTGCTTTGTTGCCGGCGAAGTTCGCGAGCCGCGAGAAGAATCTGCCGCGCGGATCTGCTGCTCGGCGTCTTAGGAGTGATCGCGGTCTATCTCTCGGTGAATTTTGTTTGCGTGCATGCGCTGGGGCCGGAAGGTCTGGCTCAAACGAAAGACGCCCGCGTCGGCAGTGATGCGACTGGCGTTGGGCGAAAAGGGCGCGCGGTTCATCGCCGCCGGCATCGCGATCTCCACGATTGGTTTTCTTAGCCAGAGCATGCTGACCGCGCCGCGAGTCTATTTTGCGATGGCCGAAGACGGTTTATTTTTCCGCCAGCTCGCATCGTTGAACCGCGCGCGCGTACCGGCGTTGGCGATTGCCCTGCAAGGCGGTCTGGCGATTGTCATCGCGCTGGTTGCCAGTCGTTATGAACAGATTCTGAATTACGTTGTTTCGGTGGACGTCATCTTTTTCGGACTGACCGGCCGTGTGCGTTTTTGTGTTTCGCGCCCGGCGCGCGCGCGTCCAGCGAAACCAGGATGTCGTTTCGCATACCCGGCCATCCCGTTGACCACTGCTCTTCTTTATTGCTGGCCTGCGTGTGTCATCACGTTCAGCGTGATTTACAAGTTATCCGCGTAACAGCGCCATCAGTTTCGGCATTATGCTGGCCGGCATGCCGGCGTATTTTATTTGGGCCGGACGAGGTCAGAACCGCCCGAATGATCGGATCGTGGACCGTTGAGTGACCGTTCTCCGGCCGCATCAACGCAGAGCCGGACGCGAACGGTACTGTGCGTTCTAAACATCAAGGCACGTTATGAAAACTCAATCAACTTACATGCAGTGGGCCAAGACGCGCGCCAAAGTTACCTACGATCTCGCGCTGAGCGGCATTCTCAATCTGCCGTTTGCCGAGATGGACGCAAAGATCGACGACGTCGATTTGAACGGAGACAATTCCTACGGCTATCAACCGTTGGTTGATGCTCTGGCCGCGCACTGCCAGGTCGATCCGGATTCTGTGGTAACCATCTCTGGCGGCACGTCGATGGCCAACCATCTGGCCATGGCCGCAGCCATCGAACACGGCGATGAAGTTCTCATCGAGCAACCAACCTACGAACCGCTGCTTGCTCTGGCAGAATACTTCGGCGCAAACATCAGGCGCTTTCCGCGATCATTCGAGAACGGCTTTCAGAGTTGATGTTGACCAACTGGCAACGCAAATCTCGCCGCGCACCCGTCTGATCGTTCTGACAAATCTGCATAATCCCAGCAGTGCTTTGATTGACGAAGCGACGCTGCGCCGCATTGGTGAGATTAGCGCGTGAGGTGAGCGCGCGCGTCCTGGTCGATGAAGTTTATCTCGAAGCGATGTTTGAAGCCGCGCCGCGATCGTGCGTTCACCTGGGTCCACAGTTTATCTCGACCAGTAGCCTGACCAAAGGTTACGGCTTGAGCGGTTTGCGCTGCGGCTGGATCATGGCGGAACCGGATCTGGCTCAACGCATGCGGCTGCTGCACGATGTTTTTGGCGCCGCTGGGACCGCACCCGGCGGAAACGATTGAGCGTGTTAGCGATGACCAGGCTGCCCAAGTTTATCGCGCGCGCAAAGAACATTCTCGACCAAGAATCGCGCCGTGCTGAATGACTTTTACGATTCGCGCGAAGAGTTAAAGGTCGCGCGCAGTGAATACGGCACGACCTCTTTCCCGTTGTTGATGAAAGGCCGCGTGGATGATCTCTGGACCTTGCTGAACGAAAAGTACGACACGGCGTTCGTGCCGGGCCGCTTCTTCGAGTCGCCGCAGCATTTGCGCATCGGCATGTGCGCGGAGCCGGAACTGTTCAGCGAAGGAATAAAGCGTTTGGGGTTGGCCCTCGACGAATCGCCAGCATGAAAATCAGCGATCATCGGCGGCGGGCCGGCGGGCATGTACTTCGCCATCCTCATGAAAAAGGCCGATGCCGCACATGACATCATTATCTATGAACGCAACGGACCGGACGACACGTTCGGCTGGGGCGTGGTTTTCTCAGGCCGCACTCTCAACAATCTGCGCGACGCCGACGATGCGTCACACGCTGAGATCACGCGCGACTTCGAAGCCTGGGACAACGTCGATGTGGTTCATCGCGACGAGAAGATTTCGATTCACGGAAACAGCTTCTCGGGCATTGCTCGCATCCGGCTGCTGAAGATCCTGCAAAGACGATGTGAAGACCTCGGCATCGAAATTAGGTTTCGCACCGAGATCAACGACCGAGATTCTTTGCAGAGCGATGCCGACCTGCTAATTGGCGCGGATGGAGTGAACAGCACGATCCGGCAAACGTTTGCAGATAAGTTCAAACCTGATCTCGAGCACGCGGCCAAATAAGTACATCTGGTACGGCACGAATCAGTTGTTCCACGGCCTGACCCTTACCTTTCGGGAAACCGCGGCCGGGGTGTTTGCGGCCCACTCTTACAAATTTGATCGCGGCACCAGCACTTTCATCATCGAATGCGATCTGCAAACCTGGGAGCATGCCGGCTTGGCGCGCCTGTCAGCCGATGAAACACGCGTCTTTCTTGAACAGGTGTTTGCGGCAGACCTGGCCGGGCACGAACTGCTTTCGAATAACTCCAAGTGGCTTAACTTCCTGCTGGTCAGCAACGCAAATTGGCATTTCGACAACGTCGTATTGCTTGGCGATGCGTTGCACACCGCGCACTTCTCGATTGGCTCAGGCACTAAGTTAGCGATGGAAGACGCGATCGCGCTGGCGAAATGCTGCACGAACGAAACAGCGGTGGGCGAGGCTCTGGGCCAGTTTGAAAAGGCGCGCAAACCGATCATCGAAGAGTACCAGGCTGCGGCTCGCGAGAGTATGTTATGGTTTGAGAACGCCAAAGAATACATGCATCTGGCGCCCATTGAATTGGCTTACGTGTTGATGACTCGCAGCGGGCGCATCGATCTTGAAACGCTGCAGGCGTCGCGATGGAAATTTCATCGCGGCATATGAGAGTGCAATCAAAGCTAACATCTTAATCAGATTTCCTGGAGGAATAATGTTTCACCCGACGAACACAATTCGATTGCTGCTGGTGCTCGGTTCGTTGACGCTGGCTTCCTGCGCAGCTAATCGATCGACGCAGTCCAACGCCAACACTCCGCCGTCGTCAACGCCGCGCGAAACTGGAACGGCCAAACCTGTCACTGAAACAGCGAAGCCGCCGGCCGAAGCGGGGGCGCTAAAGGTGGGTGAAGCGAGCGGTAGTTACACAGCCAAAGGCGAAACCGTCACCTTGAAATATGCTTACGCCGGCCGGGCGCAACGCTTCGGCGAAGAAAGTGTAGTCATTCTGCTTACCGACAAAGAGATTCCACCAGAAGCTCTGGCCGAAGAGATAAAGAATCAAACGATGTTGCTCGACGGCAAGATCCGTGGCCTCGAATACGCGATCATGAAAGACGGTTACTGGGTCAGATACCACCCCAGCGAATACCAGGAGAGCAAGGGACCGGCACTGAAGGACTACGTAGTTGAAAACGACGTCGTGAGAGGCAGCGATGAAGAGAAAGGCGACGTTACCGACGGCAAATACTCGAGGTCCGTCAAGTTTGTCGCCGCCATCAGCAAGTGAATGTCGGTTTGGAGCTACGCTTTGACGGTGCCGAAGGTGCGGCACCTGGTAGTCGCGGTCGTGCGGCCGCGGCTTGAAAACTCGAAATGAAATCGAGGCTCGAAGCCGCCATTTTCCTTCATTTGATCCCAGGGTTAATGCTGCGCCTTCGGCGCGCGACCAAACTACGTTTCGACTACTTCCGGATTAGGCCAAAAGTTATTGTGGCGGCTGCGCCGCTTCCAACATTTGCGCGGATGGATTCTCCAGGTGGGTTATGACCTGAGGACATCGAAAGCAAGCTGCCTTGCCTTCCTGCTGGTACCATCGGCACTCAGCGCGAATGCTACACGCCGGAAGTACCTCCACCGCGCGCGGAAGTATTTGGACGATCCGCGTCGCTAGTTGGCAATCTTTCCCATCAAAGTGCACACATTTCTTTTCTTCGCAACGGGCAGCGAAGCGAAATATGTTACGCGGATCCACTTCGCGAGTGAGTGACAGAAGCTGCGGCGTGGCGGGCTGGGGCTCTTCGACCCAGGCGAGTCGTTGCCCGCCGGGCGTTTCTTCAAAAACGCCCAGTACCATACTGTCATCCATGTCCGGCTGCGCACTCGGGCACATCAGCCGCTTTTCAGCGGCCCCGGCATTTCCCATGTTCTTCATGGCTCTTACTGGATGAATTCCTCGGGCCTAAAGATGAATCCCATAGTTGTGAAACCGCCATCGGTAATCACCTTAGGTGTCAGCTTTACTCCAGGCACCGATTTCGCAACTTCCTTGGTGATGCTCCGCGCCGCGGTCAGCCGCATCGAGTTTTGTATCCGGTCTCACGATGATTCCCATAATTATGCCGCCGGGAAGCTTCTTCCCCGTACTAATTGAAACGGCCTTCTCGACCGCCTTCGCGAGATCGGCGACCTTGATCGTGGTGGCTTTAGTTGCCATTCTGTCACACCTCCAAAATTGGGTTTTCTGGCTCAGTGAGCTCGCTGAAAGGGGGATTTGGGACGAGGCGCACTCTATTCACTTTGCGGGAAGGTGTCAACAAGAATCTTGCGGAGGTGCCAAACTTATTCTTTCCCAATCACATCAACTCCGCCCATGAATGGGCGCAAGGCCTTCGGAACCAGAATCGAACCGTCAGCCTGCTGAAAGTTCTCCAGCACTGCGAGCCAGGTCCGGCCGACTGCCAAACCTGAACCATTGAGCGTGTGCACGAACTCAGGTTTTGATCCACCCGCGCGCCGAAAGCGAATATTGGCACGGCGCGCCTGGAACGCTTCGTAGTTCGAGCACGAAGAGATTTCGCGAAAAGCATTTTGCGAAGGCAGCCAGACTTCGATGTCGTAGGTCTTGGCATTGCTAAAACCAAGATCGCCCGTTGCCAGCGTTACCACCCGATAGTGAATCCCCAGCAGTTGCAGAGACCTTCTCAGCGTCCCTGCGTCAGGGACTCGAGCTCCTCATACGAAGTTTCCGGTAACGAGTATTTGCACCACTTCGACCTTTTCAAATTGATGCTGCCGAATGACGCCGCGCGTGTCTTTGCCGTAGCTGCCGGCCTCGGAGCGAAAGCAAGGCGTGTAGGCCACAAACTTCATGGGCAACTGTGCAGCATCGAGAATCTCCTCGCGATAATAGTTCGTCACCGGCACCTCGGCCGTGGGCACGAGATAAAACCCGCGCTCATCGTCCAGCTTGAAAAAGATCCTCTTCAAATTTTGGCAGTTGCCCGGTTCCGAAGAGCGAATCACGGTTGACGATAAAGGCGGCAGAGTTTCGCGATAACCGTGTTCGCGAGTGTGCAGTTCGAGCATGAAGTTGATCAGCGCGCGCTCCAGCCGGGCACCAGCGCCGTTGAGAATCGCGAATCGAGCTCCGGTAATTTTGGTGGCGCGCTCAAGATCGAGAATGCCCAGCTCAGTCCCCAAATCGACGTGGTCCTTTGGCTCGAAATCAAACTCCGGCCTGGTTCCCCAGCGGCGAATCTCGGTATTGGCTGATTCGTCTGATCCCACCGGCACGCTCTCGTGAGGAATGTTCGGCAGCGTCGAAAGCAGTTCGCGCATACGAGTTTCCGTCACTTCACGTTTGCGATCGAGTTCCGCGATGCGGTCCGTTTAAGATCGCCGACCATTTTGCGTCGCGCTTCCGCCTCTTCGCGCTTGCCTTCTTTCATCAACGAACCAATTTCGCGGCTCGAAGCATTCCGTTCCGCATTGAGCTGATCCGATTCGGCAATAGTTCGACGACGCTCTTCATCGGCGTGCGCAAAGTCGTCCAGAGCGTGCGGCGACCGTGCTGCGTTTCGCCAGTGCGCGCGCACGGCTTCAAGATTGTCTCTGACGTAATTCAAATCGAGCATATGAAGTTCTTCCCTTATTCTAATTGGTCGGTGATCGCTTCGGCGAAGATGCGGTTTGCTTCTTCCAGGGTTTCCTTCGATCCCACATCGTACCAAATGCCCGGCACGCGCCAGACGTAAACGGAACGCGCGGATACAGCCACTGAACGAGCCGTCCGGGCTGGTCAGGGTTGTTGCCCTTCCGCGACGTATTGCCGAATCAAAGGCAACGCCGACCTGGGATAAAAGTAGAGCGCGATCCCGGTCGAGCGTGCTTTTCGGCTGGGCCGGTTTCTCTTCAAAAAACGTTATTCGATCGGCTTCGTCTATTTCTATCGCGTTATATTTTTGATCTCTTCAAGATCGCCGACATCGTAAACGGCCAAAACAGGTCGCGCTGCACTCGCTGCAGAATTCACCGAATTGTTCAGAGCTTCTGACTAAAGAGATTGTCGCCCGCGACGACCACGACATCGTCATCGACCTGCCGCCTGCGTCAGGACCAGATCGATGTCGCCGATCGCTCCGAGCCGGTTCGACTCGTCCGTCGTCTGGTCATTGATGATGGTGATCGGCGCGCCTTCATGTGTTGATCGCATACGCGATCAGCCCACTCCTGAAAATGGCCGGCAAACTTGGCATTCGTGACAACGTAGATATGATCGAGTTTGGTTAATGATTTCAGGTTATCGAGCACATGTTCGAGCATGGGCTTGCCGGCAACCGGCAGCAGCGGTTTTGGCCGATCTAATGTCAGCGGGTACAGCCGGGTAGCATAACCCGCACCGAGAACGATTAACTTCACAGATCCTCCTGATATTCGTTGAATCCACGCACTGGTCGCAGTCAATTCATTAGCCGGATGCGCTTTGCAAATCTTTACAGTAAAAGGGGGCGAGGGGCAAACGCGCTCGCGCTTCCGCGGCCCATCAAAGGTCTGATATATTGCGTGCGATTCAAACCTGATTTCACAAATTCAACCAGAGGTGAATAACTCTTGAGTTTTGCAGATAAGAATTTTGCCGGCCGCGCTGCGATTGTGACCGGCGCTACGCGTGGTATAGGTCGCGCGATCGCGCTGGAGTTGGCGAGGCGGGGTGCTGATATCGCTTTCAATTACGCAAAAAGTGCCGGCAGCTGCCGACTCGCTCAAAGCCGAGATTGAAGCGCTGGGGGTCCGAGCGCTGTCTTCGCAGGGCTGACGTGGCCAACACCGAAGCAGCCGCGGAGATGGTCAAACAAACCAGGGACGACTTTTGGCCGCATCGATTATCCTCGTCAACAACGCCGGCATCGTCCGTGACACGCTCATCCTGCGAATGAAAGAGGATGACTGGGATGCGGTCGATCGACACCAACCTGAAGGGCGCGTGGAATTTTGCCAAGGCGGCTTTGCGCGTGATGCTGCGACAGGAGGGAGGCGGATCGATTCTCAACATCACTTCAATCAGCGGAGTTGTGGGCATGGCCGGCCAGTCCAACTATTCGGCATCGAAGGCCGGAATGATTGGTCTGACCAAAGCTTTGGCACGCGAAGTTGCCAGCCGCAAGGTAACCGTCAATGCCCTGGCCCTGGGTATGGTTGCGACCGACATGTCCAGCACTCTCGATGAAACTTATCAGGCAAAAATACTCGAGCAGATCCCGCTGGGCCGCTACGCTGAAGCCGACGAAGTAGCTCGCATCGCCTGCTTTCTGTTGTCCGATGATGCGCGCTATGTCACCGGACAAGTTATTCAGGTGGATGGCGGGTTGGCGATGTAAGCGAAGAAGGACTTTGGTCTTCGGGCTTTGGTCTTTGTCCTGGTAATTGTCGAGCCAGCTTTCAACCAGATACGTGGAGGCTGAATGACAAGAACCAAAGCCCGAAGACCAAAGTCCAAACCTCCGAACAGAGTTGCGCCCCGCCAATTCCGACATATTGGAATCAACGGGGCGAAAAGATCAGGGTAGGATCGGGTCACAGGGTGGCTAGGCCAGACTTGAGAATCGTCGCTGATGGCGATCCTGTACTTCAAAGGCGGTGCTTATTATTTAGCGGCGGTATAAAGTCTGTGGCGAAAAATAAAGGGTGCCACATTATTTCCAGTTAAAGTC
>ERZ1370068.4656-contig-3716_pt1 | contig 31278 bp, 47 predicted proteins | sample MGYA00561227_ERZ1370068 | MGnify/ENA primary metagenome ERZ1370068 (study PRJEB38410, sample SAMEA6850437) | metagenome | study: Metagenomic assessment of the ecological functions of the soil: analysis of the soil microbiota associated with the...
TTAAATTAATAATATATCTCATAAAACATTTTTTTGGTTGAAAATAATGACAGAGTTATTAGAAGAGAAATAATTGGAGACATTGAAAATGTAAATGAAGAAGAATTAGATACTTTACAAATTTCAAGATTAGTACTAGGAAAAGGTTCTACTCAAAAACAGATCAATCCGACATTATATAAACTTAAAAGAAGGAAAAATTGAAAAAGAATAACAAAAGTAAAGGAGAAGCTAGACCTAGATGGAAATTATCCAAAATATAATCTCTTTTAACAATAAAATAAATTATTTTGTTTCTAACCCTCGCCGCCCGCCAGGGAGGAGTGCTAACGACGCAAAGCGAGGTTAAGTAGCTTCGCGCGATAAAGTAAATGTTTTTTACTCTCAAGAGTGTAAAAAAGATATAAAATTATAAAAATTATACTTTTTCAACAGATAATTTTTTAATATTAATATTTCGTAAATTGCATCTCGTGTAAATTCGTGAGCATATTTTTTTTCCAGTTAGATTCTACGATAAGTTTACATCACATGAATTTATCATTTTCCAAATAAATAATAAATTATTGCTTCCCTTAAATTCACTAAAAATTATGTATTATATTTATGATTTAACATATTATTAAAGTAACATAATAATTTTAATATTGGTCCATCAGGTGGATTTTTAATTATACTTAACTTAATCTTTTATTAATAGAATTTATTGCTAAATCTAAATCACTCTCTATATTAAAATCATCATGTTTGATTCAATTTGCAAATTTTCTCGCCCATATTGTGCTCGGACAATATTTTTTTCTTTATAAGTATTATTGAACATTTTAATTCGTGTAATATACAATAAATTTTTGTATATTATATTTCATTTTTCCCTAATAATAAAAAGAATTATATATACTTTTTAAAAAGAAGGAAAAATTGAAAGAATAATTAAAGAAGGAGAATCTGTGAATCTAGATGGAAATTATCCAAAATGTGTAAATTGATTGAAACATTTAAAATATAATTTTAAATACAACCATCGTGAAATAGTCTTTAATAATAAAATAAAATAAAAAATTGTATTAATTATTAACCATAAAAATACAACGATTTCCCATAAAATTTCAACCATATTTTAGTTATGTAAATTATATTTTAAATGAATATTATAATTTTTTAATTTTACTTATGTAAAATTAAAAATGAGTTGGTCATTTATTGTTATTGTTGTTGTTGTTGTTATAATTACAATATATTATTTATTTTTAAGAAAAAGACGAAGCATTTAGTTGGCACTTTGGCTTCCTCGAGCTGGGGCAACGTTAATAATTATACACCTCCATCCATAAATCTGCTTTTCTATGGAATCCTTATTTAGCTAACTCTATAAATTATAATCCAATTAATTATGATTATAATATTGGGTATAATCCATTTTATAACCAAGCACAAATTAGACCTAATTATCCATACGATTCATTATGGTGCTACTTCTGTTCTTCCTTACTTATGTATAATAATAGTAACCAAATACCTTATGGTATAAATTGTTACTCTTCATCAAAAGATGCCAATTGCGTTCCGGGATTTAGTAAAATTGGTCGAGATATAGGTATTTCTACCTTCGACCGACGCCTCGCGGAGCTGATGTATCATCTAATTCTAATAAAAATAAAAAAATATTTGATTGGCAATGCTGTAGATTGTAAAGCTTGTGTAAAAGTATAATTTTTTTAAATGGATATTATTTCAAACATGACCATGTGTGTTTGAAATTAATGATATACATAATTATTGGAAGATTTCATTATTATAACATAATGTCTTCTTTATCTTTTTCATTAAAATTATATAATGCTTGGTCTCTACGAAATTCTATTGCATCTCCTAAGAACATTATTCTACAACAAACTCTGTGATAACATTTAGATAATTTAGAATCTAAAATAATTTTTTGAGAATAATCTTCATCTTCACCTTTATTTTTCATTATTTCAATAATTCGTGATATTTATCCAAAATCTTTTTCCAAAAGAGAATTACCACAAGAAAAACAAAGTGGGAGGCGGTTTTGATGGATTTATTAATAATTTTGGTTGCTCCATTTTCATTAAATTCAATAAAATTAATGTGAATTTTCATTTTATTATCTAAAAATGAAAAATATTTATATATTTATAATTTAATTAAAATTTATATATTCCATATTTAATATAAATTTTTACCTTTTATTACTAATTTTTTTACTGTTATGAGTAAAAAAATTATTAAATTTATATTTATTTTTTGCTACTTTTTTATGACTTCTAATATGCTTAAACTGATCGTTTAATTCTTTTATTTTAAGAGCAGGATCTTTAATGTCTGAAATGGCTCCATCTAAAGATCTTAATGCTTTAAGTAGTAATAAACTTCCGTCAATGCTAAAAACGCCTGTTGATTGTAAAAGTTGACAAGATTTAGTTAAAACATCTAAAGAATTAACAGATTCTTGAGTAGCTACTCCAATATTATCATCTTCATCTGAGTAAATAATTCATATAAATGATCTCTTGCTTTTATTAATGCTTCACAATCTTCTAAAAGCAGTTTTCCTTTAATTTGTTGACCTGCAGCAATATTAGAATAAATTAATTTCAAATTTGTAACGTTTTCTGTATCTGGTTTCTCTTCAACTTTTGATTCTGGAGGTTCTATTTTAAGAATTTCTTTTCATTAACAGATTTATCATTAATAGATTTATTATTAACAGATTTATCATTAACAGATTTATCATTTTTTAATGGATTTTCCATATTAGCTTAAAATATATTGTTTTATTATTAAAATTATATCTTTAAAATAATTTTGTTTTTAAGTGGTAAATATAAATGGATATAGAAACTAAAAATGAAATTATAAAACTTGTGAATGAGACTGAGATAGCAGATATTAATTCAGGATTAAGAGATAGACATTATTTTAAATTTGTAGCCGATGCATGTGAAACAATAGCGCAGATTATGTTTGGTATTGCGGGTATTTTTGCCTTTTCTGCAAGTATATGGAAAACTGCAGATTATTTAGGTTTTATATCTGGAGGTATTTCGGTAGGAGCATTTGCTATAAAAGGATTTGGATCTTATGCAATGAGTGAAAGTAAAGAAAGAACCATGCAAACAAATAAAATATTATCCAAATATAAAATAGATACCTTAATAGATATAACTGACATTAACTCTTCGAGAACAAATCAGAATTCCGAACCAATATAATGGTTCAAGCCAAATAATAATATCATTATTTTAAATGCTATTCTTTGTTATTTTAAAATGTATGAAATTATATATTTTTATTCTTAATTTTATATAATTATAACATTTTTAATTATTAATAACATAATTAAAATATATCTGACGCATGCCCGCGAGCGTCGACCGAAGGGAGAAGGAGAGAACCTCCATATGGTTGAGCTATAATAATTAAATAACCAGGTATATATATCTTCAAAGTCTTTATTAGCTAGTATATAGTAATATATGAATATCTCCTGTATGGGGCATATATTTTGGCCCCCTACTGAAAAATATAATTTCTGAAATAATTCAATATTTGAAAAAGATAATTCATTTCCACTAATTTCTTGGGCTTCCTCCTGTAAATTTGTAATCCATAATATTAAATTTTTTATCTATCAATTTTTTGTCCTTTAAAATTTAGATAAATTATGCATTCATTAATGACGCATCGCTCGGCGAGCGTCGACCGAAGGGGAGAATTAAAACAATTTAAAATTTTAGGTTCATGTTTAATACAGTCTTGACAACAAATAATACTACTTTCCTTTAGGTTTATGTTTATGTTTATGTTTATTACAAATCTTGACAACAAATAATATATTTTCCTTTGACGCATCGCTTCGCGAGCGTCGACCAAAGGGGAGATAGATATTTTGGATTAGATGTCATAAATAGTGTATCAAAAATATAATAAAATTTCGTAAAATTATTTCATTTTTAAAAATTTTATTACTTAATATAATTCAATATTAACAGGTGAAATTAATTTATATTATTTTTAAAATAATATGGCAAAAAAATTAAGAAAGTTTGTGCAAATAAAAAACAAAAAACAACGCCAAATGTTTATTTAGTATCAGAATTAAGAAAAAGAGCTTTAAAAAGAAGGTCATGATCAAATTTTAGTCAAAAATTAGATAAAAGTAGTTTATGTGCTCTTCTTAATATCAAATGGGTTGGTTCAAAAAAAAAATAACACCACAAACTTTAGAACTTAATGTATGGGAAGGAAGAGAATGTGATAAAATACCTTCTAAAACAAATCCTAATGCTTTACCAAAGAAGAATTAGTTTTATTAGCTATTAAACATTTAAAATATGGAAAGACCAAAAGCGATTCTTCTTAAAAAACCGCAATTATGTGGGTTTATTAAATTCTAAAAAGGGTATAAAATTAAAACCTTCTAAAATAAAAAAAATCTTCCCAAAAGAAAAATCTAAAAGAAAAATCTAAAAAAGAGAAATCTAAAAAGAAAAATCTAAAAAGAAAAATCTAAAAAGAAAAATCTAAAAAGAAAAATCTAAAAAAGAAAAATAAAAAAGCCTAAAATTATATATAAATTAGAAGGGAGATTGTATAAAAGAATAAACTTATTCTTCGAGAACATCAAATTACACTTGTAAATTATTTGAGAAATCATCATGGAATTATTGCAGCATTTGATGTAGGTACTGAAAAACATTAACCGCTGTTACAGCGAGTCAATGTTATTTAGATGAAAATCCAGAAGGTAAAGTTATTGTTGTTACCCCAAAATCTTTACAAGATAATTTTAAAAAAGAGATAAAAGCTTATGGAGCCGATAAAAATGATAATAGATATGAATTATTAACTATAAGAAAATTTGCCACTAAATATTCAGATGGTTGTCCTTCTAATACAATGTTAATAATTGATGTGAAGCCCATAATTTATGAACAGATATTAATAAAGCTTCTTTATGTTCTGGTAAGAGACGTCAAATTGAAAAAAGTAAAAGTGGTATATGTACTAAAAAATCTGTAGTAAATGCAAATACAGCGGTTAAATGTGCTAAATATGTTGATAAAATATTATTGTTAACAGCCACTCCTTTGTATAATGGTCCTAAAGATTTAATAAATTTAGCTGCTATGGTTAAAGGTTACTGATCCTTTGTCTATTAGTAAATTTGAAAGTATGAGTACTGAGGAATATTGTTTTTATTTTAGAGATACAATTATGTTTTTGAAAATCCAAAAACGTCAGATTTTCCTGAAAAAGAAAGAGCATACAATACGTATAATAATGTCACCAACATTTTATCAAGAATATCGTAAAGTGGAAAACTAAAAAAGTCATTTGTGGAATGATACAAATCCATTTATATTTTTAACTGGTGTAAGATTAGCTACAAATGGTTGTGAACCCTGTGATAAATGTCAATGGGCTATAAATAAAATTAAAGAAGGAAAAAAGACTGTAGTATATTCAGCTTTTTAACATATGGAGTAAAAAAAAACTTCAGTCAATGTTAGAAGGAACTGGTATTAAATTTGTTGAAATTACTGGGAAAATTTCTAAAGAAGAAAGATCAAAGCTGTTTCTGCTTATGAATAAAAATAAAGTTAATGTTTTATTTATTACATAAAGCTGGAGGAGAAGGATTAGATCTCAAAGGGACAAGATATGTTATATTATTAGAAAAATCGTGGAATCGTCCAAATGAAGAACAAATAATAGGAAGAGCAGTAAGATACAAATCTCATACACATTTACCTAAAGAAGAACAAAAGGTAGATGTATATCATCTAATTATAACTAAACCTCCGGCTTCTGCTCGTGATAAAACTGATATAGATTCATTTTTAGAGAAAGTGCAGATGATTTATTAGATGCAATAACTAAGAGAAAAGAAGAAAAATAAAATGTTTCAAAAATTACTTAGATCAGTAGCTATTGATAAACCATCAAACACGCGATGTCCTCCTTTAAATTATAAACCCATTTCACCAGAAAAAAGAAAAACCTCGTAAAGAAGAAAAATTAGTAAAACCGAAAGAAGGTCCCAAAATTAAAAAGTACCAGCCAAATTACAAATTAAAAACCAGCCACCGCTCTTTATAAATTTTTAGGAAATGTAATAGATAAAAGACCTATATGGGATAGGAAAAAATAGATAATACAGTACAAGAAGATGTATTAATAATTTTAAGTAAAATTGATGAAAAGCTTCGGTTAATTTTAATTCTGAATTTAGGTTCAAAAATAAAATTTCCTTTGAAATAAATGTTACTAAAAAGAAAGATGTAGTTGAAATGGCAAAAAAGTGGCAGGCACTTTACAAAATAAAAATATACCAATTTCTAGGTCACGAGGTCAATGGATAAGTGAAGTAGAATATTCTTTAGTAATTTGGTAAAACTAGATTTTACTCATTATTAAATGAGATACTATATTTTTTACCCCGAAGGGTAAAAAATTGAAAATAGAAGTTTTATAATTCTCCATAAGCCCAATCTAACCCTAATAAAATATCTAGAGGTTTAAATTTCTTTTGGAGTTTCTCAGAAGGCTCAACAGATTGAATGTCAATAAATTTATTTATAGATTTTAACTCAATCGTAAAAGAGACTGAAATCTCGTTTTTATTATATGTATTCACATTAAGATCTTTAATAGATACTTTATCTTGTAAAGGAAAAATATCTGAAATTTGTTTAGTAGTAGTTGTAACTTCTAGATTAACTTTGTTAAGTAAACTATCTATAAATTCGTCAGCAGCAGATTTAGTTTTTGGTAAAACCAAAGATTCATTAGCAATTTTATCTAATTCCGATAATCTCAAGAGAAGACCTTCCAAATTAGAAATATTCAATTCTCTTAAATAAATTATCTAACAAAAATTAGTAGGAAGATTCCATTTAAGTCTTTTAGGTCCATTATCTTTATTATTAGGAACATTAAAAGAACATGGTAATTCTCCATATCTAGCAATAAGAACTAAACATGCGTAAATATCAACCCATTTTTTGGATTCAATTTCCAGTAAGACGATAGTGCCAATAGTTTTCTTCTAATTCTTGGTCAGACATTGGAGGTAAATTATTATCTTCAAGAGCTAGATTTATAGCTGTTTAATAATGAATTTGTCATTAGTTGATTGCCACTAAAAAATTTTTTATAAAAGAATTTCATTCTCTTATTTTCAATTGAGTATTTTTAGAATAAGACAGTCAAATGATTCATTCCAACCGTATAATATGGCTGTCCATGCTCTTAGAAATTGGTCAGAAGCTATAAACCATTTATCAGCTTTTGGTTTTTGGTTTATATTTCTAAATCTATTTGTTGTATGTCTTGTTATTGTGTTATTTGACATAAAAATACATATCAAATCACCTGCAATAGGAGTAATTGGTAAATTACCATTTTCGAAAGTTATTTTACAAATGTTATTTAATTCTGATACAATCATTTGAATGAAATATATATTTGTGTATCTTGAAATTCAAATGGTTCATCACGAATTGCATTCTGTGTAGTAAAACCATAAAAAAGTAGAACAATCTGTTTGAATATTTTTTTCAAATACTTTTTAGTAATACCATTAAGAGAAGTAATATTTTCACCAATATGATTGGGATATAAAACTTTAGTAAATTTAGATTTACTGGAGTTGTATTTGCAATTCTCCGAAAAACAATCTTCCTTGATCACAAACCATAAAGATTATAACTTAAGAAAGATCTAATTTTTCTCTCAAGTTCTTCTGAAATTTTTGGAACAGTTGTAGTAGTATTCATATGTGTAAATAAGAAAACTTGTGTGATAAGATATCAATAAAATCCTAAAATTTCTAATTTAAAAATTCCACTTTTAAGATCAGTGTGAAACACAAAGCCCATCTCAACCGCTAGGTAAATTTAGATAACGAAAATAAATAAAGAAAAAGTTCATATAAAAAAATTTTAAAATAGTAGATTTTGATTTAGAAAAATAAAAATAAAACTCCCAAGATTCAAAAACACATACATATACCTTGTATGTGTTTTTGAATCTTGGGAGTTTTTATTTTTATTTTTTAATTTTTATTTACTGGCGTAAATTTAATAAAAATTAAAAAATTATTAATAATTTTAACTTTTATTTGTAAAAACTTTAAAAAATAATGAGTATTTTTTAAGTTTTTAATTTTTTTAATTAGAAATATTTTTAAAAATTAGAAATGCTTTTTAAAAATTAGAAATATTTACTAATTAATAAAAATTAATCATATTTATTTAATTAAAGATAATAGTTACAATTCTAATAATTATAATGGAATCTTTGGAATGTGAATTTTGCGAAAAACATTTTCTAGTAAACAAAATTTAAATACTCATAAAAAACTGCAAAATATTGCGTTTAGATAAACGCGGTATTCAAAACTCCTCGCATTAATTGCGATTATTGCGACACGTCTTTTACTGTAAAATCTCATTTACAAACTCATCTTGGAACTTGTCAAGGATTTGTTAGATTTGAATATGAACAAAAATTTAAAGAACTCAAAAGAACAACTCAGGCTAAAAAATAAAAAATAAGAAATTAAATATTATTATTGAAGATAAGCAGCAAATAATACAAACTTTGACAGATAAAGTTCATAAATTAGGAACTAGAATTAGAAAGGGAAAAAGGATATATTAGTTGGGATGGAAAAACCTAGACCTCCTCAAACAATAATCACAAATACTCAGACGAATTATAATCAAAAAATACTCAAAATTAAAACTGATAACATTAAACCTTCTCCCTCGGTCGACGCTCGCGAATCCTTCGGATCCGCGGCCTTCGGTCGCGAAGCGATGCGTCACAATCGATTTAGTAAGAGAAAATTTACCATAAATATGATTTAGATGCTTTTGCAGGAGGAATTCCTAGATTAATAAAAATTTATATCCGATATGATCGTTTTAGAAACTAAAAGAAGGAAAAGAGAGAAATTACGTTTGTACCGATATTTCAAGAGATAATTTTCATAGATTATTAAAGAGAAGGTGGGAATACAGAATGGACATCGGATAAAAAGCTCTGTTTTTAAATAACGTATTTGATGAATTAAAATCAATATTTGATGATCACGTAGCGCGTAGCGCTACGCACTCGCGAAGCGATGTGTGGACGAAATTAAATGATGTAGCTACTGAAAGAAATAATAAATATGGCTTAGAATCTATAAATGATGTAAGAGATATGTATTTAGGTATAAAAGCTGCGCATGGAAATAAAAGGAGAACCGATTTAGTTTCTCGCGACGCATCGCTTCGCGACCGGAGCCGCGGATCCGAAGGATTCGCGAGCGTCGATCCAAAGGGAGAAAGAAGGAGGTGTGAAAAGTGTAGCTTCAATATAATTATTCCCGCATAGCAATAAATAATTCTTCTTTTATTTTAATTTGTATTTATTTTGTTAATTCTATCACTTTTGTGATAGAATTGATTATCAACTAAGTTTTTGTGTTTGCGCTGCCAAAAAACAAAATAATGAATGTCACTTTTTTATTATTGAATTATTGTATATAAATAAACCATTGTGTATTACTATGAGACTTTATTTTTACAAGGTTTCTTATTTACACATATAAATACTACAATTAAAAAAAGTATATTATTTTCAGTTATAATTATTTATTTAGCTTAAAAATTTTATATTATTATGTAAAATTTTTAAGCTAAATAAAATAATTATAACTTATTTTTGATACTTTTTCTGAGAAAAATAGATAATTATGATAGAATTTAATGACGCATCGCTTGGCGTCGTTAGCACTCCGCCAAGACGGAGGTGAGCGTCTCCTCCGGTCGACGATTCTTTTTACCATCAGAAGACCTAGAGAAATTTGATGCAGTTGTTCTTTCAGGTGGAGGTACAAAAGGATTATTAACATTAGGGCATTACAATATCATTTAGATAAGGGTACTTATGATATGTCTTATGTATCTGTATATAGTGGAACTTCAATTGGAGCAGTGATAAGTTTATTATTGATATGTGGTTACACTCCAATGAATATTTTTGTAGAAATATGTAATACTTCAAACTTTTTGATGTTGAAGATATTAATGGTATTTGGGATATAATAAAAATCTATGGGATTAATGTCTATGCAAGGATTTATGAGTCATATAGGTAATCTTGTTAAAAAATTAGGTTTTATTCCAACTTTAAAAGAATTATATGATTTAACAGGTAAAACTTTAGTAATATCTGTATCTAATGTAACTAAAATGAAAAGTGAATATTATACTCCTTTAACAAAACCTAATATTAATAGTATTACCGCTATTGAATTGAGTTGTAATTTGCCTATAATATTTCAACGTATTTTTTTATTTGAAGGTGATTATATTGTTGATGGGGGTTGTTTAGATAACTTTCCTCATAAACATATTGATGATGGTAAAATGAAAATTTTAGCCATAGTTACAACAGGGACAGATTTTCTCTCAATCAGAAGATAAATTTACAGGATATTTTTATAGATTAATAATAATGCCAATATATGCTAATACTGAATTAAGATGTGATTTAATAGGTTCAAATACAACTCTTGTAAAAATAAAATGGGATAATGCATCTTTATTTCAATTTGCTATAGATCCAAATAAAAAGATGGATATGTTTTTACATGGGTATCAAATGGCTGAATATAAAGATAAAACTGAATATATTTTTATAGAAGGGTTATCAAACTTTTTAACTATTTAAATTTAAGAGTAATTTTTACATATATACTAATTTATCTATGTCAAAAAGAAAAATCCTAAAATTAGCTTCAAAAAGTTGCTACAAGAACAAAATTTTGAAGTCGAAGATCAAGTTCTCCCTTCGGTCGATGCTCGCAAAGCAATGTGTAAACAACAAAATGAAAATGTTCATAAAATTGCAAAGAACTTACAAAAGTATCGACCGAAGGAAGAATGTAGTGTAATAGTAGATAATAACGCTTCGTGCGACTCCGAAGGAGCCACGACCTTCGGGAGTAACGCCTCGTTCAACCAGTGTCCCTCTTCGGTCGACCTGTTCAGTAGTATTAATCCAGAATATAAATTTACTATATCTGGAATTTCATCAAAAGATATAATAAATCTTCATTTTAGTGGCGTATCAACAAAATTACCAAAAGATAATGAGAATAAACTTAAAAAGAAAAAAATATTATTTCTTTGCCAGATACCCAATCTATACTTATTAAATACGAAAATAATGAACACGAATTAGATAATGATCTTTGTTTAAATAAAGTTTATGATTTTACACCTTCCTCTGGTAAACGCCCTCAAAACGATACCTCATTATTACATGATTTGGATAAAATAGGAAAACGAGCATTATTATTTTTAGACACAAAAAAACAAAAAATTAAAGCATGGCCGATTATGGTAGATACAGCAAATACTCTTTTACCATTATATACTTCTAGAAGATGTAGAAATTGTCATCATTCTTATTCTACTCATCCTATAGGATGTCCTCTTAAATATATAACAATTAATACTGCTATACAAAGCGTTATTATTTCTGAGATTGACCCGCGTTTCTCCCTTCGGTCGACACTCGCGGAGCGATGTGTCACGCAGGTCGAGGCGAAGCTCCGAGACACTTCGAAAAGCGATTTCTTTGGGGCTGTTATCTCTGGGAACGAGCGCTCGACCGAAGGGAGAAAATAAAAGAATCTCAATATCTTGCACTTCCCGAAATAAGCATCGATAAAGAGAGATAGTACATCTGAAAATTGAACATTTTCTTAAAAAGAATAATTTTCTTTAGAATTTAAAAATGTTATTGATTTTTGGGAAACAGAACATTTATTTTGTAGTTGGTCATGTGTAAAAGCTTATATTTTGCATATGTTATCACTTAATCCTATGTCTTGTAAATATATTAATTCTTTTATCTTATTTAACAGTAATGTATAAAAAAGTTACTGGAATAAAGCTAAACCAAATATAATACAGGCACCTCCAATAGATATTTTAGTATCATATGGAGGACATCTTCAAATTGATGAATATCATGCTTCTACATGTCTTTTACAATATGATAAAACCATAAATATGAAAAGACCTGTTATGTTTTCTTGTTCTTCTTATATTGAAGAAAAAAATCTTTAATATTTGCATAAAAAATGATTTAAATTATACTTGTAATCTAATTAAAAAAATGATTTAAATTATACTTCTGTAATCTATTTAAATTATACTTGTAATCTAATTAAAAAATGATTTAAATTATACTTGTAATCTAATTAAAAAATGATTTAAATTAGACCACAAGTCCTAATTTAAAATATGTTTTTAATAATATTTTTAGATGTTTAGTTTTATGATGATTCTTATTTTTAGTTTAGCATTTTTTAGGAATAAATTATAAAAATTATTTTGTATTTGTTAAATTATTAAAAAAATTTTTAATCTCTAGAAGTAGAAATTATGTTTTTAAATTTTTTGGATGTATACCTGTTATTGATAGTTCAAAAGGTGAATATGGAATTATGGAATTATATTATTATTCTGATGGAGGTACAAAATATAAAATAATTTCTCCACAATGCAAAAAGGTCCACGATCTATAACTCATTTTATGAAAAATTCCGATGAATTTTTAGAAGATAATATAGAAAAACATATTCGTGAATGTATGGGTCCTTATGGAAATTTCCATGGCATTCCAACCACTCCAAAATGATAGGATGTAATTATCCTAATTAGTATTAAATATCGTGGTGGTAAAATTATTATATATGAAATGGATGATATTATAAATGTAAATAATTAATTTTAATGAGTTTTTCTATAAAATTATATTTTATTTTTCAAAAATTTTTTTTTATATTTTTTATTTTTTTTTTATATTTTTATATTTTTTATATTTTTATAAAATTATATATATATTTCTTGAATGATAATATTGTAAAAGAGAAAAACGGTTAATTTATATTTTATCACTAAAAGTGATAAAATATACCGTTAAAATAGATAGAGTTAAATTATGTATAAGCTATAGAACTAGATAATATTTCGGCTGGAGGTAAATATATACCATAACCATAAGGTCCATCTCCATATTTTGGAGGAGGTATCATGAATTGTTGACGTAAAGGAATTTCATTTTCAGTATACCATACTGTTATAATAATAGCTATTACTATTAAAATTATAATAGAAAGCATTACAATAACTGATTTTTTATTTTCATAAAAATATTTTTAATGTTATATTGTCCATATATCGTGAAAGGATCGTATTGACGCATCGCTCCGCGAGCGATCGACCGGAGGAGAGAAAATACTGTGCCCATAATTATATAGAAAAGTTAATGTTTAGGAGCATATTATTATATATTTTTAAATAAAAAGAAAATCTAAATTGAATTTACGTTTCTCCTTTGGCGCACTCGCTTCGCGATGTGACATGCAAATAATAATTCTATACTTTGTACAGAATTATTAATAAAATAAAAATATAAATGTTTTTTAAAATTCTGAAATTTTTTAATGTATTATAAATACATTAAAATAAAAATGGCAGAAGTACCATTATGTTTTTAATTATTGCTATAATATCAATTGTTGTGGCAATATGGGGTTTTATTGAAATACTGCGTGCAAAACAACCAGATGAAGATAGCGAAAATGCAACTATATCACGTCAACTTAGAGGGTTTGGTTACTTATTACTTTCACAAGTATTATTTGTTTTAGGAGCTATAATTTGTGTAGTATTAGCTGGAGGTTTGACTAATTTATCTCAATCTGTTGCTAAAAAATATTTTTAAATTTACACAACATATAAATTTTTATTTTTATTTTTATGTTTATACATAAAAATTATTAGAATTTAATTAGAAATTACAGAGTAATTCTCCGCTACTTTAGACAATGAAATTCTACGAATTTCGCAGTCGACCGAAGGGAGACGCTCGCGTAGCGATGCGTCAACCTAAGGGAGATAGTTTCCTAACAACAATATTAAAATATAATCTCTTTAACTTATTTTTCTTAAAAAATCTTTAGATTTATTGGCTAAATATAATGAAATTTAATGAAATTGTTCATTAAATTTCAAAAATTACAATTAACAGTTAAAATCCCTTCGGTCGACGCATCACTCCGTGATGCGTCATTTATATTATTCAAAAGTTAATATAATTTAAAGATAGTAAAACTCATTATAAAACCTAAGATTACCGCTATAAGAACAATTACTGTAGCTAATCCCATATCTATTTTAAATATTTCTGATCCCCATGGATCCCCAGTATTAAGGAGGTGCCGGAGATTGTCCATTTGTGTAAAAGGGTAATGTGCTACAAGTTCTATTTTGATAAATTAATGCAACTATCATTAAAGCTACAGCCGTTCCCAGTAATAAAGGTTGAAAAAGTATAGTAGAAATTTCTGATCCATCTATAATAAAATTTGTAATTATTATTAATAAGAAAATAATTTAGAAAAAATTAAATTTAAGATTAATATTTATAAAATTAATACAATGAAAATATAATGGGAATAAAAGATCTTTTTAAATTAATAAAAACCAATGCACCAAATGAATTATTAGATTTTCATTTGCATGAATTTATGGGTTGGAGGTTGCCCATAGATATATCTATATTTTTGAATAAATTCATAAAATCTGCTGGTGATAGACTATGGCAAAACACATTTTTTTATTTTTATGCACTTTGAAAAAACATAAAATTAAAACAGTGTGTATATTTGACGGGCCAAACCCTCCTATTGAAAAAAGATAGAACAACAAATGCGTAAAGATGCAAGTAAAAATGCATTAGAAAGATTAGAAAAAGCAAAAAATCTTCGTGATAAAATATTAGCTGAATATATTATGTCTGATGATATTTTACCTGAAAATTTACAAGAACAAGCACAAAAATTAATAGGAAATAAACAACGTAAAATAAGGATTACAGTATGGCATGAACCAGTTGACGTTGTTGATTCATTAAATAATTTAATTGAAAGATTAGATAAACAAACTACACCAATTACTAATAAACAACGAGAAAAAGCATGGAATATTGTAAGTATGATGGGATTACCTTGTTTCCAATCTGATGGAGAAGCTGAAGCGTTATGCGCTTATTTAGCTGTATATGGTTATGTAGATGCAGTCTTATCAGAAGATAGTGATGTTTTTAGTTTATGGTGTTGATTGGTTTATAGCATTCAAAGATTTTAAATTTAGTGATGAAAAAAATTTATGCGATTTATTTGCCTAATTTACTTGAAAAATTGGGATATACTATTGAAGAATTTAGAGATTTATGCATACTTTTAAAATGCGATTATAATAAATATGATGCAAATGGAGAAAAAACAAAAATAGAAGGATATTTACCAAATAAAAAACCAGGAAAAAAATAAAAAACCATCTACAAAATAGGTTTAGTTGGAGCCATTGCTTTAATAGAAGAATATAGAAAATTGGAAGATATTGAAAAACATTTAGTTGATGCTTCTGCATTAATTTATCAAGATGTCGAGAATTATTTACTCCAATCTCTCTTCAAGAATTAAAAAAAAATCATAAACGATATTGATATGTATAATAGTAAACCTAAATTTGAAGATATAAAAAGGAATATTTAGAATTAGAAAAATTAACTATTTCTTGTGAATTTATAGAAAAATGTTTGGAAGCCTACAAATGTAACATTTAATGAAGATGTTAGTAATGAAAATTCAGAAGAATAGAATTTAATTTTTTGGTTTACTTTGAAATTTTTACTTAATTAAGTAAAAAAGACTTTGACTTTATTTAAATGACTCGCTCCACCAGGGCGACGTGCTAGAGTTGCAGAACTCGTCACGCCAACGGAGTGAGGTACTTTATTTGAATTTTATCGTAAAATCTAATATATCAGATTATATCCTATTGGATCAAATTTTTCACCTCTTGTCCTTATAAATTTACCATAATCATTTTTAATATTTTGGAGTTTCATAAAAACATGCAGCTAAAGCTAATAATGGTATATTTAATTTTGTTAAATTATGAAGTTTTCTACTTTTTGTACTACATTTTCAATATTTTTCTATTTTGGAACATTCTTTAAATTCTTTTTCAAAAAATTTGAGCGCTAATTCTCGAGGATCGACAATGATTATCTTTACCGATTCGACTTTTTAATGAAGTACCAGAAATTTCAGTCTCTCCTTTAAGAAATGTAATTGCCTCCTCTTCAAATTCTGGTAAATCTACACTAATATCTTCTACCGATGTCTCTTCTCCACTAATATATTCTCCTGTGGATATTTCGCTCTCACCTTCACCTTCACTATATCCACCTTCACTAATATATTCTTCTTCAAACATAAAAAATTCCAATACTATTAAAAATTGATATAATATTTTTATCTTATATACATTATAAATAAAATCATTTAAGTATAACAATCAATTAATAAAAATATATTCAATATAAAATTAAGATTTGAGTAAATGACCGAAAGAAAAAAATGTCAAGGAATATCAAAAACGGGAAATAATTGTAAAAATTATCGCGACAAAAGAAGCAGATTTTTGTAGATTTCATTTACCTATTACTATTAATAATATAGAAGGGACATATTTTAATGAAGAATGTCCCATTTGTTTAACAGATGAAGGAGATATGCATTTATCACCGTGTATGCATCGATTACATTTAACTTTGTGCAGAAGAGTATGGGTACTTTAAAATTGTCCTTTATGTAAAGAGATAATAACTTAATTTTCCCAATAAAATTAAAAAGAAAATAAATGCAAATACAAAAAAATATGAAAGAGATAAAATTCCAAGAAGAACATGAAGAATTAAGACAACAAATGGGTGGATTAAATATTAATCAACATGAAATGGATAGAGAATACATTCAACGTTTATAGAGATTATTAGTGCTTTTCAATATTTACAAGACAATTTAATACCATCACAATATATACCAGTAGAAACAGATATAATTCTACCAATTGATTCCGCAATATTATCTCAAGGAAGTGTATTTACTGCAATAATAACTATTAATGCTTTGGAAAGGGTTATGTTTGATATTGAAAATTATGATGAATATTTTGAAACAGCATTTACGAGTCTCCCTCTGGTCGACGCTCGCGAATCTTTCGGATCCCGCGGCCTCTGGTCGCGAAGCGATGCGTCAACTAGATACATCGCCGCCGCCATGTCGGAGTGCTAACGACGCAAAACGATGCGTTCCGCGCAATGTGAAGAAGATTATCTACTCGATAATTGTCCATTTGATTTTTGAAAATTTTGACGAAATTAGAAGAAGTATTAATATTCATAATAAATAATTTTTTTATAGTATTTATTTACTTTTATTACCAAGACAATGACTACAGGGCTGATCAAAAAACTAGAACGATACATAATCATAGTCCCACACTAGTGACGCATCGCTTCGCGACCGGAGGCCGTGAATCCTTCGGATTCGCGAGCGTCGACCGAAGGAAGATACTTGCATATACGAGTCCTTTATTTTTTTCTTACCTTTATAAAGTAAGAAAAATGAAATAATTTTTTAAGGGGGTGTAGATTATTATGAACAATGAATATTCAAATTATTACAAAAGAGATTTGACAGTTTTGATAATATGAATGCGGATATTTTATCATTTATTTTCAGTTATATTAACGATGGATACACTTATAAAAATGTAATTTTTACATGTAAAGATTGGTATAATATAATTCAAAATAAGCATCCAAATTTATGGAAAAAATGTTGTAATATGCTTGGTACTCTTCTTAAATTTTATCCAAATGAACCTTGGACCTCGCGTAAAACGCGAGGCTTTGCGCTTCTGCGCAAAAGTGGGATGGAATATCATCTAATCCTAATTTAACAATAGATGTAATAGATAATTATCCGGATAAAAATGGAATTGGTATTTAATATCATCAAATCCTAATATAACAATAGAAATAATTAATAAATATCCAAATAAATCGTGGAATTGGAATTTTATATCCAAAATCCTAATATAACAATGGATATTATAATTAATAATCCAAATAAACCATGGAATTGGAATTTTATATCATATAATCCCAATATAACAATGGAAATAATAAGTAATAATCCAGATATTCCATGGGATTGGAATGTAATTTCCTGTAATCCTAATTTAACAATAAAAATGATTGATGATTATCAAACAAAAATTAGGATTGGCAAGATATTTCATGTAATCCTAATTTAACAATAAAAATTATTATTAATAATCCAAATAAACCATGGGATTGGAATGAAATTTCGTATAATCCTAATTTAACAATAGAAATGATTAATAATAATTTAGATAAAGAATGGGATTGGTATTTCATATCATCAAATCCTAATATAACGATGGAAGTAATAATTAATAATTTAGATAAACCGTGGAATTGGGGTGAAATATCATCGAATCCTAATTTAACAATGGGATAAAATATCAAGTAATCCCAATATAACAATGAATATAATAAATACCAATTTAGATAAACCATGGACCTCGCGTTTTACGCGAGGGCTTTGCGCAGAAACGCAAAAGTGGAATAAATTTCATTAAATCCCTAATTTAACAATGGAAATGGTGATTAATAATCCAGATAAGCAATGGGCTTGGGATTTAATTTCCTGTAATCCTAATTTAACTATAGACTTAATTCTAAATAATCCAAATAAAAATTGGAATTGGTATCTAATATCAAAAAATCCAAATTTAGCATTAAATTCTAGCCATTTATTTACGCAACGCAAAGCGTGCGAACACGTGTTTCCTCTTTCAAGGTCGTGGGCCCAAATGATCCGCACAACGCAAGTCTATAAGACAAAAAATCATTATCTTAAAAAATAAAATATTAGCAGTTTGTAAAAGCCAAACTAGTGCTACGCACAAGATAAACTTGCGCTTTGCCGAGTTTATCTAATACAAAGTATTAGCATTTGGAAGTGCAGGATATTATAAAAAGAAAAATTATTATGGTGATAAAAAAATGACGACAAAGAAGAAAGAAATAATAATAAAGAGAGAAAAATATATTATCATTCCATTAGATATACATTATTTAAAATTTAACGAATATGTATTAGATAATTCCGATAAAGACTTTTATTTAAAACTCCAATTTCTCTTCAAATGAAAAAAGAATTAGTTGACGCTTCATGAGCGTCGACCGAAGGGAAAAAAACTGTTAATTGTAATTTTTGAAATTTAATGAATAATTCATTAAATTTCATTATATTTAACCAATAAATCTAAAAATTTTTTAAGAAAAATAAGTTAAAGAGATTATATTTTAATATTGTTGTTAGGAAACTATCTCCCTTCGGTCGACGCATCGCGTAGCGATGCGTCAACCTTTAAAATTTTTGTAACGATATTCGCGCAAAGCGCGAAATCAAGCGTTTTACGCGAGATAACCAAGTTACATTCCAAAATTTTTATTAAAACCTACGCTTAGGTTGACCCGCGTTTCTCCCTTCGGTGTCAGCCGAAGGAGCGATGTGTCACGCAGGTCGAGGGCGAAGCCCGAGACACATCGCTCCGTGAGTGTCGACCGAAGGGAGACGCGAAATTCTACGAATTTCATTGTCTAAAGTAGCGGAGAATGGCTTATTGAGTTTACTAGTTAAAAAAATTAATTGTATGTGTTTTAAAAATATTTTTCTTACTTGAAAAAAGTAAGAAATAACGTTCTATAAATTCTTTATTATTTAGAAAAAATATTATATATAATAATTTTATTTTTGGTTGTAACTAAAGTTTAAAGTTTCATATTTGTTTTTATAAAATAATGGAATTGAATAATAAAAAAAATAGGCTTGATGATATTATTGAAACATATGAAAAAACACCATCGCCCAAAATTTTAAGAAAAATTAATAACTATTTTTAATGAGTTATGTATGAATCAATTTTATCCTATTGAAAAAAATTTATTGCATTCATAACTATTATTAAATTTGAATGTAATTTTAAAACATTAATAGAAGATCCAGATGGAAAACAAACCCAAGAAATTGTACAATTTAATTTATCAAATGATATGTTAGCAAGATGGAGAGATAGTATGATGTTTCTTCAAAGTATAGAGATGGATAACATGCTAAACTTATTAACAAAAATTGCTATATCTGATGAAGTTTCTTCACATGAAAGAATATATACAGCAGTTCATCTTTATAATACAGGATATTTACATATGTGTTATGATTGCTTTCGGTTTATAGCTTCTAGTAATCTCGTATTAATAGAACACAGATTAGAAGCTATTCGATTTCTTTTTGCGACTGAAGATGAAAGACCAATTGCTAAAAAATTTTATTAGATATAATACAAGATTATAATTATACATGTGAATTAAGATACAAAGCTATAGCTTCTTATATAGCGAAAACTGGAGTAGCAACATTAATGAATATGAATAAACTTAAAATTCCATACGATGAAAATTTTGTTTATGATCTTCAACTTCCCTTTTTTATGATTTGAAAAACGATACTAAATATAGAATATTATCGGGTCAACACTTATTACAAATGACAGAAAATGAAGAAATTTTGATTAAAATTAATAAGGGCAAAATTTTAGCAATTTTATTGGATATGGCATTAAATATTACAAATAGTAGAAAATATTCGTGCGGATGCAGCAGATGTTGTTCTTAGATTAGGTTCTTCAATAGAAATGTTTAAAGCTCGTCAAATAATTACTAATATGGGTTTATCTGTGTTGATGGTCAACGTAGAAAAATAATACCTAAAACTTTATATAATAATTCTCAAAATATTCATAATGAAACTATTGATAAATGTGTGAAAAAATTTATAGAAAAAAATGCTAGATAATGAAACTTCGCAAAAATTAAAATTAAGAAAATATGATCAAGTTAGTAAAGAGATTTCTGAATCTATTAGATTAAGTTATTTGTGTGAATAAAATTAATATTAAACAACGGGATGCGGCTTATAATGCTTTATTTATAATTAGTATAGATACAGCTACATTTACTAAATATAATGCTACTACAGCAGAAATTTTAATACATATATGGTCATCGTATTCATTCTAACGAATTTGATAGTCAAACTATAAATTTATTAAGAAGAACGTTTGATAGACGAACTAATTGATATGAATGATACATGTTCATCTGGAAATATTGGTAGATTAGTTAATGTATTATCATTTGTTGATGATACATTACGTATAAGTTGGGAAGATCAATTAAAAGGAAATTTTCATGGGAGATTGATAGCTAAAATTCGTAATTGTTTAGATAAAGATATTCAAGCTGGAATAGCACTTTAGGGATGATGGAAAATGCTGATAATGAAAATAAAGAAATTTATTTAAAATTTGTAAAGAAAGTTTGAATACTATCGAACTTGAATTATATAAAGAATTTGTAAAGATGGTTATATAAAAGATGATGAATTTAATTCTTATGTAATAAATATACGTAAAGAATGGTTAGAAATTAATTAAAATTAAAAATTATTATTTATTTTTGGTTTATAAAAATTATCCCGTGGTGTAATAATGGTATTTTATATTATTTATAGAAAAATTATACTTGTTTTTATTAGCGTAAACACTAATAAAAATTACACAAATTTTATGATTCTGAATAAGGATACACAGTAAAAATTTATTCCAAATATTTTTCCTATATCTCTCCACCAAAAAATAAATAATTCTTCTCTAATTTGACCATATTGTCTATTAAGACAATCATATAAATATGCTAATTTTAAAGGAAAAGGACATAGATGTAATAATGGTGTATATTTATGCGACATTAATCTTTTATTGTAATCTTCAATATCTATAACCATATAAACATCTCTACCGCTCTCTGTTTTTAATGAACTTGAAACTTCTATTGCTGTAATTTTAAAAACTATTTTTTTATTAATAAAAGCTTCCATCTATTTCTCCCTTAAAAAGAATTATCAAGCGTAACTGGCATTTTTACCCAAGTCGCTGTCTTCGACCAAGGATTGGTCCATTTCACACAAAGTATGAATATGTATCTCAATATTTTTACACCAAACATTTTACTAATATGTATGCACTTTCGCGCACAATATTTACTTGCAAACGATGTATCTAAAGTTTTACAATTAAATGAATAACAAATATATAAAATAAGTGAAAAAAAGTTCTAACTATTTATTCTTTTTCTTAAATAATTTCATTTTTAAACATATAGTATTTTCTGTTAAAAAACAGAAAAATTTTAATTAATTTAATTTATTTTTTATTATTTTTGCAACTAAATTTTCTTTTAGGTTTTGAGAGATATCAGATTTTTCTTCTATAATTTCTTTTGGTTCTTTTGTAGATTCTGGAGGATTAGAGTCTGAAAGTAAATTATCAATATTTTTTGATCTTCACCTGTTTTAAAAATCAGAATTAACTTGACCTGGATTTTTACCATTTTTGGATATCAAACCCACCATAAGTATTTTCAGTTTCTTCGTCGAATAAGTGATGCATCAATTATCTCCTAACATTATCGTTCATTTGCTATCCTGGAGCCAATGCATTAGGTTTAAGAATTCATTCCAAGAAATTCTTAAGTGATTTGAGTCCACCACAAGAAGATGTTGATCCATGAGGTCCCAAGAAATACCATTCCAAGTAGTACAAGCAGGATGTTACAGATTCACTGATGTAAATGCATTTCAAAAGACATATATTTTTCTTGGGTCTACTAATCTATTCCTAGTCACATAAACTTTAGGTATCACACCATAAGTCTGGACCTTTTCCAAAACATGCAAATTTAATATATGTTTTTCTGGTTTCTTTGTATCTAAAATTGTTGGTTTACCAAATTTATCTAATATAGGTTTTTTTTGTTTGTTTATCTACCTCTTTTGAAAATTCATAGACAGGTTTCATGACATGGCCCCAAGATTTTAAATCTTTAGATCTATCAAATTTACTTTTAGCAACAGTATAAGAAGCAAATGTAGTTTCAGGTACTTTTCTTTCATTTTCATCAACTTCACAAAATATTTTCGTTGCTTCTACTGAAAGTTTCCATATTCCATTAAGTCTTTCTCTTGTTATTAATTCTTTTTAGTTGGTTTGTCAAATGTATTTATTGAAGTGAGAGGATAAGAAATTTGAAACCCTCCAATATTATCCATTGTTTTCTCTTCAGGTTTTTAATTTAGTATCTCCCCATATACCAGAAGGACCATAAGTTTTTTGTTCCTCTAATTCAAAAAAATTGGAAGTTTTACTCCAGGTTTAAGGTTATAAAAAACCCCAGAAGTCACCCAAGATTGATTATTTTTATTAATATGCATTTCAGGATTTTCAATAACTACTTTTGACCAATCAAATTCAAATTTTTCACCACGTTCATCTAAAAGGGTACATAATAAAATAGTTTAGTTTGTTTAGTTTGTTTAGACATAGACATATTTTTCGTTTTAGTTTTTTAGGTTTGTAAAGGTTGCTTGTAATATAAACTTTTGAAATCTTTATCTCATTTTTTCTATAAATAAAAAAAAATTTTTATTACTTGTGTAAAAATCTTGTTAGACTAAATAATAAAAAGTTTTTTTATTTTTTATAGTTAAAATAAATGAAAAAAGTTGCAATATTTGGTGGCAGAGTGTTGGAGGTTGTACAGTTGCTCATCAATTATCAAAATTCTCAATTACAATATTGAATTATATGAGAAAAATTAGAAATTGGAGGATTGGCCAGAAGTTCAAGAGATCGCAATTCAGTTGCTACTGAATATTGTTGGAAGTATTTTTTTGCATTTTATAATAATAATTACTGGTATTTTTAAATGTAAATTTCACTTATCGAAGATAAAAATAAAAAAGGATTATTTCAAATTTAACAAAATGTAGTCATATTAATGTTATTGATAAAGCATCCCGGCATGACAACATGGGTTACCCTACACTTTTAAGGGAGTAACTTGTGATAATGGAGTCAGTGATTGATGCATTTAACTTGGTGGGATTCATTAAGTGATACTTCAAATTTCATTTATATAGAGCTATTGGTCCATGGTTGGGTGCTGATCGTTATAAATGTTCATTTAAATCTGTAATAAAAGTAGGTTTTGAAATGGATATGTTACTCTGGCGTATTTGGATAAAAGTGTTTATAATTATATAACCATGAAACCTACAAGTGAAGCATGGTTTAATCATTGGAAAATTCATCTTGAAAATAATGGAGTAAAACTAAATTTTGGAATGATGTTAGATTCTATAAAAATAATAAATAACAAAGTGGTTAGTGCAGTTGTTATAGATTCAATAGAGTCAAGAATTATAGTTGAAGCAGATTATTATGTATTTTCATTGCCCGTTGAAGTTTTAAGTATTATTGTTGAAAACTCCAGAATTACAAGAATTTAAATCTTTTGCTAATATTCCAAAATTAAGGGATAATTCTTTACATATGCAATTATCTTTTTCAATTATATTTTGATAGATCAATAAGTTTGAGGTAGAAATTATGATGATATTGAAAATAATTCTTTTAATTGCTAGATTCTCCTTGGGATATCTATTGTATTTACAATATGATAAAATTTTATAAAGATGTTGAATTATGTAATAAAAATTTCAAAAGCTAAAGGAGGATGGTCAGTTGCAGCTGTGTTACCAGCATATATTCCTGGTATATATATATGGCAAAACCATTTAATAGATGTACTTATGATGAAATTATAGTAGAATTATGGGAACAACTTTATACAAGTAATCATTTTACAATCTATTATAATAAAAATAATGGATATTCAATGGAAAAAAGTATGGTTTATAAAATGGTCTCCTATGTGGCCATCATATTCCTTTAATAAAGAAATGGACGTTATTCAAACTACTGAACCAAAATTTACGAATAATTGCGGGAACTTATGCTTTACGTCCATCATTTAAAACAGATATTTCTAATTTATTTATAGGTTCTGCACTATGTGAAAGAGACTATGGATATTTTTCAATGGAGGCGGCAACAATGGGAGGTAAATGTGTCGCTAAATGCAGCAGATAAACGAAGTCAGTTTCACCAATTATGTTGGCTAGACCTATTATATTTTCACCTTTTAGAATTCTTGATAATGTTTCTTATGAATTAGGGTTTCCTAATTTGAGTGGCATTATTTTAATTATTATAATAGTTATAATCATGTTATGGTTAATTAACAAATTAGTGAAATGGTTAATTTTCTCTTTTAATTAAAAGAGAAAATTAATTTTTGATTTTAACTTATTTTTTCAATAATAATTGCATTAATTTATAACATACTAAAATACTAAAATTCTTTTTCATTATACAAAAAGGAAAAGATTATACAGTTAATATTAAATACACTACTTTATTTGTTATATTTTCAATTTTTATATTTTGATATTCATTGTAATTATCATTTATAATATAATTGAATTAATTGCACAGTAAAATTGAATAATCTTTAATTAATTCATCTTTAATTATTTTAACTTAACAAATCTATTCTATCACTTTGTTTTATATCTAATTTGGTTCCATTATTTTTTACTACATCTGGATTTATATCTTATTATTACCACTTCTTCCTCCTATGCCATTTACTATTTCATTGATTCTGGCACATTCACAAATATCTTCATACGAATTATGCTGATTTTCATCTATCTCTACTATTACACAATGAGTGGATAAATCAAAAAAGATATCAGGTCTTTTCTTTTGTACATCCAAGCTATTTACAAGAATCATATTCAAAATTTAGTATCAATTGCTGTTCTTAGATATCTAACAATTGACCATTCTTTTTATATTGAATTTTCTTACAATTTCTTACAAATAAATTCAGATTCTTCTCTAATATCGCAAAATTTACATAATTTTTAACGAAGTTTCGATTCTTTTATTAGACAATGTTCTAAACAATATTTTATATCATTTATAATATAATCATATTCAATATCACCACTCTAATACTGAACATTTATTTTCTAATATAAATTTACCATATCAGATAGTTTATGTTGGAAAGCAATATTAGTGCTTGCTTGTAGGAATCCATAAATAGATAAATTTGACATTTTATCATTTGGCATTTTTATTTTTAATATTAATCATGCCATCTTTTTATGCTCATCACAATAAATTCCATTCGTTTCTAATAAATAAATAATGAAACGCAGGTATTTTATCGCATCCATTTTGATTACATTTCTTAGATATAATGTTAATCATCCCGTCTTTTCATGTTTAGAACAACAAGTCCTCTTTTTCAAGCATAGAAAAATTGAAATTTGGGGTTATAAACCTGTTGATTTTAAGTTTCGAAATTTTAAGAAAAGTTTTAAAATTTCACTAATGTTAACTTAGTTAAAGAGATATTATTTCATAAATAAGTTATGGATAACGAAAAATTTTTGCAACCTTCCCAAGCTGCTAAACTTTTAGATGTTACCACAAGAACACTCTTTACTTGGGAAGAAAAAGGGAAAATTAAAGCTATCAGAACTAGTGGAGGACACAGGAGATATATCCTCTCTAGTTTCCCAAACTACCAAAAATTTATCAAACAAAAAAGAAATATCTGTTACTGTAGGGTCTCAACCAGTTCCCAAAAAGAAGATTTGGAAAGACAAGAACAATACTTTAGAACTAGATTCCCAAATTACGAAATTGTCAGAGATATTGGATCAGGGATCAATTTTAAAAGAAAAGGTTTCAACTCCATTTTGGACTCCGCTCGTCAAAGGAGATATCTCAGAAATTGTGGTTACCCACAGAGATCGATTGTGTCGATTCGGTTTTGAACTTATCGAACGAATTGTCTCCAAGTTCAATGGGAAAATCGTGGTTCTCGATAAAGAAAAACATCCCCTGAAAAAGAACTCATTGACGACCTCCTTTCAATTATCACAGTTTTCTCTTCCAGACTCTATGGACTCCGTTCCCATTCCATTAAAAACAAAATTAAAGAAGCAACCAAAAATGGAAACCCCGTTGAAAACCATGAAATTTCGATTGTTTCCTAACGAAACCCAAAAATTAGAATTGCAAAAATGTTAAACCAATTCCGTTGGTATTATAACGCAATTCTAACTATTTTCACAGCAAACAATCCAACTCCTCTAAATAAATCTAAATATAATATGGTTGATCTCCGTAATTTATTAAGTAAATATGAATATGAAAGTATTGAAATTGAAGATTTTATAATTAAAAATTCGTTCTAAATGAAACTAAAGAAGGAAAATTTCCTATTCCGAACTGGTGGGAAAATAAAGATATTCATAATAGATTACCTAGGGGAGCAGTTTGCAAATTTACCTCAAGTTTAAATTCTGCAATTTCTAATTTAAAAAATGGAAATATCAAAAAATTTGAAATGAAATATCGAAGCAAAAATCCAACTTATTATCTTCATTTTGAAGATAAAAGTTATCCAAAAATGATTGACAAGATTAAAAGTCATTTTTGGTATAGAACAAAAAGATAAGAAAAGAAAGACTTATTCTTTTAAGGAATTAAAAATAAAAAAAGTTTAGAGATAATTTATGAGAAAGAGACCGATCGGTATTTTCTTTATAGTCCAGTAGAAGTTGATTTTTTCCAACCGACGACAATCGTAACGATAATCAAGGAACGTTTTTCGAAAAGAAGGGAAGGATAATTTCTTTAGATCCTGGAATAAGAAAATTCATGGTAGGTTACGATCCTCAAGGTTCAAGTATTTTTATTGGAGATAAAGCTTCAATAGAGTTAACCAAACTTTTACTCGAAATAGATAAAAGAATCTCTAAAAATAAACCAACCCAAGATCAACAGAGATACGTTAAAAATTTAGTGAACGAACTTCATTGGAAAACGATCTCTTTCTTAATAAAAAATTACGATGTAATTTTACTTCCCGATTTTAGAGTAAAAGCAAATGGTAAAAGGAAGAAGGTTAGCTAATATAACAAAACGTTTAATGATGATGTTTTCTTTTTATAAGTTCCAAGAGAGATTAACTTATAAATGTAAAGCATACGGAAAAAAGTTATTGATCGTAGATGAAAGTTATACTTCCTGTACCTGTAGTAATTGCGGTATGATAAATAATGTAAAAGGAAGAGAAGTTTATGAATGTTCTTTTTGTGATTTGAAATTGGACCGTGATGTTTGTGGCTCTCGTAATATTTTAATTAAAAACATAACTCAACGCTAGAGTTAATAATGATTTCGTAAAATTTCATTATTTAAAAGTGGTTATAAAAACACTCCGTCTCTAAACATTTCTTAGCTTTAATGTTAATCATGTTATTCTTGTTTATGCTTTGAACAATAAATACGTGTCCTTCTCGCCTTGAAAATTAAACTAGGGGTTTTAAACAATATGAATATTGGCATCTTTACTAACAACGTCAATCATATTTTCTTTTTATGTTTGACGCAATAAATTCCTTTTGTCTTTGTTAGAAAATTAAAGCTAGGCTCTATAAAGCAGTTAAATTCAAGACAACGTCTTCTTATTAACATCAACCATATTTTCTTCTTTATGTTTGAGCAATAAATTCCTCCTAGCTTAGTTGGAAAATTATAATTAGCTCTTGTCGTACAGCCTCGTACCAACATTTCTTGCACGTAACATCAATCATATTTTCTTTTTATGCTTATTACAATAAATTCCCTTTTTCAGAATTTAAATTGAAAGTAGGCCTTATAAAGCAGTTAAATTCGAGACATCTAGAAGATTTAACATTAATCATATTTTCTTTTTATGTTTAGCACTAATAGATTCCTTTCTTTTCGGTTTGGACGTTGTAAAATGGTATGAGTAAAGCAGGCAAATTCTCATGCATTTGAGAAGTGTTAGCACGAACCATATTGTCCTTTTTATGTTCCAGCACTGTTAAATTGCCTTTCTTTCGGTTTTCTCCAATTAAGAGGAGAGCTGTGTTTGAGCATTCATTTATTATACATCACGGTATATAAGATACCAACGTCAGATCGTTCCAGTCTTTTTTATGTTCATGTTCAATAAATTTCCTTTTTTCGGAGTTTAAGGTCAGAAGTAGTTGGGCCTTATAAAGTCGGTTGAATTCAGAGACTATCATAGAAGATTTAGCATTAATCATATTTTCTTTTTTGGTGTTTTTTAGCATCAATGTAGATGGTTTTGTTTCTTCCAAAATTACTAGCTTATGCTTAATTTGCATTGTCGCATCGCTTACGACTAATGCGTCGAGCCGAAGGGAAGACAACTTTCGGCTACATACGGCCAGTAGTATTTACCGGCAAATAAATTTTATGTTTTTTATTTATAAAAAAATTATATTATTAATTCATTTCACATATGTTTAAAGTTTATTTTTCTACTAAATTTAGTAGAAAAATAAAAAACTCTTAGAATTATTTAAAGACCAACATTTATTAGCGTAAGGAGATCCGTTAAAACTTGTAGTCTTTGGACTTGCTGTCCAGCAAAAGGATTGGAATATGTTGATATTGAATAGTTAATAAACCATCTTCCACCATCAGTCAATAGGACAACTATATCAGGGATTATTTTCTAAACAACATCTTCAGCTATTAAACCATAAGATAATTTATGAGTTTCATCACTTTGAAACTAAATCTCTGATGGTTCTAACTTTTGCTATAATATCTTTAACATCTCCTAATGGAGCAATATTCTCTTTAAAAGATCTTGAAGAAGAACCGTGCCTAATTCTGGGCCCGTGATCAGACTTTCACAGCTTAACAGCATCGGCTACTCTAGTTTACTGTTCCTCTTGTTCCAAGCTTGAAAATTTCTGGTTTGCGTACAGCCATGTGAAATAGCCTATACGAATAGTAGCAGATTCTTGCAGCGACTCCTATTCATGCATATCGCAATGTTAAATACGCCATTAGATTCCCGGCTCCCACCAATGCACTTCCAGCATCCATTGCCAATAGATATATTACTTTGACCCCGTTAATAAAGCTAGGGAGCGCCTCGTTCCACAGAGACTGCAGCTAGTATTTCCTGACGTTTGTAACGAGCAGTGCTCCCTAATCCCACGGCTGGATTGCTATGTCCCATACTAGTGTTGCCCGAGCATGTCGTGCCCTCCTAGAGCTGTATTTGAAACTCCTGTTTGGCTAATATGGAATAAAGCCTCGACTTCTAAGGCACAATGGTGAGGATCCCGGTTGTATTATTCTAACTGCTGCATTCCATCCTACAGCTGTATTGGCCGTTCCAGTGGACGTTAAATGCATTACATCTGTTCAATAGCTATTTTGAGTACCAGTCGTTGCTACTGCTAAAGTGTTAGAAACCAATACCTATCAGATCTGAAACGGTTACCGTAGTACCTCGAAGAATTGAAACCAATACCTATATTATTATTTCCAATGTGTAATACATTCTAAAGTAGTACTACCAATGGCAATATTATTTATCCAGTACTATTTGCAGATAAAAGCTCCAAATCCTGCTGCAGTATTAGTTTGCTCCAGTACTATTATTCAATAAAGTTTGATATCCTAATGCAGTATTATTTGCACCAGTAGTATTATTTGCTAATGCAAGATGACCAACTGCTAGTTAAATCGGAAATAGTGGTATTTGTTAATGACCAAAACCAATAGCACGCTATTACTTCCCAGTTACATTATTATTCAATGCTCCAAAACCAATAGCTATATTATTTGAACCTGTAGTATTAATAAATAATGCTTGTTGATCCAGAGCATCATTGCTAGGTCTCCAGCTGTATCATTTAATAATGCTTCAAAACCAAGAGCAACATTATTATCTCCCGTTGTATTTAATCTTAAAGCTTGAAATCCAATACCTGTATTATTAATAGCAGTTGTATTAGATAATAAAGCTTGAAATCCAAATGCTGAATTATTATTTCCTGTTGTATTAGCTGCTAATGCTTGAAAACCTACAGCTACATTATTCGCTCCCGTTGTATTTAAAAATAATGATGTTGATCCAAGAGCAACATTATTATCTCCCGTTGTATTTAATCTTAAAGCTTGAAATCCAATACCTGTATTATTACTAGCAGTTGTATTAGATAATAAAGCTTGATATCCAAATGCTGAATTATTATTTCCTGTTGTATTAGCTGCTAATGCTTGAAAACCTACAGCTACATTATTCGCTCCCGTTGTATTTAAAAATAATGATGTTGATCCAAGAGCAACATTATTAGCCCTGTTGAGCAATACGTAACTGAACGAAGTACAT
>ERZ1370068.7137-contig-6073_pt1 | contig 31276 bp, 51 predicted proteins | sample MGYA00561227_ERZ1370068 | MGnify/ENA primary metagenome ERZ1370068 (study PRJEB38410, sample SAMEA6850437) | metagenome | study: Metagenomic assessment of the ecological functions of the soil: analysis of the soil microbiota associated with the...
AGGTTACGTATTGAGTTAGGGTCGAGCCCGAGGCGACGGGCCGGCCAGCCTACCATCCATCAACTCACCTGAAGCTCTACATCTACGGCTATCTCTACCGGGTGCAGTCGAGCCGGCGGCTCGAGCGTGAGGCTGGCCGCAACGTCGAGGTGATGTGGCTGTTGCGGCGGCTCGTCCCTGATCACAAAACCATCGCCGACTTCCGCAAGGACAACGGCAAAGCGCTGCGCAAAGTGTGTGCCCGCTTCGTCGAGCTCTGCCGCGAGATGGGGCTGCTGGCGAAGGCGAGCGTCGCGATCGACGGCAGCAAATTCAAGGCGGTCAATAATCGCGACAAAAACTTCACGCAGGCGAAAGTGGAGCGTCGGCGCAAGCAATTGGAAGAGAGCGTGTCGCGCTATCTGGCCCAGCTTGACACGGCCGACCTGCAGGAGCCGTCGGAGACGATCACGCTGACGAAAACGCGGCTCAAGGAGAAGCTGGCGAAGCTCGACGAGGAGATGAAGCGCCTGGCGGCGATCGAGAAACAGATGCTCGCCTCGCCCGATCGGCAGATCTCGCTGACCGATCCTGATAGTCGCTCGATGGCGACAAGTGGCCGTGGCTCCGGCGTCGTCGGCTACAACGTGCAGACGGCGGTCGATACTGAGAACCATCTGATTGTCACGCACGAAGTAACGAATGTGGGCTCGGATCGCTCACAACTTGCGAGCGTGGCGAAGGATGCAAAGGCGGCGCTGCACACGGAAAAGCTCGATGCCGTCGCCGATCGCGGCTACTTCAATGGCGAGGAGATCCTGGCCTGCGAGCAGGCCGGCATCACGGTGACGCTCCCCAAACCGATGACGTCGGGGCGAAGTCGGAAGGCCGCTTCGGCAAGCAGGACTTCGTCTATCTGCCGGCGGAGGATGCCTATCGCTGCCCGGCCGGTGAGAAGCTTACGTATCGGTTATACCAGCTGAGGAGCACGGCCAGAAACTTCGCCGTTATTGGACGAACGCGTGCCGGACCTGTCCGCTCAAGGCTCAGTGCACGAAAGGCACCGCAGCGCCGCATCACGCGATGGGAACATGAGGAGGTGGTCGAAGCGGTGCAGAAGAGACTCGACAAAAATCCGGACGCCATGCGTCAGCGGCGCGAGACGGTCGAGCATCCCTTCGGCACACTGAAGATGCGGATGGGCGCGACGCACTTCCTGATGAAGACGCTGCCGAAGGTTGCCGGCGAGATGGCATTGCACGTGCTCGCCTACAATCTGACGCGCGTCATGAACATCGTCGGCATCAAGCCGCTGATGGCGGCGATCGCGGCCTGACACGGCCCGGCTGCAACCTCTGCAGCGCCCGAGAGCCGGTCAGGACGGCCCGATGATGGAGCCAGGTTGCCTCCCAGACCGAAATCGGAAAAAACGCTCGAAACAGTCACCTTGATATGCATCCCGCCTGTCGCGGTCCGGCGACACCCCTCCGGCGCGCGTTATCACACGGCCAAGACCCTGGGCGGACTTGTCCGTCACTGAGGTGACGAAGCGGGGCACATGATCTGGCAGCTGCATTGCTGAGCATCCGATTTCGCGATGATTACTTTTCAGCATTTATCCGAAATGCTCGATCAGCAGTTCGGTAAGGACGCGTATCTTTCGCGCGGGATGCTGTCCCGGCGGCCGGACGACGATAGATCCCGGCTTCAGGCACCGGATACCGCGTCATCACAGCGACTAGCGCGCCGGAAGCCAAATGGTCCTCGATGACGAAATTCGGAAGCGCCGCAATGCCCAGCCCCGCTACGGCCGCTACCGACAAGGGCGGTGCCGTTATCCGCCTTGAACCGGCCGTGCGGATGAACGGAGATCGTCTTGGTCGCCGTCGATGAACCGCCAGGCTTCCGTCCCTTGCATGAGCGCCTGGTGTTGGAGAAGTTCGTCGGGTGTTTCCGGGGCACCATGCTCCTTTATATAGCCTGGGCTTGCGACGAGCTGACCATGGACGGGGCCTATGCGACGAGCGATCAAGTTTGAGTCGCTGAGATAGCCAACGCGTACCGCGCAGTCGAAACCCTCTCCGACAATATCGACGAAGCGATCACTGTAGCTCACGTGGACATGAAGGAGCGGATGTCTCCGCGCCAGCTCCGCGAGCACCGGCGCCAACTGCGTGGGACCGAAGGTCAGCGGCGCAGCAATCCGCGAGCCGACCGCGCAGATCGCCGGCGGGAAGGATCGTCTCTCGCGCAACATTGATTTCGGCACAGACCCGTATGGCGTGTTCGCGGAACGGTGACGCCGGCTTCGGTGAGCGCCGCGCCGCGGAGTAGTTCTCGCGAGCAGCTGGATGCCTAGTTCCGCCTCCAGCCGGAACAGCCGCCGGCTGACGATGGATTTCCGAGACGCCGAGACGGCGAGCGGCCGGCGATACGCCGCCAGCGTCGGCTACTTCGACAAAAGTGCTGCAGGTCTTCGACGTCCAGCATTTCTGGCGTTCCAATTTTCGCGACACAGCTTGGCAATTTGTGTGAGGCTACCGCATCGACATGGCAGGAACGCCACAGCCACTGGCGTGCAGTCAGCAGCCAAGGAGGGCGTGATGGCAAGAATATTCTGGTCGTTAACAGCAGTGTTCTCGGCGACGGTCCGATTTCAAGGCCTTGGTCCGGGAGGCCGTCGACCGCCTCGGTGGCGAATCCGGTGCGACCGTCGTCGAGCGGGATCTGGGCACCGCGCCCATTCCGCATCTCATCACCGCCAATGTGGCGGGGTCAGGGCGTTCCAGCAACTGAAGCCTGAACTCGCCGCACGCGCCCTGTCAGACAAGTTGATCGCCGAGGTGCGAGCCGCCGACATCATCGTCATCGGCGCGCGATAGCACAATTTCAGCATCTCCACCGGACTCAAGGCTTGGTTCGACCATGTCTTGCGCGCGGGCGGGACGTTCAAATATTCAGAGCGCTCGGTCCTGCAGGGTCTCTCACCGGGCAAGCGGGTCATCGTCATCGAGCGCGCGGCGGCCTCTATTCCGAAGGTCCCGCCCAGGCGATCGATTTCCAGTGAACCCTCATTTTTGCGGACCCTGGGGCTGGGCTTCATCGGCCTCACCGACGTGACCTTCATCCACGCCGAGAAGCTCGGCTGCTTCGGCCCCGACGCGCGCGGTGCGCCGCGCTGGAGAGGGCGCGAGGCAGCGCCGCTTGCAGCGGCAGCGTGGACCTCATCGCACGTCACGCAGGAGGCGATAATGACCATTTCGAGCGCCCCATCCGATTTACCGGTCGAGCACGTGATCCTTCCACCGGTTCAGGGATCTTGGTGACGGCTTCGGCGTTCGTGCGCGCTACCTTCCGGCACAGCGCCGCATGGTTGGTCCCTTCATCTTCCTCGATCACTTCGGACCGACGGTGTTCCGGGCCGGAGAGGCAGAATGTGCGTCCTCATCCGCATATCGGGCTATCGACGCTGACCTATCTGCTCGAAGGCGAGATGGTCTCACCGCGACAGCGCGGGCAACGTCGAAGCGATCCGACCCGGCGACGTGAACTGGATGACGGCGGGCAAGGGCATCGTTCACTCGGAGCGTATCGCCCGCGAAGGTCCAGGCCCACGGCGGGACGATGTTCGGCCAGCAGATCTGGGTCGCCTTGCCCAAGGCCGCGCGAGGAGATGCAGCCGGGCTTTTCCCATCATGCCGAAGGCACGCTGCCTGGGCTGGAGGCCGACGGTGTTTGCTCACCATCGTCGCGGGCCAAGCGTTTGGACAGCGCTCGCCGGTGCCGATCTATTCCGGACCTGATGTATGTCGACGTCGTGCTCAAGCCCGGCGCACGGCTGCAGGTGCCAGCAGAGCATATTGAACGTGCTCTATTCGTCGTCTCGGGCGAGATCGAAATCGCGGGCCAGACCGGAACCTTCGGCGAAGCGCAACTTGTGGTCTTCAGGCCTGGCGCGGAGATCGTCGCTGCGAGCCCGCCTTGGCGGCGCCCACCTGATGCTGGTCGGAGGCGAGCCCTTTTCCGAGCCGCGCCACATCCACTGGAACTTCGTGCTCAAGCTCGAAGGACCGGATCAAGCAGGCCAAAGACGACTGGCGGCTTGGCCGATTCCCGAGATCGCCGGCGAGACGGAGTTCATCCCGCTGCCGCCCGACCCGCGCGCATCATCATCGATGACGCCGGCACTACAGCGTCGTCGAACTCGAAGAAGTAACGGAACCAGCTTGACCTCCGGACGGTGGAGATGAGCGCGAAATCCATCGACTATGACGGCCTCATGCAGGCGAACCTCGCGCGGGTGTTCGGCGAGCGCGACGCCTCCCGCCGGATGAAAGCCATCGCAGAGCTCTATGCCGACGACGCGATGCTGTATGAACCGGATGCCTCGGCGACGGGCCATGCCGCCATCAGTCAGGCGGTGGAAGCACTATTGTCGAGCCTGCCGCCAAACTTCGTCTTCACGGCGATCGGCCCCGCCGTCGGCCACCACGGTGTCGGACGGCTGCGCTGGCAATCCGGTCCACCGAACGGTCCCGTGGCCGTGACGGGAACCGATGTCGCCCGGATCGAAGGCGGCCGCATCCAAACCCTCCACGTCTTTCTCGATCCCACCGGCGCCTGAGCCGCCACCTGCACATCACAAGGAGTTACCATGCCCGCCAAGACCGGCCTCGACGCCCTGCTTCGCCCGGAGACAGCATCCTCGTGCTGATCGACCATCAGCCCTACCAGTTCGCCAACCTGAACAGCCACGAGCCGACGATGATCGTCAACAACGTCATCGGCCTCGCCAAGACGGCGAAAGTCTTCAACGTGCCGACGATCCTCACCACGGTGATCGAGGAACGCGGCGGCTATCTGATCAAGGGGCTTCAGGATGTCTTCCCTGAGCAGAAGCCGATCGACCGCACCTTCATCAACACCTGGGAGGACACGAACGTCGTCGACATCGTGAAGAAGAGCGGGCGCAAGCAGCTCGTGCTGGCCGCGCTCTACACCGAGATCTGCCTCGCCATGCCGGCGATCCAGGCGCTCGGCGAAGGATACGACGTCTTCATCGTCACCGATGCCTCGGGCGGCGTCTCGCTGGAAGCCCACGACATGGCCGTGCGCCGCATGGTCGCCGCCGGCGCAGTGCCGATCACCTGGCTTGCGGTGCTGCGGCGAATGGCAGCGCGATTGGGCGCGCGAGAAGACAGCCGCTGGCGTTGCGGGCGTCGTTCTCGAGCATGGCGGCGCCAGCGGCGTCGCCTTGGCCGTGGGAACTGCAGCTTCTCGCTGGGCACGCCAAAGCGGCGTGCCTGACATGCCCACCGGATCGGCGCCAATCCGTATCGGGTACTGCCTGTCGCTGACCGGTCCGCTCGCGGGCAACAGCCGGTCGGCTTGCGGCACCCGTCGGACACTGCACCGCGGCTCACGCCACCTTTGCCCCGTGCCCGGTGTATCGTCGGAACGTCTGGCGTCATTGAGGTAAACTCATCGTCGCTCGACCACGCGACGTTCGGCAAGGTTTGACCCAATCGGAGACCTCACTCAAAAAAGGCGCCTCAACCAGGATATATGTGAGGAGCAGTCTTCCGCACAATCTCGCGTCGTTGATAGCACAGCATGGAACTCGAGACGGCACACGGAGCTGGTCATATTGGCGGCCGCACTGGCGGTCGGTGTCATCCTTCGCGGTTGTCGACCTCTGGGCGCACGCCCGCAAGGATGGTGTCCTGGGCGCTCAGTCTCGAGGTGCTTTCGGCAGCTTATCGGGGTGGTCCTAGTCCTCGCCGCAATTGCGCTGGCAGTCTTGCGCTGAATGCCTGCGGTTTGCGCTACCGCGCCTCGGATCCTTCTAATTTCTTGTAAGATAGGCGCTGATCGCGCGCACTAGCTGCAAGAGTGCAACCACCGTGAAGATTGGCGCCGCAAGCGACCGAGTTACGCGAGCAAATACGAGGCACCGGTGCTCACGGCAGCAACGGCACGCCGGTCAACTTCGGTGACCCCAGAACAAGAGAAGCGCGTAGAGCGCCAGCCCACCGGCGATCGCTACGACCATCGCCCACCACGCCGCCCGGCGCTGCGCCCAACGGGCCAAGCGCACTGCGCTGGCTCGCTGACGCGATGTCGTAGCCGGCATAGGCCAGGAAGCTGCCGAAAAGGATGACCGACGCCAGGTCGCCGTTCACCAGCAGGTGAGAGAATGACCACACCAAAACCGCGGTCAGCATCGGGTGCCGCACGACCGTGCGGATGCGCGACGGAGTGTAGGCCGCGACCAGCAGGATTAGTGCCGGCGCAGCATCAATGCCATCGTCACATGCCTCATCCACGCAGGCGATACCCACAGTTGCGGGTTGGCGCGCCCGAGGCCTTGCGTAGCGCCGTAGCCCCACACGATCAGCACCAGCGATACCAAACGAAACAAGCGAGAACAGGCCGGCATACGGCCACGTCCGATCATGCCGACTAAGCGTGCCCGGACATCGGGGAATGTCGGAATAAGATGCGCGAGGAAGAAGAGCGCAAGTCCGCTCACGAGCATCCACATGCACCATCCTCCTTGGCGCCGCGAAACTCGACACGCAAGATCTTCATCCTGCGCGAACGCTCGCCTCAGATTGTCACATGTCCGCAATCGATCCGACCACGTATCTCTGCGGTTTCTCTGCGCTGGGTCGAGCGGCTCAAATGCTAAGCTGTTTGAAATTGATTGGTCGGAGCGGGGAGATCTCGAACTCCCGACCCCTTGCTCCCCTGGAAGCAACACTGTGCGACCTGGGGCTGATATTCCAGCCCGGTCCCTCCATTAGTGCGGTCAAACCAGTGCCGCCTGGGTGTTTCCTCCATAGGCTTGGCTTGGTGGGCGCCACATTGCTCAAACACGGCGCCTCGCGGAGTGCGGAAGAGCAAGAAGCAACGTTGTGCTGTGAGACGAGCGTGAGACCGGTAGGGATCTTGAAGGAAGTCGCGGAGAGTTAAGTCGCTGATTTCATTGGTGGAGCCGAGGGGGATCGAACCCTGACCTCGTGAATGCCATTCACGCGCTCTCCCAACTGAGCTACGGCCCCAGTGTCATGGGAAACCGGCGTACCGCCCTCGGCCGCCAGCCCGCCTAAGTATTCCGCTGCGGGCTTTCGTGCAAGCGGGTGCTGGCCGCAATGGCACGAGCGCCAATTGATCGCTTCGGCGCCGCCGCCGTTTCGCCGGCCTTATTGCGGCTCGTCGGGCTCGGCGACCGGGCCCCCGATGATGCTGACATATCCGAGCCGTCCTCCTCTTCTTCTCTCGAGGAAGGTCTCGTCATCGTCGCTTGCGGGCCGGCTCGTCCTCGCCCTCGACAACGGCCAGCTCGTCGCCTTCCGCTTCGGGGACGTCCTTCGGGCTTGATGCCAGCCACGTCATAGGCAGGCTTCTTGGCCGCCTGGCGAGCGGTCTCCTCGCCACCGGCGCAGCGGCGGCCATGGCGACCGGGGATGCCACGACTTGATAGGCCGACTGGCAGATCGGACAGACGATCGGCTCGCGATTGAGATCGTAGAACCGCGACCCGCATTCGGGATTTTGGCACGTGCGTTTGGTGCCGCGCTCGGCTTTCGTCGACATGAAAAAGGCCTCTGGACTGTCGGATTTGTGCGTTCATTGCCACGCGCCGGCTGGGGTGTCAAAACCAAATCGGCCGGACGAATGCAAGATTTTCTGGCCTGTCATATGGGGCTTTGCCGATTGTTGACAGGGGGCGACCCACTGCTCTATGACGTGGCTTCGAGGTCGAAGCCGCAAGCGCCAACGAGGGCCCCTGGTCGAGGCGGCAGCCGACATGCAGCAAACGGCTCATTCACCTCAACTTCCCTGCGCTCGGGACCCTGAGCGGCAGCGTTCGCGTGCCTGGGGACAAGTCGATTTCTCATCGCGCGCTGATGCTGGGGCGCCCTGGCGAACGGACGCACCCGCATCAGCGGCCTGCTGGAGGGCGAGGACGTGCTCAATACGGGGCGCGTGCTCGCCGCCTGGGCTGCCCCGTGCATCGGCTCGGGGGGCATGGGAGGTGCTGGGACGGGGCGTCGGTGGGCTGGCCCAGCCGGACTGACCGATCTCGATTTTGGCAATTCCGGGCACCGGCGTGCGGCTGATGATGGGCTTGGTTGCCGGCAACGATATGCCTGGCGCGCCTGGTTGGCGATGCCTCGCTGTCGACGCCGGCCGATGGGACGCGTGCTCGATCCGCTCGTGCGCATGGGAGTGGAAGTGGCGGGATGGCGCACGGTACTTTGCCACTGTCTCTGCGCGGCACCAGCGATCTGCTGCCGATCGAATATCAGCTGCCGGTGGCCTCGGCCCAAATCAAGTCTGCCATTCTGCTGGCAGGGCTGCACGCCCCGGTGCAACCAGCGTGATCGAGACCGGAAGCCACGCGCGATCACACCGGAACGCATGGCTGCGCCACTTCGGCGGCGAGGTGACGATCGGCGAGCGCGGACGGCAAGCGCCGCATCACGGTGAGGGGAATGCCGAGCTGGAGGGCCGCAGCGTCGAGGTGCCGGGCGATCCGAGCTCGGCCGCCTTCCTGGCCGCCGCCGCGCTGATGCGTGCCGGGATCGGAGATCACCATCGAAGGCGTGCTCGTCAATCCAACGCGCACCGGCTTCTACACGACGCTCCGAGAGATGGGGGCCGACCTCGCCTTCCAAAACGAGCGCGAGCAGGGCGGTGAGCCCGTCGCCGACATCACGCGTGCGCCACGCCAAGCTCAACGGCGTGCGCGTGCCGCCCGAGCGCGCCCCAGCATGATCGATGAGTACCCGATGCTTGCCTCGTCTGGCCGCCTACGCCACCGGCGAGACGCACATGGCGGGGCTTGCCGAGCTCAAGGTGAAGGAGAGCGATCGGCTGGCAGCAACCGCGGCCGGCCTCAGCGCCAACGGCGTGACGGCCAGAGTCGAGGGCGACACGCTGATGCGTGGAGGGCGGCCGGGGCGTGCGCGGCGGCGGCACGGTCGACACCCACCTCGACCATCGCATCGCCATGGCCTTCCTGACGCTGGGCCTCGGCGCCGATCGGCCGGTCACGGTCGACGACGCGGCCATCATCGCCACCAGCTTCCCGGAGTTTCGTGGTCTCATGCAAGGGCTTGGGCGCGCGCTTTCGCCGCGCGCGTGAGGTGACAGCCAGGCGATGATCATCGCCATCGATGGGCCGGCCGCGTCCGGCAAGGGCACGCTGGCGAGGCTGCATTGCCGCCCATTTCGGCCTGCCCCACCTCGACACGGGCCTGCTCTACCGTGCCGTGGCACGCGATGTGCGCCGGCGCGGGGCGCAGCCTGGAGGATGCGCAAGATCGGCGGCGGCGGCGGCGCGCGAGCTCGACGCCGCCAGCTCTGGACGACCCTGCCCTGCGCGGCCCCGGGCTGGCCGAGGCCGGCCTCCATCGTCGCCAGCTTCCGCAGGTGCGGGCCGCCCTGCTTGGCGTGCCAGCGCGCCTTCGCCGCACGCCAGCCGGGCGCCGTGCTGGACGGCCGCGACATCGGCGACCGTGGTGTGCCCCGAGGCCGACGTTAAGATCTTTCGTCACGGCCGCCCCGGAGGTCGCGCGCCGAGCGGCGCCACCTGGAGATGACGGGCCGGGGCGAAGCGGTCGACCTACGAGGCACGTCCTGGCCGACATCCGCCGCCGCGACGAGCGCGACGCGCGGCCGGGAGTCGGCACCCATGCGGCCGGCCGCAGACGCCGATCTTGCTGGATACCAGCAATTTGGATATAGAAGCCGCATTCGATACGGCCGTCGGCGCGATCGCAAGGAAGGTTGGCCAACGCGGGCGCACCTGAGCGGTGAGCTGCAATCCAAGTTGGCACAGGATCACTCCGGCGGAAGGCACCTCAAACATCATGGGCACGGGCTGGCAAACGCGGCGTGCGCGTGCACGCGGTGCCGCATTTCCGGCTTGTTCGGATCGCGGCGAGCGCAAGGTCTCGCAGGCATGGAGACAGGAGTAGGAATGAGCTATCGCCGGTCAGTGAATCGAAGGACATGAACCCCACGCGCGACGACTTCGCCGCGCTGCTGAACGAGACCCTTTCGGAGGACGATGCCTTCGAGGGCAGCGTCGTGCAAGGGTACGATCACCGCCATCGAGAAGGATCTGGCCGTCGATCGACGTCGGCCTGAAGATGGAAGGCCGCGTGCCGCTGCGCGAGTTCTCCATCCCCGGCAAGCCGGCCGAGCTGAAGGTCGGCGACACCGTCGAGGTCTACCTCGGAGCGCATGGAGAACGCGCTGGGCGAGGCCGTGCTGTCGCGCGAGAAGGCGCGCCGCGAGGAGAGCTGGACGCGGCTCGAGGAGAAGTTCAACAACAAGGAGCAGGTCGAAGGCGTCATCTTCAACAAGGTCAAGGGCGGGTTCACCGTCGACCTCGACGGCGCCGTGGCCTTCCTGCCCGGCAGCCAGGTTGACGTGCAGCCCGGTGCGCGACATCGGCCCGCTGATGCACTCACCGCAGCCCTTCAAGATCCTGAAGATGGATCGCCGCCGCGGCAACATCGTCGTGCTCCCGCCGCGAGATCCTGGAAGCCACGCGCGCCGAGCAGCGCTCCGAGATCGTCGCCAAGCTGGCCGAGGGTCAGGTGATCGACGGCCTGGTCAAGAACATCACCGACTACGGCGCCTTCATCGACCTGGGCGGCATCGACGGCCTGCTGCACGTCACCGACATGGCCTGGCGCCGCGTCAACCATCCGAAGCGAGATCGTCAACGTCGGCGATACGGTCAAGGTGCAGATCGTGCGCATCAATCCCGAGACGCAGCGCATCAGCCTCGGCATGAAGCAGCTGCAGGCCGATCCGTGGGCCGGCATCGAGGCCAAGTATCCGGTCGGCGCACGCTTCAAGGGCACGGTCACCAACATCGCCGACTACGGCGCGTTCGTTGAGCTGGAGCCGGGCGTGGAAGGGCCTGATCCACGTTTCCGAGATGAGCTGGACCAAGAAGAACATCCATCCCGGCAAGATCGTCTCGACCAGCCAGCAGGTCGAGGTGCAGGTCCTCGAGGTCGACGCGCAGAAGCGCCGCATCTCGCTCGGGCCTCAAGCAGACCCAGGACAACCCCTGGGACGCGTTCCTCGCCACCCATCCCAAGGGCTCCGTCGTCGAGGGACCGATCCGCAACATCACCGAGTTCGGCCTGTTCGTCGGGCTCGATGGCGGCGTCGACGGCATGGTGCACCTGTCCGACCTCGACTGGAACCGAGTCCGGGCGACGAGGCCATCAAGGACTACAAGAAGGGCGACACCGTCAAAGCCGTGGTGCTCGACGTCGACCCGCAGAAGGAGCGCATCAGCCTCGGCATCAAGCAGGTCGGCGGCGATCCGATGCGAGATCGATCGGCAAGCTGAAGAAGGGCAGCGCAGGTCACCTGCGAGGTGCTGGCCGTGCAGGAGAACGGCATCGAGGTCAAGATCGCCGACAGCGACATCACCACCTTCATCAAGCGCTCCGACCTGTCGCGCGACCGCTCCGAGCAGCGGCCCGAGCGCTTCAACGTCGGCGACAAGGTGGATGCGGCCATCACCAACCTCGACAAGAACAGCCGCCGCATCACGGTGTCGATCAAGGCGCTGGAGATCGCCGAGGAGAAGCAGGCCGTGGCGCAATACGGCTCGTCCGACAGCGGCGCTTCGCTCGGGCGACATCTTCAAGGCCGCCATCAAGAAGAAGGAAAGCGCCGACGACAAGAAGGCCGACGACAACCGGCTAGGGTGCAAGCCCTTCAGGCGTGGATAAAATTTGGTGCTCTCGCTGGGGAAACGCCGATTGCCGATGCTGCGCCGCGGTTGCCTGGCGAAAACGCCGGGCCAAGCCGGCTCCGGGCGTGGCGCCGCCCCGGGGTTGCATCCACAGGTCCGTGGGCGTTCGGCTTTTGACTGGCCGCTCAATTGGTTGAACCATGGGCGCAGGCGTCCTAAGCTGGCGCTCGCGGGCGCCCTGAGAGGCCCCGCTCAGCAGGCAGAGCTCGCATGGCGCTTGAAACCGAGACTGTGCTCGATCGCCGCCGCCTCCGCCGGCGCCTGTCCATCTGGCGCGGCTTGGCGATCGTGGTGGGGCTTTTCGCCCTTGGCCTCGTCGCCTTTTCTTCCGCCGACGGCGTCGGCCTTGCCGAACGAAACCAGATCGCGCGCATCAGCCTTGAAGGCATCATCACGGAGGATCGCGATCAGCTCAAGCTGCTGAAGCGGCTGGCCGAGGCCAAGCACGTCGCGGCGGTCATCCTGTTCGTCAACAGTCCGGGGGGAACCACCACCGGCGGCGAGGCCCTGTTCGAGGCGATCCGCGACCTAGCGCGGACCAAGCCGGTGGTCGCCCAGTTCGGTACGGTGGCGGCGTCTGCCGCCTACATTGTGGGCCTGGCGAGCGACCACATCGTTGCCCGCGGCAACAGCATTACCGGCTCGGTGGGTGTCATCTTTCAGTGGGCCGAGGGTCTCGCAGTTGCTGGACAAGGTCGGCGTGAAGATGAACGAGATCAAGAGCGGACCGCTGAAGGCCAACCCGTCGCCCTTCCAGCCTCTGGACGATGCCGGCAAGCACATTGCCGAACAGATGGTTGCAGATCGCAACGCTGGTTCGTTGGTCTGGTGGCGACCCGGCGGGGCATCGACACAGGCAGCGTCGCGGGCCTCGAGCAGGGCCGGGTGTTTTCCGGCCGCGAAGCGCTCTCCTGCTGCTGGTCGATCAAATCGGCGGTGAGGCAGAAGTCGTCAAGTGGCTTGAGGAGAAACGCAATATTCCTAAGGGCCTAAAGGTGCAGGACTGGAAGCCCAAGCGTGAAAGCGATTGGGGATTGCTCCAGTTCTGCCACCTCAATGGCGGTGCGCAGCCTGATCGGTCCGGATGCGGCTGAACGGATCCTCGGTCTGATGCGCGAGGACGGGAGCGCTTGGCAGATTGCGCCTTGACGGACTCATTTCCATTTTGGCAGGCTTCCGAAAGATGAGTAATTACAAAGACTTTTGAGTAGCGGCGGGAGGCAAACCTATGATCAAGTCCGAGCTCATTCAGAAAATTGCAGCGGCCAATCACCATCTTTATCATCGCGACATCGAGCGCATCGTCAACGTTGTCTTCAACGAAATTGTCGAGGCGCTGGCGCGCGGTGACCGGGTCGAACTGAGGGGTTTGGGGCGTTCACGGTCAAGCATCGGGCGCCCCGTCAAGGTCGCAATCCGCGTACCGGCGCCACCGTGTCGGTGGCTGAGAAAGTTCGTGCCCTTCTTCAAGACGGGCAAAGACCTGCGCGAGCGCCTCAACGCTTGACGGGGTTGGCTTGACCTGCGGCGTCGTTCGGCGCAGGGGTCGGCTCGTTTGGCGAGCGCGGTCACTGCCGGGTTAGCGAGGCATCGGCGGCTTGGCCCGGGCCCGGACCCGGAGTGTAAAAGCTTGGCCGTGAAAAGCCTCCCCGCGGCGTGCGCGCGGTTCTGACGGGGAGGCAAGAGCGGGAAAGGAAGGGCGGTGCTGCGTCGCGTGATCTGGTTGCTGGTGGCCTTTCCGCCGCGATCGTGCTCATCACACTCGCCGTGATCAACCGCCAACCGGTGCGGCTGATTTTGGATCCGTTCCGTCCCGACGCTCCCTGATCTCGCTGGTGTTGCCGCTCTATGCCTACCTGTTGGGTGCGCTGATCGTCGGCGTCATCCTGGGCGGCACGGCCGCCTGGATGGCCCAGGGCCGCTGGCGACGGGTGGCACGGCGTCGCGCCACCGAGGCGGTGCGCGCTGGCAGGCGGAGGCGGACCGCCTGCTGCGCGAGCGTGACAAGCCGCTCGCTGCCGCGCCCACGCTCGCCCCGGCGCGCCGCTAAGCCCGGGCCGTGCCGTCGCCGCCGCGCTTTCCCCGTTGGAGCGGCATCCGCCGGTTGGACAATGCCTGGAACGAAGCTTGGGTTGTGGCCGACAAATTTGCCCAACACCCCATGTCAGCGGGACAAGTGTGACGACCAAGGTCAAAATCTGCGGGCTCAAGCATGAGCTGGCGTTGGAGGCGGCCCTTGCCGGCGGCGCGGACTATGTCGGCCTGGTGTTTTTCGCGCCGAGCCCCCGCGCCGTGGCGCTGGATCGGGCCGCCTCGCTGGCGACGCGGGCACGCGGCGCCCGCGTCCAGGTGGTTGCCCTTTTGGTCGATCCCGACGACGACCTCCTGGAAAGCGTCGTGGGCGCCGTCAGAACCGGATATCCTACAGCTGCACGGGGGCGAGACGCCGGCGCGTGCGGCCGAGATCAGACGGCGCTTTGGCCGCCAGGTCATGAAGGCCATCCCGGTCGCCGCCCCGGGCGATGCGGCGGCGGCGCTGCGCTACGCCGACTCGGCCGACCTCATTCTGTTCGATGCCAAGGCGCCCGCAGGGGCAACCCGGCCGGGCGGCAACGGTGGGCAATTCCCATGGGGCTTGTTGGCCGACGTCAAGGACAAGGTTGACTACATGCTCTCGGGAGGTCTTTCGCCCCGCTAACGTTGCGGCAGCGATCCGCGCGACCGGCGCTGGTATCGTCGATGTCTCCTCGGGTGTCGAACGTCGACCCGGGGAAAAAGGATCCCGCGCTGATTTCCCAATTTCTTCGCCTCGCCAAGGCGCAGCACCAGGGCTGATGGCAGGGCGAGCGCGGCGCGCAGCGGTTCCAACCTCGAGCGCGGCGTGCTATAGGTCTTGCCACCACCAACGACAGGCGGGTTTTCTCCGGCAGATGCAAACCCAGGCCGACAAGCGCAACACCTATCGCGGCGGGCCCCGACGAGCAGGGCTTCTTCGGCCTGTTCGGCGGTCGCTTCGTCGCCGAGACGCTGATGCCGCTGATCCTCGAGCTCGAGCGAGCCTACGACGACGGCCAAGGCCGATCCGAGCCTTCCAGCGGCGAGCTCGACGGCAGCTCAACACCCACTACGCCGGCCGGCCGAGCCCGCTCTATTTCGCCGAGCGCCTGCACGCGAGCCACCTCGGGCGGCGCCAAGATCTACTTCAAGCGCGACGAGCTCAATCACACCGGCAGCCACAAGATCAACAATTGCCTGGGCCAGATCCAGCTCGCCAGGCGCATGGGCAAGACGCGCATCATCGCCGAGACCGGCGCCGGCCAGCACGGCGTGGCGGTGGCGACCGTGTGCGCCACGCTTCGGCCTGCCCTGCGAGATCTTCATGGGCGCGGTCGACGTCGAGCGGCAGAAGCCCAACGTGTTCCGCATGAAGCTGCTGGGCGCCAAGGTCAACGCCGTCACCTCGGGCGCGCAGCACGCTCAAAGGACGCCATGAACGAGGCGCTGCGCGACTGGGTCGCCAACGTGCGCGACACCTACTACATCATCGGCACCGCGGCGGGCCCACATCCCTATCCGGCAATGGTGCGCGACTTCCAGTCGGTGATCGGCAACGAGGTGCGCGAGCAGATGCGGGAGCTGGAAGGGCGCCTGCCCGACACGCTCGTGGCCTGCATCGGCGGCGGCTCCAACGCCATCGGCCTGTTCCATCCATTCCTCGACGACGAGGGCGTGGCGATCTACGGCGTGGAGGCGGGCGGCCATGGCCTCGACGTGCCGAACGGGCATTGCGCCATCGCATGACCGGCGGCAAGCACCGGCGTGCTGCACGGCAACCGCACCTATCTGCTGCAGGACGCCGACGGGCAGATCCTCGAGGGCCATTCGATCTCGGCCGGCCTCGACTATCCGGGCGTCGGACCGGAGCACTCCTGGCTCAAGGAGTCGGGCCGCGTCACCTATGTCGCCATCACCGACAAGGAGGCGCTCGACGCCTTCCAGCTGTGCACCAGGCTCGAGGGCATCATCCCGGCGCTGGAGCCGGCGCACGCGCTGGCCTTCGTCGAGCAAGCTGGCGCCGACGCTTGCCGCAAGCGACAACCTTCTGGTCATGAACATGTGCGGCCGCGGCGACAAGGACATCTTCGCCGTCGCCGAGCATCTCGAGCATGGAGCTTTGAGCCGGCGATGCCAACGACGGGAGCGGAGCCTTCAGCCGCTCATCGGACAAGGCTTGCAAGAACGTTGCTGGCGTGGCTAAAGGCACCCTGGCGCAAGGCTCGGCCGGCACCGACCGGCCGTCGATCTTCCCTGGTCTCGCCCGGTGCGCGAGGTCGACCTGGGTGGCGTGCGCATGTCCGATCGCAGCTACAACTCCTCGGCCGCGGTCGAGCTCGGTGGCGCGAATAGGATTTGCAAAGCCGTCGCGGTCGTGTAGGCAGCCTCAGCACCATGACCCTCGCTCCCGCACTCGACCGCCGTTTTGCCGCCCTGAAGCTCGACGGGCGCGCCGCCTTCATCGCCTTCGTCACCGCCGGCGATCCCGACTGGCGACACCGCCAGAGCAGATCCTGTTCGGGCTTGCCGGCGGCCGGCGCCGACGTGATCGAGCTCGGCATGCCGTTTTCCGACCCGATGGCGGACGGTCCTGCCGTGCAGGCCTCGTCCCTGCGCGCCCTGCAGCGCCGGGCAGACCATGCAGAAGACCCTGGCCTTGGTGCACGCTTCCGCGCCCACGACAACGACACGCCGATCGTGCTGATGGGCTACTACAACCCCATCTACAGTCTATCCGCGCGAGCGTTTCCTCGATGATGCGGCGGCGGTCGGCGTGGACGGGCTCATCATCGTCGACGTGCCGCCCGGAGGCCGATGACGAATTGTGTCTGCCGGCGATCGAGCGCGGTCTCAGCTTCATCCGCCTGGCCACGCCGACCACCGACGCGGCGCGCTTGCCGGCCGTGCTCGCGCAACACGTCGGGGTTCCTCTACTACGTGTCGATCACGGGCATTACGGGCACGGCGGCGCCCGACGTGGCCGATGTGCACGCACAGGTTGCGACGAATCAAGAAATCGACCAAGTTGCCCGTGGCGGTGGGATTTGGCGTGAGAACTCCTGCGCAGGCGCGCCTGATTGCGGCCGGCGCCGACGGGGTCGTGGTCGGCTCCGCGCTGGTTAACGCCGTGCGCGATAGCGCTTGGTCCGAAGGCGAAGCGACTGGAAATACGGTCCCAGACGTCCTAGATCTGGTGAAAAGCTTGTCCGGGGCGTTGCGCCTCGCCTAATGCGCGAGTCAATCGCCGGCGCGAGCGCCGTGGACTGGAGTGGCAGCCCAGGCGCAGCACTGCGGGAGCGTGCCGAAGGAGCACTGAGACGCGTGAACTGGATCAACAACGTCGTTCGTCCCAAGATCCGCAGCCTGCTCACCACCAAGCGGGAGCTGCCAGACAACCTTTGGGTGAAGTGCCCCGATACCGGGCAGATGGTCTTCTACAAAGACCTCGAGGCCAACCAGTTCGTCATCCCCGGCTCCGAGCTACCACATGCGCATGGAGGCGCAGCAAGCGACTGCAGCATCTGTTCGACGACGGCCAGTACGAGATCGGGTGCCGGTTGCCGGCGTGGCCGCAGGATCCGCTGAAGTTCCGCGACGGCAGGCGCTACAGCGACCGCCTCAAAGACGGCCAAAGCCGACACCGAGCTGCGACGATGCCGTGCTGGTTGGCGAGGGCAACGCTCGAGGGTTCGCCGAGGTCGTCGCCGCCGCCCAGGACTTCCGCTTCATGGCCGGCTCGCTCGGCATGGCGGCCGGTGAGGCGGTGATCGCCGGCATGCTGCGCGCCGTCGAGAACCCGCGTGCCCTTCATACTGTTTGCCGCTTCGGGCGGCGCGCGCATGCAGGAGGGCATCCTTTCGCTGATGCAGATGCCGCGCACGACGATTGCCGTGCAGAAGCTGCGCGAGGCGCGCTTGCCCTACCTGGTGGTGCTGACCGACCCGACCACCGGGTGGCGTCACCGCGTCCTATGCGATGCTGGGTGACGTGCACATCGCCGAGCCCGGTGCGCTGATCTGCTTTGCCGGTCCGCGCGTCATACAGCAGACCATCCGCGAGCAGCTGCCCGAAGGCTTCCAGAAGGCCGAGTACCTGCTGGCGCACGGCATGATCGATATGGTCGTGCACCGCCACAAGCTGCGCGAAACGCTTGGCCCGGTTGTGCCGTCTGCTGACGGCGACGGAAAAGGTCCTCACGCAGCGAAAACGGCCGGTCACCGCCAAACACGAGGATCGCGGCTATCTCAACGGCAGTGTCGTCGACGGGCAAACGATCGAGACCCTCGCCCGCGGGTCCGACGCCATGGAGCCAGAACCGGTCGACGACAACGAGCGCTTCGAGGTACGTCCCAAGACCGCGCGGCACGATCAAGAGGCCAAGCCGCTGCCACGTCCCGGCTCCCGTGACGGCGCCCGCAACTGACGGTCGGCGGGCGCCACCCCAGGCTTTACGGTTGAAGGCGACCGCGGATCGCCGACACCTGGATTGTGCCACGACGGGAATGCGATAAAGGCGCCTGATGCGCACCAGCGATCAGCTATTGGCAGAGTTAAAGGGGCTGCATCCGCGGCGAATCGATCTATCGCTGGGCCGCATCGAGCGGCTTTGGAAAAGCTTGGCAATCCGCAAAAGCGCCTGCCGCCGGTCATCCATGTTGCCGGTACGAACGGCAAGGGGTCACTGACGGCCTACTTGAAGGCGATGTTGCAAGCGGCCGGCCGGCGCGTGCACGTCTACACCTCCCGCATCTCATTCGCTTCCATGAGCGGATCGAACTCGCCGGGGCCGGCGACCAGGCTGCACCGATCGCTGAGGCCGCACTTGTGGACTACCTGAGCGAGGGTTGAGCACGCCAACGCCGGCGATGTCGTGACTTTTTCGAGATCACGACGGCGGCGGCTTTTCTTGCCTTTGCCGAGCGCCCGGCCGATGTCCTGATCCTGGAAGTAGGGCTCGGTGGACGGCTCGACGCCACCAACGTCGTGTCTCGCCCGGCGCTTTCCGTCATCACGCCGATTGCGTTGGATCACACGGAGTGGTTGGGTGCGACGGTTGAGCAGATCGCCCGTGAAAAGGCGGGTATCCTCAAGCCTGGTGTGCGCGCGGTGATCTCGCAGCAGCCGTTCGAGGCCTTGAATGCCATCGCCTCGTGCGCCCAAGCGATTGGCGCGCCGCTCACGGTCTGGGGTCAGGATTACGAGGCGTTCGAGCAGCGGGGCCGGCTGATCTATCAAAGCGCCGAGCAGCTCCTGGATCTGCCGCTGCCCGCCTTGATCGGACAGCATCAGATCGTCAATGCGGGTACAGCCATTGCTGCGACGCAACATCTCAAGGCTCTGGGTCTCGGGGAAGCGCCCACGATCGAGCGCGGGCTGGTCGAGGTCCGCTGGCCCGCGCGCATGCAGCGACTGACGAAAGGACCATTGGCTCAGCGGGTCGACAACGGTTCTGAGCTGTGGCTCGACGGCGGACACAATCCTGCCGGCGGCGCGGCCATCGCACAGACGCTGGGGGAACTCGAGGAGCGCGCGCCCAAGCCCGTTGGCCTGGTGCTCGGCATGCTGGACAGCAAAGATGCCGCCGGCTTTCTTGCGCCGTTCACCGGCCTGGTCCGGCACGTCCGCACCGTGCCCATCGCCGGGACGGAGGCGGCGCAAGACACGACGGCGCTTGCTGGGGTTGCCTCAAACATGGGCCTTGCCGCCCTCCCAGCCGCCGACGTCGAAAGCGCCGTCCTTGAACTGTTGGCGGCCGAAGCAACCCCCATCCGCATCCTGATCTGCGGTTCACTATATCTGGCCGGCCAGGTCTTGGCGCAGCAGGAGGGCGTGCAGGCACAAGCCAGCTAAGCGGCCCGCGACCGCCTGCCCCAAAAGCGGCGGCGGGGAAGGCATGGACCGCGCTGCTGCACGTGCCCTTGCCGAATTGCCGAACCACCTCAAGGCGCATCCTGGGGCGCCGGCCGTTAAGCAAAAACAGGGCGATCAAGCGCCGGTAGATGGCCGTCAGCGCCTCGCAAATCCGCGATCGGTACGTGCTCGTCGATCTGATGTGCCGTCGCGTTGCGCAATCCGAACTCGACCACGGGGCAAAGGTCCTTGATGAAGCGCGCATCGGAGGTTCCGCCATTGGTGGTAAGGGCCGGTTTGTGGCCGGTGATCGCTTGCACCGCCCTCGCCATCATGTCGACGAACGGGCCGGGCTTGGTGAGGAACACATCGCCATTGCCTTCGAAGGAAAGCGAGAATTTGGCGCCGACTTCGCCGGCGGCGGCCTGGCACTGCTCCTGCACCCAGGCTTGGAGGCTCCGCCGGGTGTGCAAATCGTTGTAGCGGATGTTGAAGTTTGCGCGGGCGGTACCGGGTATGACGTTCGTGGCCGTGTTTGGCACCGAAATGATGGTCGGTTCCAAGCTGGTCCTCTGAAAGTGCTCCGTACCGTTGTCGAGGACCGCGGTGGCGAGACGATCGATGATGCGAGCCAGCTTTGGGATCGGATTTTCGGCCTTCTCGCCAGTAGGCGGAATGACCCTGTTTGCCGTGCACGACCACCGAGGCGTTGAGGTAGCCGCGGCGGCCAATTTTCACTTCATCGCCCAGCACATCGGCGCTGGTCGGTTCGCCTACCAGGCAGGCGTCGATTTTTTCCTGCCGTTGTTTCAGCCAATCCAGCAGCTTGCGCGTGCCGTTGATGGCGACCGACTCCTCGTCGCCAGTGATAAGCAACGACAGCGAACCACGACCAAGCCCGCCATTCTCCTGTAGGTGAGCGATTGCCGCGGCCAGGAAGCAGGCGATGCCTCCCTTCATGTCGACGGCACCGCGACCATAGAGCCTCGCATCGGCGATGACGCCGGCGAACGGAGGATGCGACCAGGCAGCCTCGTCGCCTGCATTGACGACATCGGTATGGCCGGCAAAACAAAGGTGCGGGCCGTGCGTGCCCAATCGCGCGTAGAGGTTTTCCACGTCCACTGTGCCCGGCTCCCGCATTCTCAGGCGATGACAGGTGAAGCCCGCCGGCGTTAGCACGCTTTCCAGTAGCGTCAGGGCGCCGCCCTCCGCGGGCGTTACGCTGTTGCAGCGGATCAGCGCTTGGGCGAGTTGCACCGGATCGGCAGCATCAGTCGGCATGGGCCTCACCGTTCCCGCGGCGTGTAAAGGGCATAGCGAAGGCGTGGCTGGCGGAAGGACGACGCCGGATCGACGAGGGATACCCTCGGCGATCGCCTGGCGGCCAAGGAGCATACGATAGGACATGGCATCGCGGTTGGTCAGGGTCACCTCGATCGGCCATTGGCGACTGCCGATGCTGAGCAATGTCGAAATGACGTAGCGGTTTTCGCGCTCGCCATTGGAACTTGCAACGTGGCGTCGATCCACCACCGAGGCCGTACAGACAACCTCGACATCGCTGCGGCGAGGGATGGGGTGAACGCCGAAGCGAACCATGGGCTTGCGGCTGGTGCCGCACGGTTCGACGAAATAGGCATGCAGCGCCGACGTGCGCGCACCGGTATCGACCTTAGCCTTAATCGCCGGCAGCCTAAGCTCCGGGAGCGCGACCCATTCCTCCCAGCCGAGGATAAAAGGGGTTTGCGGGGGTTGCATTCGACGAAATCCAGCTCATCGCCTCGCCCCTGTTTGCCAGATTGGCTTTGCTAGGGCAAACGCCGAGCGCGCCAACGTGGCTGCTGTAGGCGGTGTGCACCATCGTCGACCCCAGGTCTTAGAAGGCGGCCCGCGTCGCGGGCGGGGTGTTTGCGGGTGCGCCAGTTTCGCGCGCATTGATGTGGGCGGGCGCCGGGTGCGCCAAGCGGCGGCAATTTAGGTCACACCATGATTTGCATTCCCCGGCACTCCTTGTCCCCGCAGGCTTCGGCGCGTGCCCGCCCATGAGCATGACCGCTTTTGGGCCCGATCGAGCCAACCTGGCGGTGCACGCCAGCGCCCAGTTAGCCTCGCTTTGGCCGATGCCAACTGCGCTTCTCCCCAAGGCCCTTGCGATTGACCCGGATGGTGCGGCGCCCTATGTGAGCGACATGGCGACGCTCCCAATCATCACCTTGCCCAACCCGCTGCTGCGCAAGCGGAGCGCAGAGGTCGAGCGGATCGACGCTGAGCTCGGCAAGCTGGCGGACGACATGCTGGACACGATGTATGCCGCGCCGGGCGTCGGTCTTGCCGCCGTCCAAGTTGGAGTGCCTCGCCGGCTGATCGTCATCGACGCGGCCAAGGAGGACGATCCACCTGCCCCCTGATCCTGATCAATCCGGAGATCGTCGCGCTGGGACCTGATTTGCGGCTCCACGAGGAGGGCTGTCTTTCGATCCCTGATGAGCGCGTCGAGATCGAGCGTCCCGCTAGTCTGACCGTGCGCTTATCTCGATCGCAACGCTAAGCTGCAAGAGCTGGCCGCCGAGGGCCTGTTAGCGACCGTCATCCAGCATGAGATCGATCATTTGAACGGCAAGCTCATTATCGATTACCTGTCGCGGCTCAAGCGCGACATCATTATCCGCCGGTTCAAGAAATTGGCTAAGACCGGGGCGGGTGCCTGACGCGGGATCGGCAGATGCGCATTGCCTTCATGGGCACTCCCGAATTTGCCGTTCCAACCCTCGTCGCGGTGCTGGAGGCGGGCCACGAGGTGGCCGCAGTGTACACGCAACCGCCACGACCGGCCGGGCGCGGCATGCGCGAGCGGCTAAGTCCCGTACATCGACAGGCCATGGATGCGGGCCTGCCCGTGTTCGCTCCTGTGAGCCTGAAGCAGGCTTCAGAACAACATGCCTTCGACGCGCTGCACCTCGACGTGGCCGTCGTCGTCGCCTACGGCCTGCTTCTGCCCCGGCCGATCCTGGAAATGCCGCGCCACGGTTGCTTCAACCTGCACGCCTCCGCGCTGCCGCGTTGGCGCGGAGCCGCGCCGATCCAGCGCACGATCATGGCCGGCGACGCCGAGACTGCGGCGGCGATTATGCGCATGGACGCAGGATTGGATACCGGTCCGGTCTGCCTGCAGCAGCGCGTGGGCATAGGCCCCGACATGACCGCCGGCGAATTGGCAGATCTGCTGGCGGCGCGCGGTGCCGGCTTGATGCTGGAGGTGCTAACGGCTTTACAAGCGGGTCGCCTGGTTTGCTGGCCGCAGTCGGCGGAGGGTGACCTACGCAAGCAAGATCGACAAGGGCGAAGCGCGCATCGATTTCACGCGACCGGCACAGGACGTCCACAACCAGATCAGGGGATTGTCGCCAGCGCCGGGGGCGTGGTTGGAGATGCAAACTGCTCGGCAGGGCGAGCGCATCAAGGTCTTGCGCGCGCGTCTGGCTGATGCCACTGGCACACCCGGTATGGTCATTGGGTTAACGGAGGGGATCCTGGTTGCCTGCGCTAGGGCGCCATCCAAATCCTGGAAGTCCAGCGGCCCGGCAAGCGGCCGATGCCGACCGATGCTTTCTTGCGCGGCTTCCCCTTGCGCCTCGGTGCGCAGCTGTGAACGCCCCATTAAGCAAGGCATAGGAAATCACTGACAGCAGTCGGCCTCCAGCTACTAGAGTCCCAATACGGAACGTATCGCAAGTCTGGAGTAAGACGGCGCGCATCTTGGCCGCCGCATTTTTGCTGACCGTAACAATTGTCCTGTCAACGGCTGCTGCGCGTGCAGAGGCCCCTACTGTCCACATCGAGCCGCGGCCATTCCAGGGTGCGACGGTGACACTGGAAGAGGGAGTGCGCGTGTTCAGACCCCTTCCGCCGCATGATCGCGTCATCATCAACCCGGGCAGCAAGACCCCGCTGTCGCTCGGGATTTACGAGTCGAACAACTACAATGCCAACTACAACTACGATGAGGGCTTCAGCGCGGTTCCCGACTTCGGCGGCAGCTTCGGCTTCCTCCCCGGCAGAAAGCACTTTCGTGGTGATGGCGCCGGGCACAACGGGCGCTTTGCTCGCTGTGCGGCCGCAGCCCTGAGCAGGGCCGGCTTTCGCAGCGGCCAATTCGAACACTTGTCGGTTGGCGAGGAAGGGCTAGTTGACGCGTATTGGCGCTGCTATTTCCCGGGACGGGCCGCTGCAGGGCGAGAATGCCACGCTACCGCGTTACCCTCGAGTATGACGGCACGCCCTTCGTGGGCTGGCAGGTGCAGGCGGTTGGCGTGTCGGTGCAAGGGCGCCTGGCCGAGGCGATCTATCGCCTGACGGGTGAGCGCGTTGCGGTGTACGGCGCTGGGCGCACCGACGCCGGCGTCCACGCGCTGGGACAGGTCGCCCATTTCGATCTGACAAGGGACTGGCCGGCCGCGACCGTGCGTGCGGCGGTCAATTTTCACCTCAAGCCCGAGCCCGTCGCGATACTCGACTGCAGCCTTGCCGCCGACGGCTTCGATGCGCGGCGTAGTGCGCTTGCACGCCACTACCGCTACCGCATTCTCGTGCGCGCCGCGCCGCCCATCCTCGATCGCAGCCGGGTCTGGTGGGTGCCGCGGGGGTTGCAGGTGGAACGCATGGCAGCGGCCACCCCGGCGCTGGTCGGCCGTCACGACTTCACAACCTTTCGTGCCGCCGGATGCCAGGCCAAGTCTGCCGTCAAGACCCTTGATCGCCTCGAGCTTCGCCGGGTGGGAGAAGAGATCCATATCGAGGCCTCCGCCCGCTCGTTCCTGCACAACCAAGTGCGCTCAATGGTTGGCTCACTCAAGTTGGTCGGTGAGGGCAAGTGGACGCCGGCCGACCTGGCCACAGCCCTCAGCGCTCGCAACCGATCGGCGTGCGGACCAGTGGCGCCAGCGCAAGGTCTCTATTTGGTGCGCGTCGACTACGGGCACGGCACCACCGGCGGCGCAGCGGGGCTCGAGCAACGGCACACGGCGGCCGAAGAGCTTGTCTCAGAATCAGCAGTGATCTCCTCAGCGCCGCCCGTTCGGCGGCAAGCTGAGGCCCATTGCCGGCGCAGCCGTCCGGTCAATTCGGCGGGTGAGCCAATAATCTCCTCCTGTCTGCTCATGGGCGGCGTATTGCGCCACGACCATGCGGGGTCAGCGAGCAAACCGTCCGGTCGCCCGCGACGTTGAACGCTCGACCTCCCCGAAAGCGGGGATGTCAGAACAGCGACGGACGCGCCACCTTTGGCCTTAGACGACGGCAGAAGGTCAACCAACTTGTCAGCGCGTGCTCCCGGCGGGCATAGCCGCCTAGCTCTCTCGGCGATCGAATGGGTGAGCGGCACCCTGTTTGGGGTGTTGCTTGCCTTTGCCGTGGTTTTATGGCCACTGTGCCGGCTGGCGCCCGAGCGTCGGTTGAGGCGACCATGCCAGCCCCGCGAGGCAGTCGCTGCCCGATTGCTGATCGGACCATCCACCGGATGGGCGCGCCCTTCGGCGCAACCTCACGCGCGTGATGTGCGACCGCGCCGAGCTGTGGGGCCGTTCGTGCGCCCCGTCTCGGGTACCACCGGCGTTGTGCGGGTAGCCGCCTGTGCCCGAAAGTTACCTCTATGCCTCTAGCGAAGGGGTCGGGTAGCTTCCATCGACGTTGCAGGCTCGGCTCAGCGCCGTGTGTCTTCCCTGACCGCGGGTCGACGGTCACCGCCTGGCGCCCTGGTGCGCCTTGCGATCAGAGCATGAAAATCGCCGGCGGTTGGGGTTTGACATTTGGACAAACGCCGCTCGAACCCAATTATACCGGTTGCGCTGTTGGTGTTGGCCTCAATCACGGTCTCGCCACCTGCCTGCCGAAAGCAGATCTGACCCGCGGCGCCGAAGCGAGCCGTGCCGATGCCGCCGCCGGACTGTTGAGGGCATTGAACAGAAGGATGTCGTTGCACCCTCGCCGCCGGCGATGCTGTCAATGCTGGTACCGCCAACCAGCACGTCGCGGCCCTTGTCACCGGCAAACGGGTCAAGCCCAGGACCAACAGAGAACGTGATCAGGGCGAGCGGCAACGACACCTTAACCGGGGTGGAAGGAGCCAACGATTTTCTTGGCGTCGGTCGCGTAGCTGTGCAGGCATTGGATTTTCGCTGCCCGTCGGTCTGTCACCACCAGAGCCGCCGGACGTGCTCGACGGCGCATCGGTGGCGACGAAAAATCGCAGCATCTCATCCCTGGTCGCAGATGCAATGCGCGGGTGGACGGTCATCCGGTAGCCAGGCAAGTTGCCGAGCAGGCGCGATCTTGCAGCGTCACCGCCGGTCCAGCGGGACCTAAGGCGCGGGGTGCCTTGTTGCATTCTGGGTTGCGCGAAGCAGTCGGATCTGTTTGGAGTTCGTTGGAATGCTTGGGAATGCGCTGCATTCATTCCGTCCCTCGCGCACAACAAACATGCTCTCTAACATCGGTATTATCCAAATATTCCAATGTCAGAAAGCGGACGTGGTGGAACCGGTAGACACACAGGACTTAAAATCCTGAGGGGTAACCCCGTGAGGGTTCGAGTCCCTCCGTCCGCACCAGCCGCTCAAAACGCCGTGCGGCTACTCCGCCGCATCCTCCATCGGACGCCGGCCGGCACGCCGCTCGGCAGCGGGTGACGGGCGCGCCCTCTCGCTGATGGTCGCGCGCGACGTAGGTGTAGACGGCCGGCGTGACGAACAGCGTAAAGATGCGTGCCGATCGGTCATGCCGCGCGGCGATCACCAGGCCGATCGAGTAGCGGCTGGCCGCGCCCGCGCCGCTCGCGATCAGCAGCGGCACCATGCCAACCACCATGGCAGCCGTCGTCATCAGGATCGGGCGCAGGCGGATGGCAGCGCGCCTTCTCGATGGCGCGCGCGGCGGTCGAGCCCTTCGTTCTCCTGCAGTTGGTTGGCGTAGTCGACCATCAGGATGCCGTGCTTGGAGATCGAGCCCGATCAGCGTCACCAGACCCGACCTGCGTGTAGATGTTGACGGTCGCGAGCCCGAGGTTGAGCAGGATCAGCGCGCCGAACATGGCCGTGGGCAGCGCGATCAGGATGATGAGGGGATCGCGGAAGCTCTCGTACTGCGCGGCCAGCACCAGGTAGATGATGATGAGGGCGAAGACGAAGGTGATGACTAGCGTGCTGCCTTCCTGCACGTACTGCCGGCTCTCGCCCTGGAAGTCGTAGGAGAAGCCCTCGGGCAGCTTCTGCCTGCGCCGTCGACCTCGAGGAAGTCGATGGCCTCGCCGATGGTGCGGCCGGGAACGGCACGCCCGACAGCGTTGCCGAGTTGAGCTGCTGGAAGCTCGTCAGCGCGTTGGGCTGCACCGACTGACTCGACCGTGAGACGACGCTCGACAGCGGCACCAGCGCGCCGGCGGTGGTGCGCACCTGATAGCGCTGCAGCCACTCAGTCGGTCAGCCGGATACTCGCGCGGCACCTGGGGAATGACCTGGTAGCTGCGGCCGTACAGATTGAAACGGTTGACGTAGTTGCCGCCGAGCAGCGTGGCCAGCGACCCGCCGATGTCCAGACATGGTGATGCCGAGGCGGTTGGCCTTGTCGTGGTCGATCTTCAGCTCGACCTGCGGGTGTCTCGAACTTCAGGTCGCGTGTCGGTGAAGATGAAGAGGCCGCTCTTGGCGGCTTCCGCCTGCACCTCGGCCAGCACCTGCGCCAGCTGCTGGTAGTCGGCCGTCGTCGTGATCACGAACTGCACCGGCGGCCCGCCTCCGGCCGAGCCCGGCAGCGAGGGCAGCGCAGAACGAGATCGCCTGGGCGCCGGCGATGCCGGCCACCTTCGGCTGCAGGCTCTGCAGGATCTGCTTTTGCGTGCGCTTGCGCTCCTCCCACGGCTTGAACAGGATGCCGGCGATGGCCTGGTGCACGTTGTTGCCGAGGCCGTTGATGATGAAGACGTGCTCCTTCTCCGGGCACGGTCTCGAACACCTTGTTGAGCTCGTACGGTCGCCTGCTCGAGGTAGTCGAGGTTGGCTGTCTGCGGCGTCTTGACGATATTGAAGAGGATGCCCTGGTCCTCCTCGGGCGCCAGCTCCTTCTGGCTCGTCGACGTACATGATGCCGGTGGCTGACCATGACGCCCGCCAGGATCAGCAGCGTGACCGGCCGGTCGTTGAGCGTGCGGATGCAGGCGGCTGCTGGTAGCGCTCGCCGCAAGCGGTCGAAGGTGCGGTCGAGAAACCGCATCGAAGCGGCCGCCGCCAGGTGTGCGGCCTTCGAGCAGCTTGGAGGCCATCATCGGCGACAGCGTCAGGCGCGATGATGCCGGAGACGACCACGGCGCCGGCGAGCGTAAAGGCGAACTCGCGGAACAGCGCGCCCGTGAGGCCCGAGACGAAGCCGATCGGCGCATAGACCGCCGCCAGCGTGATGGTCATGGAGATGACGGGCACGGCGATCTCGCGCGCGCCCGTGAGGGCCGCCTCGAAGGGCTGCATGCCCTCCTCGATGTGCCGGTGGATGTTCTCGACCACGACGATGGCATCGTCGACGACGAGGCCGATGGCCAGCACCAGCGCCAGCAGCGTCAGCAGATTGATGGAATAGCCCAGCGCCAGCAGCGCAAACATCACGCCGACCAGCGACAGCGGGATGGTGACGATCGGGATCAGGTCGAGCGCAGGTTGCCGAGAAACAGGAAGATCACCACGATGACGATCAGCCGCCGCCTCGAGCAGGGTCTATCTGCACCTCCGCGATCGAGGCATTGATGAACTTGGTGGCGTCGTAGGCGATGGCCGCCTCCATGCCCGGCCGGCAGCTGGCGCTGGATGTCCGGGAAGCGCCTTGCGCACGTCGCCGATGACGGTCAGCGGATTGGAGGTCGGGCGTCGCGAAGATGCCGATGAAGACGGCCTTCAGCCCGTCGAACACGGAGGAGAGTCGGCGCTTTCGGCCCCGAGCTCGATGGTGGCGACATCGTCGAGCCGGATCAGCGCGTCGCCGCGCGTGGCCACCACCAGCTTGCCGAAGGCCGCCGGATTGTCGAGCGACGTCTTCGGCGTTGATGCGTGGTCTGGACGAAATCGCCCTTCACCTGGCCCGCGGCGGTCGATGAAGTTGTTGTTGGCAAGCGCGTTGCGCACGTCGATCGGCGTGACGCCGAGCGCCGCCATCTTGTCCGGGTTGAGCCAGATGCGCATGGCGAAGCGTCTGGCCGCCCAGGATCTGCGCATTGGCCACGCCGTTGATGGTCTGCAGTCGCGGCTGCACGACGCGCGTCAGGTAGTCGGTGATCTGCGAGCCGGTCATCACCTTGCTGTTGAAGGACAGGTACATCGATGCGCGGTCGTCTCGCCGGTCTGCTTGACGACGACTGGAGTCCTGCGACTCGCGCGGCAGCACGCTCTTGACCTGCTGGATCTTCGACAGCACGTCGGCGACGGCGCGGTCCGGATTGGCGTCGAGGCGCAGGTTGAGCGTGACGATGCTGTACGTTCTGCTGCGAGGAGGAGGTGATGGTGTCGATGCCCTCGGCGCTGGCGACCGCCTGCTGGATGGGCGTGGTGATGAAGCCCTTGATCAGGTCGGCGTTGGCGCCCGGGTAGACCGTGGTGATGGTGATGGTGGTGTTGGTGATTCTGGGGAACTGCCGCACGCGGCAGATTGAAGACCGAGGCCAGGCCGATGAGCAGGATCAGCAGGCTCACCACGCTGGCGAGCACCGGGCGGCGGATGAAAATGTCCGTGAATGACATCGCCTGGCGGCCTGCTATTGCTTCGGGCCGCTCTTCGGGCCGGCTGAGGGGCTGCGTGTTGTCGATGCGGATCGAAGCGCCCGGATTGAGCTTGAGCTGTCCGGTGGTCACGACCTCCTCGCCTGCCGCCACGCCCGAAGGTAATGGCGACGCGGTCCTCGCGCACCTGGCCGGTGCTGCACGAAGCGGCGCTCGACGACGAGGCGGCTGCTCGGCGCGGCTGGCCCGACTGGCCGCTGGCGCCGCCTCGCCGTCGCTTCGCCGGCGCCGGCTTCACGACGTAGACGCTGTCGCCGTAGAGGCTGTAGGTGACGGCCGTGCGCGGGACGGTGACCACATCGGCGGCCTCGCCCGACCAGCACGGTGACGTTGGCGAACATGCCGGGCAGCAGCTTGCGCTCCTGGTTGGGCAGCAGGCCGCGCACCAGCAGCGTGCGCGTATCCTGGGCCACGCGCGCATCGAGCGACTGGATCTCGCCCTTGAACACCTGGCCGGGATAGGCGTCGACGGTGAGCTCGATCGGCTGGCCGACCCGCAGCTTGCCGATCTGCTGCTCGGGCATCGGGAAATCGACGCGGATGGGATCGAGCGCCTGCAGCGACACCAGCGCCATGCCCGCCGACACGTACTGGCCCTTCTCCACCTTGCGGATGCCGAGCGCGGCCGCTGAACGGGGCCGACGATGCGCCTTCTGGGCGATCACCGCCTGGATGCGCTTGACCGGCCGCCTGCGCCGTGTCGCGCTTGGCACGCGCGGTGTCGAGGTTTGCCTCCGACGTCACCCGCTTCTGCATGAGATCGGCCTGGCGCGCATAGGCGACGCTCGGCCTCCTCATGCGTGGCGATGGCGCTGGCGAGGTCGGCGCACCTCGACCGGCGATGTCGAGCTGCACGAGCCGGGCGCCCTGCTCGACCTCCGCGCCGCTTTCGATCAGCACCTCGGTGACGACGCCGGCGACCTGGCTGGTGACGTCGACGCTCATTGGGAAGCGCGATCAAAGGTACCGATCGAGGTCAGCTGCTCCACCCATTGGTCCTGCGTCGCCTTTTCGGCGGTCACGGTGGCGGCGGGCCGGGAGCATTTGCGCCAAAGAAAGACCTGACCAGCATCGGCTTGACCGCCGACTGCCAAGAAGCGCTAAGCGCGCCCAAAGGGACGGCCCAGCGACGATGCCCGTGATGATCAAACGCCTGGTCATGCTGCTTCCCGAAGTCCCGCAAGCGCCGCGCCGCTCCCATGCGAGGCCAAGTTGAGGTCCAGCGGAAGGCAGAGCGCACCGTCAGCGCCCGGATCTCCCCCGGCCGCAAAACCGATGGCGGCGCGCCCGCCTCGGCGATGGCCGGGCGCGCGCCTGTTTCACCGAAAAAGAATTCTCACCCCCGGTCGCCGGATGTTGCCTAGTTCCTGTGAGATAGGCGTGCCGCCGTATCCTTACAAAAGTGTGGCGATCGGGGTTGGCAAAATTGCCGGCCGCGCCCCCGAATTTTGAGGCGAGCCTCCGCGCCGGGGCATAGCAGGGGATGCCAAAAGCGTGCCTCCTGTAGATTATAAGCATGCTTATAATATAGCAGCATGAAACGGACGTTGAACCCCGGGCGCGAAATCCTGTTCCGAGCTGCTCGACGTGGCGCGCGCTGCGCACCTACCGTCGATCAGCGCGCGCGCGTGAGACGTGGTATGACGCGCGCCCAGTGGGCCGTGCTCGCCAGGCTGGAGCGCGACGGGGGCATGATGCAAAACCGAAATGGCCGAAGCCCTGGGGAATCCAGCCAATTTCGCTGAGCACGGCTGGTGGACCGGCTATGGCAATACGTAAC
>ERZ1370068.11273-contig-9900_pt1 | contig 31272 bp, 51 predicted proteins | sample MGYA00561227_ERZ1370068 | MGnify/ENA primary metagenome ERZ1370068 (study PRJEB38410, sample SAMEA6850437) | metagenome | study: Metagenomic assessment of the ecological functions of the soil: analysis of the soil microbiota associated with the...
AGGTTACGTATTGCTAGAAATGCGTCGACGTCGGGATTGCCGGCGACGCCCGGCCTTCGGAACCGCTCGATCTGGTCGCGCGTCTCGGTGATCGGACGAATTCTGCGGCAGGTTCCAGTCGACGATCAGCTCCGGCCGGTCCGAGGGCGGGAAGAACTGCTGCTGGACGAGGCCGAAGCCGGCTATCGAGCCGGCAAACAACAGCACCGTGGCGATGATGGTCAGCCAGTGATGTCGCACCGAGCCCAGGAGCACGCGCCGGAACAGGCTGGTGAAGCGACCGGTTTGTCGTGATGCTGCTGCTTCATCGTCGCCGGCAGGATGGTGACGCCGAGCAGCGGCGCAAACAGCACCGCCACGATCCATGACACCAGAAGCGACACGGCGATGACGACGAACAGCGTGAAGGTGTATTCGCCGGCGGCGCTGTTGTTGAGGCCGATCGGGATGAAGCCGGCGACCGTCACCAGCGTGCCGGTCAGCATCGGGAAGGCGGTCGAGGTGTAGACGATAGGTCGCCGCCTTGCGCAGATTGTCGCCGACCTCCAGCCGCGCCACCATCATCTCGACGGCGATCATGGCGTCGTCGACCAGCAGGCCGAGCGCGATGATCAGCGCGCCCAGCGAAATGCGCTGCAGCGAGATGCCGGAGATAGGCCATGACCGTGAAGGTGATGGCCAGCACCAGCGGGATCGACAGCGCCACGACGAAGCCGGCCGCGCATGCCGAGGCTGATGAAGCTCACCGCGAGCACGATGGCGACCGCCTCCGATCAGCGCCTGGGTGAAGCCCGACGACCGCCTCCTCGACGATCACCGGCTGGTCGGCGACCAGATGCACGCCGACGCCGACCGGCAGGTCGGCCAGCACCTCGTCCATTTCCTCCTGCAGCGCGGCGCCGAACTCGAGCAGATTGGCGTTGGGCTTCATGCCGATGGCGAGCCCGATCGCGTCCTGGCCGTTGAAGCGGAACAGCGGCTGTCGGCGGATCGACATAGCCGCGCCTGATCGTGGCCGACGTCGCTCAGCCGGAAGAAGCGGTCGTTGACGCGCAGATTGATGCCGCGCAGGCTCGTCCTCGGAGGTGAACTCGCCGCCGACGCGACGCTGACGCGCTCGGGTCCGGCATTCGACGACGCCGCGACGGCGTGATCGCGTTCTGCGCCTGCAGCGCCGGCAACGATCGCCTGCTGGTTGAGGCCGAGGGCCGCGATCTGGCTGGGTCGAGAATTCGAGATAGATCGCCTCGTCCTGGGCGCCGACCAGATCGACCTTGCCGGCGTTCGGCACGCGTCAGGATCTGGTCCTGACATCCTCGACATAGTCGCGCAGCTGGCGCGGCGTCAGCCCGTCCGAGGTGAAGGCGTAGATGTTGCCGATAGACGTCGCCGAAACTGGTCGTTGAAGAACGGCCCCTGCACGCCTTGCGGAAACGTGCGCGCGATGTCGTTGACCATGTTGCGCACCTGGATCCAGATTCGGCACGACATCGCGCGCCTTGGTGGTGTCCTTCAGGTTGACGAAGATGACGGTCTTGCCGGCCGTGGTGACCGAGCGGGTGAAGTCGAGGCTGTCGAGCTCCTCGAGCTTCTTCTCGATGCGGTCGGTGACCTGCCGCACCGTCTCGTTGACCGTGGCGCCCGGCCAGTTGCGCCTGGATGACCATGGTCTTGATGGTGAAGGTCGGATCTTCCTCGCGGCCGAGATTGAGATAGGCGAAGACGCCGGCGACGACGAAGACCAGCATGAAGTACCAGACCAGCGAGCGGTGGTTGAGCGCCCAGTCGGAGAGGTTGAACCCCTTCATGACGCGCCCTCCTTCGGGATCTTGACCTTCTGGCCCTCCACTCAGGCTGTGGACGCCGGCGGTGACGACGCGCATGCCGGCCTCGAGCCCTTCGGCGACGATGAAGGTGGCGCCGCTCTTCGGCGGCGACCTTGATGTCGCGCGCGCTCGACGCTCGATGTCTGCTCGTCGACGATCCAGACCTTGTCGCCGCCATTCTTCTCGAGCAGTGCCGACAGCGGCAGTTCGATCGTCGGCGCAACCGTGGCCACGCGTGTCGCCGTCACCGTCGAGCCCAGCCGGAAGGCCTGCGGCGGATCGGTGAGCGTCAGCCGGACGCGGCGGGTGCGGCGTCGAGGCCTTCGGCCTGCGGCGCGATCTCGCGCAATTTTGCCTCTGGTCTGGATCGTCGGCAGCGATTGCAGGATGACCTCGAACGGCGTGCCGACCGCAGAGGTCGCCGGTCAGCTGGTCGGGAATGTCGACGACCGCGTCGCGCAGAGTCCGAACGCGCCACGGTGACGACGGTCTGGCCGGGCGAGACCGTCTGGCCGACCTCGGCGCCGACCGCGGTGACGACCCCGTCGAAGTCCGAAAACAGCCGGGCGTAGCCCAGCTGCTCCTGCGATTTGGCAAGCGCCGCCTTCGCCTCGTTCGACGCCTCGGCTTCGGCCGCTTTCCTGCCTGCTGCGCGGCGTCGAAGATGGCCTGCGAGGTGTTGGCGGCGGCCAGCAGCTGGCGCTGGCGGTCCTCGCTGGCGGCGGCGTTGGCGAATTGCGCCTCGGCATTGGAGAGTTCGGCCTTTGGCCGCCTGGACGGCAAGTTCCAGCGCCGTCGGATCGAGTGCGGCGATCGTCGTGCCTTGCTGACGATATCGCCGACCTTGACGTCGCGCGAGACGACCCGGCCGAGCAGGCTGGAAGGCGAGGTCGGCGCTGACTTGCGGCTCGACCGAGCCGGCAAAGCCGAATGTCTGCGCTGGTCTGCGGCTCGATCACCATCGACAGCACCGGCCGGATGATCTCGGGCGGCTTTTCGCTCCGATTTGCGAGCAGGCGGCGAGCGCCGCTAGCGCAGGCAAGGCAGGCACAAGCAGGGCAGGATGCGCGGCGTCGGCTCATTGTCCGGCTCCCGATATTCTCGACCGTCTGTCCGGGGCTGAGCAACTGGCCGCCGGCGGTGACGACGCTTTGTCCGGCCTCCAGCCCCTTGTCGACGATCGACGACGCCGGAATCGAAGGCCAGCACATTGACCAGTGCCGTTGCCACCGCCTTGGTCGACGGATCGACGATCCAGACAGCCGGCTTGCCCTCGCTCGACGTCAGCGCCTGCCAGGCGGCAGGATGACGGCTTTCGCCGGTCTGGGCGCTGACCGACCGATGACGGCTGCGCCGCAGCGGCATGCCTGCCGGCGTGTCGGGAATGGCGACCTTGACCCGGACCGACCCCGGAAGCCGGATCGACCGCCGGCGAGATTTCGCGCACCTTGCCCAGCGCCTTGACCTGCGGGTCGGACAACAGCGTGATCGTCACCGCCGGCGATGGCGGCGTCTTGGCGACCAGCGTTTCCTGCACATTGAACACCGCGTCGCGGTCGCCGTCCTCGGCGATCGGTGAGAGACGGTTTGTGCCGCCTGCACCACCTGTCCGGCCTCGACCTGGCGGGCGGTGATGACGCCGGCGGCACCCGCCCTGAGCTCGGTGAAGGACAGGTTCTCCCTGGCGTTGGAAAGCGCGCTCTGCGCCTGCGTCGACACTGCCTTGCGCCACCTTCAGCGCCTGGTCGGCCGCATCATAGTCGCGCCGTGGTGGTGAACCCCTGGGCAAGCAGCGTCTTTTGCCGTTCGAAGGCGGCGGCGGCCTGGGTCAGTTGCGCCTGCGCCGCATCGAGGTCGGCCTGCGCTGAGCGCAGGTCGGATTCCTGTTCCTGCGGATCGATGCGGGCAAGCACGGCATCCTTGTCGACATGCTGGCCGACATCGACAAGCCGTTCGGCGACGCGGCCACCGACACGAAACGACAGATTGTTCAGCGTGCGCGCCGCGATCACGCCGGTCAGCGAGGTCCTTGGCGCATAGTCGGCCACCGCCACCGTTTCGGTGCGCACCATGACCGGCAGTTTCTTTGCAGCTGCCTCCTGCTTCTGGCAGCCGGCCAGAAGCAAATGGAGCAACCGCGCAGGCAACAATGGCTGGGGCTGGTTGGAAACGACAAAAGGCTGGAGTATTGACCGATGGCTGCGTGGCGGACGATGTCGCGTTCCTGCTCATGGGGTTCTCACCAGCCTGGGACGCTCCGGCTGACGGCGAGCCGTCGCAGGCGGCTGGAAGAGATAGTCGATCCCGAGGAAAGGGAACCGCTCTCGTACGCGTATCGGCCGACTGGTTAAGGGCTGGACGCGCAGGACCCGGCAATCGGCCCGGCGATGGTGCCGACTTGAGGAAAACGTGAAATAAGGTCAGAAGAGGTCTTGAGCAGCTACTCAACGAGAACGGGCGCCGGCCCGGCGAGGGACGAACATGAAGAATTCAGCCATTTCCGAACGCAAGAACCAGTCGATTTCGCGCGGCGTCGGCATGACCACGCAGATCTATGCCGATCGCGCCGAGAACTCCGAGATCTGGGATGTCGAAGGCCGCCGCTACATCGACTTCTCGTCCGGCATCGCCGTGCGTCAACACCGGCCACCGCCATCCCAAGGTGATCGAGGCCGTCAAGGCGCAGCTCGACCGCTTCACCCACACCTGCCACCAGGTGGTGCCCTATGAGAGCTATGTCGCGCTGGCCGAGCGGCTGAACGGCATGCTGCCGGGCAAGTTCGACAAGAAGACGATTTTCGTCACCACCGGCGCCGAGGCGGTCGAGAACGCGATCAAGATCGCGCCGCAACGCCACCGGCCGCCCGGCCGTCATCGCCTTTGCCGGCGCGCTTCCACGGCCGCACCTTCATGGGCATGGCGCTGACCGGCAAGGTCGTGCCCTACAAGGTCGGCTTCGGCGCCATGCCGGGCGACGTCTTCCACGCGCCCGTTCCCGGTGGCGCTGCACGGCGTGCTCGGTGGCCGATTCGCTGGCAGCGCTCGACCGGCTGTTCAAGGCCGATGTCGATCCGGCGCCGCGTCGCCGCCATCATCCTCGAGCCGGTGCAGGGCGAGGGCGGCTTCTACGAGGCGCCGCGCGAGTTCATGACGGCGCTGCGCAAGATCTGCGACCAGCACGGCATGCTGCTGATCGCCGACGAGGTGCAGACCGGCTTTGCCCGCACCGGCAAGATGTTCGCGATGGATCATCACGAGGTCGCTGCCGGATCATCACCACGATGGCCAAGAGCCTGGCCGGCGGCTTTCCGCTGGCGGCGGTCACCGGCCGCGCCGAGATGATGGACGCGCCCGAGCCCCGGCGGGCTCGGCGGCACCTATGGCGGCAGCCCGATCGGCGTCGCCGCCGCCCACGCCGTGCTCGACGTGATCGAGGAGGAAAAGCTCTGCGACCGCGCCAACACGCTGGGCGCGAGGCTGAAGCAGCGGCTGCAGTCGATCCGCGACGACGTGCCCGAGATCGTCGACATTCGCGGGCCCGGCTTCATGAACGCGGTCGAGTTCAACGACGTCAAGAAGGGCCTGCCGTCGGCCGAAATCGCCAATGCGCGATCAGGCTGAAGGCGCTCGACAAGGGCCTGATCCTGCTGACCTGCGGCGTCTACGGCAACGTCATCCGCTTCCTCGCGCCGATCACCATCCAGGACGGCGTCATGAACGAGGCGCTCGACATTCTGGAAAGCTCGATCCGCGAGGTCCGCGCCGCGTGAGCGTCCCTACCTCCCCTTGTGCAAGGGAGGCCGGACCAGAGGTCAGGTGGGGGGGCCGCGCGCAGGACGCCGCAACACCCCGGTGCTGCGCATCGACCCTCCCGACAATCGGGACCGATTTTCGGGGTCATGCGCGTCCGGACTCTCCCGCCGCGCGGGCAGGTGCGTCCTGCTGGAAGGCGGCGAGCGCCGCCTTCCAGTCCATCGGGACCCGTCGCGACAATCTGCGGCGTCGGCGAGAAGCCGGCGCCGAGCATCTTGCGGCCAAGCATGTGGTCGCCGGGACGGTTGACCGATCTCGATGCCGAGCAGCCGGTCTGCCGGCATAGTGGATAGATCGAGAATTTGTTCTCGGGCAGGTCGCCCAGCACGACATGGCTGTCGCCGCCGGCAGTCAGGCCGACCATCTGCAGCTTCATGTCGCCGATGTCGGACCAGAACCATGGCACCGCCGCAATAGGCGTCGGCATGGCCGATGATGGTGCGCGCGGCGAGACGCGCCTGGTCGGTGGCGTTCTGCACCGATTCCAGCCGCACGTCGCCGCCGGTGAACCAGTGCCGGTAGGAGGCGGCGTCGCCGATGGCGAGGATTTCCGGCACCGAGCGTGCGCATCTGCTGGTCGACGCGGATGCCGTTGGCGATGGCGATGCCGGCGGCTTCGCGCCAGTTCGGCATTCGGCACGACGCCGATGCCGATGATGACCATTCGCGCCGGCAGCCGTTCGCCGGCCGAGGTCACCGCAGCCGACACATGGCCGTTTTCGCCTTCGAGCCGCGCGATCGTGGTGCCGGTGAGGATGCGCACGCCTGTCGCTTCCAGCCGTTGCCGGACATGGCTGGCGATGACCGGCGCCACCGCCCGGCCGAGCAGCCGGTCGACCGCTTCGACCACGGTGACCGCTGCGGCCGGCCGCCTGCAGCGTCGCTGCGATCTCCAGCCCGATGAAGCCGCCGCCGAGGATGACGACATCGTCGCTTCGCGCGCTGAGCTCGCGGATCAGCCGCGCATCGGCGAGCGAGCGCAGCGACACGCACGCCGGCAAGGTCCGAACCCGGCAGCGACAGGATGCGCGGCCGCGAACCGGTCGCCAGGATGAGTCGGTCGAACGGCAAGCGCGCCGCCGCCTGATATCTCCAGACTGCGGCGTCCGGCATCGATGCGATCGATCCTGGATGCCCGGCCGGTAGTCGATGGCGCTGCCGGTGTAGAAGGCCTCGCCGCGCAAGGGTCTGCGGTTTCGCCTCCGGCGTCCTTGATGAAGGTCTTCGACAGCGGCGGCTTGTGGTAGGGCAATTCGTTCTCGTCACCGATGAGGATCACCGGCCCGTCATAGCCCTCCTCGCGCAGGCTGGCGGCCGCTTGCACGCCCGCATGACCCGCACCGACAATGACCACACCGTTCTTCATCGCAGCCCAATTCCTGATCCGATCCTAGGACGTCTCGCCAAGTGGCGATTGTCCGCGCGCCGCCGCAAGAGCTTCGTCCGGGTCGCACCCGGAATGGCCGGCTGTCAATCGGCCGCGTTCGGATGCAGACGCGGTGCGCGGAGCATGCTTAAAGTTGACAGTTGTAGTTTAGAATAATTCTAAACTGTTGTTTCAATTGACTTTTCTCGCGGATGCCAGTTGACTTCCGGCGCCTGTCGCCGCTTTATGGGAGGCTCGCGCGTCAAGCGCATCCCTTTGATGTCTGGGCCTTGAACCCTTTCGATTGGAGGCATTTCGGTGTCTTTCTTCCGCCAACCGCGCCATGCGTCGCGGCATCTTTCGCCCGCATGGCATGCCTGCTGCGGCGCCGATCATCCGTTGCCGCCGCCTTGGCGCCGGCATTTACACTGAATTCCCGAGGAGACGACAGTCATGAGAGCGATATGATCACGGCACGATATGGCGGCAGGCTCGCCGCGATCGGCGCCACTGGCCTGCTGACGGCGGCGGTGTTCGTGTTGCCGGCCAAGGCGGAAACCGATGCGAAGGCGGTCATCAAGACCTATTCCGACATCGCGCTCGCCAAATACGAGGATCTCGCTGACCACGGCGCAGGCGCTCGACAAGCGCGGTCGACGCGCTGCATCGCCAAGCCTTCGGCGGAAACGCTGATCGCCGCCCGCGAGGCCTGGAAGGCATCGCGCATTCCCTACCAGCAGACCGAGGTCTACCGCTTCGGCAACGCCATCGTCGACGACTGGGAAGGCCAGGTGAACTCCTGGCCGCTGGACGAAGGCCTGATCGACTATGTCGCCAAGTCCTACGGCACCGAATCGGACGCGAATGCGCTCTACGCCGCCAATGTGATCGCCAACAAGTCGATCGAGATCAACGGCAAGCAAGGTCGACGCCACGAACATCACGCCGGAATTCCTGTCCGGCACGCTGCAGGGAGCCGGCGGCATCGAGGCCAACGTCGCCACCGGCTATCACGCCATCGAATTCCTGCTCTGGGGCCAGGATCTGCACGGCACCGGCCCGGGCGCCGGCGAACGGCCCTGCGACCGACTACGATCTCGCCAACTGCACCGGCGGCAATTGCGACCGCCGCGCGCAGTATCTGAAGTCGGCGAGCGACCTGCTGGTTTCCGACCTGCAGGAAATGGTCGGCGACTGGAAGGAAGGCGGCGCCGCCCGCAAGAACCTCGTCGATGGCGAGCCGAACACCGGCATCTCGACCATCTCTCACCGGCATGGGCTCGCTGTCCTATGGCGAACTGGCCGGCGAGCGCATGAAGCTCGGCCTGTTGCTGCACGATCCGGAAGAGGAGCACGACTGCTTCTCCGACAACACCTACAACTCGCATCTCTATGACGCCATCGGCATCCGCGCCGCCTATCATCGCCAGCTACACGCGCCTCGACGGCACCGTCGTTCAGGGGCCGTCGGTGCACGACATGGTCAAGCGCCGGCCGATCCGGCGATCGACAAGGAACTGTCCGGACAAGCTGGATGTCACTGTCGCCAAGATGGAAGCCATCAAGGCGCGGGCGCTGGCCGGCGAGGCCTACGACCAGCAGATCGCCGAGGGCAACGCCGAAGGCAACGCCACCGTGCAGGCGGCGATCGACGCGCTGGTCGACCAGACCAAGTCGATCGAACGCGCCGTTGGCGCGCTGAAGCTCGAACACCATCGCCTTCGAGGGTTCCGACAGCCTCGACGCGCCTGGCACAAGGTGTTCAAGTAGGCGGTGGAGCGTCCGAGCTCGAAATCAAGCGCTCGAACTAAGAGAACAAGCCACACGGCGCGCAGGACGCGCGCCGTCAGTCCAGAGCAAGCTCGATGCTGATCTGCCATTGCAATCATCATCACGGAGAAGGAGATCGAGCAGACGATCGTCGGGCTGCTCGACCAGGATCCCTGGCAGCTCATCGTGCCGGCGAAGGTCTATCACCGCCATGCAAAAGCGCGGTCGCTGTTGCGGCTGCGCCTCAAATGTGGTCGAAACGATCATTCGGGTCACCGAAGATTACCACGCCCGCTCGGAGGCGAGCGGCGTGGACATCGTTTCACACCTGGATCGCGTCAGAGGCCTGCGCGTCCAATACGGGAGCAGAGCCCATGAAAGGCGAACAGCAGATCATCGAGCGGCTTAACGAGGCCCGTTTCTGAACTCGGCGCCGTCAATCAGTACTGGGTGCATTTCCGGCTGCTGGAAGACTGGGGATACGCCAAGCTGGCAAAGAAGGAACGAGCGGAATCGATCGAGGAGATGCACCATGCCGACCGGCTCGTGGCGCCGCATCATCTTCCTCGAAGGGCATCCCAACCTGCAGTACGCTGGCGCCGCTGCGCATCGGGCAGAATGTGAAGGAAGTGCCTGAATCCGATCTGGCCGGCGAATATGACGCGCGCACCGCCTACAAGCGCTCGCGCGAGATCTGCGAAGACGCGGGCGACTACGTGACGATGAAACTGTTCGAGGAATTGCTGTCCGACGAGGAAGGTCACATCGACTTCCTCGAGACGCAACTCGACCTGCTCGCCTCGATCGGCGAGGAGAAATACGGCCAGCTCAACGCCGCATCGGCCGACGAGGCGAAATAAGGATATGCGGGAATGCGGCGCTCTCTAGACGTTCTGCGCCGCCGCGGCAGGGCGAGGATCCGGCCTGCCATCAGACGAGAAAGCCGCGACGCAGGTGCCGCTTGTCGCGGCTATCGTTTGCCGCCGTGGTGATGCTTGCAGGCGTCGGCGCTGGCCGGCGCGCCGGAACCGGTGGCCGAACCTCGGCCTTGCCAGCCGCACCGACCTGACTCGCCGAAGGATCTGGCGCGCGTCATTGCCATCACCAGGCCGACCAGCGATTTTTCCAAGCCCGAGCAGTTCGAGCTGATGCAGGGCGGCGCCGGTACGTCGAAGAAGGACGTCAACCAGGACTCTCTTCCTCGCAATCCTCGGCCAACATCACCTTCGAGGAAGAGGGCACCTTCAAGCTCGGCAATGCCCTTCTTCGCAAGATCTGGGTGTCGTCGCCGTCGTCGACGCAGGCCTCCGACGGGCTCGGCCCGCTGTTCAACGCGCGCGCCTGCCAGAGTTGCCATTCTGAAGGACGGTCGCGGCCATCCGCCGGAAGGCAGACGCGGCACGACCTCTCGATGTTCCTGCGGCTGGCCCGCGACGCCGGCACCGCGGAAGAAAGCCGAGCGTCGCCGACCGCAAGGTGCTGAATTTCCCGGACCCGGTCTACGGCACGCCAATTGCAGGAACTGGCCGTTCCCGGCCTGCCGGGCGAAGGCAGGATGCGTGTCGACTATCAGGAGCAGACAGGTGACGCTTGGCGGACGGCAGTGTCGTGTCGCTGCGCAAGCCGAGCTATTCGGTTGATCGATCTCTGCTCATGGGCCGCTCGATCCGCACACCACGCTGTCGCCGCGCATGACGCCGCCGATGATCGGCCTCGGCCTGGTCGAGCAGATCGCATCCGGCCGATATTCTCGCGCAGTGCCGATCCGGACGACCGGAACGGCGACGGCATTTCCGGCAAGCCAAACATCGTGCGCGACGGCAAGCAGCCGGCGAACTGACGCTCGGCCGCTTCGGCTGGAAGGCGCGAACGCTGTCGATCCGCGAGCAGGCGGCGAATGCCTTTGCCGGCGACATCGGCATCTCGACGCCGGAAGTGCCGAACCACTGGGGCGATTGCACCGCCACCGAGACCAACATGCCTCGCCATGCCGAACGGCGTGCAGGAGCGCCTCGGTCCCGGTCGATGGCGCCGCCGCCCGTCATGGACCTCGTCACCTTCTACTCGCAGAACCTCGCCGTGCCGGCGCGGCGCGACCTCGACAAGCCCGATGTGCTCGCGGGCAAGCAGCTGTTCTACCGATACGCGGCTGCATTTCTGCCACACGCCGAAATTCGTCACCCGCCGCGGCACGCCCAACAAGGCGCAGGCCTTCCAGCTGATCTGGCTCTATTCCGACTTCCTGCTGCACGACATGGGGCCGGGCTGGCTGATGGGCAGCCGGTGGGCGACGCCACCGGCAATGAATGGCGCACGCCGCCGCTGTGGGGCATCGGCCTGACGCAGACAGGTCAACGGCAACACCTTCTTCCTGCATGACGGGCGCGCCCGCAACCTGACCGAGGCGATCCTGTGGCATGGCGGCGAGGCGCAAAAGCCCGCGACCGCTTTGCCGCCGCCAACGCAGCCGATCGCGACGCGCTGGTCAAATTCCTGGAGTCGCTCTGATGTCGAAGCGCTCTGCGCTTGTTCTCGTTCTGCCGCTGCTCGCTGGCGCGGCGCCTCGCCGGCGTCCGCGGCGATGAAGGCCTCCGACGTGATCCAGCGGGCGATCGACGGCTTTGTCCGCCCAGCCTATGCCAGCCCTGCACGATCGTGCGGACAGCCTTGACCAAGGCAATGCACGCGCTTTGCGCAAGCGCCCTCGCAAGGCGACCTCGAGTGCGGCACGCGCCGAGATTCTCCGGCCACGGTCGATGCCTGGTCGGTCGCGGAAATCATCCGCTTCGGGCCGATCGCCGAGAACAACCGGCTGGAGCGCATGCTGTTCTGGCCGGACCGCAAGAGCATCGGCCTGAAGCAGGTGCAGGCGGCACTGTCCGACAAGGACCCGGCCGCACGCCGATCCGGCGCAGCCTTGGCGACAAGAGCGTCGCCATGCACAGGCGGCTGGGCGCGCTGGAGTTCGTGCTTTACGGCGACTGGCCCGAGGCACTTGCCGGCAAGGATGATCCCTATCGCTGCGCCTATGGCGCGGCTGTTGCCGACAATATCGAGGCAATGGGCCGGCGAGGTCAGCGCGGCCTGGACACAAGCCGGACGGCTTCGCAGCACTTAGTGGGCCAACCGGACCCGCAGAACCCGCTCTACCGGACGGCAACGGAAGCGGTGACGCGAACTGGTCGGCGTTTTCATCAACGAGCTGGAAATGGTCCGCGACGTGCGCCTGAAAGGCTTTTCGGCGAAGCCGCGAGCCGACAAGCCAAACAGGCGATCTACTGGCGCTCGCAAGACACCACGCGCGTCGCTGGCCGGAACCTGTCATGGCATCGACGGCATGCTGTTCGAGGCCTCGCAGGCTTGGCGATCGCTGTCGCCCGATGCGCGCTGGATGGCGGAATCGATCCACATCCAGCTGGTCAACGGTGTCGCCGCGCGCCACGGCGTCACGGGCCGATCGACAAGGCGCTTGCCGATCCGGCGCTGCGCGACAAGCTCGACTATTTCGCGCTGGTGACATCGAGCCTGTCGACCCTGATCGGCACCAGGCTGACCGCCGAATTCGGCCTGACGGCCGGCTTCTCGTCGCTGGATGGAGACTGACCATTGGAAACCCCTCTGATCGACCGTCGCAACTTCCTGCAGGCTGCAGGCGTTGGCTTCATGGCCGCGATGGCGCCGTCGGCCTGGGCAGCAGACGCTTGCGCGACCGACGCCGTCTTCGCCACCGCTTTCGTCAAGCGCGACGGCAGCTTGCGGCGCCGCCGTACTGTCGGAGGCCGGCGAAGGTGCTGCATGCGATCGACTTGCCCGATCGCGGCCATGACGTCACCTTCGATCCGGTGTCCGAAGCGCTCGGTGGTCTTCGCCCGCCAGCCCGGCGACCTTCGCCGTGGTCTTCGACCATACCGGCCGCTGACAAGCCGCTGACCATCGCCAGCACCGCCGGCCGGCATTTCTTCGGGCACGGCGTGTTCTCCGTCGACGGCGCGCTGCTCTACGCCACCGAGAACGACTTCGACAACGCCGCCGGCGTGATCGGCGATCTACGACGCGCGCGCGACGAATTCAGCCGCATCGGCGAGTTCGCCGACCTACGGCATGGGTGCCGCACGAGCTGTCTGCTGCTCGGCGACGGCAGGACGCTGGCCATCGCCAATGGCGGCATCGAGACGCCATCCGGATTTCGGCCGCGCCGAAGCTCAACATCGCGACCGATGAAGCCGTCCTATGTGCTGGTCGATCGCGTGACCGGCGACCTGCGTCGAGAAGCACGAACTGCCGCCGGCGCTGCACCAGCTGTCGATCCGCCACATGGACATCGATCGATCCGGCACCGTCTGGTTCGGCTGCCAGTACGGGGCCGGGCACCGAGCGTCCGCTACTGGTCGGCCGCGCGGCGCGCGAGCAAGGAGATCTACAGCTGGCTCGACATGCCGCAGGACGTTGCTCTCCGGCTTCCAGGCAACTATATCGGCTCGGTCGCCGCCAACCCGGCTGCCGGCACCGGTCGCCGTGTCTCGCCGGAAGGCAATTCGCTCGCCGTGATCGACGCGGCCAGCGGGCGGATCGTCATCGCACAAGCGCGCTGGTCGAAGTCTGCGGCGTGGCGCCCGATGGAAGCGGCTTCATGGCGACGACGGGTGCGAGCGAGATCGTCGAAGCGCGGCGGCGCGACACGGTCCGAGCCGGACTATGTCTGGGACAACCATATGCTGCGCATCGAACAGGTCTGCATAGGCGCTGCTTGCCAGCCGAAGCGAAGCCGCTTAACGAATTATGCACTCATCCCCTTGCCGTGGCAGGCCATGGCGGGCACATAGGGAACTGTTTCTCGAACCGGTCGCCTCATGAAATCTGCTTGCCATCGACTGTGCCGCCAATCTCTGCGCCGCCTGCGTCTACGACGCGAGGCGAAGCCGGGAAGAACTTGGCCGCTCGGTGCTCTGATCTCGGCAAGGGCCATGCCGAGCATTTGATGGCGGTCATCGACTGAAGCGCTGAAGAGCGGCAGCAACCGACTATGCCGGCCTTGGCGCCATCGCCGTCTCTGTCTGGTCCGGGTTCCTTCACCGGCCTGCGTGTCGGCGTGTCGGCCGCGCGCGGGGCCTTGCGCTGGCGCTGAAGATCCCGGCGATCGGGGTGACACGACGCTGGAGGCGCTGGCCGCGCGAGGCGGCAGCGACATTTCCCGGTCGCGCCGTGCTGGCGGCGCTCGACGCCGGGCGCGAGGAAATCCACGCCGCGCTTTACGATGCAATTGTCCGGTTCTGACCTACGGTCCGGCCGTGACCACGCTCGCCGCGAGTCGCCGCGCGCCATGGCGGCGGGACAGCTCTTCCGGTCGCTTGCCGGCACGGCAGCTGCGCAAATTGCCGCACTCGGTCGGGGCGCGCCTTCGACATCGGCCCAGAGGCGGCCACCGCCGACATCGCCGCCTACGCCCGGCTTGGCCGCCGCAGGGGCGCGGGCGAGAAGGCCGAAACCGCTCTATCTGCGCGGTGCGGACGCGAAGCCGCAGGCCGGGTTCATCGCTGCCGCGGCAGGAGAGTCTGATGCGCATCCCTTTCTTCAACCGCGCCGCCGGGACTATCGCGCTCGAGCCGCTGAAGATCGCCGACAGCCCGGCGGTCGTCGCTGCTGCATCGCGAGGATTTCGTGCGGCCCTGGACCGACGGCGAATTCGCCGCAGCTTGCTCGAACAGGACACGGTGTTCGGCTTTGCCGGCGCTCGAGACCGGGCAGGGCGCAGGCCGGCCCGGTCGGCTTCGTGCTGGCGCGGCTGGCGGCCGGCGAGGCGCGAGATCCTGACCGCTCGCGGTGGCGCGCTCGCATCGCCGCGCAGGGGCTGGGCTGGCAGTTGATGGATGCCGTGCTGCGCGAACTGCATGCGCAGCGCGCCGAAGCGCTGTTCCTCGAGGTCGACGAGACCAACGTCGCGGCGATCGCGCTCTACCGCCGGCTTCGGCTTCCGCGAGGTCGGCAAGCGGCCGCGCTACTACCAGATCGCGCCGAGCACGGCCAGGACCGGCGCGCTTGTCATGCGGCGCGACCTTCGCTAGCCACAGCAGCGGCGAGGGCAGTCAGGCGACATGATCGAGACGATCAGGATCCGCCTGGCGCTGGCGCCTCGTCTGATCGCCGGGCTCGCTGGTCGCTCGTGCCGCTGCAGATACCTCGTCGATGAAGACCGGGCTGGTCGGCCGGAGACGTTCATCCTCGAGCTCTGGCACAGGCTGATCATCTGGGCGCTGGGCTTGCGCATCCATGTCACGGGCACGCTGTCCAGCCGAGCGCCCGCTGCTGGTCGCGTCCAAACCACATCTCCTGGACCGACATCCATGGTGCTCGGCTCCATGGTCGACGTGGTTTCATCGCCAGAGTCGGATATGGCCGGCTGGCCGCTGATCGGCACGCTGTCGAAGCTGCAGCGCACCGTCTTCGTCGAGCGCGAGCGCAAGCGTACGTCGGGCGACGCAGGCGAGCGAGATCGCCAGACCGGCATGGCCACGGGCGACGCCATGGTGCTGTTTGCCGAGGGCATCGACCGGCGACGGCAACCATCGATCCTGCCGTTCAAGAGCACGCTGTTCGGCGCCGCCGCGATGGCGATTTCGGAGGGCGCTGCCGAGACGGTCTTCATCCAGCCGGTGGCCATCGCCTACACGCGCCTGCACGGCATGCCGCTCGGCCGCCAGCACCGGCCGCTTGCCGCCTGGATCGGCGACGAGCGATCTCGATGCCGCATCTCAAGGTGCTGCTGGCGCGAGGGCGCGCTCGACGTCGAGGTGCATTTCGGCGAGCCGATCGCCGTTCGCCAAGGGCTCGAACCGCAAGGAAACGGCGAAGCTGATGGCGAGAAGCGTACGCGCGATGATGCAGGCAGCGCTCGCCGATCGCGCTGCGCCGCAGCGCGGCACAGCGCGCAGGCCGCCAGGCGCGAAGAAATCGTCTGTTTTTTGTCACCGAAAGGCGCTAGAAGCCGCCGGCATGGACTTGAACACGATAGAGCGCGACGACATCGGCCTGCGGCCGGACAGCCGGCAGTACTGGCGCTGGCGCAGCCGACCAGGAAGGTCTTCATCAAGACCTATGGCTGCCAGATGAACGTCTACGATTCGCAGCGCATGGGCGATGCGCTGGCCGCCGAACGGCTATGTGCGCGACCGACGCCATCGGCGAGGCCGATCTGGTGCTGCTCAACACCTGCCACATCCGCGAGAAGGCGGCGGAAAAGGTCTATTCCGAGCTCGGCCGCATCCGCGAGCATGAAGGCCGAACGCGCGCGCAGCCGGCCGCGAGATGATGATCGGCGTCGCCGGCTGCGTCGCGCAGGCCGAGGGCGCGGAGATCATCCGCCGCTCGCCGGTCGTCGATCTGGTCATCGGCCCGCAGACCTATCACCGGCTGCCCGACGTGCTGGCGCAGGGTGCGCGGCGGCGACAAGATCGTCGAGACCGACTACGCCATCGAGGACAAGTTCGAGCATCTGCCGCAGCCCGACGCGCGCCGCAGGTCATCAGCCGCGGCGTCACCGCCTTCCTCACCGTGCAGGAAGGCTGCGACAAGTTCTGCACCTTCTGCGTCGGTGCCCTATACGCGCGGCTCGGAAGTGTCGCGGCCGGTGGCGCAGATCGTCGCCGAGGCCGAGCGGCTGGCCGAGGCCGGCGTGCGCGAGGTCGACGCTGCTCGGCCAGAACGTCAATGCCTGGCACGGCGAGGGCGCAGACGGCGAGCGAATGGGGCCTTGGCCGGCTGCTGTTCCGCGCTGGCCGAGATTCCCGGCCTGGCGCGGCTGCGCTACACCACCAGCCATCCGCGCGACATGGACGACGAGCTGATCGCCGCCCATCGCGACCTGCCGGCGCTGATGCCTTATCTGCATCTGCCGGTGCAGTCCGGCTCCGACCGCATCCTCAAGGCGATGAACCGCCGGCACACGCGCCGAAGGATTATCTGACGCTGGTCGAGCGCATCCGTGCCGCGCGGCCGCGACATCGCCGCTGTCCGGCGATTTCATCGTCGGCTTTCCCGGCGAGACGGAGGCCGATTTCGAGGCGACGCTGGAACTCGTGCGCCAGGTCGAACTACGCCTCGGCCTTCTCGTTCAAATATTCGCCGCGCCCCGGCACGCCGGGCGCCGACATGGCCGACCAGGTGCCGGAAGCGGTCAAGGATGAGCGGCTGCAGCGGCTGCAGGCGCTGCTTGCGGAAGCAACAGCAGGATTTCGGCGTTGAGCCTGGTCGGCAGCGACCATCGATACTGCTGATCGAGAAGCCGGGCCGCCAGGCTGGCCAGAAGGTCGGCCGCTCGCCTTGGCTGCAGCCGGTTATTGTTGATGAAAAGGCCGGCGAAATCGGTGACATTATCCAGGTGCAGATCACGAAAGACGGTCTACAACAGCCTGTTCGCCGAATTGGCTCATGAAGGGTCTCGGCAGATGAGGAGAGACGGTTGAGCGCCACGACAGAACTGAAGAACCTGCCCCGGACCGGCGTCAGGGGCTTCGGACATGGCGCACATCGTTCTGACTTTCGACAACAACCAGCTTGCCAGCGCCCTTTACGGTCAGTTCGACGAAAACCTCGCCAGGCTCGAGCAGAAGCTCGGCGTCGACATCCGCTCGCGCGGCAACCAGTTGACCATCAAGGGCAGTTCGCGTGGCCGCCGAGCAGGCGCGCCGCGCGCTTGACCATCTCTACGGCATCCTGCAGAAGGGCGCTCGACATCGGCCAGTCCGACGTCGATGGCGCCGTGCGCATGGCGATCGCCGCCGACGATCAGCTGACGCTGCCGACGCTGGAGCGCAAGGGCAAGATGTCGGCCGCCCAGATCGCCACCCGCAAGAAGACGATCTATGCCCGCTCGCTCAATCAGGACGCCTATATGCGTGCGCTGGAGCGGTCCGAGACTGGTGTTCGGCATCGGCCCGGCCGGCACCGGCAAGACCTATCTGGCGGTCGCGCATGCGGCGATGCTGCTCGAGCGCGGCATGGTCGAGCGCATCATCCTGTCGCGGCCCGGCGGTCGAGGCCGGCGAGCGGCTGGGCTTCCTGCCGGGCGACATGAAGGAGAAGGTCGATCCCTATCTGCGGCCGCTCTACGACGCGCTCTACGACATGATGCCGGCCGACAAGGTCGAGCGCGCCATTGCCGCCGAGGTGATCGAGATCGCGCCGCTCGCCTTCATGCGCGGCCGCACGCTGGCGCATGCCGCCGTCATCCTCGACGAGGCGCAGAACACCACGCCGATGCAGATGAAGATGTTCCTGACCCGTCTCGGCGAGAACTCGCGCATGATCGTCACCGGCGATCCGACGCCAGATCGACCTGCCGCTCGAACACCAAATCGGGCTGGTCGAAGCCTTGCGCATCCTGGACGGCGTGCCGGCGCGGTCACCGTGCGCTTCAACGATGGCGACGTGGTGCGCCATCCGCTGGTGGCCGAGATCGTCAGGGCCTATGACCGCGAGGCGCCAAGCTGGCGCGCGGCCGTCGGCGCCGAGAAGTGATCTGGACGACGCGGCGTCATGCCTGAGGACAAAGACTGCCGGCGATCGCGTGCAACGTCCGGCCGTCGACGATCGACATACTGGTCGAGGCGGGCGACTGGCCTGACGAAGCCGAGCTTGACGCGACTGGTCGACGACGCGCCGTCGACGCCGTCTCTTGCCGAAACCGGCGTGGCGCTGACCGCATCACGAACTCAGCGTCGTTTTTACCGACGACGCCCATATCCGCACCCTCAACGCGGGCTGGCGCGGCAAGGACAAACCGACCAACGTCCTGTCTTTCCCGGCTTTTCCGCTAGCGCCAGGCGGCGCGTTGCCGCCGATGCTGGGCGACATCGTGCTGGCCGCCGAAACGGTCGCAGCGCGAGGCGGCACTGGAAGACAAGCCGCTCGCAGAACCATATCACGCATCTCGTTGTCCATGGCATCTGCTGCATCTGCTGGGCTACGATCACGAGACCGACGCCGAGGCGGATGAGATGGAACAGGCCATCGAGCGCGCAGCGCTTGCAAGGCTTGCCATTCCCGATCCCATACGCGTAACTACAAGCTGACAATTGACCGGACGACGATGAACGACAAACACAGAGACTGCCGCCCGGCCCCGACGCCGGCGGCGATCGAAGGCGTCCGACCACGTCGGAAGACGGATCAAGTCCGAGTACCGTTACGCAGCAGCGCCGCCAGCGAGACAGCGCCTGCCGGCCCTCCCTGTTCGAGCGGCTGACTAGGCCTGTTCCGGCAGCGCAACGGCACCAGCCTGCGCGAGGACATCGCCGGTGCGCTTGCCGAAACGCGTCCGACGAGGCCGCCTTCTCGCCGCCGGCGAGCGGCGCGATGCTCAACAACATCCTGCGCTTGCGCGAGGTGCGCGTCGAGGACGTGATGGTGCCGCGCGCCGATATCGAGGCGGTCGAGATCACGACGACGCTCGGCGATCTGATGGAGCTGTTCGAACAATCCGGCCATTCGCGCATGCCGGTCTATGCCGAGACGCTCGACGACCCGCGCGGCATGGTGCATATCCGCGACGTCGCTGCCCACATCACCAGATCGCCGCGCGTCAAGAAGGGCCGCGTCGACGCGCAAGACGCCGGCCGCCGCGCTGACTCGACCTCGCCCAGTGTCGACCTTGCGCGCACGCATCGGCGAACTCAACCTGATCCGGCCGGTGCTGTTCGTGCCGCCGTCGATGCTCGCCTCCGACCTGATGGGCGCGCATGCAGGCGACGCGCACGCAGATGGCGCTGGTCATCGACGAATATGGCGGCACCGACGGGCCTGGTCTCGCTGGAGGACATCGTCGAGATGGTGGTCGGCGACATCGAGGACGAGCATGACGACGACGAGCCGATGATCACCCAGAGCCGGCGACGGCGTGTTCGTCGTCGACGGCAAGGCCGAGATCGACGAGGTCGCCAAGATGATCGGCGAGCGATTCGCCGCCGGCGAGCATGGCGAGATATGTCGATACGATCGGCGGCATGATCTTCAACACGCTTGGCCGCGTGCCGGCGCGCGGCGAGGTGGTGCAGGCCATTCCGGGCTTCGAGTTCCACGTGCTCGACGCCGACCCGCGCCGCGTCAAGCGCGTGCGCATCGTGCAGAGCCAGAAGGGCGAGCGCCGCCGGGCGCCGCTGCACGCACCGAGCAGGCTTAAACAGGATGAGAAGCTCATTTCACCAAACAGGGCCTAAGCGCCCGCCGATGACGGTCGACGACCCGTTCAAGCATTCAAGCCTGGGGTCCGGTGTTGCTTCTACAGGGATCCCTCGGGCCGCGCTGGACCTGGCTGAAGCGGCCTTCGGCTTCGAGCGCAGCATGGTGGTCAAAGCGACGCCGACGGAAGGCTCGTCCATGCCGAGATGCGGTTCGGCGACTGCTACATCATCGTCGATCCTGAATGGACCGATTATGTCGCCAGCCCTGCTTCGGTCTCCGGCAAGAACACGCAGTCGGTCTCATGTGCAGGCTGAAGGACGGCATCGACGCCCATTGCGAGCAGGCGCCGGGCCGCCGGCGCCGAGAATAATCCAGGAGCCGACGGACCAGTTCTACGGCGAGCGCCAGTATCGGGCGCGCGATCCCGAAGGCCATGTCTGGACCTTCACCGCAGACCATCGCGTTCGTTTCCGCGCGAGGAGGCCGAGCGGCTGGGCGGCATGTGCGCATCGAGGGCTGGCACCGTTAGAGCGGCGGCTCGCAGGCCGGCCATCTTGGAGCGCGGGCCGCGGCCTGTTAAATCTTTCGCGTCCTGATCTGCGCGACTCGGAAGTATGCATGGAGCGCCTGGCCGGCCGGATAATTCTGCTTTGGGGCTGGCGGCGCGCGCTGGTGGCGTTTCTCGCCGGCGCCTTGGCGGTGCTCGGCCAGGCGCCTTACGATTTCTTCGCCGCCTGTTTCATCTCGTTTCCGCTTGCTGGTCTGGCTGCTCGACGGCGCCGACCGGCGAGAGTTCTCCGCAGCCTGTCTGCGACGCCTGCGGCCGGCCTTCGCCGTCGGCTGGTGGTTCGGCTTCGGCTACTTTCGTCGCCGGCCTCTGGTGGATCGGCTCGGCGCTGCTGGTCGAGGCCGACAGTTTCGCCTGGGCGCTGCCCTTCGCCGTGGTCGGCATTCCGTCCGCGCTCGCCCTTTTCTACGGCTTTGCGGCACGATGGTCGCGCGCTGCTGTGGAGCAGCGATATCGGCCGCATCGCCGCCTGCCTTCGGCTTCGGGCTGGCAGGTGGCTGCGCGGCTTCCTGTTCACCGGTTTTCCCTGGAACGCCGATCGGCTACGCGGCCATGCCCGTGCCCTTGCTGATGCAGAGCGTCTCGGTGACCGGCATGATCGGCATGAACGCGCTCGCTGTGTTCGTCTTCGCCATTGCCGGCGCTGCTGGCGCGCGCGCCGGCATCTTCGCCTCGGCGCGGCGCTGTTCGTCGTCGCTCGCCGGCCGCCGCATGTCGACTTCGGCTACGCTCAGGCTTAGCTTCCAGCCCCGAAAAGCCGGCGAGCGCGCAGCCTGGATGTCCGCGATCGTCCAGCCGGCCGTCGACCCGTCAGGAGAAGTGGGATGCCTCGGGTGCGCGACCGCATCTTCGCCACCTGTATGGGCCTGTCGCGCCAAGGCGCCGGACCCCGGCCGCAGAAGCCGCAACTGATCCTGTGGCCGAAACCTCGGTGCCGTTCCTCTTCACCGAGCGTCCGGACGCATTGACGGCGCTGGGCGACATGCTCGGACGACGGCCAGATGCTGATCGCCGGCGTCGTTCGCGAGGAAGGCGGCTCGGCCGCGAATGCCGACAGCCGCTACTTACAACTCCGTGGTGGCGATCGACGACAGCGGCGAAATCGCTCGACGCCGTCGACAAGGTTCATCTGGTGCCGTTCGGCGAATATCTGCCTTTCGCCGATCTGCTCGAGCCGTTTCGGCATCGAGACAGCTCGGTTGCCGGGCCGATGACATTTGCGGCCGAGCAACGAGCGGCACGCCATCACGCTGCCTGGCGGCATCCGCGCGCTGCCATTTATCTGTTATGAGGTGATCTTTCCTGATCTGGTGGCAGTTGACGCTACGTCAGCACAGCTTATTGTGAACGTTACCAATGATGCGTGGTTCGGCGACACGCCGGGTCCGTATCAGCATTTCCGGCAGGCCGCAGATCCGTGCGGTGGAGAACTGGATTGCCCTTGCTGCGTGCTGCCAACACCGGCATCTCGGCCGTCGTCGATCCGCGCGGGCGCATCGTCGATGCGCTGGCGATCGATGCCCGCGGCGCCATCGATGTCGCAGGTGCCGATTTCCGGACAGGCGGTCGTATCCTCGCCGGCCAGCGGCGCATTAACTGGAATGCTGATCATGTTGCTGTTTGCGCTCGTGGTCGCCCTGTTGAACGTAAGGCAAAGGCTACCGCGGTGAATTGACAGCCGGCACATTAGAAACTCATACTGTAACGCGCCTGAAAATTTCTCGAAGTCGGTTGGATCGTTCTGTTGGGGCAGTTGCCTCCGGCTTCGTTTGGGCAGGAAGAAATCAAAAAGCCGGAAAAATTCGGCGAGGAAAAAATGACAGAAGACAACAAGAAGAAACCGAATCCGATCGACATCCATGTTGGCAGTCGCATCCGGCTTCGCCGCAATATGCTCGGAATGAGCCAGGAAAAGCTGGGCGAGAATCTCGGCATCACATTTCAACAGATCCAGAAATATGAAAAGAGGCACCAACCGCGTCGGCGCCAGCCGTCTGCAGGCGATAGCGTCCATACTCGGTGTGCCTGTCGCCTTCTTTTTCGAGGATGCGCCCGGCCAGGAGCCCGTGGCGCAGCCGTGGATTCGCGAAGATGCACTCGATGGCTTTCGCCGTCGAATTCTGCGGCAGTCCCGAAGGCCTTCAGCTCAACCGCGCCTTTGTCAAGATCGCCGATCGCCAAGGTGCGCCGCAGGATCATCGACCTGGTGAAGTCGCTGTCCACGGACGATCTCGACTGGATCCGCAATCGCGCTTGAACCGGCGGCAGCCACGCCGCCAGTGGCACAAGATAATCGCATCGACATTCATGCCAGAACGGCAGCACCGCTTGACGAGCGGCGCTTCGCCCCGCTAACACGTGGCGCGCCAAAATCCGGCAGCCTGCCGATCGTTTTTCAAGAGGGGACACCCGTGACGCGGCAGAATTACTTCTTTACCTCGGAATCCGTTGCCGAGGGCCATCCCGACAAGGTCTGTGACCGTATCTCCGACGAGATCGTCGATCTGGTCTATCGCGAGGCCAAGAAGACCGGCATGGACCCGTGGAACGTCCGCGTCGCCTGCGAGACGCTGGCGACCACCAACCGCGTCGTCATCGCCGGCGAAGTGCGCGTTCCCGACACGCTGCTCAAGAAGGACAAGCGACGGCAACGTTCTCAAGGACGCCGCCGGCCATCCGGTCGTCAATCCGGCGAAGTTCAAGTCGGTCGCCCGCAAGGCGATCCGCGACATCGGCTACGAGCAGGCCGGCTTCCACTGGAAGACCGCGAAGATCGAGGTGCTGCTGCACGGCCAGTCGGCCGACATCGGCCAGGGCGTCGACAACGCCGCCGACCGGCAGGGCGAGGAAGGTGCCGGCGACCAGGGCATCATGTTCGGCTATGCCTGCCGCGAGACGCCGGACCTGATGCCGGCGCCGATCTACTACAGCCACAAGATCCTCGAACTGCTGGCCGCCGGCCCGCCACGAAGGCAGCGGCGACGCCGGCAAGCTCGGCCCGGACGCCAAGAGCCAGGTCACCGTCCGCTACGTCGACGGCAAGGCCGCCGAGGCCACGCAGATCGTGCTGTCGACCCAGCATCTCGATGCCAGCTGGGATTCGAAGAAGGTCCGCAAGGTCGTCGAGCCCTATATCCGCGAGGCGCTCGGCGATCTCAAGATCGCCGACGACTGCATGCTGGTACATCAACCCGACCGGCAAGTTCGTGATCGGCGGGCCCGACGGCGACGCCGGCCTGACCGGCCGCAAGATCATCGTCGACACCTATGGCGGCGCGGCGCCGCATGGCGGCGGCGCGTTCTCCGGCAAGGACACCGACCAAGGTCGACCGCTCGGCCGCCTACGCCGCGCGCTACCTCGCCAAGAACGTCGTCGCGGCCGAGCTTGCCGACCGCTGCACCATCCAGCTCGCCTACGCCATCGGCGTCGCCCAGCCGCTGTCGGTCTATGTCGACCTGCACGGCACCGGCAAGGTCGACGAGGCGAAGCTCGAGAAGGCGCTGCGCGAGGTGATGGACCTGTCGCCGTCCGGCATCCGCCGCCACTCTCGACCTCAACAAGCCGATCTACGCCAAGCACGTCAGTCCTACGGCCATTTCGGCCGCAAGGCCTGGCCGCGACGGTTCTTTCTCCTGGGAAAGACCGATCTCGCCAAGGCGCTCAAGGACGCGGTCGCCGGCCTGACGCGGCGCCTGTCAGCAGACCAGCCCATGGACCCGAAGGCAGCGCCGAACGGCCGCGTCGACCGAAGCCTTCTTCGGCCGCCGGCGCGGCAAGACCATCTCGGCCCGCAGGCAGGCGCGCTGCGCTCGAAAGCGGCTTCGGCACGTACCGGCTCGACCTCGACCGTGCCGAACCGCCGGCCGATCTGCGCGACCCTGTTTGAGGCGCGATGTCGTCGGCGGTGCGGCTCGAGATCGGCTTCGGCGGCGGCGAGCATCTGCTGCACCGCGCCACTCGAGGCGCCGACCATCGGCTTCATCGGCGTCGAGCCGTTCGTCAACGGCATGGCCAAGATGATGATGGCGGCTGCGGCGAAACGCCGCTTGCCAATCTGTCAGGTCTATGACGACGACGCGACCCGCGTTGCTCGACTGGCTGCCGCCGGCCTCGCTCGACGGCGATCGACCTTCTCTATCCTGATCCGTGGCCGAAGAAGGGCACTGGAAGCGGCGCTTCGTCAGCCCGGTCAATCTCGACCGTTTCGCGCGCGTGCTGAAGCCGGGCGGCAGCTTCCGCTTCGCCTCCGACATCGACACCTATGTGAACTGGACCTTGCTGCACTGCCGGGCGCACGGCGCATTCGCATGGCGGTGCGCAGGCAGCGGACGACTGGCACCAAGCCCTATCGATGGCTGGCCGGGCACGCGCTACGAGGCGAAGGCGCATTCGCGAGGGCCGGCGGCCCGCCTATCTTACCTTCGTCAGGATCTAAGTCACGCGCGGCCTGGCGCGCTGGCGGAGCGTGGTCCGCCCGCCAAATTTTCAGAAACGGCCGATCCTGTTGAAGACAGCCGGATCCATGCCGAGGCCTGCGCAGATCGTCCGCGCGCGGCTTGCGGCCGGCTTCCACGGCCCGCGACGCGGCGACCGCGCTGCCAAATGTATGAAGAGATCGCCTATGGCGGATAAAGATCCTGCGGTTGGTCATGGTCGTGGTCCTTTCGCGTGCTGTGACGTGCCGTCATCTTTGTGCGATGCAACATAAATGGTGACGCCCCGACGCCGCTCACAGGGGTATTGCCGCATGGAGGCCATGCGTCTGGCGCAACACTGGCGTTGCCACGGCTTTTGCCGGTTCGGGTACGCGGGCTTGAAACACCGGCCATGATCGCGTTATATCAGCCTCAAATTCTTGTCGGTATGACGAAGAGTGGGTCCACCCGGTCCCGCTCTTTTTTATTACCTGCCGGTCAGCTTCGAGACGAACGACAGGGATCGAATGACTGCAACGGCAAGCGAAGGCGACGACCGCATCATCCGCGAAAGCGGCATCGATGCGCGCATCGCGCTGATCGTCCAGCCGGTTCTGCGCGGCATCGGCTTCCGCCTCGTGCGGGTGCATCTGTCGGGCCAGAACGGGCTGACGCTGCAGATCATGGCCGAGCGCGAGGACGGCACCATGACCGTCGAGGATTGCGAAGAGGTCAGCCGCGCGGTGTCGCCGGCGCTCGACGTCGATGATCCGATCGAAAAGGCCTATCATCTCGAAGTCTCGTCGCCCGGTATCGACCGGCCGCTGGTGCGCAAATCCCGGATTTCGCACCTGGACCGGTCATCTGGTCAAGATGGAGACATCGATCACTCGTCGCCGACCGCAAGCGGTTCAAGGGCAAGATCGCCGAGGCCGGCGAGAACGATGTGCTGATCGAGCGCGACAAGCGCCGCCTATGGCGAGGAGCCGACGGTGCGGGTTCCCTATGACGCGATCGCCGAAGCGCGCCTGATCCTGACCGACGACCTCATCCGCGACGCGCTCGTCGAAGGACAACAGGCGCGCGCAAGGAAGCCAAGAGAACGCCGCGGCGAACCGGACGATGGCGCCCGAGGGTGCGGAAGCCGGCGCGGAAGACGAAATCGAACAGGAACTATGATTGAGCGGCCGGGCGCAAAGGTCCGGCAAACAAGCTCGGGAGAAATAAGATGGTTGTCAGCGCACAACAGACTTGAACTGCTGCAGATCGCCGACGCGGTCGCGCGTGAGAAGTCGATCGACAAGTCAGATCGTCATCGCCGCCATGGCCGATGCGATCCAGAAGGCGGCGCGCTCGCGCTACGGCCAGGAGAACCAACATCCGCGCCGACATCAACCCGAACACCGGCGAGATGAAGCTGCAGCGGCTGATGGAGGTGGTCGAGAAGGTCGACGACTACGCCGACGCAGATCGCCATTTCGCTCGGACGCGCAGAGCGCAATCCCGACGCCCAGCTCGGGCGACTTCATCGCCGAACAGCTGCCGCCGATCGATTTCGGCCGCATCGCCGCCCAGATCGGCCAAGCAGGTCATCGTGCAGAAGGTGCGCGAGGCCGAGCGCGAGCGCCAGTACGACGAGTACAAGGACCGCATCGGCGAGATCGTCAACGGCATCGTCAAGCGCGTCGAATACGGCAACGTCATCGTCGATCTCGGCCGCGGCGAGGCGATCATCCGCCGCGACGAGCTGATGCCGCGCGAGACCTTCCGCACACGGCGACCGCGTCCGCGCCTATGTCTACGACGTGCGCCGCGGAGCAGCGCGGCCCGCAGATCTTCCTGTCGCGCACCGCATCCGCAGTTCATGGCCAAGCTGTTCGCCCATGGAAGTGCCGGAAATCTACGACGGCATCATCGAGATCAAGGCGGTGGCGCGCGATCCGGGCAGCCGCGCCAAGATCGCCGTCATCTCGCGCGACAGCTCGCATCGATCCGGTCGGCGCCTGCGTCGGCATGCGCGGCAGCCGCGTCCAGGCGGTGGTCGGCGAGTTGCAGGGCGAGAAGATCGACATCATTCCGTGGTCGCCGATCCGCCGCGACCTTCATCGTCAACGCGCTGCCGCCGGCCGAAGTCGCCAAGGTCGTGCTCGACGAGGATGCCGAGCGCATCGAAGTCGTGGTGCCCGACGACCAGCTGTCGCTGGCGATCGGCCGCCGCGGCCAGAACGTGCGCCTGGCCTCGCAGCTCACCGGCTGGGACATCGACATCCTGACCGAGGCCGGAGAATCCGGAGCGCCGCCAGAAGGAGTTCGTCGAGCGCCGCTGCGCTGTTCATGGAAGCCCTCGACGTCGACGAGATGGTCGGCCAGGTGCTGGCCTCCGAAGGCTTCACCAGCGTCGAGGAAGTCGCCTGGTGTCGATCGCCGGCGAAATCGCCTCGGATCGATGGCTGCCGACGAAGACACGGCTTCGGAAATCCAGACCCGCGCCCCGCGAATATCTGGAGAAGATCGAGGCCGAGCATGACGCACGCCGCAAGGCACTCGGCGTCGCCGACGAATTGCGCGAGATGCCCGGCGTCACCACCGCGCATGATGGTGACGCTCGGCGAGGACGGCGTGAAGACGATCGAGGATTTCGGCCGGCTATGCCGCCGACGACCTGACCGGCTGGAAGGAACGCAAGGATGGCGAGACCAAGGTCTTTCCCGGGCGTGCTCGCCAATCACGGCGTGTCGCGCGCCGATGCCGAGCAGATGGTTCTCGGCCGCCCGCCTCAAGGCCGGCTGGATCACCGGAAGACGAGCTTTGCAGCCGAAGAAGTTTCGGCTGACGAAGCCGTTGGTGCGTGAGGTGAAACCGCATCGCACCGTGAACCCGCCCTGACGAGATGAACGATCGCACCTGCATCGTCACCCGCAAGCAGGCCGAACCGGATGAATTGATCCGGTTCGTCGTCGGCCCGATCTGGCCGTCGTTCCCGATCATCAAGAGAAATCTGCCCGGCCGTGGTTGCTGGGTGAGCGCCGACCGCCTCAGCATACCGACAAGGCGGCGGCGAAGAAACCTTTTTGCCCGCGCCTTCAAGGCATACAGGTGGTGCGTGCCGCCTGATCTTGGCGGCGGCATGGTCGACGGGCTGTTCTCCGCATCCGCTCTGGCGTGACTTGCGGACTCTCGCCCGCAAGGCAGGCGCGATTTCTTCCGGTGCGTCACCGGCGGTCGAGAGCGCGGTGCGCGGCGGGCTGGCGCTTTTCGTGCTCCACGCGACCGAGGCGTCCGGACGACGGCGTGCGCAAGATCAGCCAGGCGCGGCGGGCGACCGTCCATCTCGGCGGCCCGTCCATCCTTTGCCTGCCAAACTTTTCTCTCCGAGGCCGAGTTGAGCTTCTGGCATTGGGGGGGGCACAAATGTGATACATGCTGCCGTCCTCGCGGGAGACGCGGGCAAGGGCGCGGTCCAGAAGCGCATGGTTGCGCTCGACCGGTATCGGGGCGGTTCCCGGACGATCTGGCAATGCTTGCGCCGTTGCTACGACGAAGATGATGCCCGCAGAGGATATGGAATGAGCGATACGAAATCGGGCGACGACAAGACGGCTGGAGTGTTACGCCGGGGTGAAGACCTTGACGCCGAAGCGCCCCGGCATGGAACAGGGCACCGTGCGCCAGAACTTCTCGCACGGCCGCACCAAGTCAGGTCGTGCGGTCGCAGACCAAGAAGCGCAAGTTCTCGCCTGCCCGGCGACAAGCCGGAGCCGGCTGGCCGCTGCCCTGTGCCTGTCTTCTCACGCCGAAGCCGGCGGTCGCCGTCGTGCGGCACCTGTCGTGCAGGAAGCGCCTGCTGTGGCGCCGCCCGCCTGCTGCGCCGCCTCCGGTCGAGCGCAGCGGCATGGTAAAGCTGAACGAACCGTCGCGCAGCGAAATGGAAGCGCGCCGCGGGTGGGCGCTCGAAGCTGGCTCGAAGGTCCGCGAGGTCGAGGACCGTCAGCGCGCCGCCGAGGAGGCCAAGCGCCGGGCCGAGGACGAAGAGCGCCGCGCGCGAACGCGAAGAATCCGCGCGCCGCCAGGTCGAGGAAGAGGCGTCGCGCGACCGAGGCAATCGCGCCGCCGCGCCGAGGAAGAGTGGCCGCCGTCGCGCACTGCGCCCGGAGCTAGCAACGGCGCGACGACGAGGAAGAGGTCAAGCCGATCGGACCGGCGCCGGCGCGCCGGTGCGCCGCCTGGTCACGCCCGAAGTGGCGCGTCCGGCCAAGCCGACCAAGGCGCGGAGGAAGATCGCCGTCGTGGCAAGCTGACGCTGAATCGCGCTGTCCGGACGAGGACGCGCGGCCTCGTGCCTGCTGTCGTCGACGCGCCGCCGCCAGGAGAAAATTCAAGCGCGCGATGCACAATGAGCCGCGCGAGAAAGCATGCGCGAAGTGATCTTGCCCGAGACCATCACCATCCAGGAACTTGCGCAACGCATGTCCGAACGTGCGGTCGATCTGGTCAAGTTCTTCATGAAGCAGGGCCAGATCCTGGCCGGGCGACGTCATCGACGCTGACACCGCCGAGCTGGCCGCCACCGAATTCGGCCACACCGTGCCGCGCGCGTCGCCGAGTCCGACGTCGAGGCAGCTACCTGTTCAACATCGCCGACGATGCCGAGGATCCTGCAGATCGCGTCCGCCGGTCGTGACCATCATGGGCCACGTCGATCACGGCAAGACCTCGCTGCTCGACGCCATCCGCAACGACCAACGTCGTCGCCGGCGAGGCCGGCGGCATCACCCAGCACATCGGCGCCTATCAGGTCGACTGAAGAACGGTCAGAAGATCACCTTCCTCGATACGCCCGGCCACGAAGCGTTCACCGCGATGCGCGCCCGCGGCGCCAAGGTCACCGACATCGTCGTGCTGGTGGTGGCGGCCGACGACGGCGTCATGCCGCAGACGATCGAGGCGATCAACCACGCCAAGGCGGCCGGCGTGCCGATCATCGTCGCCATCAACAAGATCGACAAGCACGGCGCCGATCCGCAGACGGGTCCGCGACCGAGCTGCTGCAGCACGAGGTCGTGGTCGAGGAGATGGGCGGCGACGTCGCTGGACGTCGAAGTTTCGGCGCCAAGACCGGCACCGGCCTCGACAAGCTGCTCGGAAGCGATCCTGCTGCAGGCCGAAATTCCTCGACCTGCAAGGCCAATCCCGACCGCGCCGGCCGAAGGCGCCGTCATCGAGGCCAAGCTCGACGCAGGCCGCGGCCCGGTCGCGACCGTGCCTGGTCCAGCGCGGCACGCTGAGGCCGGCGACATCTTCGTCGCCGGCGACCGAGTGGCGGCCGCGTGCGCGCGCTGATCAACGACCAGGGCGAACAGGTCAGGAAGCGCCGGCCGTCGATGCCGGTCGAGGTCCTCGGCCTTCACGGCGCGCTCGGCTGGCGGGCGACGCGCTCGCCGTGGTCGAGAACGAGGCCCGCGCCCGCGAAGTCACCGACTACCGCCAGCGCCTGACGCGCGACAAGGCGCGTGGCCAGCGTGCCGGCCAGCGCGGTTCGCTCGAACAGATGATGATCGCGCAAGCTGCAGAGCGACGGCTCAGGAATTCCCGCTGGTCATCAAGGGCGACGTGCAGGGCTCGGTCGAAGCGATCGTCGCGGCGCTCGACAAGCTCGGCACCGACGAGGTCTCGCGCGCCGCATCGCTCCATGTCGGGCGCCGGCGCCATCACCGAGAGCGACGTGACGCTGGCCGAGGCCGTCGGGCGCGCCGATCATCGGCTTCAACGTCCGCGCCAACGCGCAGGCGCGCGACCGCGCCGAACGCGACGGCATCGAGATCCGCTACTACTAACGATCATCTACAACCTGCGTGGATGACGTGAAGGCGGCGATGTCGCGGCCTGCTGGCGCCGGAACGACGCGAGACCTTCCTCGGCAATGCCGAGATCCTCGAAGTCTTCAACATCACCAAGGTCGGCAAGGTCGCCGGCTGCCGCGTCACCGAAGGCAACGGTCGAACGTGGTGCGGGCGTGCGCCTGATCCGCGACAACGTCGTCATCCACGAAGGCAAGCTGAAGACGCTCAAGCGCTTCAAGGACGAAGTCGCGGAAGTGCCGGTCGGCCAGGAATGCGGCATGGCCTTCGAGAACTACGAGGACATCCGCGCCGGCGACGTCATCGAGTGCTTCCGCGTCGATGGTGACCTGACGCCTTGAGTCGCGTGACTTATCCATGCCAGGCGGTGGTCGAATGACCGCCGCCTGGAGTTTATTGTCGAAACCGAATTCGATTTCGGCCCGATGCGTTGACATGTGAGACATGCGGCAAGCAATACGTAACTGAACGAAGTAATAA
>ERZ1370068.1057-contig-10967_pt1 | contig 31267 bp, 31 predicted proteins | sample MGYA00561227_ERZ1370068 | MGnify/ENA primary metagenome ERZ1370068 (study PRJEB38410, sample SAMEA6850437) | metagenome | study: Metagenomic assessment of the ecological functions of the soil: analysis of the soil microbiota associated with the...
TTGCCTTCGCTTTCCCCCGCGCCAGGTCGGGCGTCGTTCCGGAAGGTCCTCTTCCGTGCTTCCGCCTCGCGCCAGGCCTGGATCCTGGCGTGGTCCCCGCCTAGCAGGACCTCGGCGACCTCCATGCCGCGCCAGACGCGCGGTCGCGTGTAGTGCGGGCGATCGAGGCCTCCCCGCGGAAGGATCCTCGACTGCTGAACGCTCGTCGCCGAGCGCGCCGGAACGAGCCTGGTGCAAGCTTCGAGGATACAGTGCGCCGAGTCTCCGCCATTCATGACGAAATCGCCGACGGAGAGCGACTCGAAAGGGAGCAGCTGAAGATGCGCTGGTCGAAGCCCTCGTAGCGTCCGCAGCAAGAGGAGCACTCTCTCTTCCCGTGCGGAGCCCTCGGCCTTGCGCGCGCTGGTCGAACGGGCGCCTGCGGACACAGGGCGAGCTTCTTGTGCTGGCCCCAGCTCGCTTCGACCCATTCGATACATTCGACGATCGGCTCGGGCTTGAGGACCATTCCGGGCCCACCGCCGAACTGGCCGGTCGTCGACCGTGCGATGCCGGTCCTCTGCGAAGTCGCGGAAGTCGACCAGGCGAACCTGGACGAGGCCGCGCTCGCGAGCTGCCCCCAGCAGGCCTGGCCGACAGGTAGCCCTGCGCCGCCTCGGGAAAGAGGGTGAGAATGGTAAAAGAGCTGGCAAGGCAGCTCCCTGCAAAAAGGCCCAGCAGGGTAGATCGGTGGTCCTGGGCAGTCAAGTTGTCTAGAGTCCCGCCGCGCCCTCCCAGGGCGCCGAGATCGTGTTCACCGGCATCGTCGAAGCCTGCGTTCCCGTGCAGCGGCTCGAGCTCCGCGGCGCCGGGGCGCGGCTCGTGGTCCCTCCGCCCGCTCTCACCCGGACTGTGCGGGTCGCGAGGGGGAGAGCATCGCCGCGTGCGGTGCTTGTCTCACCGTGGTCGAGCTCCTCGTCGAGAACGAGAGCACCGTCGCCGATCGGACGCCAGGCGCGCGGATGAGCTTCGATCTCTCGGCGGAGACCTCGGCGCGAACTTCGGCTCCGGGGAGGCGACGGCGGACGAGCGCTCAACCTCGAGCGCGCGCTCCGGTTCTCCGATCGCCCTCGGGCGGCCACCTCGTCGCGGGTCACGCCGACGGCGTGGGGAGCATCGCGGCGATCGCGGATTCCGCGGACGGCGGGAAGCTCTTCACCTTCGAGGTTCCGGTAGGGCTCGAGAAGTTCCTCACCGACAAGGGCAGCATCACGCTCGACGGAGTGAGCCTCACGGTGATCGAGCCACGCGGGCGTCGCTCGACGTGGCCGTGATTCCACGCGCACGCTCGCGGAGACGAACCTGGGGAGCGCGCGCGAGGGGCAACGCGTCGACGTGGAAGTGGACCTGATCGGGAAGTGGGTGGACCGCTTGCTCGCGGGTCGAGGCGACGCGTAGGCCCCCGGCGCTCCTCGACTCAGAAGCCGAGGAAGAGAGTGTTGAGCAACGTCGAGATCGGCGCTGCTTCGCGCGCTTCCTCGAGAGTTCCCGTCAGCGTCTTCAGCGCGCGCCGGGAACTCCACGTAGAGCTCGTCGTCGTTGATCCAGCTTGCCGATCGTGCCGTTGCCTTCAGCGCAGGTTGGTCGCCGTGACGACAAGTCCTCGCTGATCGCCTTCACGTTGTCGTAGACCTCGTCCTCCATGAAGAGTCGGCCGAGCGTGCCTTCGCCGTTCGCCAGGCGCGAGGTGATCTTCTGGATGTCCTCGGCGATCTTCGATCCTGGAACAGCCGGCCGAGCTGCCCCGCCCGCCGCGAGCCTGTCGGTCACCCTTGCGCACGCTCGCCGAGGAACTGGCGGCCGTCCTCGGCCATCGTCGCGTCGGTGAGGAGCTTCGGCAGCAGACCCTCGCCCTGGCGCGTCGCGGATCAAGCCCTGCCCGTCGTCGAGGAATGCCTGGATCTTCCCCGCCAGCGCCTCGATGTCGCTGTAGAGCTTGTCGTCGTTGAAGAGCTTCCCGAGCGTTCCCCTGCCCTCGACGAGATCCCGGGAGAGCTTGCCCGGTGTTGTCGAAGGTCTGACTGATCTTCTCCGCTGCGGCCGAGAGGTCAGCCTGAGAGCTTCTCGTCGTAGACGAGCTTGTGCAGCACGCCTGTCCCGGTTCTTCGCGTCGCCGACCATCGCCTGGAGGTCTTTCGCCGCCTGCTCCAGCGGTTGTCCGGAGGTCGGTCACCGCCTGGCCGAGCGAGTCGAGTACGTTCACCTGCGCCAGCCCGTGGTACGGACGGTCCTCGGGCCAGACGGGACTCGAGGGCATGCCGAGGCTCGGATCGAGAGGATCTTGCCGCCGAGGACGGTCGCGTCCTTGATCACGATCGTGCCGTCCTCGTGGATCGTGACGGGCTCGTCGAGGGAGATCTGCACTGTGATGCGCTTGTCGAGGTCCGCCGTCGGATCGTAGGCGAGCTTCTCGACCGTGCCCCAGCGCATTCCGGCGACCTGACGGCGTCTCCTTCGCGCAGACCGCTCGTGTTCGAGAAGTAGATCGAGAGCACCTCCTTCTCGAGAACAGCTGGTGAAACGCGTGAGGAAGAGCGTGTAACCGCCCAGGACCACGATCACGACGAGGAAGAAGAGCCCCAGGTACAAGTGCCGTCGTGTCGCCATGGTCTCGCCCTCTCGCTACGCTCGGCGTCGCAGCTCGTCGCCGAGGAACTGGATCAGCCGTGGTGTGTGGGGTGGAAGAACTTCTCGGTGGCTCGTGGATCAGCACGCGGCCTTCGTGCAGGAAGAGCACCTCGTCCGCGACCGTTTGCAGGCAGCCGACGCGGTGCTCGACGACCAGCGCCGTGACGTGCAGGCGGTCGGAGAGCTCGCGCATGAGCTTCGTTCATCGCCGCGGAGATCTCCGGATCGAGGCCCGCGTTCGGCTCGTCGTAGAGGATGATCTCCGGATCGGTGATCAGGGCGCGCGCGAGCCCGACGCGCTTCTTCATCCCGCCGGAGATCTCCGCGGGAACTTCTCGCCAGCAGTGGGGATCTGGACCATCTCGGAGCTTCTCGCGTACGCGCTCCTGGATCTCCCGTCCTCGGAGAACTCTGGTGTTCTCGCGCAAGGGGAGCGCCAGGTTCTCCGCCACCGTGAGCCAGTTGATCAGCGCGCCTCCTGGAACACGTAGCGCCATGCAGCTTGCGTAGCGCCGCGAGCTCTTCTGCGTCGACTTTCGACGATGTCGTGACCGTCGACCTCGACCAGTCGGAGTCCGGGAGGAGCAGACGGATCACGTGTCGAAGCGTGACGGATTTCCCGTGCCCGAGCCGCCCATGATCCCGAGCGTTCGACCCGCGTGGGAGCTCGAAACTCACGCCTCGCGAGGATCTCCTGGGCGCCGAAGCGCTTGTGGACGTCCACGAAGCGGATCACGACGTCGTCCTGTGCCACCTCCACTGCCCTGGTACATGAACCGGTCAGGAAATAGTTGGACACGATGATCGCGATGATCGAGTCACGCACCGCCTCCCGCGTGGCGCTCCCGACTCGCAGCGCGCCACCACGCGCGCCTGCAAGCCGCACGCGCAAGAGATCACGGAGACAGATCGTCCCGAAGCAAGAACGCTTTCATCGAGACCGGAATAGACGATCCTTCGGCAGCGACGACGAGCTGCCCGGCGTCTGCAGCGCGTCCTTCGCGGTATCGAGATAGAGGTGCCAGCTCGCGTGGAGCTGGGAGCTCGCCACGAAACCGCCGCCGACGATGCCGATCGCGTCGCACAGGACGGAGGGCAGGGCAGAGACATCGCGAGCGCGCACGACGCGCGGCAACGCGAGCAGGGAGATCCGCGGTCGATCGACATGACCTCGAGCGCCGAAAGCTCTTCGGAGACGGACCATCGTGCCGAGCTCTGCTGCCATGCGCGCTGCCCGACGGCCGCCGCCAGGATGACGTGCGCCGTGATGAACGGGCCCATTTCGCGCGCCATGCTCAGCGCCACGATCGTCCCGATCTGGTCCTGCTGGCCGAGCGACGCGAGCTCGAGGCCGGTCTGCAGTCGCACGATCATCCCGACGAACAGTCCGACGAGCAGCACGACGTGCAGCGTTGCCGACCCCTCCACGTAGAGCTGGTCGAAGAGCCCAGCGTCTCCGTCACGGCAGGTGCGTGAGACGGGCGAGCACTTGCAGCAAGAGATCGAGTGCGTAGACCGAGCTCCTGGAGGAAGCCCTGAGGTGCGCCGAAGAGGGCGCCATGCCTACCCTCCCTCCTCGACGAACAAGGAGTTCAGGGACGCGCTTTCGAGCGGCCAGCCCGGTCCCGGGATCGCGGGACGGAGCCAGTCGAGTCCTTCGCCCTCCGTCGAACGGGAGGCGCAGCGAGTCCGAACAGCCAGGAAGTCTCCGGTCACGCGCTTTCCGGCGAGACTGTAGCGCCTCCGACCCCACAGACCCGAGAGTGCGACGCGATCCTCGTCACGGTCGTTGCTCGATCGCCTCCACAGCCCGAGCCAGCCGCGCTTTCGCGCAGCGCGATCGCCGCGCTCTTGTCGCGTGTAGAGCTCCCAGATCCACGCCCAGTGATCGTCGATCACCAGGTCCGCCACAGCGGATTCAACGCCGGGAAGGCGAAGAAGTTCCAGTCCTCGTTGCTTTCGGTGCGGTAGATCGGCCAGAGCTTGCGGTGAGCTGCTGTGACCCTCCACCTCGGTGCAGGCGATCCGCGGACTGCCAGAAAGGCATCACATGCGCGCTCTTCCGGAAGCTTGTCGCGGTACTTGCTCTCGGTGCGGAGGTTGATGAACGGCCAGAGGTAGTAGCGTGACGTCAGCCCCGTCGCCCTCGTAGTAGGAATAGAACGGCCACACGCGCCAGCGCGTCGCCGAGTCTTCCGTACCTGGCGACATGAAGCGGACGAGCGGCCACGGCCCGTCCCAGGCCCAGAAGCCGGTGTCGGGGTCCCACGAGTAGCCGAAGAACGGCCACAGCGCGGCGATCGAGCGCCATGCCGCCGCTGCCGCCGCTCCTGATAGAGAGGAAAGATGGTCCACGCGCTTCCCTGGTTCTCCGGTGCGGCCTTGGAGCTCGTTCTTCTGGATCTGGAAGAACGGCCAGAGGAAATACCAGCGGTCGTAGCGGCCTACCCATTTCTTGTGGCCGATCAGCGGCCACACCTTCCACGAGGGTCCGCCTGTTCCCGTGCTCCAGCCGAAGATCGGCCAGAGCACGTGATAGGTCGTGCGGCCGTTGCGCTGGAGTCGCAGTACAACGGGAACAGCACGAACTCCCGCGCGATCGACCGAGAGGAAGTGCTCGACGATCCCGCCGAAGGGGAACCATGCGCGGATGATCCGGCCGTCGAGGGATTTCGCCCAGTAGATGCCGGGGAGCGCGATCAATCTCCATCGAGGTGGTGCCGTTCTCCTCGAACCGCCGATCGAAACGGTAGAGGGAAGGATCTGCCACACGTCGCTCGTGGAGCTGCGCACAGTGTTGCCGAGCGGCGGGACGATCCACGTGCGCTCGACGCCGTCGGGCTCGCGCCTCCACGAAGCGATCGGTTTCGTGTACCAGGGAGTCGACGGCGCTCTGGAGCGTCGGCCGATGCACGATCACGGCGCCGGCCAGTGCCTCGATTTCTTCCGCCGCCGCCCGGCGAATACTCCGGCGTACAGTGGAGCGAGATTGCGCTCCTGGTCCAGCGTCGCGCGCACGCGGCGGCGGCGAGGCGCAAAGCAGCAGGAGCGCTCGGGCCATCGGAACGGGCGAATATTCGGTTCGCCAGCCCCCGATGCAAGGATGGAAGCGCGCGGCTTGTCCGTTTCCAGGACCCCTGGTACCGTCCGCGCGCCTCGCCTCGTCCGCCGCACGGATCGCCCTGCTCCCGCCATGGCGACCTTCCTCTCCGGGATCCAGCCGACGGGCCGGCAGCACCTCGGGAACTACTTCAGGGCGATCCGCCAGCACGTGGAGAGTCAGGCGCTCTCGGGAGAGCACTACTACTTCATCGCCGACTACCACGCCCTGACTTCGGTTCGCGAGCCGGAGAAGCTGCGCGAATTCATCCGGGAGACGGCCGTCACGTACCTCGCTCTCGGGCTCGATCCCGAGCGCTCGACGCTCTTCCGACAGAGCGAGGTGCCCGAGGTCACCGAGCTCACCTGGCTGCTCTCGACCGTCACCACGATGGGCCTCCTCGAGGCGCGCGCACTCCTACGAGGACAAGATCGCGCACGGCATCAAGCCCTCGGTGGGCTTGTTCATCGTACCCGATCCTGATGGCGGCGGACATCCTCGCGTACGACTCGAACTTCGTGCCGGTCGGGAAGGACCAGGTGCAGCACGTCGAGATGGCGCAGCGACATGGCCGCGGCTGTTTCAACGCAGCCTACGGAGAAGTGTTCGTCCGACCGGAGGCTCGCATCCCCTGCGAGTGAAAAGCTCGCCAAGGTGCCCGGCCTCGACGGTCAGAAGATGAGCAAGAGCTACGGCAACACCTTGTGGATCTTCGAGAGCGGCAAGACGCTGAAGAAGGCCATCGGCTCGATCGCGACCGACAGCCGCTCGCCGGAGGAGCCGAAGGACCCCGCGCGCTCCTGCTCTTCGATTTCCTCGAGCTCTTCCTCGAGCCCGCCGAGCTCGCCGACTGGAAGGAACGCGTGCGCCGCGGAGAGCGGGCGCGCCGGGCTACGGGCACCTGAAAGCGCGCGTGATCGACGCGGTCGAGGAGCGCTTCCGCGAGGCCCGCGCCAAGCGCGAGAGTTGCTCACCGATCCCGCCGAGCCTCGACCGGATCCTCGCGCGCGGCGCGGAGCGCGCGCGAGAACGAGCCGCTCGTACCCGCGATCGCGCCCTCGCAGCCTGTGGACTGCGCTAGCGGCCCGTGGCAGGCTCTCCCGCATCGCGCCGGAGCGCGAGGAGGATGAGCCGATGAGCACGCTTCGTACCGCATCGATCCTGGCGTTCCTGGCGTGCGCTTGCGCCGCGCCCGCGCCGGACTCGACGACGCGCGAATCTCCTTCCGCCGTCCAGGCGTCCGCGACGGAGCCCGGAAGGCGATCCGCTCGCACCCTCCCGTGGACGACGCGCTTTCGGAGAAGAGCTTCGGTGCTCCTCGCCAACGACGTGCGCGTCGAGGGCTCGCAGGGCCTACTGGATCACATCTACTGCGCAGCGAGCGACAAGCACGTCGTGAATCAGCGCACTGATCCCCGAGGGCTAGCGAGCAGACCGTCGAAGCGCGCCCGGGAGCGCAGGAGCGCGTGCGGGCCGCTCTCGATGGCCTGCGCATCGAAGCCATCCGGCGGATCGTCATCCTCGAAGCGCGTCGAGCCCTGCGATGTGCACGTCACGGCCCTCGGTGACGCGTGGTGGAAGGACGTCAACGGCACCGAGGAACGCGGGGAAACGTGGGAGCGCACCGGCGCGATCGAGCGCTGAAGCCGTGGGCGTCCTGCGCGCGCGCGTCTCGCGGCGGCGTGCGTGCTCGCACTCGCGTGGGCCTGTCGCACGACCGATCTCGGATGGCGCGCGAGCGAAGCCTGCCTGGGGGCGCGAGCGAGCGGAGCTCGAGCAGGCAGCGCGTGGCGACGGACGCGGACGGACCGAGGAGGCATGGGCGATCGTCGCCCCGCTCTCCGCTGCCCAGCCGTCCGACGTCGACTCTCGCCGTCTGGCTGCAAGACCTGCGACTGGACCTCGCGGCAGGCGGCTCGCGCTGCGATCCCCTGCGCTCGCCGAGCTGCTCGGAACCGACGAGCCGGAGAAGTCGTGCGCAAGCTTCTACGCGCGGCTTCGCCGCGGGAACAGGCGACGCCGGAAGCGCTCGTTGCTCGCCGCGCGCGTGGAGAGCGACGCGATCGCCCTCGATCACCCTGCTGGACCAGCGCTCTCTCGCTCGCGCCGAACCTGGCGTGCGCTACATGGAAGGCCCACGCGCTGCTCCGGAACAAGACGCTCGTCAAGCGCTGGCAGCTCGCGCGCGAAGCAGTGCAGCGTGCGCTCGCGCTGGATCCCGGGCTGATCGTTGCGCGGCGTCTGAGGCCTGGATGCTCGCGCAAGAGGGCACTGGTGAGTGGAGCGCGTGGCGCGCTCGAGACGTGGCTCGAGCGCACTGGACGACGTGGCGATCGGCGCGCCGCGAGCGCCGAACGCAAGCCGAGGTCGATCTGCGCTCCCTGCGTGCTCGACGGCGATCCCCAGCACGGCCGCGAGCTCCTCGCGCATCCGGAGGCGGCGCCGCGGATCAGGATCGACGGCTCGCGCGCTCGCGGTGGCGGCGGCGGAGATGGGGACGCGTCGGCGAGCGAGGATGGAAGCGGCCCGCCGCGCGCAGGCCGCGCGCCCGGCAGTCTTGCCGCTCGTGCAGCGGGCGCTCCTGCAGCGGTACTGGCTCGGCAACCAGGACGCGCGAACGAGCTGTGGGCGAAGTCGTCGCTCGAGCGTCGGGAACTCCCGATCTCGGACCCTCCCGCAAGGCATGCGCGCGAAGCTCTTGCTCGAGCGCGAGGCAGCCAGGGCGCGCCCGGGGCGGACGATGATCGCCGTCGTGCAGCGCGTCGCCTACGCACCGCGTTCGCACCGGGGACGAGGTGCTCGGCTCGATCGGCCCGGGTCTCCTCGTGCTCCTCGGCGTGATGCGCGACGACGAGCGACGAGCTCGCGCCGTCTCGCGGAGAAGATCGCGCAGTTCCGGATCTTCGAGGACGAGGAGAGTCGCATGATCGCTCGGCGCTCGAGCTCTCGCGCGCGGTGCTCGTCGTGAGGTCAGTTCACGCTCGCCGCCGACGGTCGCAAAGGGTCGCCGTCCTTCGGTTCGATCGCGCCGCTCCGCCGGAGGAGGCGAACGCCGTCAGTGCGAGAGCTTCGCGCGCGAGATCACCGCGCTGGGGCTCGTCGTCGCGACGGGTCGCTTCGGCGGCGCGCATGCAGGTCGAGCCGCGAACGACGGGCCGCGTGAACCTTCGTGCTCGAGGGCCTTCCCTGGCTCCGCCCAGGTCGCCGAGCTGAGCGTTCCGCGGGCTCCGACTCCCCGAACCGTCGCAAGTTCTGCTATGACGGTGGGATACCGCCGTTTGACAATCGCCAAACCGGACGTCCGAGCCCCCGATCCTGCCCTGGGGGAACGGCGCCTGTGTCCGGACTGGCCCTCCCCGGTCGCCCTCGGGCGTCGAGCGGGGACCCCCGGCGGCCTCTCTCAGCGGACATGAGCGACTCCGAGCCCAAGACCATCACCAAGCGCGAGCTCGTCCAGCGCATTGCCGAGCGCACCGGCCAGACCAAGGTGATCGTGAAGGAAGTGATGCGGCACTTCATGAAGCGAGATCATCGACGAGCTCGCGCAAGGCAACCGCATCGAGTTCGCGAGTTCGGCGTCTTCGAGATCCCGCGATCGCGCCGCGCGCCGTGCCCAGAACCCGCGCACCCTGCAGAAGGTCCAGGTCCGCCGCGCGCCGCGTCGTGAAAGTCAAGATCGGCCGCCTGATGCGCCAGCGCGTCTGCGGCGACGAGGAGATTCGAGGACGGGACGACGACGAGCTGCTGCCGCCGCTGCTACGGCAGAAGCGCCGCGTGCGAACACCCCCGCGCGCCCGCAAGCACCCGCTCTCGAGGCACTCCTCCGCGCCCACCGCCGCCGCCCTCGAGCTCGCCGTTCTGAGGCGCGCGCAGCGAGCGCTCGCTTCAGTCCCCGCGGAACGAGATCACGGGCCGCTCCCGCGCACTTCGTGCCGTCGACGCACGCTTCGAGTCGCCGATCAGGCGCTCGCCGCGATCGCCATCGTCGAGGATCGCCGAGCGCTGCGGCGTGGTTTCCGAAATGCCTGCGGTCCGTCTGGCACGAAACAGCCGCTACCGTTCCAGCCACGTGCGCACGGTGACGAGCACGCTGCCCGCCAGCGATCGAGTCGACGTCAGGTAGTCGGTCGTTCCGTCGCCGTCCATGTCTCCCGCGCTGCCGACCTGCAGCGACTTTCTGACTCTCGTCGACCTGTCGCCATTCCAACACGGTGCTACCGTTGGCTCCGTCGGCGAGTCTGGACGAGCACGCCGCCGTCTTCTCTCCGCCAGTAGGACGTCAGTACATCATCTCGATCCACGTCTCCCGCCGAGGCCACGCAGCCCGACGGGGCTCACGCGGCGTGGACACCGTCCCTGACCAGAGGAGCTCCCTGCCGTTCCTGGAGGAGAGCTCGCGAGGCGCGAGCGACGTGATCCGCATCGTGCACGATCATGCCAATCGGGAAGGCCATCCCCATCGCGGTCGTTCGTCGAGTCGAGGAGCGGAACCCTCCGTTTCCAGGATCGTTCGACCGTCCTTGCCGGAGATGACCCACCGCGAGGCGAAGTAGTCGGCACAGCCATCTCCGTCGACATCTCCCGCCCGTGCAATCGACTTCCCGATGGCGGGGCCGAAGCCCATGCCGCAAGCGCTGGGCTCGGGCAGCCGAGCCGGTAGGACATCGGACGGACCCTCGGAGCCTCCGTGAGGGCATCAGAGGGACTCGCCCGCTCGGGCTCGAGTAGACGACGAGATAGCCCGAGTAGCATTCCAGCGCCAAGCCCCGGCAGCCCGATCGGGACGTCCATCAGCATCGATATCGCCGACGGAAGCGAGGCGTGTCGCCGTGAGGCATCTCCTTCCTCACCATCTGTACCGTTCACGCGATAGAGGAGCGCACCGGTGCGGCCAGAGTGCGCCTCGACGTAGCCGGGCCCGGACCCGAAGCAGTACGCCCACTTCATCGCCCGAGCCCGAAGTCGCCGACCCCGTCCCCGTCGGCGTCACCGAGTGCCTGCAGGCCGATGCCGAGGGTGGTCGTATTCCTGCCCGAGTACGTGTGCAGGATCTCGATGCTGTCCGGCCAGCGGATCCGCGCGCTTCCTGGAGGAACAGGTTCCTGCAGCCTCGATCCGCGTTTCGATCCGCCGGCGGAAGGACGGGTCACGGAGCGCGAAGCCTGAGCTCAGCAGGGCGAGGAGGACGAACGCCGATTGCCTCTGCATGGGCGATTCAACCTCGCCCGGGCGCAGGTTCCTCACACGCCTTGCCGGAACGCTCGCGACCTTGCGCGTCGCTTCCAGGGCCTGCAGCACGTCCTCCTTCAAGTCGTCGACGTGCTCGATGCCGACCGAGAGGCGCACGAGGCCGTCGGCGAGGCCTGGCACGCGTCGCACGTCGGGGGATGCTCGCGTGCGTCATGGTGGGGGCGTCTCGACGAGCGATTCGACGCCGCCGAGGGATTCCGCGAGCGTGAAGAGGCGCGTCGACTTTGCGAAGGTCTCGCCGGCCGCGACGTCGCCGCTGGAGCTCGAAGGAGAGCATTCCGCCGGGGAGCTTCATCTGGCGGCTGGCCGAGGGCGTACTGCGGGTGGTTCGGGAGCCCGGGTAGTGCACGCGCTCGACGAGCTCGTGCGCGGCGAGGACCTTCGCCAGCGCGGAGCGCGTTCTCGCTGTGGCGCTCCATGCGGAGGGCAAGCGTCTTCGTCCCGCGCAACACGAGGAAGGCGTCCATGGGGCCGAGCTGGCCGCCGGCGGCGTTCTGGAAGAACGCGAGCTCGTCGCGGAGCTTCTCGTCGTTCCCGCAGAGCGCGCCCGCCACGACGTCGGAGTGTCCACCGAGGTACTTCGTCAGCGAGTGCAGCACGAGGTCGGCACCGAGCTCGAGCGGGCGCTGCAGGTACGGCGTCGCGAAAGTGTTGTCGACGACGACGAGCTTCTTCTTCGCGTGCGCGACGCGCACGACCGCCTCGATGTCGGTGAGGCGCAGGAGCGGATTGGACGGCGTCTCGATGTAACGTAGCGCGTCTTCTCGCTCGATGGCGCGCTCGACGGCGCGCGACGTCGGTGGTGTCGACGATAGGTGAAGCTCGATCCCGTAGCGCGCGAAGATGCGCTGGAACATGCGCCACGTACCGCCGTAGAGATCGTTGCCCGCGATGACGTGGTCGCCCGGCACGAGCCGATCGAGGAGCGCGTTCGTGGCGGCGAGTCCCGAGGCGAAGGCTAGCCCCCAGCGCGCACTCTCGAGCGCAGCGAGGTTCTCCTGCAGCGCCGTGCGCGTCGGATTCATCGTGCGCGAGTACTCGTAGCCGCTGCTGCGCGGCTTCGCCGGCGCGTCCTGCTGGAAGGTGCTCGTGAAATAGACCGGCGTCATCACCGCGCCGTTCTCGGATCGGACATCCTGGCCGGCATGGATGGCGCGAGTCTCGAATCGTCCGTGTAGCATTCCTGGGTCCGGTCATGGCGATCTCCTGGTCCTGCGAGTGTAGGCGCGCGGAGCAGGGGCTTCAGAATCCCGCCCGCATGAGGAGCGAGGAGATGCACTCGGACTCGCGGTCGGACCGGAAAAACCGGCGGGATGCTCCTCTATCCCGTCGTCCTCCCCGCGTGGCAGCGCTCGGGCTCGCCTGGCTCGTTCCCGTGGCGAAGTGCCTGGGGCTGGGACGAGTCGATGCACGCGGAGCTTCCTGCCGTGCGCATGCTCTTCGCGCTGTAAGACCGTCGCGCCGCGCGCGTTCTTCGAGGCGCTGCATTCGTGCGGGCAATATCCCTTCGTCTGGCCGCTCGTCCTCGCGCTCGCACAAGCGACTCTTGGCGTCGGCGAGGCCGTGGCGCGGGGAGCGGGATGGGTGGCGTTCGCGCTCCTGCTGGCGCTCGTCCATGCGGCGCGCGCGGAGCTCGACGGCGCGTGCGGCGGAGGCCGTCCGTGGGCTCGACGGATCGCGCCGCTCTTCGCGCTCTCTCGCCGCTCCTCTGCGCGTTTGCGCCCACTTTGTTCCTGGAAGTGCCGTCCGTCCTGGCGCTCGCGGCCACCTACCTTGCCTGGCTCGCCTGGCAGCGTGCGGACGAGCGTCGCCAGTCCGCGCGGAGAAGCGCTGCTCGCGAGCGGCCTCGCGACGCTCGCTCTTCTTCCTGGGTGGAACTACGGAGCGCTGCTCTGGCTCGGGTTCGCCGTGGATCCGCGCTGTGGATCGTGAGCGCGGGGCCAGTCGTCGCGGCACGCTCGCGCGCGACGCGCGCTCTGGCTCCTTCCGCTGCCCGTCGCCGGCGCTCGCGTGGTGGTTCCGCTGGTACCGCTGCCGTTCGGCGCGGAGGTCGCGAACGCTCACCGTGCCGCGTCCGTCGCAGTTCCTCGGTGGCAACCTCTGAGATGGCGAGCGCGCCGTGGTCGCGCCGGATCCTCGATCTCGCCGGATACCTGCCGGGATCGCCGCTCGAGGCCGCGGTGCTCCTCGTGGGACTGCTCGCGACATTGCGGCGCCTCTCGACGAGCGCCGTGCGCAGCGCCTGGATCTTGTTCCTCGCCCTCGAGATCCCGGCCGTCGCGCATCCCTTATCGCCTCGATCGCTTCCTGATCCCTGGCGCGCCGATGCTCTGGATGCTCGCCGCGCTCGGTTGGAGCGAAGCTCGTCGAGCGCCGGCGGGTGCTCCTCGCCCCGCTGGTCGCGGCGTGCGTGCTCGGCGTGGCTCACGGCGCCCCTGGCAGTTAGAGGCCGCGGCCCGCGCGCTCGGCGCATGGCCGGAAAACGAGGAATCGCGCCCCGGGGCGCGCGAGGTCAGTCGCCGGCTGGGTGCATCCCGACGTGCGCCGGCGCGTGGTGACGACGGGAGGTCTCCGGCGCGAGGAGCTCGCGCACTTGCTCGACGTCCTCGCGCGCGAGATCGGTCCCTCCGCGCGAGTGGGCTGGCCGGCGATCGTCAGGAGATCTGCCCGCCGCTCTGCACCTCGGCCTGCTCGAGCGCGGCGGTTCGCGCGAGCGTTTCCTCGCCGAAGCGCGACCGCAGATCTTCCTCTCGATCGCGCAGACCGACGAGGGGGCTCGCCCGATCAGGTGGCGCGCGCTGGGCGGAGGAGGCTACGAGGTGCTGATCCTCACACCGATCCTCCCGACCTCAAGGCCCGCCCCGGTCGCGAATGGCTCCGCGCATGTCGCGGCGCTCCTCGCGAGCGGCCGCTGGAAAGCGACGCGCACGTCGCCGATCTTGAGATCGCGCGCCTCCCTCTGCGCCTCTGACGAGTCCAGCTCGAGCTGGCGCGCAAGAAGCCCTGATGTTGGTGGTAGGGCTCGCGGAGCCGTGCATCTTGATCGAGAGCTCATGGGCGAACACAACGTCACCAGCACGGGCAAGGAAGAGCTCCGACAGTTCATGCGCGCCCCTGCTCGAGGACGTGCGTGCCCTCGAGCGCATGATCCACGAGGATCGCATCGAGTCGAAGTCCGCCGGATCGGTGCGGAGCAGGAGATGTTCTCGTCGACGAGTCCTTCGAGCCCGCGCCGGTGGCGACGCAGCTCCTGGAGGCGCTCGGGCGGCCGGAATACACCCTGGAGCTCGCGCTTCAACTTCGAGGGCGAATCTCGCGCCGAAGGATTTTCGCGGCGATGCGCTCCGGACGAGTGGAGCGCGAGCTCGACGAGGCTCCTCGGCAGTGCGCGGGCCGCGGCGGAGAAACTCGGCGCGAGGGATCCTCCTGTGCGGCATCCCGCCGACGCACTTCCACCTCGCCGATCTGACGCTCGAGAACATGGTGCCGCGCGAGCGCACATCCTGAACAAGGCGATGCGCGAGCTCCGCGGCGGTGATTTCACACGCTCATCAAGGGTCTGGACGAGCTGCAGATCCTCCACGAGAACGTGATGCTCGAAGCGTGCACCTACGAGCTTCCAGGTGCACTTCAGGCCAGCGCCGAGGAGTTCGCGCGGCTCTACAACCGAGCGCAGGCGATCACGGGGCCGGTGCTCGTCGGTGGCCGTGAATTCCCCGATCCTCGCTGCAGCACAGACTCTGGCACGAGACGCGGGTGGCGCTGTTCCAGCAATCGCTCGACGTGCGCTCGCGCGCTTTCCTGCAGCGAGGCAAGCGCCAGCGAGTCAATTTCGGCGACCACTGGCTCGAGCGCTCGGTGCTCGAGATCTTTCGCGAGGACATCGCGCGCTACCGCGTCCTGCTCGCGACCGAGAACATCGAATCGCCGATGGAAGTCCTCGACGGGGCGGCGCCCCGGCGCTCCGCGCCCTGTGTCTGCACAACGGCACGGTCTACCGGTGGAACCGACCCTGCTACGGAGTCAAGGACGGCAAGCGCACTTGCGCATCGAGAACCGCGTGCTCCCTGCGGGTCCGACCGTGCTCGATCAGGTGGCGAACGCCGCTTTCTACGATCGGGCTGATGGCCTCGTCGGACGAGGAGCTCTCCGACATCTCGAAGGTCATGGACTTCGACGACGCGCGGGGAACTTCGTCGCGGCCGCGCGCTACGGCCTGAACGCGCAGTTCAGGTGGACGCGAGGGCGCGCGGTGCCGGCGCGCGAGCTCGTGCTCGAGCACCTGCTGCCTCTCGCCCGCGAGGGGCTACGTCGGCAAGAGATCGACGCCGCCGACATCGAGGCGCTACCTCGGGACCCTCGAGGAGCGCGTGAAGAAGCGGTCGCACGGGAGCGCAGTGGGCGTTCGACTCGCTCTCGGGCGTGCCTCGCACCACGAGCCCCGACGAGCGCCATCGCGCGCTCGCCTCGGGCATCACGAAGCGTCAATTCTCCGCCGGGCCGGTACACCTGGTCGCTCGCGCCGACTCGGCGCGGACAGCGATTGGCGGCACAGCTTCCGCACGGTCGATCAGGTGATGACGCGAGACGTCTTCACCGTGCATCCCGAGACGTGGATCGATCTCGCCGCGAGCTTGATGGAGTGGGAGCAGCATCCGGCGCGTTCCAGTCGAGGACGACCAGGGCCATCTCGTCGGCCTCCTCTCGCAGCGCGATCTCCTGCGGCTCGTGACGCCGGGAGCGAAGAAGGACGGCCGCCCCGTCGCGGTGCGCGAAGTCATGAAACCGAATCCTGCACCGATGTCGCCGCAGACGAGAAGACGCTCAGAGGCGATCGAGATCATGCGCAAGTACAAGGTCGGTTGCCTTCCCGTCGTGACAGCGGCAAGCTCCGTGGGGATCGTGACCGAGTACGACTTCGTGGCGATCGCGACGAAGCTCCTCGAGGAGCGAGCTGCGCGATTGATCACTTGACGAATTCGATCGCTCCGCTGGGAAGCAGTTCGATCCAGCATCGTTGCCGTTCTCGACGCTCGGCACGTGCTCGAGCTCAGGCGGCTCGACCACCCCAAGCCGCTCGCTCGACCGACGAAAGTGGGCGTTCCTCGAGCGCGATGCAGTAGTTCACCCGCCCTGCGGATGGCGCGTGCCTCGCGCCGGGCCTCGCTCATGGCACGGCATCGCGATCGAGAAGCCGCCGATCGCCTCGCTCGCCTTCGCGACTCTCCCGTAGCGCACCGGCAGACGCTCCACGCTCGGCGATCACCCCTCTTCGTCGAGCCGCACGAGCGCCGCACTTCAGCGAGCGCGCGTGCTGCCAGGCCAGTCGGGTCGAAGCGGCGCGCGAGCTCGGCGCGCTGCGCCTCGGGATCGCGGAGGGTCCAGGCCACGTGCTGCTTCGAGCAGAGGCGAAAGTCTCGATCATGGCGTCGTCTCGCGGATCCGTGACTCAACGCTGGCGCCCAGTGGAAGCAGAGCAGGAGCACGCAACCCGGCGGGAAGCCGAGCTCCTCGGCCAGCAGGTATTGCTCGGTGTCGACGAGCTTCGACCAGGGGTTCTTCTCCCAGTGTTCCGGGAGCCGCTCTTCCCACCACTGCTCCTCCCCGCCGTACACCGCGGGCAAGCCGACCATCGTCGCCCCGGTAGGGTCAGGCTTGTCGTGGAAGGTGCCGTCGGGCGGCGGGAAGAAGAAGCTCGTTCACCGCCATGTCGTGCCGGGACTCTTGTCGGGACAGGATCGACTCCGTTCGCGGACGACCTCGGGAGGTGACGATGCCGTACGTGTCGTAGATGCGACTTCGTGCCGTAGCTGATCGCGCCGATCCTCCGATGATCATGGACTCGCCGAGCTTGGTGTGGAGGGAGGCGCGTCCCAGCATAGAGCCAGCGCTTCTCGTTCTGGTTCATTCGTCCCAGCGCGCGACCTCCGAGGCCCGATCGCGATCGAGCCGGAAGTGGAACCGGCTGCGGAGGCCGTACTCCGGGAACGGAACCCAGTCGAAGCAAGCGAGCACCGAGAGGAGCGGACAGATTCCGAGCACGATGTGCGTCGCGAGCTTCGCTCCCCGGCCGCTCCGTTTCGCTCGTCGACCACAGCCATGCGAAACTGCAGCGCGAGGAACGGCACGCACGGGAAGAGGAAGCGCCCGAACGGCGATGAAATCGCCGCCCACAGACTGCGTACGCGCACGACGCGAGCGTGGGGACGGCAGCCAGGGCCCAGAAGCGCGCGCTCGAGCGGGGGAGGCGACGCACCGAGGCGCGAGCAGCAGCGCGACGGACGGAACGGCGAGCAGGAACGGAGCGAGATAGCGCCAGCCGCGGTCGAGGCAGCGAGGAGCGAGAACCCGCTTTCCACGCGCGGTGTTCGCGGCAGCCAGTCTCCGTAGTACGACCAGCGCCACGCCACGTGCGCGGCGACGCCTGCCACGAGGATGGCGGCCGCGATCGCGCCGGCGCGGAAGAGGCGCACCGGTCGGCCGCCGAGCTGCCAGGCGAGCGCGCCGCCCGCGAGCACGAGCCCCGCGAAGACGGCGCCGTCGGCGCGCAGGGGCGCGGCCGCGGGAGGCGAGTCCGCGGCGATTCCTCGCGGCCGCTCCGGATCACCGAGCAGTCGCTCCCAGCCGACGGGGAGTGCGGAGCAGTCGCCATCGTCTCCAGACCGCTCGTCGTCCACATGGCGAAGGGCGGCAAGGTCGCGAGGGAAGGAGGTCGATGCGATCGAGCCCAGGAGCGAGACGGCGAACGAGCGGCGCGCGATCCAGAGCACGAGCGCGAGCGCCGCCGCGCAAGCCGCTGAAGCGATTCGCGACCACGGCGACGTCCAGCCGAGGCGCTCGAACAGCGTGCCAGGAGCACCCACAGGAAATTCGGTGGCCCCTCGACGGGCGGGCGCTGGCCCAGGTTGAAGGTCAAGCCCCTCGCCCTGCGCCAGGTGCTTGGCGTAGCGGAACAGATGCAGGCGTCGTCGCAGACGAAGTCGAGACTTCCAGGCCAGCGCCGCGTGCACCGGAGGGCGAGCGCGAGCGCGAGCAGGACGCGCTGCGGGGAGCTGATCGGCGGGCGATTCCGGCGTCGTGCGCCATGGCGCGCTCGCGGCGCCTCCGCGGCCGGGCCGGCAGAGGGTTGTAGCGTCAGGGGCAGCGCCGTCCGAGACGCGTTCGCCACGGCAGCAGCCGTGGTGAAACCGGCTGGATTCGCCCGGCTGCGAAAGCCGGCTGCTGCGTCGCTCGTCGTCGGCAACCTGCAGAGAGGTTGCCTCCTCGCTCGCTCCTTGCTGCCGGCTTTCTCGCTCGGGCTCGGTCCGACGCCGAGTTTCACCACGGGCTGCTAGCGGGACGCGCCCTTGGCTCGGCCTCGCCACGACGAGGTAGAATCCGCGCTGATGTCCCCGAGGCGACGACGACTGCTCGTGCGGCGCACCTGACGGAGGGAACGTGAAACTTCCTTTCGTCCTCTACGGGCTCTGCTGTGGTCCCGGCGGCGTATGCGCCCTCGTGACGGCGAGGCTCGTCGGCGACGTTGGGCGGCACTTGCGCGCGCCGTTCCCGGCGAGCCCCCCGCGGCGTCCGCGCCGGGGCGGCCATCAGCGCTCGGACAGCGATCGTCCGTCTCGCCACGCGTTCGCTCGAGCTCTCCCGCGCGCGTGCTCGCTCCGCCCGGCGGATGGACCAGCCCCGACGCGTGGCGCTGCGAGCGGAGAATCTCTCTGTGCCCTGCTCGCCGGCCTCAGGTGCATCGCTTTCGTGCGGCGCGGGCTGCAACCCTGGACCGGCTCGGAGCAGGCCAACGCCGCCGGACGCGCCGCCGCACGTTCTTCGCCGTCCATCCTCTTCCGCCGTGTCGAGCGTGGCGCGAATCGCCTCGCGCGGAGATCTCCTCGCCCTCGCTGCAGCGACGTGGGCCTGCGCGGCGTTCCTCGCCGGACGTCAGCTCCGCGGGCACGCTGCCCCGTCCTGCTCGCTCTGTGCCTGGCGGGAATCGCGTCAGCGCTTCGTCGCAGCGCCTGGTTCCTGCCGTGCTCACCGGGCTCGAGTATTCCTCGGCGCGCAGACATCGGACCGCGCTTGCAGCGCGTGCGCACGGCAGCCGACGACGCTCGTCGTGTTCGGGGCTCTGCTGCCACTCGAGCGCGCCCTCGATGGACTTTGATGTAGGCGCGCGAGCCGCTTCGACCGCGCCGGGCTTCCTCGGGCTCGATGCGCCGATCGACTGGGCCTACGCTCGGCGCGGCGTATGCGGAGAAGGTCGGGATGGTGCTCCTGCCGGTCAACACGGAGGGCATCGTCGGCGCGCTCGGCTACGCGCTCGCCGCCGCGTTCCTCGCTTCTCGCCTTGCAGCCCGCTTTCGTCGCGGCTCGCTCCGCTCGCGCCTCCTGGGGCCGCATCCTGCTCGGGTGGCTCGTGTCCGTGCTCGTCTGCCAGATTCCCGATGCGGTGGCTCGCGTCGTCTTCCGAGGCTCGCGCGCGCCATTTCCCTGCTGGTACCCGCGCTCCTCGTTGCCATCGGTCTCGGTATCGCGAGCACGGCTCTTTCGGGATCGTCGCGTGCTCGTCCCTGCGCTCCTTGCGCTTCCCTACGCCGTGCTCGCACGCGCGCGAACGCGCTGCCGTGGGTGGAAGCGAGGAGCGGGTGCACGAGCTGCAGCGCGATCTCGTGAATGCCGCTCGCGAGTACCCCGGCGCGACCATCGCAGTCATCGATCTCCCACCGAACGTGCGCGGCCTCGACGCTTTCGCGCCGGCTCTCGATTGACTCGCTCGCTCCCGTCTACCTGCACGGAGAGCTCGGCGCCCTGCAAGCACCGGTCTCGGTGCGCTCGCTCGCCCTCGACGGGATGTTCGATGCTCCTGCGGCAAGAGGAAGCGATCGAGCTTCGTGCAGATGGCCTCGTGCGCTGCTCATGCCGGCGCGCTTGACCAGCGGCGCGAACGAGGCGGGAAACGTGTGGTGGCGCTTGAGCGCCGCCGAAGGCGAGACGGGCGCGCGTTCTGGCGCAAGGAGAGCGAATTCGCCGGCTGGCATGTTGCTCGATCCGCTCGTCTCTCGATCGGTGCGCGTCAAGTCGATCCCGGCACGGAGCCTGCTCGCGAGCCGCTCGTGCGCTGGATCAGCGCGCTCGTCGCGTTCTCGGCCGGCGAGCGAGCGGGAACGTGAATCGAGGGAGAGGGACGGGCCGATCGCTTGCTTCGACCTGGGTCGCGACCTCGGGTGGCTCCTCGGCGAGCGCGTGAGCAGCATGTGGTTCCCCGGTCCGCTCGTCTCCATCACGAGCGCGGGAAGTGATGGCCGAGCCTCCGCGCGTCGAGCTCGCCGGGCGAGCCGCTCGCCGACGGTCGAGCGTGGGTCTTCGATCTCCACGGATGGCGGATCGTCCGCGCGCGCTCGGGGGCGAGGGCTACTGGATCTTCGGGTTGCTCGACCTCGAGGACTGGCACTACGTCGAGCTCCCGCGATGGTGCAGGTCCCGAGAATACGTCGCGTGCCCGACGCCTCGGCTACGATGCAGAGCCTCGCGCGAGAGTCGCCGGGACGGATCGCCTGGACGCCTCGAATCGGCGCGTCGCCGGCGTGACGCTCGCCCGCGCGAACGGTCCGAACGGACTCTCCGACCCCACGGCACCGAGTCGTTGAATCATGCCCACGCGCCCCAACCGGGACCTCGAGGCGTTTCCCAACCCGCAGCCCGAGCGCGCACTACGAGGATCCGCTTCGAGTGCCCCGGTTCCACGTGCGTCTGCCCGCGACTGGGACAAGCCCGACTTCGCGACGATCCTGATCGCTACGTCCCCGATCCGCGCGCGTGCGTCGAGCTCAAGAGTCTCAAGCTCTACCTGTGGTCCTTCCGCGACGAAGGCGCACTTCCACGAGGCCGTGACGAATCAGATCCTCGACGACCTCGTCCGCGCGTGCTCGCGCCGCGCACAGCCGACCGTCGTCGGCGATTCCGCGTGCGCGGCGGGATCCACACCGTCGTGGAAGCGAGCCATCCGTGAGCGCGACACTCGTTCCTCGCGCTCGTCGCTGGCGCCGCCTCTCGTCAGCGTGGCGCGTGCGCAAGAGAGCAGCCGCCGGCGATCGCTGGCTCGCCGCCCGGTCGATGCCGGTCGCTGGATCGGCTCGTGCCTGCCGCCATCGAGACCGAGGCGGGGATCGGCTGGAAGGCTGCGCCGGAGCAGGACGCGGAGCTGACGCGGGAATCTGTGCATGAGCTCCGCGGGGATCGTGTGCTTCCTCGTCGAGCTCGCGCACGCGAGCGGTGACGATGCCTGGCTCGCGCTCGCCGAGCGCGCGGGAGACGGGCCGTCGTCGCCCGGCGGAGCAGGAGTTCGGCCTCTGGACGGGTGACGGCGGGAGAGATCTTCGCGCTCGAGAACCTCTGGCGAGCGAGCGGCGAGGAACGTTTCCGGCGCGGGCGCCGCGTGCGAGGCCTGACGCCGCGTTGCACGCCGCCGCAGGGCGCCGAGCGGCGCGGCGAGCTACGGCCCGCTCACGGACGTCATCGCCGGCGATGCGGGCATCGGCTTCCTCTTCGCTGCACACGGGCGCGCGCTCGAGCGTCCCGCGGACCTGGCTCGCTCTCCAGGCTCGGCCGACGCCTGCTCGCCGTCCGGAGCACACCGAGGCCGGTCTCGGCTGGCCCATACAGCCTGGAGAAGGCGGCACATGCCGGGCTTCTCGCCGGCACCGCCGGGATCGCGACGTTCCTCTGTGAGCTCCGCGCGCGAGCGGCGACAAGGCGTTCCTCGAAGGAGCCATTGCGGGCGCGCGCGAGCTCCTCGCTCGCGCGATTCGAACGACGAGGCGCTCGCCGCCGCGCATCGAACTTCCCGGCGGTGAGGAGCTCTGCCACTTACCTCGGCTAGTGCCACGGCCCCGTGGGGACGTCGCGTCTCTTCGCAGCGCGCTCTTCCGTGCGACGAACGACGAGCCATGGAGCGAAGCTCGCCGAGCGCTCACCGCTTAACCACGCTCACGCGGGCGGGCTGCCCGGACGCGCGTCCGGAGGGCCACTGGAAACAACGTCGGCCAACCTGTTGCGGAGCACGCAGGTGATCGCGCACGCGCTCCTCGAGGAACCAACTGAGGCGCGCGCGAAGCTGGGCGCAAGCTCCCGGCGAGGACGCTGCGCGCGCGCGCCGGAGCAGAGAACGGTCTCGCGTGGCGCAAAGCCGAGCACCGCGTTCGCCCCGAGCTCGTCCTCGAGCAGACGGGGTTCATGCAAGGCGCCGCGGGCGTGGGATGGCGCTCCTGGAGCTCTCTGGCTCGCGCGCGAAGGCCGCGCGCTCGTGCTGTGCCCGCCCGACGATCCGCGCTGGATGCTCGGATCAGTGCGTGCGCCCCAACTCGAGGACGTCTGCAAGTCTGCGCGCGCCCAGACTTAGTGCAGTCACACCCCGTGGTCGGGCCAGTGAGCTCCTGCCGCGCCAACTCTGCCACTCGTATCCGCACCGAGGCCTCGCCCCGGTAACCACCCTCGGCTGGTGCAGATGGCTCTCCTACCGCAACGAGGGCTCGTGTCCGGAACGGCGCGCAGCATGTTCGGGACGATGGTTCGCAACCAAGATGGAGTCTTGACGATGAAAGTTCAGAAAATTGCGGGTATCGCCGCGTTCCTGATCGCTTCGAGCACGCTCGGCAATCGCACTGGACCGGCACTACCCCAAGCCCAGCACTGCTCCCAAGCAAGGTGAAACCCCGGAAGCAGGACGCCAAGCCCGTTCCTGCAGCAGCGCCTGACCGCCAAGCCGACCGTGAAGGTCGATCTCGAGCCCTTGATCCAGGGCTTGACGCAAGAGAACGCCCCGAAGCTGAAGACAGCTCCGAGGGCCTGCAGACCGAGGTTCTACACGTGCGCGGGCTGCAAGGCCGAGGCCGCGAGCCGGGAACTGCCCCGCCTGCAAGACGCCGATGGTCGCTTCGAAGAAACCGCTCTTCGCTCGCGTGTCACCGGCCGCGGACCTGAGCAAGATCTCGGTCCAGTCGCACGAAGGCATGCAACCAAGCTCTCCGAGATCGAGCGCTCTCGCGAGCTCGGTGAAGCTTCGACGCCGTCAGAAGATGACGATCCCCGGCAACGCTGCCCTCATCATCGCCAGCGCGACCGACGGCGGAGCAGGCCACGGCGATCCAGAAAAAGCGCTCGAAGAATCCAAGCTCTTCCAGCGCGTGCACGCGCGACGGTCGACGAGTCCACGAAGAAGACCGCGGTCGAAGTCATGGCTGGCCCCACGGCGCCCACGCGCGCGAAGGTGGACGAAGCCATCGCCAAAGCTGGCGCCACCAACAAGATCGAAGACTGATCTGGAACGACTGGTCGAGCCACGCCGGCACGAAGTAATCCAGCGTCACCAGCTCGCGTACCGTCCTCGGCAGCTGATCCTGCCGGGGACGGTCGCGTATTCAGGCTCACTTCGAAGGGCGGAAGGGAGGGCCATTCGTGGCCGCCGAGACCGCTTCCGAGCGCCGCGTATCCGGGGCGCACGCGCTCCTGGATGATCCGGATGCGATCGAAGTAGGGGAAGAACGCCGAGCGCATGCTGTTCAGCGTGATGCGCCCGAGCTCCTCCAGGCTGCAGCCGAACTGCTCGACGGCGATCGCATACTCGTCGGTGAGAGTGGTGCGGCTCATCAGGCGGTTGTCCGTGTTGAGCGTCACGCGATAGCCCAGCCGCAAGAAGTGGGGAAGGGGTGCTCGGCGAGCGAAGGCGTCGCGCCGGTGTGCACGTTGCTCGAGAGACAGACCTCGAGCGGGATCCTGTGGTCGAGGACGTAGCTGCGCGAGGGGACCCACGTGCACGACCTTGCCTTCGTACAGGACCATGTCCTCGATCAGCCGCGTGCCGTGGCCGATGCGATGCGCGCCGCAGTACTGCAGGGCTTGCCAGATGCTCTCCGGTCCGAAGCTCTCTCCTGCGTGGATCGTGATCGATCCGTTCATGCGCTTGATCAGCTGGAAAGCGGCGAGGTGGTGCTTCTGGCGGGATGCCCCGCTTCCTCGCCGGCCAGGTCGAAACCCACGCACCCGCGGCCGATCCACGCCGCGGCGAGTTCCGCCATGCTGCAGCGATCGAGCTGCCTAGCTTGCGCATCGCGCACACGAGGAGCCCGTTCTCCACGCCGAAGCGCTGCCGGCCCTTCTGCAGGCCCGCGAGCACCGCTTCCATGACGGCGTCGAGACCGAGACCGCGCTGCGTGTGGAAGTGCGGCGCGAAACGAACCTCGGCGTACACGACGTTCTCGCGCGCCATGATCCTCGAGGAACTCGTACGCCACTCGCTCCAGCGCTCTCCGCCGTCTGCATCACGGCGATCGTGTGGCGGAAACCCTCGAGGTATTGCGGCAGACTCCCTCTGGCGGCGCCTTCGTAGAACCACGCGGAGAGCGGCCCGGAGCGCTCGTCCGGCAAGCTCGTCGTAGCCCACGTCGCTGGGCGAGCTCGAGGATCGTGGCGGCCGCAGGCTGCCGTCGAGATGCTCGTGGAGCAGCACTTTCGGTGCGCGAGAGACGATGGCGCGATCGATGACGGCCGCGTGCGCTGGGTCATGACCGCACTCTACTTCCCGGTGGTGACGAGGTTCCACGCGCGAGCGTTGTCCTCCGCGCGGGAGACGCGTATTCGTCCTCCGCCCCCGACCGCCGACGGCCCCTGTCGATCGATTCCCCGCGCACCCGTGAGCGACCCCATACCGCAGTCCGCACTTCGCCCCGAGCCCGCACGGGCGAGATCCACATCGGCTGGCGCGCGCACGGCCCTCTTCAACTGGGCCTACGCGCGCGGCGCACAGGGGACGTTCCTCCTGCGGATCGAGGACACCGATCCGGAGCGTTCGACCTCCGCGTCAGAGCGCGCGATCGTCGAGGGACTGAGGTGGCTCGGCATCGGACTGGGACGAGGGTCCGGACGTGGGCGGACCGCACGCACCGTATCGCCAGTCGGAGCGTGTCGAGCTGCACCGGCGAGCGGGCGAGCATGTATCTTGCGGAGCGGCCACGCCTATCGCTGCTTCTGCTCGCACGAACGGCTCGAAGCGCTGCGGGAAGCGCAGACGCTCGCCGAAGCAGAATCCCGCCTACGACGGCCACTGCCGCGAACTCGACCTCGACCGAGGCCGGCGCACGGGCAGCCGCTGGAGAGAAGTTCGTGCTCCGGTTCCGCGTGCCGGCTGGTCGCACGAACATCGAGGACCTGGTGCGGGAGACGTCGCTTTCGAGCACACCGCGAGGTCGACGACTGGGTCATGCTCCGCCAGGACGGCGACGCCCACCTGCAACTTCTGCGTGGTCGTGCGACGACGTCGCCATGCGGATCACGCACGTCTTCCGCGGCGAGGAGCACCTGGTCAACACGCCGAAGCAGATCCTGCTGTACCAGGCGCTCGGCGAGCCGCTGCCCCAGTTCGGGCATCTGCCGCTGATGCTCGGCGAGGACAAGAAGAAGCTCTCCAAGCGCTCGGGGGACACCTCCTCGAGGACTATCGGATCAAGAGCTCGGCGCGGGCGCCCAGGATTTCCCGCAGGGCGACGTCGCCCGAGACGGTGCCGAGATCGGCGTGGGTCTGCGTGTGGCCGCCGATGTCGAAGCCCCGGCGATGCAGCGGCGCACGTGATCCCACGTCATCCACTTCGGGGACTCGCCGCGGTCCGCGGTCCCACCACGGGCACCACGGTGGAGCCCATCCATTCGGTGACGACGAAGAACGTCGCGGGCAGCTCGCGACCTCGAGCACCGGCGCCGCGTTCTCGTAGTTGTCCAGATAGCCGTCGTCGAACGTGATCGCGAGCTCGCGGTGCAAACGCTCGCGCCGTTCGAGCTTCAGCGCCAGTTCCGGCAGTCCGACTGACGCGGAAGTGCTGTCGAAAAAACCGGCGAGTACCGTTCGAACATCTCGACGTCGATGGAAAGCGAGTCGGATTCCGCGCCGTCGCGGATGTGATGGAACACGACGACGACGGCGGCGTTGCGCAGCAGGGCACTGTGGCAGTCCGGACGCGAACACACTGTGCCCGACGAAATCTTTCACGGCACCGGTCATTGGCATAGAGGAGCCTCCGCCAGAACGCGCGCGATCGGCGCGACAGCCTCATGAATGTGAGCAAAACAGTGACGAAAGATGTCGAGATCGCCGTCGACGGGATCCCGGATGTCGAGGCGTGATGCCGGCGCCAGGCAGCTGAGCACGTAGGCCTTCCCGCGTGCGATCGGGAAAACGCCCGGCCAGCTCCACCAGTTGCGCGACGTCCATGACGAAAATCACATCCGCGTCCCGTATCGCTCCGGCGAGCAGCGGCGACGCCGCATGTGACGCGACAGATCGATCGCGTCTCGGCGGCCAGGGCCACCGCGTGCTGGATGCGACGGCCGCGCCGGCGACGGCGGCCAGACCGCCGGATCGCACGGTGACACCGGAACGGGCAGATCGCGCTGCAACGAGCGCCGGCGGCGATGCGCTGCGGATGATGTTGCCGTGGCAGACGATCAGGAGGCGACGCGCCGACCGGAGCGCCCGCGTGAGCTCCGAGGGATCGCGACGGAGCTGCCGCATGCGCTCGCGCTCGACGCGCGCGTGAAATCACACGCCGCGGATAGCCGACGACGCGCTCGACGCCCGTGGCGATGGACGTGTGCGGGCGACGCGAGGACCGGGCGCGGCACAGAACTCGCGATGTGTCGGCGAGCGCGCGGCCGGCGCGTTCCTGCGTGTATTCCTCGGACACGAACGACCCGGCCGGCGGCGCCGATCTCCGCGGCCCAATCGGGATAGCGCGCCAGCTGCAGACAGGCTTCGGCCAGCGCGCGATCGTCGCCGGCCGGCACGAGCAATCCCGTGACGCGATCGCGAATGACTTCGGGAATGCCGCCGACGCGGGTGGCGACGACCGGCACGCCGAGCGACATCGCCTCGAGCAGCGCCATCGGAATGCCTTCGCTGAGCGACGGCAGCGCGAACACGTCCATCGCCGCGAGCAGGTGGTGCACGTCGGCACGGTGGCCCGTGAAGATGCAGGTCTGGTCGATCCCGAGCCGGCCGGCCATGCGCCGTGAGGTCGCCGAGCAGCGGGCCGTCGCCGGCGATCACCAGCTTCGCGTGCGGCATTCTGGGCAGCGCGCAGCGCGATCGCGCCGAATCAGATCGACGTGTCCCTTGACCGGGACGAGACGGCCGACCGTGCCGATGACGAGCGCATCGGCAGGAATCTTGAGCTCAACTGCGGATCGCCGCCCGGACCTCGGCCGGCACGGGCGGAATCGGCGCCGTGCCGTTGTGGATCGCCGTGACCATGCCGGGCCAGAAGCCGGACCGCCGCAGCGAATCCGCGAGGTTCTTCGAGACGGCGACGATGACCGACGCCAGAGCGCCGCAGCGCGATGCGGTCGAGCCATTCGTAGATGCCGATCTTCAGAGCCGGCCAGCCCTCGGCGGGCTCCGGATGGCCGTGCACGGTGCGCACGACATTCGGCACGCCGGTGAGACGGGCCGCAATTGCGCCCAGCACTGTGTCCTTATGCTGATGCGTGTGCACGACGTCGAACGGCCGTGTGGCCAGGACCTTGATCAGGCGCGTCAACATGCCGGCGGCGCCGGAGCGTGGTCTCGTCGATCACCGTAACCGGCAGGCCCAGCGCGCGCAGTTCCTGGCCAGCCGTCCCTCGTTGAACAGGACGAACGACCGATCGATCGTCCGGCTGCGCGGCGAGATAGGCGGCGGACGTGGCCAGCTGCACTTCGGCGCCCGCCCAGAGGTCGGCCGTCATCACGTGGCAGATGCGGAGCGGCCGCGTGACTCGCGCGGGCACGGGCCGTCAGCGACGCAGTGCGGCCGGTGCCGAGCTTGGTCGCCGAGAGCGGGGCCGTGGGCGCGAACGCGCGTTCGCGGATGCTACTTGCGACAGACGACGCCATGGGAGAATCTCCGACATGCCGCGTATAGCCCTTGATCCGATCGGTCAGGCGCGGCGACATGCGATCGGCACGTGCGCGTCTTCGTGGTAGTCCTCGACCTGCTCGATCTTGCGGGATGAAGCCGCGCTTTGAGCAGGCCGCCGCAGCGTGTCGCTGGTGAACGTGTGCGGATGACCCTTGTCGATGCAGCCCGGCCAGACATTCGTGCAGCAGGGCGCCCCACCGCGTGTGGACGTTGACCGACAGATAGGTATCCATCGCGCGGCGCAGCACGCGGCTGATCTGCTGGAGCACGACGGCCGGCGACGACGTGTGATCGATGACGTTGTCGATGATCACCAGCGCGAACGTCCCGTCGTCGAACGGCAAGCGCTCGCCGGTGCCGTCGAGATAGGTCACGCCAGTTGATTGCGGAGCGCCACGAGCGCCGGATGCATCGATAGAAGTGCTCGAGCGGATCGATCGCGCAGCGATCGACCCCACCGTCAGGAAATTCACGATGCCGATCGGGCCGCTGCCGATCTCGAGCACTCCCGCGCTGCGAGCGCGGACCGACGACGGCATCGGCGAGGCGCTCGTTCGAGGCTGGTCCGCGCGCCACTGTACCAGTCGAGGTGTTCGCGCGAGCCCGGCCTCGATGTCTTCGCCGAGACGCTGCCAGAAACGCTTGCTCGTATTGCTGCGCTTCGCGCCACCGGTCGACGGCGACGCCGGTGTTATCGGTGCGTGCGAACATAGCGGCTCCCACTTCCTCCAAATGGTCGGCCACCCGGCCGCTTGCGGTCCGCGCGGTGCGGCCGGTCGCGTGAACCAGCGCCGGCGTGTCGCTGACGAGCGCCGCTGTCGCGCCAGGTCGACGACGTAGCGCCTCATTCCGCGAGCCCGGCGCGCGGATCGTCACGGCCGAAAGACACTCGGAGCGCCGCGTGGCGACGGCGTGACAGAACGCGAGCTAACGCGCTGCCATCGCGTCGGGCGCGCCGTCGGTCAGGTCGGCCGTCGTCGTGCACGGACGCGCGAGCAGGTGATCCGAGATCGCCGAAGCCACCAGCGGCTGCGCGCACCCGCGCGCATGACGCGCGGCAGATCGAGCGGCATGGCCGAGCGCGCAGCTGGTGGTTCAGATGACGGAAGTCGACGCCTGCGTCGATCGCCAGCTGCAGCGATCCCCAGAAGCGCCCGTTGACTTCCATCAGCACCGCGCGGCCGGTGCGGCGGATCCTGCTTGTATTCGAGCATCGCGACGCCATGCCATCCGAGCGACGCCGAGCAGCCGGCGCTGCCTGGGCGCGAGCGCCGGATCGACCGGCGCGGCTTTCGCACAACACGCTGACGCCGCCGGACGGCGGTTTTCTCGCGGAGCCGCACGTGCGAGAACGTCGTGAGCACCTCGCCGTGATCGCACAGCGCAACACGCCCACGCCCGCCGCGCGACGCGTTCCTGAATCAGCGACGGGATGACTGCGGACGAGATCTTTCGCGCTCGCGCGTAGAGCCGCTTCGCAGATCCCGCTGCCGCATCCGTGCGCGAACGCGACCGACGTCGAGAGCAGCCAGCCGTCGTGCGTGCGGATCGCGCGAGCGCGCGGGTTTGCTTACTGACGGCGGGGTACGTCACGCGCGCGGCGCACGCGACGCAGCGCCGTGCCGCGTTGTCGAGCACGTGCGTGCGCGGCACGGCGATGCCGCATCGCGTGCCGCCCGCGTTGAAGCAGCCGCGCGCTTGTCCGCGGCGAGGTCGAAGGCCTTCGAACGACGGGCACGCTGATCGCCGCGTCGGCTGGCGGAGCGCGTCCTGATGCCGCGCGATCGCGGCCGCGGTCGTGACGTCGGTCACCGGCACGACGACGCGCGATCTGCTCGCGCGCGACGAGATCCGGCGACGAAGCGATCGAAGCCAAACGGATGCCGGCAGCGGCGAGGGGATACAGTGACCCGGCGGCGCGCAGCATGCGGGACGGCGGCCAGAGGCCGCGCCGCGGCGCTCGCCGCACGAGGACGAAGCTGGCGCAGGCCGCGCCGAGCGAGCGATCGTGATCGCCTGCGTACTGGCCGCTGGTCGCCAGTCCGGGTCACGAACGACTCGTCATGGATGTGTCGCTGGTCAATAACGCTCCCGTGCGGCGGCCGGCTGGACATGGCCACCGGCACTGCCGGCAACGCGGCGGCAATCGCGTCGGCGCGCCAGGTGCGACGCGGTGGCTCGCGCTGCGCCGCGTCGAGCAAGCGCCGTCGCGACGACGCGCGTCGCACGGCCGCGGCCGGAGTATGGACCACGCCCGCATGGGCGCCGGCCGCCGGCTCGTGCGCCAGCGCGAGTGCGGCTCGCGCGAGCGGCGGTGACGCCGGCGGCGAGCATTACGCTGATCGGGCACCCAGACGCGACCACGAACCATCCGCGCCGGCCGAGCTGCTGCGATCAGGTCGGCCCGCGATGCGCACCGACGGATCGAGCAGGTTCACCACGCGCGCGGGGCTTCAGGGCCGAAATGGCGGACGCACCAATGCGCGATGGCGTCCGCGCAGCGATCGACGTCGCAGCACGGCGATGGGCAGGCCCGGCCGTCCGAGCCCGAGATGCCAGACGGCCGACAGAGCCGGCGGCCCATCAGACCCAGGGAACTGCGGGCCTGTGCGGATCGAGCAGCGCGCGCCCGGCCGCATCGATGCGCGTCTCGATGCCGCGTGCCGCCGCCTGGCGCTCTCGATGATCATCCCTCCTGCGCGCACTTGCCCCACGTACGGCCCAAACCGCGCGCATCCGCCGGCCGTGGTGGATTCACGCTGACACCAGAGAACGCGCGGCGGCTCGAGCACGGACAGACGCCTCACGTGCACCAGACGACGCACGCCGGCGGCCTGCACCGCACGAAGCAGTTGTCGGTCGCCGCCACCGAATTGCGCTGATGCCCGGAAAGCCAACGCACTTCCGCAGCCGCATCGACGACGGCGGCGCCGGCGAGCGCATCGGGACCGAGACCCCGACTGAGATCGGCCGTGAACCACCTCCGCGACATGCGGCGTGCCTGGCACGTCCTCGACCGACGCCGCGCACCGGTGACAGCGCCCGCGCGATCTCCGCGCCCAAGAAACCGCGTGCGCCCGTGACGACCACGCGCGCGAGGTTTTGATCGTCGGCTGGTGCGCCGCCGCCGTCACGCGCTCCCGCGCCACAGCCGAAAATCCCGACGCCGGCCACGAGGCGCTCGAAGATGCGCGTCTACTGGCGCAGCGGTAGCTCGCGCGAGACCGGCGACGGCTGCCCGCTGGCGACCGCGCCGTAGAACTGCTGGCGATGATCTGCGGCAGCCCGGCATAGCAATACGTAACTGAACGAAGTACAA
>ERZ1370068.11010-contig-9661_pt1 | contig 31265 bp, 41 predicted proteins | sample MGYA00561227_ERZ1370068 | MGnify/ENA primary metagenome ERZ1370068 (study PRJEB38410, sample SAMEA6850437) | metagenome | study: Metagenomic assessment of the ecological functions of the soil: analysis of the soil microbiota associated with the...
TTGCTACGTATTGCTATAAGGCGTTTAGTCTGTGGTATTCGGACGTGAAGCGAGATGATCTAGGCATGGGCAGGCTGAAGCGTGGGTAACACCACGTGGAGGACCGAACCAGTTTGGGTTGAAAACCATTTGGATGACCTGTGCTTAGGGGTGAAAGGCTAATCAAATTTCGTGATAGCTCGTTCTCGCCGAAATAGCTTTAGGGCTAGCCTCGGATGAATCGTCGCGGTGGTAGAGCACTGAATGGGCTAGGGGCCTCACAAGGTTACTGAACCCAATCAAACTCCGAATGCCGTTAACGAATATCCGGGAGTCAGACTGCGAGTGCTAAGATCCGTAGTCGAGAGGAAAACAGTCCAGACCGACAACTAAGGTCCCAAAATCGTGGTTAAGTGGAAAAGGAAGTAGGGAAGCACTGACAGCCAGGAGGTTGGCTTAGAAGCAGCCATCCTTTAAAGAAAGCGTAATAGCTCACTGGTCAAGCAGCCCTGCGCCGACAATATAACGGGGCTTAAAACCACATACCGAAGTTTCGGAATTTGAGATCTCAACTGTCGGATCTCCTATTTCTGAATCGCAGATTCCAGCATTCCAGAGTCCAAATCTGAAATCCATGAATCGAATTTAGGAGAATACGAAGAAGATCGCCGTCTTCAGAGAAGCTTAACCTCTGAGCAGATCGCAATCTCACTTCGAGATCTGAGATCTGAGATCTCAAGTTGGTAGGCGAGCATTCCGTAGCTGTGAAGCGGGACCGAAAGGACCGTTGGAGCGATCGGAAAAGACTCTGTCGGCATAAGTAGCGATAACGCGGGCGAGAACCCCGCGCGCCGTAAACCTAAGGTTTCCTGAGTAAAGTTAATCTGCTCAGGGTAAGTCGGTACCTAAGGCGAGGCCGAAAGGCGTAGTCGATGGAAATCCGGTTAAAATTCCGGAACCAGTAGCAGTGCCGTGGGAGGACGCAGTAGGGTAGGTGAGACCGGCTGATGGATATGCCGGTTGAACTCGTCATAGCCCGTCACTTTGGTAAATCCGGGTGACATAAGGGTAAGGATAGGGACGAAAGTAGGAGTCAAACCCGAAAAAGTCACTGACCCCAGCTGCCAGGAAAATCCTCGGGCGGCTATACACTGCGATCTGACCGTACCGCAAACCGACACAGGTAGGTGGGGCGAGAATCCTAAGGCGCTTGTGAGAACTCTCGTTCAGGAACTCGGCAAACTAGTACCCGTAACTTCGGGAGAAGGGTAGCCCACCTCGAGACGTGGGTCGCAGAGAAATGTCCCAGGCGACTGTTTACTAAAAACACAGGTCTCCGCAAAGTCGTGAAGACGACGTATGGGGGCTGACGCCTGCCCAATGCTGGAAGGTTAAGAGGAGTGGTCAGCCGCAAGGCGAAGCTGCGAATCGAAGCCCCAGTGAATGGCGGCCGTAACTATAACGGTCCTAAGGTAGCGAAATTCCTTGTCGGGTAAGTTCCGACCTGCACGAATGGCGTAACGATCTGGGAGCTGTCTTAACGAGAGACACAGCGAACTTGTAGTACCGGTGAAGATGCCGGTTTCCCGCATCTAGACGGAAAGACCCCGTGCACCTTTACTACAACTTGACAGTGATTTCGGGCAAACGATGCGCAGGATAGATGGGAGGCTTTGAACTCGCGCCTTTTGGGCTGCGGGGAGCCAACGGTGAGATACCACCCTTCGTTTGTCTGGACTCTAACCTACCGCCGTTATCCGGCGGAGGGACACTATCAGGCGGGTAGTTTGACTGGGGCGGTCGCCTCCCAAAGAGTAACGGAGGCGCTCGAAGGTTGGCTCAGGCTGTTTGGAAATCAGCCGTAGAGTGTAAACGCATAAGCCAGCTTGACTGCGAGACAAACAAGTCGAGCAGGTACGAAAGTAGGAGTTAGTGATCCGGCGGTTCTGTATGGAAGGGCCGTCGCTCAACGGATAAAAGGTACGCCGGGGATAACAGGCTGATCCTGCCCAAGAGTTCACATCGACGGCAGGGTTTGGCACCTCGATGTCGGCTCATCGCATCCTGGGGCTGAAGAAGGTCCCAAGGGTCCGGCTGTTCGCCGGTTAAAGCGGTACGTGAGCTGGGTTTAGAACGTCGTGAGACAGTTCGGTCCCTATCTAGTGTGGGCGCAGCAGGATTGAGGGAATCTGTCCTTAGTACGAGAGGACCGGGATGGATCCACCTCTAGTGTACGAGTTATGGCGCCAGCCGTAACGCTCGGTAGCTATGTGGAGCATGGATAAACGCTGAATGCATCTAAGCGTGAAGCCAGACCCGAGATTAATCCTGCCAGTGAGACTCCTGGTAGACCACCAGGTTAATAGGGTGGATATGTAAGTGCAGTAATGTGCTCAGTTGACCACTACTAATCAGTCCCTTGGCTTGACCGTAAAATTTACTAGCAGCAACGCGTTTGAGATCTCAAATTTCAGATCTGAGATCTCAGATGAAGAGCTTTTCAGTCACGGCACAGGCTTGCCTTGTCGCTATTCGATTTGGATCTTTGGTCTTTGGACTTTGATCTTTGATTTTCCGCCAACCCTGTTTGAGTTGCTTTCAACCAGCGTCAGCCGTCCACTCAAAGACCATAAGTACAAAGATCAAAGATCCAGATTTTAGATTGAAAAGTTTTCCGGTGGTTGTGTCGAGAGGGCCACACCCGTTCCCATCCCGAACACGGAAGTTAAGCCTCTTGGAGCCGATGGTACTGCGCGGGCAACTGTGTGGGAGAGTAGGAAGCCGCCGGGATTATTAAAGAAAGCCCGCGAGAGTTAATTCTCTCGCGGGCTTTTTCTCGCTTCGAGAATTAGCGAGCTTTCGTGCTTCCTCTCTTAGCTCCAGAACTGTATTGAGCAGCCAGGCCAGTTATGAATCCGGCAGACAGCCAGATCACCATGCGTACAATCATGAATGGTTACCTCTTAAGCTGCGCTCTTGATCCCATCGCTGCCGCTCGAGTTCTGACCCACCCTCTGGATTCTGACGCTTTTTAGTTGCAGTTCAAGCCGTTGCTTCCGTAGCGTCGAAACCGCGAGCGGTAGCGATCGGATCAAGGGCGCCTTCATTACCAACCCAACATGCGAGGGAGATGATGCGGCAAACGCGAGCGGCGGATTGCAGCTCAACTTGAGTGGTCGATCCCATCGCTACCGCTCCGGGTTCTGACCCACTCCTCGCAGCGGACTAGCCCGGCACCGATAAGTCGAGCATCTGTAAACGTCCATCAAGAGTCCAGAGCTTTTATGAAAATTGTTTGACGCGGAATATGAAACCGATTTCAAATGGCTTCATGCCAAAAATGAAGTTACTAGTCGCAAATCATGTTGCGTGGCGCTTGTGCTTCTGAATGGTGCTATCGCTGCACAGGCAGACGAGGTTGATGCATACATCAAAGTAGAAATGACTGAGCAGCATATTCCCGCTGTTTCGCTTTGCGTGGTTCGCGACGGGCGCATCATCAAAGACCAGACTTATGGGATCGCGAACGTCGAACTGAACTTTCCGGCGACGGCTGACACTGAGTTCGCCATTGCTTCCATGACCAAGTCAGTTACGGCCAGCGCCATAATGCTTCTGGTACAGGATGGGAAGATCAGCGCTTGACGATCCGACAACGAAATTCTTCGACGGGCTGCCCGAGAGTTGGCAAGCGATCACGGTGCGCCAACTTTTATCGCACACTTCCGGAATCAAAGATCACTTTCACGACTATCCCTTCTTTCCGATTGCGAACATCAATCGCAAAACTTGAATACACCGACGCGGAATATCTCAAAGCGCTCGTGGACAGCGGGCTCAACTTCAAGCCGGGAACACGTTGGGCCTACAGCAGCGCCGGCTTTCACTTGCTGGGAATGATTATTCAGAAGGTCACCGGCAAACCTTACGGGAGTTTTTTCGCGAGCGCATCTTCGCGCCTCTCGGCATGACAAAGACGCACCTGATCAGTCTCGGCGAAATCATCCCCAATCGCGCTGCCGGTTATCGTTGGTTGAATGGCGAGCAGAGGAATGGCGACTACACGGGCCAAGCCATCAGTGGAGGCGCCGACGTGAGTTTGCTCACCACCGCATCCGATTTGGCGAAGTGGCACATCGCGCTTTCTTCAGAACGAATCTGGAAGAAGTCGAGTCTCGAACAGATGTGGACGCCCGCCGTGCTTGCAAATGGTGAGCCCGCGGCGGCGTTTCCCGGAGGTGAGCCGGGACTTGGTTGGGGAGTTCTTCTAACGAATGGCTACTTGCGGATGGCACACGGCGGCAGCTTCACGACGGGCTTTAGTTCGTTCATGGCTAGAGTCCCTGAGAAGCGGCTCATCGTGATCGTGCTGACGAATCAACATTCAGCAAATCCGGTGCGAGTCGGATTTGGCGTGCTGGGCCTGTATGACGCGGATTTAGTTCCGCCACATCGCGAGAAGCCACAGTCGGACAGGCAGCCAGAATGGACAACCAAAGTGCTTCGGTTTCTTAATGACTTATTTAGCGGTGGTGCGAGCGGCGATCCCGCTCAATTCGCGACGCCTGGCCTGGGCCACCATTTACCGTCCGTTCCGAAAGCACCTCCGGATCAAGGCGCGCCTGTTTCCGAACTCTCATTCATTTCGTCTGCCGAGATTACGCAACGAGGCATTCAACGTTATGGCGCAAAGCTGGTCCGAATGAGTCACTACAGGGCCTTGATCGAGTGGCGATGTGCGCTTCCTGACCGTTTATTTCACGGAGGACGGCCACATCGCGGATTATTCAGGCTATTAGAGGCGTAAGGAAAGGTCTTATCGCGCGTGCAGCGTCTAATTTCCCGAGATCCTGATTACTCCCTTATTACTGAAGAGACCTCGCAGTTTCACCTTCACCTGCATAGTCCCTGGGCGTTCCGGCGACGCTGTCAGGAAGCCGCACCACAACCTGAGTAACGTCTGCGACTCCGGATAAAGGCGCGACTTGCTCAACCACTAGGGTGTAGGTTCCGCCCTGATCATCTTCCGCGACAACGGTGAGGTCTGAGGCAGTGTCGCCCGTTGCGAGTCCAAGGCGCCAGACGAACAGCGAGATGCGCCGGCGCAGATCCGAGCTCAAATTGTATGGGCTGGTTAACGAAAATGGATCGCGGGTCTGTGTCACCAAATCCAGAGCAACGGCGCGTTGCGAATTTTCCTCCAGCAGCAGCACCGGCGCATCCTGGACCACCTGCACCAGCTGCCCGCTACTGGCCAGCCAGCCATTGGTCCCCGCAAAGTCTGCCGTGATGGTGTGGCTGCCGATGCTAAAGGCGGAATAGCTGAACCCTGCATGCCCGGCGGAATTGAGCGGGACAGTGGCCAGCACCGTGGCGCCTTCTTTGAAGGTCACCGAACCGGTGGGTATGCCCGGAGCGCCATTCGTGGCTGTTACGGCCGCGTCAAAGAAGATCGATTGTCCAAAGCTGGCCGGATTCGCAGTCGAGGTGACTGCTGTCGACGTTCCATTCTGGATAATCTGGACCACGCTTCCGCTGCTGGCCGCAAACTGGGTGTCGGAAGCGTAAGTAGCCACGACGTTGTGACTTCCCGGAGCTAAGCCGGAGGTGCTGACGGCCACGACGCCGGACGAGTTGAGCGGTGCCTGACCGATGATCGTTGCTCCATCCTGAAAGGTCACCATTCCGGTGGGCGTCCCGGCGCCGGCCGGAACTGCTGATACGTTTGCCGTGAACGTTACTATCTGTCCAAAGCTGGCCGGACTTGGAGAAGAGTTCAAAGCCAATGTCGTTGCGTTGGCGTGGATCTTCTGCGTCATGGTTACCGATGATGCGGCGTGGCTCGCATCCCCGCTGTACGCGGCGGTGATGAAATGGCTGCCGCGAAAACCGCCGCCTGCTGCAAGCGTTGACGTGGTCACAGATGCCACTCCATTGGCGTTCAATGGAACATTTGAAGCCAATGTGGTCGTTACCGGGGTGTTGCCGTTGTAAGTCAGGTCTGTGAACGTAATGGCGCCGGTGGGTGAGGCTGGCGTTCCGGTAACCGTGGCCGTGAAGGTGATGGTGCTGCCCACCACCACTGCACGTGAATCGGGCGCCGAAGAGTCGATGGTGACACTAACGCCCGGCCGGTTTCCCAAAGCAAAGAAGGTCCCGCCGTTAAGTGTGTAAACCGTTCCGTCAGGCCCGATGACGGTTGGCACATAAGGCTCGAGCGCTCCGGGTGTTAACACCACGGACTGGTCCAGAGTATTTGTGACCAGGTTCCAGCGATAGCTGCGGCCATCTTCGCTGGTGAAGTAGACGCTCTTGTTCGCCGGGTTAACCGCCGGCGCATTGATGCACCATTCCTTCACCGCCAGCGGAAACATTGATGGATCTGCGTCGGTGTCCGGCGTCGGACCGATTAACGTGAGTACCTCTCTCATCTCAATCAGGCCGCCCGAAGAGGAGTGAGGATCGATTTGAGTTGCGTTAGGATCCAGAAGCGCCACGCGGTTAATCCCGCTGCCGTCGGCGCCCGCGTAATCGTTGTATTTGGAAAACAGCAAGTATGACGATGATCCGGTGTATGACGGTACCAGCGACGCAGGAACTATTCCCGGCGTGTAGTCCCAGCCAAAACCTCCGGGTGTTTTGGTTACCGTCAGGTCTCCGGTGAAGCGCAAGAGAAAGCCACGCGAGCCGCTGTTAGAGCGCCAACACTCCGAAATAGATATCGCCGTCCGGCGCGATCATCGGCGACGCCGTGCCGTCTTCCGGAACTGAGGCGGGGTTCCCGTTGCGCGGGTCTCTAAGAAACACCGAATATTTTGTTGCCAGAGTGGTCGAGTTCAAGCCCAAAAGATACGCATAGGTGTTGTTGGTGGACCACTTCACCACGACGTAGACGGTGCTGCCGTCATTGCTCAGGGCCGGCGCCACATTGTGACTCACGCGGCTGATGGCGCCATCGCCGGCGGCCGAACCCGCCAGAACATAAGTTCCATTTCCGTTCGCGTCAATTCGCCCAATGCCGCTTTGACTGGTGTTCAGAGGCGCCGGAGCTGTTCCCTGGACGCGGAAACCAAAATAGATGTTGCCGGCTGCATCTGACGTCAGCGGTGTGTTGACGAAGATCGTGTTCTTATAGGCTGTTGCGTTAGCGTTGTAATTAGCGAGGGACGTGTAGAAAACTTCTCTGACCGGCGCGCCAGGCGAGTTCGAATCAGGATTATCGATGTGCAGGATGGTGCCGCCGGCTCCGGCGTAGTACATGCGCGTGCCGAACGATCCAGTGGCGATGCAGGGTTGTAAACCGGAATCCAGTTATGCGCGGGAAGGATGTAATCAGTGTTGATAACGTACTTCGCCGTTCCGTTGCTACCGTTGAAAGCGTCCACCCTAAAGCCGTCGTTAGAGGTCTTGACCGGCACCAGGACAGTATTACTGGCGGTGATTAATGGCGCGCCATAATGAGCGGTCGTGGTCGGATTGAAATCAATGGTCGTGGACCACTTAATCGCGTTCAGGTTTTGCGCGGGAGCAGCGTAGACGGAAGTGTGCTGTCCGTTGCCGGCGAACGTGGGCGCCTGCGCCGGAACATTTGCTGAAGTGAGAAACAAGAGGCCGCAAAGTATTCCGGCAAGGAAGAGCCCCCGTCGATACGCCTTAATCAAAACCGCATGACAGACATTAAAAAGCAAGTCCCCACTCATGGTCAATAATCCTGGCCCGAGAGCAAAGTTATCAATAATTCTCAGGAGACACCACTTTGATGCGCCGACTCGAGGAGTTGGGTTCGGACCTTTGAAGAAAGCTCGACCAAATTCGGTATGCATATCGCCACCGGCGATCAGATGAATTACCTGCTACTATTCGATTTTGGAACTTTGGTCTTTGATCTTTGATTTTCCGCTAACCGGTTGAATTGTTTTCAGCCAGCGTCAGCCGCCCCTCAAAGAGCAAAGTACAAAGATCAAAGACTAGTTTTTGAAAAGTTTTCCGGTGGTTGTGTCGAGAGGGCCACACCCGTTCCCATGCCGAACACGGAAGTTAAGCCTCCTGGAGCCGATGGTTCTGGGTGGGAGGGTAGGAAGCCGCCGGGCTTTTGTACGTCCGGCCGAGATTGATTTTGCAATCACCTCGATCCGGTAAGCAACCAGGGCGCCCAGGTGTCCGCACGCAGACGCCTGGAAGCCGTAAAACACGAACCCCGGCGCGGCCGTCACCTTTTGGTAGGCCGCGGCGGGGATTCGTTATTCAACTCACGTCAACCAATTATGGCAGCGCAGCTGAACGTTTCCTGCTTATTTCATCCGGTTGCCGTGGCAGTGGCTTTGAGCTCCGCCACCTTCCTGATAACCCGACGCGTTCTCTCGACAAATGCGAGATAATTCGCCAGGCAGCTCTCCAACAGCACACCTACACCAAAGTGCCCTGTCGAATCTGCAGCCGCGACCAGTGCGGTATATTCTCCGATTCGCCAATGAGCCAGATGCACAAGCTTAGACAAGATGAAGAGTCGTCTTGCCACTGGCGCCTTGATTTCGGCAACTTCACGGCGGAAGTCCTCGACAAAGACCTCTTCGATTTGACCTGTCAGTGTAACAGGCTCCTGATTTATCAGTTTGAACGCCTCATCAATCGTCTCAAGAGACTTTTGGGCCACGAACGCTCTAGCTGCGAGCGCCTCTTTGATTTCGGGTATATCAGCGATTTCCTCGATCTCGCGATAGAACCCAATCGAACGTTCCGTCTTTCGCCGTACATCGCTCAGTAGAAGTACGAACATCTCTATCGGATTACTTACTGGCATTACTTTCTCCTTTCAATCTCTCCGAACCCACGCCACTCGCACATGTAGCACGTCTGACTTTAGAGTCACGTTGACTCCCGATACGCAGATTCATAACGGGCACACCAGGCGAAATTTCAGGGGGTCGAAGTTGTGAACATACTCATACCGTTGAAGCGGAAAAGATACTGTAAGTTTTTACAGGTATGATCTGAACGCCGTGGCGATCTCTGTGTGATCGAGAGTCCCCCGTTGAGCGAGAGATAAAACCGAGACTGCCAGCCAGGTTCACTGATGGTCATTTTTTCGCTTGTTACCGCGCACTGAAAGTGCTGGGCCTTTCTCAAATGTCCGACGTCGTGGAAGGAGGTTCTCTCGATTCATGCCTGGTGCCGTCTCTTTGCACCGTCAATGACAGATTCGCTGCCGGAACCGCCTGCTACTCTCCACCGAGGATAAAGGTTTGGGCGCGGTTGTGTTCGGTCGCCAAAAGAAGCAAAGAGAGCGTGATGAATCGACTGAATAACGGCGGTAGCGTGTCCGGGTTCTGCCTGGAACGCCTGACGTCGCGCGAGCCCAAAATAAATCTCTGGCGGCCGTTCCGGCCATTTGCTACAATCCGTCTCGCCCTGCAGTCCCACCTCATTCGTTCCGCTGGTAATCTTGAATTCGGCCAGCATCGACTAATACTTCAAAGTAGAGTAACCGCGTCCAAACACTAAGGTTAGCCTCCTATGTGGTGCCCCCGTTGCCAGAGCACACGCCTTCAGCGTGGCTACAAAGATCCGGTGATTGTCCTGCAGGTCGCAGGCTTTCGTGAATTGTTGTGCAATAACTGCGGGTTGGAATTCAAGGGCTTTGACCCGTTCCGCAGACTGCCCCGGACTCCGGCCAGACACAAGGAAACCACCGGCAAACAGCGCAGATTTCCTCGCTACAAAGTGCACCTGCCGGCCACCATATCAATGGTTGAGCGAAACCCTTTGACCTGGGACGTATCGTACACACAAGGTTCCCGAGGCCATTGCGACATGATTAGTCAGGGAGGAATGGCCCTGTCTTTTGTCGGCACGCGTTTCCGAGAGGATGAACTGAGGCGACTCGGATGTCCGTTGTACGTTACGCTGAATTTGCCCGGTGCGGTCATCGCCGCCGTCTTGTCAACCGTGTCATGCGATCGGCAGGGCACCATGGGAAAGTGGCTGGTTGGCGCGAAAATCACGCAAATGAGTGATGTGGACGCGACCAGGCTGGCGTGCTACCTGGGAAAACGCGCAACGCTTGAATAACGCGATTTTCCTGGCGTGCGCTAGCGCTTGCAGGCGCTACTGTCCTGCAGGCCGGCAGGATTGCCTTCCTTCGTAGAGCTTCAAGTCCGCTCGCAGTTTACTTGCTAAATCCATCAACTGTTTCTGCTCGGCGAGCGCAATCATCTTTTGTTGCGAGTCGGCGGCTTCTGCGCAGCGACCCAGCTCGGCCAGCGCCAGCGCTACTATCGCGCCGTGCTGCGGCAGCCCGGTCGTGCGGAAAATCTCCTCGGCCAGCGGCAACGCCCGCGCTCCCGAGCGCAAGTCATTCTGCGGCGAGGCGGCCAGCAGATACGCCAGGGTCGCGGCGGTGTCGGTCTTTTCCGGATGTTGCGCGTGACTCTTCTCCAGCAGGGCCAGCGCCTTTGCATACTGCCTGGCACGGCTCAGGAGCGTCACCGATTGCAGCACTGCCTCTTCGTTATTCAGGTCGGCTTGCGCGACGCGCAAGAACTCATCCAGGGCTTCGTCACCGGCGCTCAAGCTGCAAGAGTGCTTTGGCCAGCAGGAAACGTGCACTCATATCGTCTGGCGTAGTCCTTAGCAGCGCCTGAAGTTCTTCGAGCGCCTCGCCCGGTTTGTTCTGTGCTTGCGAGGACGATTGCCAGGTTGAAATGCGCGTTTGCATTTTCAGGATCGAGTCGCAGCACGGTCTTGAACTCAATGGTCGCCCCGTTCAGATCATTCATCTGCACCAGAGTCGTTCCCAGGTTCAGATGCCCGGCCACGCTATCAGGCTTGGCGGCGATGGCTTTACGAAATTCGACGGCCGCATCGGCTAAAGCGTTTCGCTTCGAGCGCCAGTGCGACCGCGGACCAAATGACAGCGTTCACCCTCGATCAGTTCGATCAAGCGGTCGAACAGGGGATCGTTAACCCGAATTCCCACCGTTCCACGCTGGGCCAGATGCGCTTCCGGCTTTGGCGAGATCGCCCGATCCCCGATAAGCAATCGCCAGTGAATAATGAATACGATTCGCGGCCGGCAGCCTGCTGCAGGGCTTTTTCCATGTAGACTTACCGCCTCAGCATAGTTCCGCTGGAGAGCGCCAACTGGCCCAGTCCGTAGAGTGCCGCAGCGTTCTCAGGTTCGCGCCGCCAGCACCTGCTTAAAGCTTGTTTCCGCTTTGGCAGGACTGATTTGTTTCCAGGTAGATATTCCCGAGGTTCACATCGATGGCGACATAGTGAGGATTCAGGACGGCAGCTTCCTGAAACCGGCGGATGGCGTCATCCGTCCGTCCGTCCTGCTGATCGATCTTGGCGAGCAGGTAGGGCCAGCGAAAATCTTTCGGCGCGAGGAGTCCGGCATTCAGATAACACTCGCGAGCCGGCAAGGTCAGCGAGTAAGCGTGATAGATTTGTCCTGCTTCACCAAGGCTCTCAGCCAGCGCTCCGTCGGTTGTGTCCTGGCTTGTTTGCCGCGACAGTCAGGCTGTTTTCGAGGCTGTTTAATTGCTCGCGAACTTCAGGCTCGAGTTTGCTTACATCAGGCCAGTGAATCGGTGGCGAGACCGCTCTGCGCGACTGAGCCTGCACCGTGAAGATCGGCGCCATGACAACGAGCAGGACTTAATCCGAGGATCGCTAACGGACGGGGAAAGCGGCGATTTGTTTGTAGCGGAGCTCGCTTTACTCGCGTACCTGTGTTTCTCAGTCAAGCGTGGTGTAGCGATCGACGGGCACGTTATTCCAATCTTCAAGGTTGCCGTCCGACCAGTAGACGCGAACAGCGCCGACGCTGCGGTTGGCGCCAATCCCAGCCAGCACCCGTGAATCGTTGGCTGAGAGATAACTTCCATCAGTCCTGGCTCGACGCCACAGGACGATGGTCCTTCGCGACTGTGACCTGCACCCGCGCTCCAGATCACGTCGCTGACCGGCTCTTGCTCAACCAGACGCAGGCCCAGCCCAATGGTTCTTGATTGCCTACCTGATTCATGAACAATCTCGCCGGTTGGTTGTTGTTGGTGATTAGCACGTCCGTGTCGCCGTCGTTATCAATATCACCGAAGGCAGCGCCGCGACCGACCTGATTCAAAGCAGAATTCAGCGAGGGAGATTATCGACGACCTCGACAAAGGTGGCCTTACCGGTATTCCGAAAGAGCTGGTTGGGCTGGCCCAGCGGATACGGATCGCCTCTTGCGCATTAGTTCCGGTAAAAGCTGTACAGCGCCATTAGTCACCAGCAAATCCAGCCAGCCGTCATTGTCGTAATCGAAGAACAGTGTCCCGAAACCAGTGAAGCGGCGGCCCGGCATTCCCAAGTCCGGCCTCGCGAGTTCGATCTTCAAACAGACCCTTTTGCCGAGGTTCAAATACAGAGTGTTGGTTTCATCCATCAGGTGCGTGATGAAAATGTCGTCCGTCCCGTTGTTGTCAAAGTCTCCGGCGTCGACGCCCATGCCGGCTTCGGCCTGACCATTGCGGTTGACTTGCGGCTCCGGCCAGCAACGCTTCATTCCTGAAGGTCCCGTTCTTCTGGTTGATCCAGAGTTGATTGGGATCGCCGTCGTTGGCGACGTAGATATCAACCCACGCCGTCATAATCCAAATCCGCGGCGATTATGCCCAGGCCGTGACCGAATTCTTTATCGACCCTGGCCGCGACGGTCACGTCTTCAAAGGTGCCGTCGCGCTGTGTTGTGAAACAGGCGATTGCCCGGCGCGCGAAGAGCGCGCGGCGTGCAGTAATCCGGAGCGCTGGTTGCCGCGTAGCACTTCGGACTATTGCTGGGCGAAAAGTCGGCATAGTTGACGATCATCAAATCCAGCCAGCCATCGCGATCGTAATCAAAGAAAGAAGCGCTGGTGGTCCAGCGCGAATCGTCGGTGCCCGTCTTTGCGGTGACGTCGGTGAATGTCCCGTCGCCCTTATTCAGGAACATCTTGTTGGCGCCCAGGTTGCGTCACATAAAGGTCGGTCCAGCCATCATTGTTGATGTCACCGACGGCTGCACCCATGCCGTAGCCGTTAGCAGACAATTCCACTCTTCTCGGTCACGTCCGTGAAATGCAAAGAGCGATTCCCGTCTTTGCCGGCAACCAGATCGTTTGCGAAAGAGCCGCGAACGCAAATCCCCGGCCCTGGCCAGGGAAATAGAGTGCGGGCCGGCTGGTCTGCCCGCTTCGAGGGTTGAGCCCTGCACCACAAAAACGTCCAGGTCGCCATCATTGTCAAAATCAAAGAGCGCGGCTCCCGCGCCCATGATTTCCGGTAAGAAAAGCTTTCCCGTCATGCCGTTGTAATGCCGAAACCTTAACCCCGTCTGGTCTGAGACCTCGGTAAAAATAAGGGAGCTTTTTGTCTTGTCCGGCAGTCAGCGAGACGGCCGTAGACGCAACAAAACACAGCACCATCGCAGGAATGAGTATGAGGAAGGTCTTCGATTGTCCTATGTAACGCCGCATTTCCGGGTAACGTCGCGCGATTTCGGCAAGCTGAAGTCAGTTACCGCCCGCGTCAGCGGGTGGGATAAAGACGAAATCAAAGATCCTTCCTGAACCCATCCGCTCACGCGGATGGTACTGACCTCATTGTTGGTGAAAACGCTAGAGCCAAACACAGCTGTAGATTGTCTTTGGACGGCCATGAAAGGGTACACTAGACGCCGGACCTTTATGAAGTTTGAGAGTTATTTTCGGGGAGCCTCGTATGCGACTGTACTGACGGCCGCAATCGGCCTTGTTTGTGGCCGGAGGTGTGGGGCTGTGGCTGGCGATTGCGTTTGCCGTTGGCAATAGTGATCGCCTGGAAGCTGGAAGGATCGCGTTGGCAATTGTCCGAGCGCCTGGCTCTGATCGTCATCCTCGCTTCGATGCCCTTCTTTTATTTGGACTGGCGCATCCTGACGCCTTACCTCCAAAATCAATTTCTGGAAACCGGTCAGCGTGGTAATGCCGATATTGCGGTGCTCTCTCACCTGATCCTTTTTCTTTCCTTTATCAAGCTCTTGCAGATCAAAGCTGATCGCGATTGGTTCTTTCTCTATCTGATTTCGTTTTTCGAAGTCCTTTTGGCTGCTGGATTGACTGCCAGCCCGCTTTTCCTGCTGACTCTAACCGTATATTTGTTGTGTGCGCTGACCACGGTGGTCGCGTTTCGAGATTCAGAAAGCACGGCGGAAGGTGACCGCGACCCAGACGCGTCTGCTCGTGCCGCCTGATCCCGCACTCTTTCGAAAACTGCCGATGCGGCTTTGGCGCAGGAGATACCTCGAGACGCGCCGCGCTGCCGCTGGTGTCCGTCGGTCTTGCTCGTCCTGATCGTGCTGCTCGCCTTACCGCTTTTCCTGATTGCGCCACGTACGGCGTCGAGCGCATTAAGGCGAGGAGGGAACGGCGTTTCGGGCTTCATCGGATTCTCTGAGAATGTGACGCTGGGACAGATCGGCCGGCTCAAAGGCAACGACGAAGTCTTCATGCGCGTTCGGGTTGAGAGTGCGCCGGCGATTCCAGCCAGCGGTTTGCGCTGGCGCGGAGTTGCGCTGGACGAATTCACCGGCAGGGGCTGGAAGAAGTCTCTGGGCCAGGTGCGTAGTGAGAAGAAGGAGAGCGACAGCGGGTTCTTCAAGCTTGGGACCACTGAGGACGTGAGCCGTCTGACGACCCAAACATTTTTTGTCGAACCGGTGGACACTCCGGTGCTGTTCGGGGCGCCGCGCATCGTGGCGGTGCAGGGCAAGCTGCCATTCGTGCGGGTGGATTCGGAAATGTCGGTGCAAACGCGACCGCACGATCAGGAGAGACTGGTTTACCGGGTATTCTCTGACACTACCGAGCCGAGCGTGAATGTACTGCGGGCCGATCGCCTGCAATATCTGGTTGAATCCGCGCGATACCTGGCGCCGCCGCCGAATCTCGATCCGCGGATTTCGGCCTTGACTGAGACTGTGGTGCGCCAGGCCGGATCGCGCAACGGCTTTGACGCCGCGCGCGCAATCGAATCTCACCTGCGGGATAATGATAATTACGGATATACACTCGAACTGAAAGCCGGCGGCCCCGACCCGCTGGCCGATTTCCTGTTCAACGTGCGGGCCGGCCATTGCGAATATTTCGCCACGGCAATGGCTGTCATGCTGCGCACCCAGAAAATCGCGTCGACGGGTCGTCAATGGATTCCTGCCTGGCGAATATAACGAGGCCTCCGGGGCGTTCACAGTTCGCCAAAGCGATGCGCATTCATGGGTCGAAGTTTACTTTCCGCAAAGCAATTCGTGGGTGACCTTCGATCCGACGCCACCGGCCGGACGCACGGCGCGGGTGAGCACCGGCCTGGCCGCCCAGCTCGCGAAATACTCTGAAGCATTGGAGTTGATGTGGTTTCAGTACGTCGTTGGCTATGACAAGCAGGAACAGAGGTCGTTGATTACTTCGATCCGGAAACAGCTTCTGGACTTTCGACGTGAGTCAGCCGTTCGAATTGAGCAGGCGCGAAATCTTTTACCGTGGCTGATAAAACCCGTGGGCTTAGTGATAGTTTCAGCGGGTACGCTCACCTTAGTGATTCTGTTTGGCTTTCGCGTCAGGCAGTTCGGTTGGCGCCGCGGGTTGACAGTTTGGCGATCAATCTCCGGCAGGAAGCCTCGCGCATTGATTTCTATGAGGATTTTATCCGGCTCGTCGGAAAGCGCGGTCTAAAGCGCGAAGAGTATCAGACACCGCTCGAGTTCGCCGCAGTGGTAGGGATGGGCGATGCGGCCATTGTCACGGCCGCGTACAATCGCGTGCGATTTGGGGCCGCTGAGCTTTCCACTGCTGAGAGTCGTCAGCTCGAAGAGGCGCTGGGCCGAATCAGGAAGAGTGTCGAATGATCGCCACGATTGCTTTTCAACGGCAGCTGAAGCGGGCTCTCGGTTGGTGGTTGGTTTGTGCGGCCGCGGCCAGCATCACCACCGCCGCCAATCAATCCGATAAGGAACAAACCCTGACGCGCGCGAGTCAGGCATACTACAACCTGAAACAAGCCGGCTTGATTGAGTTTCGCGCGAACGTGAAACCAAACTGGCAGCTGATGGGCGGCGCGCAGTCCAGTCCTGAATCAATAAAAGTCCTCGAAGGGATCCGCTTCTCAATGTGGATCGACCCCCAGAGCAGGTTTTGGCTTGACCACGAAATGGACCTGCTTCCGGCCAGCGACAAGTCGTCCGAGTACTATGACAAGATTTTCAAGGACATGGACGCGGCCGTTTCCCGATTCATCAGCACCTGGTCGGTGTTTGTGCTCACTTCGCCATTTCCTCGATTCGGGAGTGACTATCAGTTAACTCAGGTTGGTGAGCAGTATCAGTTTTCAAATCGAGAAGGCGCCAGCACCGTCTTAACTATCGCGGACAGCGACTTTAAGATTAATGAAATCAGAGTCACGGGTGAGGGTTTCAAAGCGTCGCTGAAACCGAGGCTGGAAAAGACGCCGAAGGGATTTATCCTGAGCGGTTATGCGGCCAGCTATCAGACTAGCTCGCGCAACTACGCGAGTCGAGGCTCGGCTCGAATATCAGGAAGTAAACGGGCTGCAACTGTTAAGCAAGGTGAACATGAACACCGTGTATGAAGGGAAGCCGGCGCAAATTGAATGGCTTTTTGCGGACTACCGAGTCAAGGTCCGCTGATTCAGATTAAAGGAGCTTTTTAAGCAGAGCATTATGACCAAGATCGGATTCATTAGTCTGGGTTGTCCCAAGAACCTCGTGGATAGCGAGGTGATGATGGGCCAGCTCCAGCAAAACGGTTATCAAATCACGGCGAATGCAGAGGATGCCGACACGGTCGTGGTCAATACCTGCGGGTTCATCGATTCGGCGAAAAAGGAATCGATCGACGCGATTCTCGAAGCTGCGCGCTTGAAGACCGAAGGCAAAGCGAAGCGTCTGGTGGTGGCCGGATGCCTGGTTGAAAGATATCGCGATGAATTGAAGGCCGAAATGCCCGAGGTGGATGCGTTCATCGGCACCAGCCAGATTAACGACATTCTCAGTGTCTGTGATCCGAAGACAAACACGCGATCGTTGCCGGTAATTCCGCTGGGTAATCAGAGCGCGACTTATCTCTATGACGAATCGACGCCGCGCGTGCTGGCGACACCCAGTCATTACGCCTTCATCAAGATCGCCGAAGGCTGTGACCGTCCGTGCGCCTTCTGCTTCATTCCGCAAATGCGCGGACACTTTCGCAGTCGCAGGTTTGGATCAATCGTCGCTGAAGCGCATCAACTTGCTGAAGAAGGCGTGAAGGAGTTGATTCTCGTGGCCCAGGACTCATCGCGTTACGGCGAGGACCTGGGCAAGCCGGACGCCTTGGCGAAGTTGTTGCGCGAACTGTCGCACACTGAAGGCATCGAGTGGGTGCGAGTCATGTATACGTATCCGACCCACATCAGCGACGGATTTCTCGACGTGCTGGCCGAAGAGCCGAAGGCGGTGAAGTATCTGGACATGCCTTTGCAGCATGCGTCGCAAAACGTTCTCAAGCTGATGAAGCGCGGCGGAAACCGCGGCTCGCTCGAACGCTTGATTGATCGCGTGCGAACCCGCGTGCCGAATATCGCGGTGCGCACGACTTTCATTACTGGTTTTCCGGGCGAGACGGATGAAGACTTCAACGAACTAATGACGTTCGTGAAAAACGTCGAATTCGATCGCGTCGGGGTGTTCACTTATTCGGATGAAGAGGGCACGCCGGCATTCGACCTGCCGAACAAGGTTGATCCTAAGATTGCGAAACAAGCGCCGCGACGTTCTGATGCGCGAGCAATCGAAGATTGCCAAGCGAAAACACAAAGCCATCATTGGCAAGACCGTCCGCGTAATGTTTGAAGGTGAATCAAACGAGAGCGATTTGCTTTGGCAGGGGAGAATGGAAACGCAGGCGCCGGATATTGATGGATGCGTTTTGATCAATGACGCGCCGGAAGGCTTCGTGCCGGTCGCAGGTGAATTGTGCGACGTGATGGTTACCGAAGCTCAGGACTATGATCTGGTAGGGCGGATCGTCCGGGCGTAGCATCAACGTGGATCGTCATCTTGCCAGCCCAGTACCACCAGTAGCATGGGCCTCCGGAATTTCACCAGTCGAGTAACAGTTCGAGGGAGGAGACCCATGGTAACGAAATGGCTGGCTGGCTGCTGCGTCGCGCTGGCGCTCGCTGCCTTTCCGGCGCGAGCACAGACCCCGCCACCCTACGGGGCGCCGATCACGCTGGAGCAGGCGCGGAAGGTGGTCGCTGCGGCGGAGGCCGAGGCGCGGCGGAACGGGTGGAACGTGGTGATCGCGGTGGTGGACGGGGCGGGCCACCTGGTGCTGCTGGAGCGGCTGGACAACACGCAGGTCGGCAGCGTCGAGGTCGCGCGCGGGAAGGCCTGGACTTCCGCCGCCTTCCGCCGGCCGACGAAGGCGTTCGAAGACATGGTCGCCGCCGGCGGTTCGGGGCTGCGGGTGCTGACCCTCCAGGGCGTCGTCGCCGCCGAGGGCGGCCTGCCGATCGTGTTGGACGGCAAGCTGATTGGCGCGATCGGTGTCTCCGGGATGACCAGCCAGCAGGACGGCCAGATCGCCGCGGCGGGCGCCGCGGTGATGAAGTAACCGGCGACGACATTGAATGTCTTGATCGAGGCAGGTGAGGAGTACGATTTGGCGGGCCGGATTTTGGGTTAGTCTGTCGGTGCCTTCAAATGAAATATCTGACCATTGCCCTTATCACGATTTCCCCTCCTCGGGTCGTGGCCCGACGCCATTCACGCGCAGAATGCGAAACCGTGGGTTGAGGTGTCTCGCAGCGAGGACTTCTTTCGCGTCTCGATGCCGAAACAACCTGTCGAAGCCCTCAACGCACTCGCATTGGTGACATCGACGCAAACGGAACCCGCTATGAAGCCTTCGTCGACCGCGCCGGTTACTCGCTCTGGACGTTGGTTGATGCCAATCAGGGATCGCAGCGAGGCCTGGACGAGTATTTCGATGCGTGTGCCGATCTGATTTGGGACGGATTGCTGAACACAACCCAGAGGTCAACTACCGGATGATCAGCGAGCCAAAGCCGCGATTAGCTATGTCAGGGAACTGTCCCTGCCTCTTCCTGGCCGCGAATACTCGGTTGTGTTTGGAGCTGTGACCGGTACGGTGAGATTCTTTGTGGCAGAGGCAAGGATCTACGTTTTGTTGGCCGCGGATTCTCCGGGCGGCCCCTGGGACAGAGAGAGAAGTTCTTCGAGTCATTTGCTGTTTTCATAGTTCCACCCGCGCCGCAACCTCAGAATGGTTCGGGGGTAAGGGCACCCTGGGCGATGCGGTAGATGAGGGAGACTACAATCGAGTCTTCTCTGGCCGTGGAGTAACACCGACAAAACGCGCGTGCTCTCGAACCCTGCGCCGAACTATCCCGAAAGTGCTCTCGCAAATACCGAATAACGGGAACAGTCGTTCTGCCGCGCATTATTTTCCGCGGACGGGAAGGTGACGGACATCTACGTAATCAAAAAACGACCGCACGGCCTGACTGGAGCCGCGATCAAAGCGGCCCGCGGGATAAGTTTCACTCCGGCCGTGAAGGACGGCCATCCCGGTCTCGATGTCACATGGAGCTGCAATACGATTTCAATCTTTATTAGAACTGAGGTCCATGCCGGTTAAAGAATCCAGCGACGAGCTAAATCCCGCAGTTCCAATAGCGCCTGAAGACGTTGCGCCCAAAACAAAGCGCACGGCCAGGCGATTACCTGGCTTTGGCGATCGCCACTTGCGGGTCGGCTATTTCCCGATAGCGCCCGGGAACGCTGGGCGCGCTCGTGGGTGTCGGTCTTTACCTGACAATCTGGTCGGGCGCTCGATCATTTGCTGACATCCAGGGCGCTGGCCAATCGACTGACAACGGTTTATGTCTTTACACCGCTGATGACCGTCATGCTTCTGGCTATTCTCGCTGTGACGTTGATCGGTATCTGGGCGGCGTACGCGATCCGAAAGGCTGCAACAAAAGAAAGACCCATCAATTGTGGTGATCGACGAGGTCGCGGGCCAGATGATCGCCCTCTTGTCCGGACCGTTCTGGATCCAAACATGGTGGAGCATCCTTACGGCCTTTCATCCTCTTTCGCGCTGTTCGACATCTGGAAGCCTTATCCGATTCGGCGACTGGAAGCGCTCGAATCGGGTTTGGGGATCATGGCCGACGATGTGCTCGCCGGAATTTACGCGCTTGATCGTGAACTCGCTTCTGATATCGGGTTACCTGACTCTGTTTTCAGAGGCGGTTGATGACTCTCTGGTCACTCGCGCTCTTTCTTGGACCAGCGCCAATCCAGCCTCGCCGCCAGAACATATAGAGCATTCCCAACGCGACGATCAGCATGAGCCCCAGCACTACGAAATAGCTGTAGGCCCAATGCAGCTCAGGCAGATTATCGAAGTTCATGCCGTACAACCCGGCGATGAAAGTCAGGGCAGCATGATCGCGGAAAAGATCGTGAGCACCTTCATAATCTCGTTCATGCGGTTTGAGACGACTGAGAGATAAGCTTCCGAGCGCGCCGCTGATCAGGTCGCGATAATTCTCGGCCAAATCAGTGACGCGGATCAGGTGGTCGTAGATGTCGCGATAGAAGGGCAGCATCGGTTGCGGAATCAAATGAACTTCGCCGCGGCTCATGCGATAGAAGATGTCCATCTGCTTTGACGAGATCCGGCGCAGACGCAGCACGCTGCGCTTCAATTCCATAATCTGTTCCAGGATGGAGTCGTTTGGCCGCTTGAGCGAAAAGATGTTGTCCTCGAGCTGATCGATTCGTTCGTCAAAATCATCAAGTACCGGTGAGTAGTAATCCACGATCTGATCCAGAATCTGGTGCATCAGAAACGCCGGCCCGCGTTGGCAGGTGACCGGACTGGTAGTCAATTGTTTCTTGACGTTAGTGATGCTGCGAAACGTGTCATGGTGATATGTAATTACGTAATTGGGCCCCAGAAAGCCGTCGAGCTCGATAGTGTTGAAACGATCCGGGCTGGTATCGGCGGTCACGCCGTGCACGATGAAGTATTAGAGATAATCCGGGAATTCTTCAATTTGGGATCGCGACCATGACTCGGCACGTGCGGCAATCTGATGAGGCGACGGCATTCTGATCGATTGACAACGACTCCTTCGCATCGCAACTCCCTCTCTCCTCTGCCAATGCCGGACTTCAAAACTCTTCTCGCTGATCCGCCAAAGCGCGAAGAAATTTTCTGTGCGAACTTGGTGCGCTCACTTCTTTGCGCCCGGTGGTCATCATCATCCGCCGCCGGACGTCGGAGATCAGAGATCAGTTTGACCATACTTCATCAGCTATTCGCCCATCTGAGAGGTTTTCACCGATCTCTGACGTACGACCTCCTGACTTCTGTCGGATCCGCGGTTCGCCCGCGCGAGAAATTCCGGCGAAAGTGTCAGCCCGATCTGTTTCGCCGCCTTCAAGTTGATGACAAACTCAAACTTCGTCGCCTGCTGCACCGGCAAATCAGCCGGTTTGGCACCTTTCAAGATCTTGTCCACGTAAACAGCCGCGCGCCGATAGAGGTCATCGTAGTCCGCCCCGTAGGACATGAGACCGCCCTCATCGACAAACTCCTTCTGGAAGTAAATAGCCGGCAACCGGTATTTGCCGGCAAGCTCGACGATCCGCTTTCTTTCGGCGAAAAAGCGGCGAGTGGCGGTCGTCATAATCGCGCCCACCTGCTTCTGCTTTGCGGTTTGAAAGGCGCTCTCTAAACCTTTGGCGTCGGGTTGAGTCTCGATCTCCTCCAATTTTAGCTTCAGTGCCAGAGCCGCAGGCCTGAGCTCTTTCAGTTGGAGGTCTGCTATGCGCGGCTCCCGCGGCCGCAGAAGTCCAACTCGGGCGAGCTTGGGGACCGCGTCCTTGAGTATCTCTAGCCTTTTGGTATTTAGCTCAGGCGATAAACTCGAGAGCCCGGTGACATTGCCTCCCGGCCGCGCCAGACTGGCAACCAAACCTGCACCCACGGGGTCCGCCAGCGCTCGCCATCACGATGGGGATGGTAGTAGTCGCTTTCTTCGCCGCTAACGCCGACGGTGTCCCTGTGACCACGATCAGATCAACCTTAAGACGAACCAGGTCCGCCGCAAGCTCAGGCAGGCGCTCATGCTTTTGCTCGGCAAACCGGTACTCGATGGTGATATTCTTTCCTTCGATCCATCCAAGCTTGCTCAGCTCTTGCCGGAACGCGTCCATGAGGACCGCGCATACCAGAGGCAGTGCTTGAATCCAGGAAACCTATGCGGAGGATTTTCCCTGGCTGCTGCGCGCTCGGCCAGCACGCCCCAGCACCACGAGCTACGAAGAGCGATTACCGAAAGCCCCAGCCCATTTTGCGATTTTCGATCACTTCTGGCAAGAGCTGCAGGACCAGGTCTTTATGATTTTATATTGTCCGGATCAACAGAATCCCCGCTCGCACGTGCAAAAATGCCTTTTGTTCACGCGCTTGTCTCCCCTTACATCCAAACTGTATGTGGCTCAAGGTAAGCCCAACCTTTCGCGGAGAAGCTCACGCACGCTTTTTCATGGCCAACACGGCTCTCCGCGATTCTTCTCGTTGTCGCTTCTTCGCCAGGATAACGGAAGGCCACGCCATAGGGCAGAAGCTCACGGCACATTGGGGCGAATGACCTCGAGCAGAGGATCGACTGCCAGAGCAATTTTGAGCAAGCTCCACGAGGTCAGTGGAGTTTTGGGAAAAGCTTTTCGGTGGTGCACCAGAAAGGCTTTGAGGTATTTCTCTACGCACTGCTGAGCGCTAAAGCAGACATTGTCTGGAACCGGATCTTTACGTTTCCGAGCTAGCGTCAGGGCTGGCTCGATAGTCCTCTTCCGCCTTATAGACCCATGGGCGGATATCAGGTTTCCGAGCCATACAACATCTGACCCTTTGCGAGAACTTCCTCAAGGAAGCGGGTCGAAGCCGCCTAAGCCGGTGCCGCATCTCGCCAGGGGTGAGGACGATGAAGTCCATGGGCAGTGGGCGGGGGTCAAAAGGTCGCTGAGTTTTCTTATCCTTTCTGCCGGACGGTCTCGGCTCTCCATGACGATCAGCAGATCGAGGTCGCTATCGGATGTGGGCTTGCCGTAGGCGTAGAACCGAACCAGAATGATATTCGCTGGGGCGAAACGCGTGAACGACCTTTTGGGCGATCTCGCGCAAGAGTCTGGCAGCGACTGGCGCAGCTGCCGCAGGCTTAGCAGCCAGTTTCTCGCTTTGACGCGGCTCCGGGTGGGTTTGCGGACCTTCAATTTAGTTCGCTCTCGGGATTTGAATGTCTTCTTATACAACTTCCGTAAGGAATCGGAGAAGGAAGCGATCGTGGTCGAGATCACAAGGGCGCAGGATGCCGTCGTCGCACAGCAATCGTCACCCGTCAATTCGCATAATTGCGATCCATTTTTTCGCGGGAATGTAGCGGAGCTGCCATCATCTTCAGGATGGGCCGCCGCGACCAACGCGATGCCCTGTTCGGGCGTGTCGGCGACGAACAGTTCTTCGCCAGCATTACAGATACACTTGCCACGATGACCCGGCAAACTTCCGTTGCATGGGCACAACCAGGGGCGCTGTTGCGATCGAAGATCACTCGCCGTTGCGCCCGCGCGCTTTGGCAAACTCTTCAGATCAGTGATCTCTTCCATCACGGTAGACACACGGGTTTCCCCATCTTGAAATTCTCTTTCTGGCTTTAGACTTCGATCATCGTCATTGTATCTTTCGCTGACGATTTGAAGGCAACCAATTAATTAGTGTCCCAATTTCAAATGGAGAGAAGCTGTTTTAATTCATTTCTTTTTTTAGCGAGAGTTTCTTTTTTCAACGAACAGTTTGTGTCGGGTATGATTTGAAACTTCATCGATAACCCCTAACGCCCAAAGTACATCGCATTATCAGGATTCCTGTCCACCTGTGCAGAAATTCAGCAGCATACTGGCGCACTGAGATGATCAAGTATCTTTTATCAAACAATATGATCGTCCAGACCAGTGACGATAAAGGTTTACCAACACGAACAAGAACTCAGTTGGATAAGTGGTATCACTACGGAACGGCAGGAAGCCCGCATTTTTCAGTCATTTGCGGTCTGGAGCAAACAAATTGCCTATTATAAATGGCTTGGTTTTTGGTTAAGACCAGCGTTTTTGTATCAATGATCGGCGCCAGCAATTAGCTGGAGACCGACCGGCGTTTTCAACAGTAAAATGAATGGTAGCGCCCAAACGACATCGCTAAATACAAGAGGCTTTTCGGTAATGACTTTCCACTATTCCTACCCAAGGCCGTTCGGTAATTTCGCTGGCGGCGAGCATGTAAGTGAAATAAGTGTAAATGGAAAAGTATCACGAGGCTCCTGAAAGTACGATAAACGTCGCTTTCTCTACGGTGGGTTCGTTTGCGGATGCCTGCTTACCTTCTGGCTTGTGTCATTTAAGATCATCTCTTTCCAGTGAACAGCCGTGATGTTTACCGACGGCCAAGGCCACAGCCCAGCCAGATACGACAGCGGGGCGAAGCTCAACCAATTTTCGTTTTCGTCTGTAGCCGCTTTCGATTGCCGGAACAGAATCGGAAACTCGCTTCGAAGAAATTACTTGCATCCGTCTTCTCCCCTAAATCGAAAATCCAGAAATCGTAAATCCAAAACTTGTCCTGAACGAATGTGAAGGATCTTGATTTATTTTATGACCCGACTCGCCCGCGCGAGCACGTCCGGCGGAATCGTCAGACCGATCTGCTTCGCCGTCTTCAGATTGATCACCAGCTCGAACTTCGTCGGCTGCTCCACCGGCAGATCGGCGGGCTTGGCTCCCTTCAGGATTCTGTCCACGTAATATGCGACGCGCCGGTAGCTGTCCGCGAGGTCCGCCCCGTAGGACATGAGCCCGCCGGCATCTACAGATTCTCTGCTGCCGTACATCGACGGTAACCGGCTCTTTAACGCAAAGCCCGCGATCCGTTTTCGGTTAGCAATCATTAGCGGGCCCGCGGAGCACGTAGAGTCCATCCGGGCGCTGCTTGTTTAGCGCAGCGAATACCCTGTCGAAATCGTCCGCAGCTCGTACCTCCCAAGGCTGAATAGTCAACCCCAGCGCACGCGCCGCGACTGGGAGAACCTCTTTCACCTCGAGTACACTGGGCGGATTGGCCGGATCGTAGAGAACCGCGACACGGGCAAGTTTGGGAACCGCTTCTTTGAGCAGCTCCAGCCGCTTACCGCCTAGTTCTCCGGTAAGGTTTGTAATGCCGGTGACGTTGCCGCCGGGACGGGCAAGGCTTTCAACTAGGCCTGCCTCGACAGGATCGGACCCAGCGCCCATCATAACGATGGGAATCGTCTTGGTCGCATTCTTGGCCGCCTGGATCCATCCGGTCCCTCCTGCTACCACGATGATATCAACCTTGAGACGCACCAGCTCGGCCGCAAGCTCAGGATACCGATCGAGCTTCCCTCCGCATATCGGTACTCGATGGCGATGTTCTGTCCTTCTATGTAGCCAAGCTCGCGCAGAGCCAGCCGAATTGCCTCGGAACGGGCGGACTCACGTAGCTGGCATCGGACGCCGATAGATACCCTATCCGAGGACCTTCTTCGGCCTGCGCGCAGGCGAAACGCTAAGCGCAAAGAGCAAAGTGCCAAGCGGCAAACATGCGCCCTCAGGAGTTACCCTCAGCGCGTTGAGGCTCCTGCTCTTTGCCCCTCGCTCATGCTATTATGACCCGATTCGCCCGCGCCAGCGACTCGTCTTCAGTCGATCATTTCGCCGCCTTCAGTTGATGACGAACTCAAACTTCGTTGCCTGCTGCACCGGCAAATCAGCCGGTTTGGCACCTTTCAAGATCTTGTCCACGTAAACAGCCGCGCGCCGATAGAGGTCAGTCGTAGTCCGCCCCGTAGGACATGAGGCCGCCCTCATCGACAAACTCCTTCTGGAAGTAAATAGCCGGCAACCGGTATTTGCCGGCAAGCTCGACGATCCGCTTTCTTTCGGCGAAAAAGCGGCGAGTGGCGGTCGTCATAATCGCGCCCACCTGCTTCTGCTTTGCGGTTTGAAAGGCGCTCTCTAAACCTTTGGCGTCGGGTTGAGTCTCGATCTCCTCCAATTTTAGCTTCAGTGCCACAGCCGCAGGCCTGAGCTCTTTCAGTTGGAGGTCTATTGCTCGCTGCCTCGGCGGCCGCAGAAGTCCAACTCGGGCGAGCTTGGGGACCGCGTCCTTGAGTATCTCTAGCCTTTTGGTGTTTAGCTCAGGTGATAAACTCGAGAACCCGGTGACATTGCCTCCCGGCCGCGCCAGACTGGCAACCAGACCTGCACCCACGGGGTCGCCAGCGTTCGCCATCACGATGGGGATGGTAGTAGTCGCTTTCTTCGCCGCTAACGCCGACGGTGTCCGCTGTGACCACGATCAGATCAACCTTAAGACGAACCAGGTCCGCCGCAAGCTCAGGCAGGCGCTCAGGCTTTTGCTCGGCAAATCGGTACTCGATGGTGATATTCTTTCCCTCAATCCATCCAAGCTTGCTCAGCTCTTGCCGGAACGCCTCCACGAGGACCGCGCTACCAGAAGCAGTGCTTGCATCCAGGAAACCGATGCGGAAGATTTTCCCTGCCTGCTGCGCGTCGAGCGGATGACGCTAAGCGCAAGAGAGGATGGCGCCAAGCGCTAAGGACCAATGATTTTTATTCATGAGTTTTCCCTCAGTGCTTTGACGTCCACTCTTAGCCCCTTGCTCAGCTATTTAATGACCCGATTCGCCCGCGCTAGCACGTCGGGCGGAATTGTCAGACCGATCTGTTTCGCTGCCTTCAAGGTTGATGACGAACTCAAACTTCGTTGCCTGCTGCACCGGCAAATCAGCCGGTTTGGCACCTTTCAAGATCTTGTCCACGTAAACAGCCGCGCGCCGATAGAGGTCATCGTAGTCCGCCCCGTAGGACATGAGACCGCCCTCATCGACAAACTCCTTCTGGAAGTAAATAGCCGGCAACCGGTATTTGCCGGCAAGCTCGACGATCCGCTTTCTTTCGGCGAAAAAGCGGCGAGCTGGCGATCGTCATAATCGCGCCCACCTGCTTCTGCTTTGCGGTTTGAAAGGCGCTCTCTAAACCTTTGGCGTCGAGTTGAGTCTCGATCTCCTCCAATTTTAGCTTCAGTGCCACAGCCGCAGGCCTGAGCTCTTTCAGTTGGAGGTCTGTGCCTGCCGGCAGCCGCAGAAGTCCAACTCGGGCGAGCTTGGGGACCGCGTCCTTGAGTATCTCTAGCCTTTTCGTGTTTAGTTCAAATGACAAACTCCGAGATCCCGGTGACATTGCCTCCCGGTCGCGCCAGACTGGCAACCAAACCTGAACCCACGGGGTCCGCAGCGTTCGCCATCACGATGGGGATGGTCGTTGTGGCGTTCTTGGCCGCTAACGCAGGTGGCGTCCCTGAGACCACAATTAGATCAACCTTAAGACGAACCAGGTCCGCCGCAAGCTCAGGCAGGCGCTCATGTCTTTTGCTCGGCAAACCGGTACTCGATGGTGATATTCTTTCCCTCGATCCATCCAAGCTTGCTCATCTCCTGCCGGAACGCCTCCACGAGCACCGCGCTACCGGAAGCAGTGCTTGTATCCAGGAAACCTATGCGGAAGATTTTCCCTGCCTGCTGCGCGTCGGCCATCGTCCCCCATACCACGATCAAGAAGGCGATTACCGAAAGCCCCGCCCATTTTAGATTTTCGATCCTTCGGCAGGGCTCAGGACAGGTTTTGGATTTTGGATTGCCGGAACAAGAACCGGAAGCTCGCTTCCAGAAGAAATTACTCGCGTCGCGTCTACTCCCCAGAATCCATTGGCGTAGCCAAGTAGCCCGGCAACAGCCCGCAGACTAAAACCGATTTGCCCGGTGACCTGGTCTCTCCGGGAACGTGTGCATCTGGTCTCAATGGTGTAATGATGGCCGTTTGTGGGAGCAGGCACACGACGTTGCCGAGGCCGATCGACAACAACCGCCGCGAACAACCCGGCAATGTCTCGGCCCCGGCTACTGCTGATGTCGAGCGCTTGCAGCTCGGTGACCGGCTGCCGTCATGCTGTCCGCGCAACGACGACTTGCCGGACTCCTCGCGTGTCGGCCTAGCCTGGGTTTCGACCACAGCCAGAATCGACCTCGCCGCCGACACCGCCGAGGGCGGAACTTGGTGACGAAACGGGTGGCGGGCGGAGCGACGCCAGCACGGGCGCGCTAAGCACGGTGCGGTCGGCGCCGGTATCGACCAGGAATTCAGCCCGTTGCCACGTACCGTCGCACTCGCGCGGAATCTCGCCGCGGATCACCGGGCGCAGGATGCCGTCGTCGCACAGCAGCCACTCGCCGTCGAATTCACGCATAGATGCGGTCCAGTTTTTCGCGGGGAATGTAGCCCGGAAAGCTGCCATCATCGTCAGGATGGGCCGCCGTGGCTCAGCGCTGGTGCCTGTTCGGGCGTGTCGGCGACGTACGGTGCTTCGCCGGCAGCTCTGGACACACTTTGCCACGATGACCCGGTAAGCTTCCGTTGCATGTGGCGCCCCGCAGACCAGGCGCTGTTGCAGATCGAATCGCTCGCGTTGCGCCCGCGCTTTGGCAAGCTCTTCAGGGTCGGTGATCTCTTCCATCCTGGCGGGACACCAGGTTCCCATCTTGAAATCCTCTTTGCTTACTCAGGTGAACGCCGATCATCGTCATTGTATCTTTCGCCGACGATTGAAGGCAACCACACCGTGATAGTAACCGGCCGGCCCAAGGCCACAGCCGCATACAGCCCAGAATGGGGACAGCGGCGAGGCGAAAGGCCCAACCAATTGTCAATTTTCGTCCGCGGCTGCTTTCGCGAATGCCGGAACAAGAATCCGAAACTCAGCTTCGAAGAAATCACTTGCATCGCGTCTTCTCCTTCAATCCCAAAATCCAAAATCGCAAATCCAAAACTTGTCCTGAACGAATGTGAAGGATCTTGATTTATTTTATGACCCGACTCGCCCGCGCCAGCACGTCCGGCGGAATCGTCACACCGATCTGCTTCGCCGTCTTCAGATTGATCACCAGCTCGAACTTCGTCGGCTGCTCCACCGGCAGATCGGCAGGCTTGGCTCCCTTCAGAATCCTGTCCACGTAATATGCGACGCGCCGGTAGCTGTCCGCTTGGTCCGCCCCGTAGTACATGAGCCCGCCGGCATCTACAGCTTCTCTGTTGCCGTACATCGACGGTAACCGGCTCTTTAACGCAAAGCCCGCGATCCGTTTTCCGTTAGCAGCCATTAGCGGGCCCGCCGGGCACGTAGAGTCCATCCGGGCGCTGCTTGCCCATCGCAGCGAATAACCCTCTCGAAATCGTCCGCAGCTCGTACCTCCCAAGGCTGAATAGTCAACCCCAGCGCACGCGCCGCGACTGGGAGAATCTCTTTCACCTCGAGTACACTGCCCGGATTGGCCGGATCGTAGAGAACCGCGACACGGGCAACTTTGGGAACGGCTTCTTTGAGCAGCTCCAGCCGCTTCCCGCCTAGTTCTCCGTTAAGGTTTGTAATGCCGGTGACGTTGCCGCCGGGACGGGCAAGGCTTTCAACTAGGCCTGCCTCGACAGGATCGGCCCCAGCGCCCGTCATAACGATGGGAATCGTCTTGGTCGCATTCTTGGCCGCCCGGATCGTACCGGCCCCTCCTGCTACCACGATGATATCAACCTTGAGACGCACCAGCTCGGCCGCAAGCTCAGGGACCCGATCGCGCTTCCCCTCCGCATATCGGTACTCGATGGCGATGTTCTGTCCTTCTATGTAGCCACGCTCGCGCAGAGCCAGCCGAATTGCCTCGGCACGGGCGGACTCACGTAGCTGGATCGGCCGACGATAGATACCCTATCCGAGGGACTTTCTTCGGCGCCTGCGCCGCGGCGGACGGGACGGTAAAATCAGACGTAGACAGTTGTCAGTAGCCCGGCAGCAAGTGATCCAGTCATTGAGTTTCATTCCTGTGTTCAACCCACGCCGCTCGCCTCGCGACCGTCTCCGGACTCCAGAGTTCCGACTCCTGACTCCTCACTTCGAAGCTTTTGCCTTTTAATTTTTACTTTTTAATTTCGAAAAGCGCCTGCCTCATGTAACTTCTGATCGACGTACTTCGCCGGCTGCAGCGGCGGCTCTTTGCTGATTATTGATCTCGGCGACGATCTTGATCATCGTGCGCACGCCGTCGAGCGACAGCTCGGCGTTTGCGATCCCAAACGTGGTTCTTGACGCTGCCAGTCACGGCGCTGCCGGCAGTGCTGCCACCGTCGACATTTCTTTGGCCAGATAAGCCGCGGGCTCGCATCGCGATTGTCGAAGAGCCAGCGGTGCCGCGTTTTGGACGATGGCCTTCATGAAGCGCACCACCAGTGGGCGGTTTTTCTCGGCCCAGGAGCGCTTGACGGTGTAAGGATTGAAAAGTAGTGCGGGATGTCATCGGCAAAATAGCCGATGCACGTTGAAACACCGCTGCCTGGGCCGTGTTGTCGAGGAGGCGCGCTCAGATCGGCGTCGCCGCGGCTATGTCCGGCTACGCCGCAGCGCGGTATAGCGGTCGGAGACGCCGCCGACATTAGGATCTGATAATCGCGCGGATACTCCAGTCCACCGAGGCGCGCAGCGCCGCAGGCGCAATTGCAAATCCGGTTTCCAGTTGGTGATCGTCTGCGAAGCCGATGGTCTTGCCGCGCAGATCTTCGAAACGGCTTGTAAGGCTTGGCGGCCACCAGGCTCATGCTCAGATTGTTGAGCAGGCTGCCGCTGCATGGCGAAGTCCAAGCCTGCGTCCACCGACGGTCATGATGCCGTCCGGTTCCGGCGTTGGCGACGTTGATCGATTCGGTCGCCAGGGCTTGCAGCGTGATCGGCGTGCCGCGCATAACGACGATCTGCGCGTCCAGCCCCTCGCGCTCGGTAAGCCAGCGATCTGGGCCAGCCCCAAGGGGTCCATAGCCGAAGGCTTCGAGAAGCACCGATCGGAAAACGAACCTTATCCTGCGCCGCGCGGGGAACGACCAACATCACAACAGCGACCGCAAAGAAAATCGCCAACGCTCTGGCGATCCTCAATCCTCCATCCTCTATGTTTCGACCGGAAACCCATCGCCATTACTCCAAAGCAATACGTAACTT
>ERZ1370068.10972-contig-9625_pt1 | contig 31263 bp, 33 predicted proteins | sample MGYA00561227_ERZ1370068 | MGnify/ENA primary metagenome ERZ1370068 (study PRJEB38410, sample SAMEA6850437) | metagenome | study: Metagenomic assessment of the ecological functions of the soil: analysis of the soil microbiota associated with the...
GCTACGTATTGCTGCAGCCGCCCGTTATGCCAAGTGCTCCTCTTCCCCCTCTTCTCGAGTGACCTGGCCATCGACCTGGGCACGGCGAACACCTGCGTGTACGCGCGCGGCAAGGGCATCGTCGTCAACGAGCCGTCCATTGTGGCCATCAACAAGGTGAACGGCCGCGTCGAGGCCGTCGGCAAGGACGCCAAGGACATGCTCGGCCGCACGCCGGGCAACATCGTCGCCATCAAGCCGATGAAGGACGGCGTCATCGCCGACTTCGAGGTCACCGAGAAGATGCTGACCTACTTCATCAAGAAGGCGCACAACCGCAACGTCTGGGTCCGCCCGCGCATCGTCATCGGCGTGCCGTCGGAGATCACGCAGGTCGAGAAGCGCGCGGTGAAGGACAGCGCCTACCGCGCGAAGGCCAGCGAGGTGCACCTGGTCGAGGAAGCGATGGCCGCGGCGATCGGCGCCGGCATGCCGATCACCGAGCCCTCGGGCAACATGATCGTCGACATCGGCGGCGGCACCACCGACATCGCCGTCATCTCGCTCGCGGGCATCGTCTACAGCAAGGCGGTGCGCGTCGCCGGCAACGAGATGGACGAGGCGATCATCCAGTACATCAAGAAGACGTACAACCTGCTCATCGGCGAGCGCACCGCCGAGGCAGATCAAGATGGAGATCGGCTCGGCGTTCCCGCTCGAGGAGCGGATGACGATGGAGATCAAGGGGCGGCACCTGATCGAAGGCGTGCCGAAGACGATCACCATCACGGACGAGGAAATCCGCGAGGCGCTGGCCGAGACGGTCAACGTGATCGTGGACGCGGTGCGCGGTGGCGCTCGAGCGCACGCCGCCGGAGCTGTCGGCCGACATCGTCGACCGCGGCATCGTGCTGACCGGCGGCGGCGTCGCTGCTCAAGAACCTCGACAAGCGCCTGCGCGAGGAGACCGGCCTGCCGCTGGCGATGGCCGAAGATCCGCTGTCGTCCGTCGTGCTCGGCGCCGGGCAAGATGCTGTCGGACTTCAACCTGCTCCGGAAGATCTCGATTGATTGATGGCACGTCTGGAGCTCCGGCGCCGGGGCAGCACCTTCCTGTTCGTCGTCGTGGTCGATCGCCCACATCGTGCTGATCTCGGCGCAGGTCACATCCAGGTCGGGCGTGCCGCTGCTGCAGGCGGTGACCTTCGGGCGTAGTCGCCCAGGTGCAGCGCGCCGGGTACGCGTGTTCGCGAGCGGCATCTCGGTCGATCTGGGTGCGGCTACGCGGATCTTCGCCGAGGTCCGCGCCGAGAACAGCGCGGCTGCACGGTGAGCTGGGCGCGGCTGCGGATCCGCCGCTGCAGCAGGAGCGCGCGCTGGCGCAGCAGCGCGACAGAGCCTCGACCAAGCTGCTGGACCTCAAGACCCGCACGACGCGTCCAGACGACCGCCGCCGACGTGCTGGCCGGTTCGGCCGCGCCGGAGTTCCGCACGATCACCATCGGGAAGGGCTCGGCCGACGGGCTGCGGCCCGACATGGCCGATGCTGGCGCCGGCCGGCGTCGTCGGGCGGGATCATTCCCCAGCGCCGGCTGGCAGCGAAGTGCAGCTGCTCGTCGACCGGAACGCCGCCGTCGGCGCGCTCGTCGAGCGATCGCGCTCGCAGGGCGTGCGCAGCAGCCTGGGAACCTCGCTGCTCAAACTGGACTTCGTCTCGACATCCGCCGACGTCAAGGCGGGCGACAGCATCGTCACATCCGGCATCGACGGCATCTACCCGAAGGGGTTCCTCATCGGGAAGGTCGTGAAGGTGGATCGCGCGGGCGGCGCGTGACCTACGGCATCGTTGTGCAGCCCGCGGTCGACTTTCGCGGCTCGAAGACGTCCGGTGGTGCTCAGTCCGTGGTGCCCGACACCGGCTCGCCGGCCGACGCGTCCACCGGCCGAGCCTGATGCCGGCGGCCCCGGCCCCGGCGGCAGCACCCGCCGCGCCAGGCCCTCGCCGGCCGCGGCAGGCGCGGCCACGCCAGCCGCACGGCCCGCGCCTGGCGGCCGCTGGCAGCCTGCCCAGACCGCCGAAATAAAGCTCTTCGCCGGATCCAGCCGCAATGAAGGTCCTCTTTACCGCGCTCGCCGTCGTGGCGGCCGTATTTGCCCAGGGTCAGCTGGGAGGCGCCCTGTGCTCGGGACGACGCCGCTCGATCTCGGCCTGATTGCCGTCGTCTGCATCGCGCTGACGTCGGGCCCCACCGTGGGCCTGCTCGGCCGGGATGCGCGCGGGCTTGCCCAGGATGCGCTCGGCGGCGGCATCATTGCGTCGAAGGGTGCCATCATCGGCATCGGGGCCTGGCCAACACCGTCGTCGGGTTCCCCGTGGGGCAGGCCAGCACGCAGTTCATCGTGACCGGCGCGTTGCCGCGGCTGCTGGCCTTCTGTCGGCAGCACCGTCGCTGCACGCCGTCATCTTCATGGGGCTGCACGAGCTGCTGGGGCTGGCGCATTTCCGCGATTGCCCTGGGGCGGCGTCGTCGGCCAGGGGCTGGCGAACGCGCTGGTCGGGCGTCTGATCCTGCAGGCGATCGAGCTTGCTGCCGGGGGCCGTTGAGCGGCGCCAGGCCCAGAAGGGCAGCGGGTTCCGCGCGTCAACCGGCGATTGACCAGATATGGCCGTGGCCATCATCAGACAGGCGGAAGAACGCAAGGTTCCGGTCTGGCGCATCACCTGCTGCAGGTGGGCGCGCATCGCGGGCTTCCTGCTCCTCGCCGGCACGTTCTGGTTCTTCCAGGTCATCCAGCACGCGCAGTTCCGCGGAGATGGCCGAGAACAACCATCAGCGCGACGCTGGCCCTGCGCGCGCCGCGCGGCGTCGCTCTTCGACCGCACCGGCGCGTGCTCGTCGAGAACCGGCCGCTCGTTCAACGTCTCCATCGTGCGGCTGAGCACGACCAGGATCTCGATCGGACGATCCGCATGCTCTCGCCGGTGCGCGGGCCTCGACGGAGCGGAACGTGCGCGAGATCGTCGATCGCCATCGCCGCGAGCCGTCCTACCGGCCCGATCGTCGTCGTCGAGGACGCGACGCTCGCGCAGGTGGCGGCGATCTCCGCCGCGGCGGCTCGACTTCGAGCTGCCGGACGTCGTCGTGCAGCAGGTGCCGACGCGCGAGTATCCGACGGCAGCTCGGCGCGCACCTGTTCGGCTACGTGGGCGAGGTCAGCGACGCGCAGGTCGAGTCCGACGACGACGCTCAAGAGCGGCGACATCGTCGGCCAGGCCGGGCTCGAGAAGGTCTACAACGCGCTGCTGATGGGCAAGGACGGCGCGCGCGCGCGTCGTCGTCAACAGCGTCGGCCGCGAGATCCGGCGACGCTCGAGGAGAGCCGAGCCGATCGAGGGCAAGCGGCTGCAGCTCACGATCGACTACGACGTGCAGAAGGCCGATCGAGGACGGCTTCAACGTCGTCGGGCTTCAACGGCGCCGCCGTGATCCTCGATCCGCAGCACCGGCGAAGTGCTCGGCCTTCACGCAGCCGTGCCGGCCTACGATCCGAACGCGTTTGCCGCCGGCATCGATCGCGCGACGTGGGCGTCGCTGAACACGCGACGACCTGCGGCCGCTGCAGAACCGCGCCATCCAGGGACGCTACTCGCCGGGCTCGACGTTCAAGATGGCGGTCGGCGACTGGCGGCGCTCGAAGAGGGCGTCATCACGCCGGACTTCAAGGTGCACTGCGCCGGCGCACGCCAACGTTCTACGGCCGCTACTTCAAGTGCTGGAAGAAGGGCGGGCCACGGCACGATCGATCTGCGCCACGCGCATCGAGCAGTCGTGCGACGTCTACTTCTACACCGTCGGCAACATGGTCGGCGTCGACAAGCATCCACAAGTGGGCGACGCTGCTCGGCCTCGGCGTGAAGAGCGGCATCGACCTGCCGAACGAGGTCGCAGGGCCTCGTGCCGTCGACCGGAGTGGAAGCGAGCGAGCACGAAGGACGAGAAGTGGTACGCGGGCGAGACGATCTCGGTGTCGATCGGGCAGGGCCAGGTGTCGGTGACGCCGGTCTCGATGGCCGTCTACATGGCCACGCTCGCCAACGGCGGCACGCGCGTCACGCCGCACCTGCTGAAGGCCGTCGACGAAGGCAAGGGCTGGAAGCCGGTGCCGTCGCCCGCCGCCGCAGTCGACAGGTCGAGCATCGATGCCGGAGAAGCTGCAGGCGATTCGCGACGGCCTCTGGATGGTGGTCAACGGCGGCTGGCACGGGCGGCAGGCGCGCGGATCGCCGGGTGACGGACGTGTCGGGCAAGACCGGCACCGCGCAGGTGATCTCGAACGCAGGGCGCGCGAGCGGCGCGCAGCGGCAAGGACTTCCGCGACAACGGCTGGTTCGTCTTCTTCGCGCCGCGCGACAATCCGCAGATCGCCGGCGTCGTCTTCCTCGAGCACGGCATTCACGGGCCGAACGCGGCCTCGCATGCGCCCACCACATCCTGGACGTCTCTTCGCCGAAGCAGGATGGACGGCCGCTGCCGCCGCCGCCGACCGCACGACGATCTGCGGCTGGACTACACGGATCCCGATGGCACAGCATGGGAACCGATCGGGGCGGCTAGCGCGTGGCGTTCATCGAACGGCGCCTCTTCTTCCATCTCGACTGGGCTGCTGCTCGCCTGCGGTGCTGACGATTGTCGCGATGGGGATCACGATGATCTACAGCGCGACGCAGGCGACGACGCCGCAGGCTGTAGCGCGTCGCAGATCTACGCGCATCGCTGCTCGGCCTCGTCGCGATGGTCGATCGCGCTGTCGATCGACTACCGCACGCTGGCCGACAAGTCGCACTGGATCTACGCGCTGACGCTCGGCCTGCTCGTCTACGTGCTGTTCTTCGGCGTCGTGCGCGGCAGGCGCGCGCCGCTGGATTCCGCCTGCGGCTTCTTCAACCTGCAGCCCTCGGAGTTCGCCAAGATCGCCGTGGCGCTGGTGCTGGCGAAGTTCTTCGGCGAAAACCGGCGCCTGCGGCCGACGGGCGCCGACCTGATGACGGCGGCGGCGCTGGCCATCGTGCCGCTCCTGCTGATCGCGCGGCAGCCGGACCTCGGCACGGCGGTGACGCTCGTGCCGGTATCTGTTCGGTCGGCTACGTGGCGGGCATGCCGATGCGCATGCTCGGCATCCTCGCGCTCGCCGGCGTGCTGGCGGCGCCGATCGCGTGGAAGTTCGCGCTCAAGGACTACCAGAAAGCGCGCATCCTCGACGTTCATCGACCCGTCGCAGGACACGCGAGGGCGCCGGGTACCAGCAGATTCAGGCGCGGCATCACCGTCGGGTCCGGCGGGTTGTGGGAGAAAGGGTTCATGAAGGGCACGCAGGGTCAGCTGCGGTTCCTGCCCGTGGCGCACAACGACTTCATCTTTTCGGTCCTGGGCGGAGGAACAGGGGTTCGTCGGCGTGATCGTCGCGCTCTGGGCCTGTATCTGCTGTCGTCACGCGATCGCTCGAGGCGGCCCGGCTGGCGAAGGATCGCCTCGGGGCGTTCCTCGTGCTGGGCGTCGCTGGCCAGCTTCACGTTTCAGGTGTTCTACAACATCACGATGTCCGCCGGCCTTGCGCCGGTGAAGGGATTGACGCTGCCGCTCATGAGTTACGGCGGCTCCTCGCTGATTGCCACGCTGACGGCGTTCGGGCTGATCCTCAACGTCCGGATGCGCCGGTTCACCAATTGAGCCGAATCGACGAATGACGAGTGACGGAATGACGACCGCTGCTTCAGGACGCTCGGATCCATCCGCGCGCTCGAACCAGCAATCGTCAATCGTCACTCGGCATTCGTCAATTGGAGTAGGGCATGACCAAGGAGATGATCATCTCCTCGAACGACCACGAGACGCGTGTCGCCATCCTCGAAGACGATCTCGTCGCCGAGCTCTTCGTCGAACGCGAGCGCCAGCGCGGCGTCGTCGGCAACATCTACAAGGGCCGCGTCTCGAAAGGTGCTGCCCGGCATGCAGTCGGCCTTCGTCGACATCGGCCTCGAGCGCGACGGGTTCCTCTACGTCTCGGACGTCGCCCGGGACCCCGCGACGATGGACGATGCGACGAGTCCGAGAGGGCGACGGAACGACGAGCCGAGGCTCCGCGCAGCGCGGCGAAGGGCGACTCGCGCGGCGGGCGCGGCCAGAAGGCCGAGGACAGGGACAGAGCCGAAGATCGAGAACCTGCTCCGCAAGGAGGGCAGGACATCCTCGTCCAGGTGGTCAAGGAGCCGCTCGGCACCAAGGGCGCGCGACTGACGTCGCACGCGTCGCTCGCCGGCCGGTTCCTCGTGTTCATGCCGACGGTGGACCACGTCGGCGTGTCGCGGAAGATCGAGTCGCGCGAGGAGCGCAGCCGGCTGCGCGGGCATCGTGCGCGAGTTCCGCGAGCAGCACGGACTTCACCGGCGGCATCATCATCCGCACCGCCGCCTCCGGCCGCCCGAAGGAAGACATCCTCAGCGACCTCGAGTACTTCAACCAGATCTGGAAGGAAACGCGGCAGAAGATGGACTCGCTGCGCCCGCCGGTCGTCGTCTACCGCGAGCAGAGCCTCGTCGCCAAGCTGCTGCGCGACCTGCTGACCGACGACTACACGGCGATCCGCATCGACAGCTACGCAGGAGTACCAGCGGCGTGCTGGAGCTGGTCGAGCGGATCATGCCGTCGCCTGGCGCCAGCAAGGTGAAGCTCTACAACAAGCACTTCCCGATCTTCGAGGAATACGGCGTCCAGGCCGAGCTCGACAAGCGCGCTGCAGCAGCAAGGTGTGGCTGAAGTCGGGCGGGTCGATCGTCATCAACCAGACCGAGGCGCTCGTGGCCATCGACGTCAACACCGGCCGCTACGTCGGCAAGAAGACCGCCGGGCGGCTCGAGGACACGATCGTCAAGACGAACCTCGAGGCGGCCAAGGAGATCGTGCGCCAGATCCGCCTGCGCGACCTGGGCGGCATCATCGTCCTCGACTTCATCGACATGGAGGAGAAGAAGAACCGCCAGAAGGTCTTCCAGGCGGTGGAGCAGGAGCTGCGAAGCGATCGCGTCGCCGTCGAAGGCGCTCCAGGTCTCCGACTTCGGCCTCATCGATCGTCACGCGCAAGCGCGTGAAGCAGAGCCTCGAGCGCGTGCTGACCGAGCCGTGCCCGTACTGCTCAGGGCAGCGGCGTGATCAAGTCGAGCTCGACGATCTGCTACGAGATCCTGGCGGAAGTGAAGAAGCTCGGCATGGACCTCAACGGCCACGGCGTCGTGCTGCGCGTGAACCCGGACATCGCGCGCGCGCTGAAGGAAGAGGAAGCGGCGTGCTGCGCGACCTGCAGCAGGCGCTCGGCCGCCCGCTGACGCTCAGGCCGGACGCGCACCTGCATCACGAGCAGTTCGATCTCATGGCGGCTGGTTAGCGAACGCTGCGGCAGCTGGTGGCTGGCAGCGTGCGCATCCGTGCCCGCTGCCCGCTATCCGCTGCCATTCGCTGCCCGCTTCGAGTCCTTCCTCTTGTCCTCTTGTCCTTCCCTGTTTGACTTCCGCGCGGCCGACGGTCACGTCGCCGCTGAAGGTCTTGACGATCAGCAGCGCGCTGCCGTCGCCGTAGGTGCCGCGGAGGTCGTGGTTCTTCGGCATCCCGGGATGTCGTCGCCCGTCGGATTGCTTCCCCATCACGAGCGGCAGCTCTGAGTTCACCTCGCCGTTGAACGGTCCGCGCGGACAGCTCGAACCCGCCGTTGCCCACCAGCTCGAACCGGACGTCGCCCGAGTGGCTGCTGATCTCGTAGCGGCCGCCCTTGCTCATGGAGCCGACGTACTGCACGTCGCCGTTCACCGTCCTGAGCTGCGCTCGATCGCAGGCCGTGTTGATCAGCACCAGGTCGCCGCTCACCGACACCGCTTCCACTCCGCGAGCCTTGAGGCCCTGGCCTCGACGCTGCCGCTCACGGTGCTGGCCGACAGGACGTCCGGGAGCGGAAGCGTCCGTAATCCTGACGTCGCCCGAGATGGTCTTCAGGCGCAGGACCCTCGGCGTGCCGGTAGCTTCGACCGTGCCCGAGGTCGACTCCACCTGCAGGTCGCCGCGCACTCTCGCGACAGTGACGTCGCCCGAAAGCGTCCGCACGAACACCGGCGTGTCGAACGGCACGTCGATGGTGAGCTCACCTCGGCGCGCTGGCTGTTGCGCGCGCGCCCGAGCGACGTCCTCACCTCCAGGCGGCCCGCAGTTTCGTTGAAGTCCACGCCGATGTTCTCGAGCTGCGCCTTCCCGTCGCCGCCCCACACCTGCTTCATCGCCGTCACCGCGATCTGATCGCCCGAGACGCCGGTGACGGTGACGTCGCCGGCCATGTTGAAGACGTCGAGCGACGTGCCCGGCGCGGGCCTTGAACGTGCGGACGATGGTCTGGTTCGCCTCGGCGCCCTTGCGGGCCTCCTGGTAGCGCTCGAACCAGGCGACCCGCTCAGGCGCGATGCGCGCGATCACGCGCGGGGCGGGCTGCGGGGTCCTGGCCGTCGCCGCGGACGGCACGAGGGCCAGCAGGGGCGTGAGCAGAAGTGCGATCCTTGCGATGAATGGGGTCACGGGAAGTCGGGTCCTCGTTATGACTTTGTTCAAGCCGTCGGCAATCCGCGCGGCTTCGGCCTGGTTGCCCTTGCGCATCTCGTTGATGAGCGAAATCGTGTCCTGGAGCAGCGCAGATCTTCGTGCGGAATGCCTCGAAGAGGCTCTCCTGCGCCCGTTCGTTCGCCGGGTTCACCTTCAGCGCCGCGCGGCTCTCGTCGATCGACTGGTCGATGTCCAGCTGCGCCTTCTTGCAGTTTCGCGGCCACCTGCGGATCCAGCGCGCTGATCCTTCGCCAGCGCGTCGAGCTTCTGGATGGCGTTCTCGAAGTGCGCCTGCGCCTGCTCCAGTTCGGCCTGCAGGGATCGTCAGCTCGGCGGCCGTGGCCTCGTTCGAGCCGGGCACAGCCGCTGTCGTAGCCGCGGACGGCGCCTGTGACGGCGCCGACGCATTGCGCCACTGTCGCATCACGGACGCGATCGCGACGGCCGCCAGCAGGGACGGCGGCAATCGCCAGCGGCACCGCCAGGCGCTCGCGCCAGTTCAGCGTCGGCCTGGGCGCGGCCGCGATCGGCGCTGCGACGGCGCGGCGCAATCTGCTGCCAGATGCGATCGGGCGGCGTGAGCGGCGGCAGGCGGTTCGCGGCGCGGCGGATCGCGAGCAGATCCTCGGCCAGCGCGCGGCACTCGGCGCAGGTCGCCAGGTGCGCGTCCAGCTCGCGGCGCGCGGCGCCGTCCAGCGTGCCGTCCACCAGCTCGTCGATCCGATCGCGATACGCGTCGCAGTTCATGATTCCTGTTACGTCCGGCCCGTCACCTGCGCGCCGGCCAGCAGGTCGCGCGAGCCGCATCCGTGCCTTGTGCACCTGCGATTTCGACGCGCCCTCGGCGATTCCAGCATCGCCGCCACTTCGTTGTGCCCGAAGCCCTCGACATCGCAGCACGAACGCCGACCGGTAGCCGGGCGGCAGTCGCGCGATCGCCCGCTCGAGGTCCAGGTGCTCCACGCGAAGCGCCGCGCCCGCGGCGTTGGCGGCAGCGCTTCGTCGAGCGGTGTCGGTCGCCTGCGTTCTCCGGTGCTGACGGCTTCTCAGGAAGTCCACGCAGCAGTTCGTCGCCAGCCGGTAGATCCAGGTCCCCAGCGCCGAGTCGCCCCTGAAGCTGTCGAGTTTCCGGTGGACCAGCAGAAAGGCGCTCCTGCGAGCAGGTCTCGGCATCGGCCAGCGACCCGGTCAGCCAGGTAGGCCAGACTGTAGACCCGGGGCGCGTGGCTGCGGTAGATCTCCTCGAATGCGCCTGATATCGCCCCGCCGGCAGCGGTCCACCAGCAGGCCTTCCGCGGCACGATCGGCTTCTGGTCGGTTAGACGTGGCATGGGCAGCAGGCGTTGCCTTGGCCATCGGATCGGGACGTCGAGCACCTCTCGGATCTACGTGCCTGGCTCGACGATGTTCAGCGGGTCCACGCCGGCCACCGCACGGCTGAAACTGCCGGACGCGGCCCCTGCTGACCACGAGGCCCTCGGCGCGAAGAGCGCCGCCTTCAGCGCCTCGTTGCCGCCGGTAGCTCCCCGCCGGCCGGCGGCCGCTATCACGCGCGATGGTAGGGCAGGCCCGGCACGCCGCCCCCGCGCATGATGTTGCCCACCGCCTTCGCGCCGCGCGCGGCTTGCCGGCGAGCCGCGCGATGTCGCCGTGCCGTCGTGACGCGTCCCGGCGGAATCCGACGGACCGCCGCAATCACACGCCGCGTGAAGGCATCCCGGACGCGGATGCGCTCGGCCGTGTCATTGACGCGGCAGCACTTCGTCGAGCGGGTGCCCGGTTGCAGTGCGGCAGGCTGATCCCGGCAGAGGCGCGCGAGCGTCGGGCGCGATGTTTGCAGCCGGCGTGACGGGCGTCTCGTAGCGGCCTTTGCATGCCGCCGCCGAACAGGATCAGCGGCACGCGCTGGTCGTAGTCGCTACGTGCCGTGCGTCGTCGCGTTGCCGGGGATGATCGTCTTGTCGTCGGAGACGAAGATCCAGTTCGGCTTCGGGATGATCAGCAGGTCGCCGCTGCGCCCGGAAAGTGGCTCTTCGCGCCGCCTGCGTGGCGGCGTCCTCGTCGGCTGCGGGCGGGGCCGCCATGGGTCCGGCCGTCGATCACGCGCTGCACGCCGGGCACCGCTTCGATGCCGTGGATCACGCTCGCGAGCAGCTCGGGATCGCCGGTCAGCTTCGAAGACGCGCCCGCGGAAGAGAGCTCGCTGCAGGCCTGACCGCCACCCAGTGGCCCGCGCCGAACTTCGCGGACATCGTCTGGTCGGTGCGCGCCATGATGTCGTCCATCATGATCCGGCTCGGCGTCCTTTCCTTCGGCCTTGGCCTGCTCGGGGATCTCCGCAACGCCGTGATCGGCGGTGAATGCCAGGACGCACCGATCCTTGCCCACTTTCTTGTCGAGGTCCGCGAGGAATCTTCCCGAGCTGTCTCGTCGAGCCGCATCAGCACGTCCCGGATCTCGTGGCTGCGTGGCCCGAAGTCGTGGCCCACGACGTCGAGGGCCGAGAAGCTGATCGCCAGGTAGTCGGGCACCGGGTCCCTGACCGAGCTTCGCCGTCGATCGCCGCGCCGGCGCATCCGCGCGACGTACGCGTCGGAGCATGGGCTCTCCTCCCACGCCGCGTAGAAGAACGTCGTCGGCTTGCCGTCCGCGCGGCTGCAGCAGATGCGGGAAGGTCGGGTCCCACTCCGGCAACGGCTTCTCGCCCAGGCCCGCATCGTCGTAGCTGTAGTCGCTGGCCTTCCCATGCGGCTCCAGCTCTTGCCGAAGTCCGCCTCCACCGGGTTCGCCTGAATGAAGCGCAGCAGCGACTTCTCGGGCGCAGGCGCGTATGCCGTCGAGCTGCTCCACCCGCTTCCCTGCAGCCACAGGGCCGCGTCGGCCTTCTGGCCGGCCAGCATCACCGCGGACGCCCGCTTCATCGACAGCGTGACGATGTGGCCATGCTGCGGGAGTCGACGCGAGCGCGTCGGCGAAAGTCGGCGCCTTCAGCAGCCGTGCCCCGCCGCCACCGCCAGGCTGGCGATCGCCGTAGGGGACCTCACGCGCCGCCGCGTCGCTCGAGCAGGAGACGTTCTTCTGCGTCTCGCGGTCCCCACCAGGTGTTGTTGATGATGCCGTGCGTTGCCGGAAACGTCCCGGTGGCGATCGTCGCGTGCCCGGCGCAGGTGAGCGTGGTCAGCATGCGGATACGCGGCGTTCGAGGTACACTCGCGCCCTCGTCGAGCAGCCGGCGCAGGCCTTTCGTCCAATGGCTGCCGTAGTCCTCCACGTAGTCTCGCCGCATCTGATCGACGACGATGACACGACCAGTGAAGGCTGTGTGGCGGCCAGCGGCCTGGTGGCCGTGCCGAGCGAGAACAGGCCGAGAACACAACCGAACAGTGCGCGTCGCATCATGATTTTCGTCGTCCGACGGTTGGTCAGAGCAGTGTGAGCGGATCGAGGTGGAACTCGGCGGGATCGACGGGCGCGATGACCGTCTCCGGGCCACTGGCCCCCGGCGTGCTCTCCCACAGGTTGACTTCGTAGTGGCGTTCCAGGGCTGTCCCGCCCGGTCGACGACGACGCGGACGCGCGGCCGGTGCGGATCCGGCGCGTAGACGCGCAGCACCACGCCGATCTCGTTCGTGTTGAGCTTCACGATGTTGCCGGGCGGGTAGATGCCGATGAGCTGCACGAAGCGCCGCACCAGGTTCGCGTCGAACTGCTGGCCGTCGTTCGCTTCGAGAACGGCCCGGATCCGATCGCTCGGGTGCGCATTCTGATACTTGCGCTGCGATCGCATCGCGTCGTAGACGTCCGAGATCGAACAGAGAATCGTACACAAGTTCAGCGTGTCGCGCTTGACTCCATGCGGATAGCCCGTCCCGTCGCGCCGCAGGTGGTGCTCGAAGGCGACGATCGGCGAGATCGGCGGCACCTCCGGCGTCCGCCGCAGGATCTCGGCACCATCGACGACGTGCCGCTTCATGATCGCGAACTCGTCGTCCGTCAGCTTCGCCGGCTTGTTGAGGATCTCGATCGGCGTGCGGACCTTGCCGATGTCGTGCATCAGGCCGGCGAGGCCGAACTCGCGCAGCAGCGGCCCGTCGATGCCGAGCGCGCGCGCCTGCGCCATCGTGAGGATCGACACGTTCACCATGTGCGTGAACGTGTAGTTGTCGTAGTTCTTGAGCGCGGTCAGCGCAATGAGCGCCGTGCGGTTCTGCGCGACGGCCTGCGCCAGCGTGTCGACCATGCCGCGTGCCGCGCCGGGATCGGGCCGGCCTTCCCTGGCCGACTGATCCCACAGCCGCTCGGCCAGCTTCGTCACGTCGCCGTACATCGCGCGGATCGACGTCATGTCGGCGAGCGACGTGTCCACGCGCTGCTCGACCTGGATGCGCCCGATCTCGATGTGCTCGAGGTCGGGAAGGAGCGTCTCGACCGGCGCATCAAGCTTGCGATCCAGCGAGGCCAGGGCCGTCACGAGCGACGTGATTTCTTCGTGGCCGACGTCACGATCGATGACGATGCGCTCGACGCCCGCGCGCCGGAGCCTCCGCAACAGGTCGGTCATCGTGCCGCTCGCCTTCGGCACCGGCACGTCGCCGACGACGAGATTCGTCGCCGACGATGCCGAGCGTAATCGAGCGCTGCTTGCCGATCACCAGTCCGATGACTTCCGTGAAGGCCACCGTGTTGCGGGACACCAGCGGGTGCGTCGGCGCGTAGAGCTGTGCGCCGCGGAATGCCGACGCGAAGCGGCGCAGCAGCTCGTCGGCGAGCTGAACACGCCGGTTGTGGTCGATCACGCCGAGGGCTCCTTCGACTCCCTGCTCGCGCGCGCCACGAGCCGGCGCCACACCCGCGCGCGAGCTGCTGGCGGGCCGCCGAGCGCACGCCGCGGCTGCCCATGGCCGCCGCATCCTGCAGCACGGTGAGGGCCTCAGGCGTCCGCGTCTCGCCCAGCGCTTCGGCCACCATCGATCGGATCGCCGAGGTTCGGAACGGCGCCCACCACTCGCCATCGTGCAGCGCCGCCTTCAGCGCTTCCACCGACTCGGTGCCGCCAAGCGCCCCGAGCGCTTCGATCGCCGTTTCGTACACTGGTCCGCAGCGTGCGGCGATACTCCGCGTGTCCTGACGATGTGCGAGAAGAGCGGGATTGCGCGCTCGTCGCGGATCGACACGAGCGCCGCCGTGATGGCTTCGCGCGAGTGCTGGTTGCCGCCCGCGAGCGCTTTCTCCAGCACCGCAAAGGCCTCTTCCGATCCGATGTTCACGATCGCGCGGATGGCTTCGCGCTGGACGTTCGGCTCCTTGTCGTCGACCAGCGGCGCCAGCTCGGTCAGGGCATCGTTGCCGCCGAACTTGCTGAGGAGGTGGATCGCGGTACGCCGCACTGCCGGGTTGGCCGACTGCTTCAGCTGCTCGACGGCGTCCCGCCCGCGGCTGCCGAAGCTCACGAGGATGTCCGTCAGGCGGCGGAACGCGCGGCCGCGCTCTTCGGCCGCGAGCGATTCGGCCAGCGGCTTGATGGTCCCGCCCCCGAGCGCGTGGCACAGTTCCTTGGCCAGCTCCGCCACCGCATCGTCCACGGTCCGCAGGTGGCCCACCATCGACTGCATGAGATGGCCGGCGGCCAGCCGATCGATGGCGGCGACCGCGAAGGCGCGACGGTCGGCGCGGCCGTCGCCGCCCGCTTCGGTTGCGATCGCCTTGGTCAGCGGCACGGCCGATTCGAAGTCGCCGAGCAGGACGAGGTCGTCGATGTGCGCCACCGCCGGCTCCAGCACGTCGCGCCAGCGGTCGGGATCGGGTTCGATGCGCAGCAGGTCGAGCAGCAGCTGCAGGTCGAGGCCGCGTAAGCTCGGCATCGGCCACCGTGGCGAGCCACGCCGCGATCCGCTCTGGCGGGTCGTCGCTGACGCGCTCGACGTCGATGGCCTGGAGTGCGCGCCCCGCTGAGCTCTTGCGCGTAGTCGGTCGAGACGAACTTGTCGTCGCGATACGACAGCGAGCATCTCCGAGGCGCGCTGCCACAGATCCTGGAACGTCGTCTCGCGGCCCAGCGGTGTCTTGAGGATTTCCTCCTGGGCCAGCTCCACCAGCCCGGCCCTGCGATCGTCTTCGCGCGACGAGCGCCTGGAAGGCCTGCGCCAGCCGCGCCGTGGCGCCGCGCTCGGCGACGACTGAGCTGGCGACGAAGGTGGCGATCGTCTGGTCGCTCATCCGATCGACCATCAGCGCCGACGACGTCGAGGACCGCCCTGCGGCGCCTGGTGCCGCTCGGTCAGCAGCTCCAGCATCACTTCCGGCGACAGATGGCCCGCCGCCGCGGCGGCGTTCTGCAGCACGGGCTCCAGCAGGTCGGGGCTCGCGGTCATCACGGCCCTGGCAACCAGCCGCAGCAGACGGATGAGGGCGCGCGACTGCGCGCGCACGCCGCCGCCCTCGCTCGCTTCGGTATCGATGTGCCGCGTCAGCTCGAGCAGGCGTTCCTTGTCGGTCGCGATCTCGACCAGGGCCTTCAGCGTGTCCTGGTCGAGGTCGACGGCGTCGCCCTCGAGGCAGAAGCGCACGATCGATTCCCAGGCGGCGTCCATGCCGCTCTTCCGCTCGCGCAACTCCTCGGCGTAGTCGATCTCGCGCAGCGTGACGTGCTGGCCGCCGGTTGCCGCCCACAAGCGGCCGATGCCGCCTTCGAGCAGCAGCTCGTGTGTCGGCCGGCCGAGCAAGCTGCAGAAAGCTGTGCCACGCCGCCGGGTCAGCCGCGCCGACGATGCGCATCTGCCGATGAGGTGATCGTGGAGCAGGGTGGCGAGCTCCATGATGGCCGAGTCCGGCCGCGCCGGCTTGCGTCCGTCCACGGCGAGCCCGTCCGGCGCGACGGTGACCGTCAGCGGTCCGCCGGCGGTCGCGCGGCCCGCGGATTCCACCAGCCGCATCAGCGCCATCGATGTCGAGGGTGTCCGCCCGGACAGAGGGTGACGGAGCGAGTCGCTGCCTTGCAGGCGCGGGCGAAGTCTGTCAGCCGCTGCGCGAGGTCGGGCGTGAGCGTCTCGTCGGGCGTCCCGTGCGTCATCAACTGTGGATGTCGAGGGATTCCGGGCCGGCGACCGACCGGAATCCGCGCGTATTGTATCCGACACCACGCGCCATGTCTCGGCCGATCGGAGCGCCCATCCTCTATACTTGGCGCCTTCATGCGAGCCGTGCGATCTCATCGTCCGCAAACGCGACGGCGGACGGCTGACGCGCGAGGAAATTGACTGGTTCGTGGCGGGCGTCACCGACGGCTCCGTCCCCGACTACCAGGCCTCGGCGCTCCTGATGGCCATCGTCTTCCGCGGCCTGGATGACGAGGAGACGCTCTGGCTCACCGACGCGATGGTCCCGGTCGGGCGACCGGGCCGACCTCACCACGCTCCGGGGCGTGAAGGTGGGGAAGCACAGCACGGGCGGCGTGGGCGACAAGACGTCGCTGGTGGTGGTTGCCGCTGGTCGCCTCCTGCGGCGCGCTCGTGCCCAGAGCTCCGGCCGCGCGCTCGGCCACGCAGGGCGGGACGATCGACAAGCTCGAGTCGATTCCGGGGTTCCGCGTCACCCTGACGTCCGAGGAGTTCCTGGCGCAGGTCGGCGCGATCGGCTGCGCCTTCGTCGGGCAGTCGAAGACAGCCTCGCGCCGGCCGACAAGAAGCTGTATGCGCTGCGCGACGTCACCGGCACCGTCGAGACCTGCCGCTCATCGCCTCGTCGATCATGAGCAAGAAAATCGCCGAAGGCACTGACGCGCTCGTGCTGGACGTGAAGGTTGGCGCCGGCGCATTTCTGAAGTCACTTCCCGACGCGCGCAGGCTCGCGGACGCGATGGTCGCTATCGGCACTCGCGCCGGCCTGCGCACGCGCGCGGTGCTCACTGCGATGGAGGCGCCCCTGGGGCTCGCGGTGGGGAACTCGCTCGAGGTCATCGAGGCGATCGAGACGCTCAAGGGCCGCGGCCCGGATGATTTCCGCGAGCTGTGCCTGTTGCTGTCCGCCCACCTGCTGGTCGTGGCCGGCCTTGCGCCGGATCTCGACGCGGCGCGCCGGACGCTGGACGCCGCGGTGGCGTCGGGCGCCGCGCTCGATCGTTTCCGTCAGCTCATCGCGCACCAGGGCGGCGATGCGGGCGTCGTCGACGACTACGGACGCTTTGCGCAACCGGCGCGCGTCGAACACCTCGCGTCGCCGGCAGCGGGCTATGTCGCCGCGCTGAAAGCGGATACCATCGGCCGCGCGTCGATGCTGCTCGGCGCTGGCCGCGAGCAGGTTGGCGACGCGCATCGACTACGGGGCCGGGATCGTGCTGCGCGCCCGGCCGGGCGATCGCGTGGACGCGGGCGCGCCGCTGGCCGAGCTCCCACGTCGGCAGGCGAGGCGCGGGTCGACCAGGCGCGGGCGCTCGCGGCGTCGGCCTTCACGCTGGCCGCGACTCCGCCCCCGCGGTTGCCACTCGTGCTCGACGTTGCGGCCTGAGGCCACACTCACACGTCATGTCCAACGACCGTTCGCTCCGCTTCGCGTGTGCCGGCACCGCCTTCGCGCTCGCCGTCCTCGCGTACCTCCTGCAGGGCCACGTCGACCCGCGGGCGCAGGCCCCAGTGCGGCATCGTCTGCTTCATCCTGATCATCGCCTCGTGCTCGTCGAACCTGCGGGCCGTGAACGTCAGGACCGTGGCGTGGGGATTGGCCTGCAGCTGTTGCTGGCCGTCTTCATCCTGAAGTTCGAGATCTTCGGCGTCCGGCCCGGCTATGAGTTCTTCAGCGGCGTCGCGGCGGTCGTGAAGCGGTTCCTCGCGTTCACGCGGGAAGGCGCGACGTTCGTGTTCGGCGATCTCGCCAAGCAGGAAGTCCTCGGCAAGGTGCTGCCGAACGGGTTCGTGTTCGCCTTCACGGCGCTGCCGACGATCATCTTCATCTCGTCGTTCTTCACCGTCCTCTACTACTACGGCATCCTGCAGCGGGTGGTCGCGCTGATGGCGCGCGCGATGATGTACCTGATGCGGACCAGCGGCGCCGAGACGCTCTCGGTGGCGGCCAACGCTCTTCATGGGCCAGACCGAGGCGCCGCTCATCGTCAAGCCGTGCGTGCCGCGCATGACCCAGTCGGAGCTGCTCACGCTGATGGTGGGCGGCATGGCCCACATCTCGGGCGGCGTGATGGCCAGTGCATATCGGGCTGGGGGCCGATCCCGTCGCGATCCTCACGACCAGCGTGATGGCGGCGCCGTGCTCGCTCTACCTGTCGAAGCTGCTGTTTCCCGAGATGCACGAGCCGGAGACGCGCGGCCGGGTGAAGATGGTGATCGAGAAGCAGCACGTGAACGTGATCGACGCGGCGGCCTCGGGCGCGTCCGACGGCATGACGCTGGCCATCAACGTGGCGGCGATGCTCATCGCGTTTCTCGCCTTCATCGCGCTGTTCGACTACGTGCTCGGGCTGATCAACCCGTCGCTGACCCTGGCGCGGGTGTTCTCCGTCGTCTTCGCGCCGGCCGCCGTGCTGATGGGCGTCCCCAGCGCGGACGTCGCGCCGCTGGCCGATCTGCTCGGCACGAAGCTGGTGGCCAACGAGTTCGTCGCGTTCGTGAAGCTGACGACCGAGTACCGCACCGTGCTCTCGCCTCGCTCGTGCGTGCTGGCGACATGCGCGCTCACGGGCTTCGCGAACTTCGGCTCGATCGGAATCCAGCTCGGCGGAATCGGGGCGATGGCGCCCCGCGCCGCAGCGACCTGGCGCGCCTTGGCACCGCGCGCGCTGTTTTGCGGGGTTCCTGGCGACGCTCATCAACGCATCGATCGCGTCGTTGTTTCTTCCGCCATAGGGCCATGGGCCCATGGACCATGGACCCAGGGACCTAGGAACTAGGACCAGGGCAGTAACGTCAGTGAAGTTCGCAGAATGTCGACCAGTCGAGCAAGCCGCCGAGTTCGTCCGCGCGCAGATGCGCAGGTGCCGGACGTGGCGATCGTGCTGGGCTCCGGGCTGGGCGCGTTTGCGGATCGGCTCGATGCGCCGACGGAAGCTGGCGTCACTCGGACATCCCGCAGCTGGCCGGCCTCACGCGTGATTGGGCACGCGGGCACGTTCTTCGCCGGCCGTGCCGCAGGGCGGTTGGGTGGCGGTCTGGCTGGCCCGCGCACACATTTCTACGAAGGCCATTCCCTGGAAACCGTCACCTTCGGCGTGCGCGTGCTGGGCCGGCTGGGGGTGAAGATACTGGTGCTGACCAACGCCGCCGGCGCGCATCAGCGCGTCGTTCATGCCCGGCGCGCTCATGGTGATCGACGATCACATCAACCTGATGGGCAGCAATCCCCTGATTGGGCCCAACGAGGCACGCTTCGGCGCCCGCTTTTCCGGACATGACGGAGGTGTGCTCGAAGCGGTTGCGCGCGATTGCGGATCGTGCGGCGACGAATGTGAAGGTGCCCGTGAAGCATGGCATCTACGTGGCGCTGCACGGTCCGAGCTACGAGACGCCGGCCGAGATCCGCTACCTTCGCACGATCGGCGCGATGCCGTCGGCATGTCCACCGTGCCCGAGGCCATCGTCGCGCGCCACATGGGGATGGTCGTAGCTCGGCATCTCCTGCATCACGAACCCGGCGGCCGGCGTGTTGCCGGCGCCGCTCGATCACAACGAGGTGATGGCGGTGGCCGCAGAGGCCTCGGAGCACTTCATCGCGCTGCTGGAGGGCATCCTTGCCGGCCTCTGATCCGCTGGTGAAGGCCGCGCGCGGCGCGCCGCCACGCGGTCGCGACGTTCTCCGGCTTCAAGGTCGGCGCCGCGCTCGAAACGGCGGACGGCACCATCGTCACTGGCTGCAACGTGGAGAACGCCACGCATACGGCTCACTGTCTGCGCCGAACGCGTGGCGATGTTCACCGCGCTCGCCGCGGGCCACCGCCGCTTCCGCCGCGTCGCCGTCGTTGCGGACACCGACGCCCCGACGCCCCCGTGCGGCGCATGCCGCCAGATCCTCTGGGAGTTCGGCGGCGACCTCGAGGTCATCCTCGCGAACCTTCGCCGCGAGACCGGCCGCCACCGCCTCGCCGATCTGCTGCCGCTTCCATTTGACGCCAGGCTGCTCGAGTGAGGGCAGAGCCTCCACTGTACGGCCGAACTAAAAGTTCGGCCCCACGTACGCCGCGTAGGTTCGGACCCTGCAGCGTCGCGCTGGGACCCGGCACCGTCAGTTCCGAGAGGACCCGGCATCGTCAGTTCCCAAGCGACCAGACATCGCCAGTACAATCGAGGCGGATATGCTTCCGACGATTGAGTGGCGCGAGGCGACGCCGGTCGTGATGATCGACCAGCGCAAGCTTGCCGGGCGAAGAGATCTACGTGCGCTGCAAGACCGTCGCCGAGGTGGCGCAGCGCCATCAAGACCATGGTGATCCGCGGCGCGCCGGCCATCGGCGTCGCCGCCGCGATGGGCCTCGCGCTCGGCGATGCAGACGCGAGCAAGGCCACCGGGACGCAGAAGCTCGCCGCCGAGTTCTACAAGATCGTGCGAGCTGATGGCCGCGCACGCGGCCGACCGCGGTCAACCTGTTCTGGGCGATCGACCGGATGAAGCGCGGCGTTCGCCGCGGGCGTCGCAGGCAGGCGAGTCGGTCGATGCAGATCAAGGCAGCGGCTGATCAGAAGCGCAGCAGCGATCCACGACGAGGACGTCGCGAGCTGCCGCGCGATGGGCATGCATTCGGCGCGGAGGTCGTGCCCGACGACGCCCGCATCCTGACGCACTGCAACGCCGGCGCGCTCGCGACCGCCGGCTACGGCACGCGCGCTCGGCGTGATCCGCGGCGCCGTCGAGCGCGGCAAGCGCGTCGCCGTGTTCGCCGACGAGACGCGGCCGTTCCTCCAGGGCGCGCGGCTCACGGCGTGGGAGCTGGTGCGTGACGGCATCGACACGACGGTCATCACCGAGAGCATGGCGGCGCCGCTGATGCGCGACGGCCGCGATCGATCATGGTCGTCGTCGGCGCCGACCGCATCGCCGCCAACGGCGACACCGCCAACAAGGTCGGCACCTACACCGTCGCGCTCGTCGGCCCGCGAGCATCAGCGTGCCGTTCTACGTCGCCGCCCCGTCGTCGACCGTCGACCTCGACGACGCCGGACGGCGCGCACATTCCGATCGAGGAACGCGACGGGCGAGAAGTCACGCACGTGCAGACATCCAGGTCACGCCGAGGGCGCCAAGGTCTGCAACCCGGCTTTCGACGTGACGCCGCATGCGCTCATCGCCGGCATCATCACCGAGCGCGGCATCGTGCGCGCGCCTTACACCGAGTCGCTCGCGGCCATCGTCGACCGCTCACTGGCGTCGAGCACGTAATCGTCATCGTCAATCGTCAATCGTCAATGCTAATGCTCGGCATCGAGACCTCCTGCGACGAAACCGCGGCCGCGGTGGTGGAGGAGACTGCGGATGCCGGGCGACCGTGGATCGTGCGGTCCAACGTGGTCGCCTCGCAGGCGCAGACATCCACCGCGAGTGGGGCGGCGTCGTGCCGGAGCTGGCGTCGCGCCAGCACGTGCGCGACATCTGCGGCGTTGTCGAGCGTGCGCTGGAGCAGGCCAGCCTCGGTCTCGACGAGATCGACGGCGTCGCCGTGACGAAGGGGCCCGGGCTTGTCGGGTCGCTGCTCGTGGAGGTCTCGCCTCGCCAAGTCCCTCGCCGCGGCGCGAAGCTTCCGCTCGTGCCGGTGCACCACCCGGCCGGGCACATCGAGTCGCTGTTTCTCCAGAACGGCCCGTTAGCCGCTGCCGTCGGCCGTTGCTCGTCGTGTCCGGCGGGCATACGAGCCTGCTATCTGGTCACGATCGCCCGGCGTCTACCGCCTGCTCGGGCGAACGCGCGATGACGCCGCGGGCGAGGCGTACGACAAGGTCGCCAAGCTGCTGGGACTCGACTATCCGGGCGGACCCATCGTCGATCGTCATGGCCCGGCAGGGCAACGATCGCGCGATCGACCTGCCGCTGACACGGCATCACCCACGCTGACCGCAATGCGCCGCAGTTGCCCGGGCGGCTGGACTTCAGCTTCAGCGGCCTCAAGACGGCGGTGCTGCGCAGCGTCGAGTCCCGGAAGGCCGCCGGCGCCTGGCCGCCGTCCGATCGGGAAGTGGCCGACCTCTGCGCCAGCTTCCAGCGCGTCGTGCGTCGAATCGCTGCTCGACCGCCTGTTCGCCGCGGCCGAGCAATACGGCGCCGCCAGCGCCGGCATTGCCGGCGGCGTGTCGGCTAACAGCCGTTTGCGCGCCGACGCGCTCGCGCGGGGCGACAAGGTTGGCCTGCCTGTCTACATCCCGAGCCTTGCGCTTTCCACCGACAACGCCGCGATGATCGCCGCCGCCGGCCTTCGCCGGTTCGCGGCGGGCGTGCGCGCCGGCGCCGACCTCAACGCGCGATGCGCCAGCGCTGACGCTGGCGCTGGGGCCGTGACCGCCAGAAGCTGGTCGCTGCGCACCCGACTGGTGCTCGGTGTCTCGCTCGGTCGTCAGCCGTCGTGCTCGGCGTCGAGTCGCTGCTCGAGATCTCGCACTGTTCGAGAAGCGCACGCCGATCGAGACCTGCGCGAGACCGGCCTCGTGACCGCCGGAGGCCGTCGCTCGACGACTTCGAGCTGCGACCAGGCGCGCCGGTCGAATCCGAGCTCGACTCGGGGCTCCACGAATCCGCGCGGTCGGTGCCCCAGGTTCGCGCCATCTCGATCATCCGGCCTCGACGGCGATCGCCCCGTCATCATCGCGAGCACGACGTCCCGCGAATCGGACACCGCGCTCAGCGCTCGCACGCCGCACGCTGCTCGAGGGTGAGCAGGGCTGGCAGGATGATGGTGCGCTCTCGCGGCTGGCGTTGAAGACGGCGCCAACCGGCGGAGCGCCGGCGGCCGTCGTCGTGACGATGTCGCTCGTATCGATGGCGCAACTCGCGCACGCGCGGGCGCATCGTGTCGCTCTGGCTCGTGCCGATCGCCATCGTGGTGCTGACGCTGATGCTCGACCAGTTGCTGCGTCGCCAGGTGTATCGCCCGATTGCCTCGTTGCGCGACACGATGACGCGCGCAGGCGGCGGCGACCGCTCGGCTCGCGCGCCGATCGAGCGCATGGACGAGATGGGTGCGCTCGCGACCGGCCTCAACCAGATGCTCGATCAGCTCGCCGACTTCAACCGCGCGCTCGAGGAACGCATCTTCGACGTCACCGGGCGAGCTGGATCGCACGCACGCCGAGCGCATTCAGGACTACCAGCGCATGCTTGAGCTGCGCGAGGCGCTGGCCGAAGCGGAGCGGATGGCCGCGGTGGACAGACCACGGCGAGCGTTGCGCACCAGGTCGGCACTGCCGCTCAATCTGATCTCCGGCCACGTTCAAGTACTGCTGTCGAAGCTCTGACCTGACACCGGATTGGGAACGCCGGCTGCGCCTCGTGCAGGAACAGATCGCCCGCGTCGCCGATTCGGTGCGCGGCCTGCTCGAACACTCGCGACGGCCGGGCCCGGCGTCGGCGATCGATCCCGGCGCGCTGCTCGAGTCGATCGCCGATCTGATCCGCCCCCGGCTGATGGCGTGCGGTGTTCGCCTGGAGCAGAACGTGGACGATGGCCTGCCGCCGATCCTCGGCGCGCGCGACGAACTGGAAATGGCGCTGCTCAATCTCGTCAGCAACGCCATCGACGCCATGCCCACCGGCGGGGACCTCCAGTTTGGCGCCAGCCTGGCCGGCGAGGCCGTCCGCATCACCGTCCAGGATTCTGGCCTCGGTATTGCACCGGACCTGTTGCCCCGCATCTTCGAGCCGTTCGTGACGACCAAGGCGCCAGGGACGGGGCACCGGGCTCTGGGCTGAGCATCACGCGTGATGTCATCGGCCCGGCTCGAGGGCGTCATTTCTGCCGAACCGGCCGAAGGCGGAGGCACGGTCTTCGTGATCACGCTGCCGGCCGAGGGGCATGTGAGTGCATCCAATGTCGACCCTGCTCATCGTTGACGACGACGCGGAAAACCGTGCGGTTCATGGAGGAGCTGCTGGCCGAGCCTGGCCGGCAGATCCTGAGCGCCGGCACGCCCGACCGTGCCACTGGCGCTCGTGCGCGAGCACGAGGTGGACGTGGTGGTCTCCGACATCCACCTGAACGCCGATCGCTCAGGCCTCGACCTGCTGCGCGCCGTGCGATCGGGCGGCCACCCGGCGCGCGTGGTGCTGATCAGCGGCTTTGGCACGCTGGAAACCGCGATCGACGCCGTGCGCGCACGGGGCGTTCGACTACGTCAGCAAGCCGTTCGACATCGCCGAAGTGAAGGCGCATCGTCGAGCGCGCGCTGACGAGCCGCGGAGCCGCCGCCCGAGCGCGCCGACGCCCACCGAGCCGCCGCCGGGGCTGATCGGCCGATCGCGCGGCGATGCTCGCCGTCTACAAGCAGATCGCGCGCACGCCGCCGACTCGTCAGGCGCCCGTGCTGGTCGTCGGCGAGCAGCGGCACCGGCAAGGAGCTGGTCGCGCGGGCGATCCATCGCCACGGCGCGCCGCGCAGCGAGGCCGTTCGTCGCCGATCAACTGTGGCGCGTTGACCGAGACGCTGCTCGAGTCGGAGCTGTTTGGCCACAGCCGCGGCGCATTCACCGGCGCCGTCAACGACGCGCGGGGACTGTTCGAGCAGCGCAGGGCGGCACGATGTTCCTCGATGAAATCAGCGAAACGTCGCCCGCGCTCCAGGTCCGGCTGCTGCGCGTCCTGCAGGAAGGCGAGGTGCGGCCGGTCGGCGCCAGCCGATCGGTGAAGGTGCGATGTCCGCGTGGTGGCCGCCACCAACGTGGATCTCGAGGAAGCCGTCGCCGACGGGCCGGTTCCGGCAGGACCTGTACTACCGGCTGAGCGTGCTCGTCATCCGCGTGCCGCGCGCTGACGGGCCGGCGCGACGACATCCCGCTGCTGGTCGAGCAGCTTCCTGCAGAACGCGCTGCGGCCGCGCTGGCCGGACGATGCCGGCGTCGCGCCGAGCGCACTCGAGCGACTGGTCAGCTACCGACTGGCCCGGCAACGTCCGCGAGCTCGAGAACACCATCGAGCGGCTGGTGCTCACCTCACCCGGCCACGTCATCACCGCCGACGACGTGCGTCTCGGCCCGCGACATCGGAAACCAGAACGCCAGGCGGCGGGTTCGAAAGCCGGATGTTCGAGGGCCTGCCGACGCTCGACGAGCTGGAGCGCCGTTACCTGCTGCACGTGCTCGATGCCGTCAACGGCAACCGCACGCGCGCCGCCGAAGCGCTCGGCATCGATCGGCGCACGCTCTACCGGATGGCGGAGCGCTTCGGTCTGTCGCTGCCGGAGCCCGGTGGCAGCAGCGATGCCGACAAGGTCAGTGAGCTCCCGACCATGACCGACGGACGCGGTGCGGCGGCCGGCGGATTCGGTGTAGCGCACCTTCGCCGGCGATCCGTTCCACCTGCCCAGGTCCTGCAGCGTCGCCACCCTCTGCACCACGGTGGATGGTCGTCGAGTCGCCAACGACGAAGGACTCGCTGCCCCGCGTTGTCTTGATCGTCAGCAGGTGAGTCGCCGGCATCGAAGCGCTGGATGGTGCCTGTCGCTGAGAGCGCCGGTTTCGGGTCGGACGCAAGCGGCGGCCTGGCCGCCAGACCTCCGGCGCCGAGCAGTCCTGGCGTTGCCGCGATTGCCACTGCGAGAAGCCACACGCGCAACATATCTGCGGTTCCTCAGAGTCAAGTTGTGTGCCAGGAACGCGCCGTCTTCGGGGCGACGACGGGGGCCGCTGTCCCTGGAAATAGCGCGGAGCGTGCGGCAATTGCGCCTCAGCGTGGCGGGACGGCTTTGCCGTTGCGGCCGATTCGGCGGGCCGCAGGCGATAATGATGGCCGCGATGACGGTCTAACGGACTACCTCTGGTTCAACACCTCGAAGCGCCGCGAGGTCGTCCGCATCACCGACGACGTCGCCTCGATCGTCTCGAAGAGCGGCGTGCGTGGAGGGCATGGTGCTCGTGCTCGGCGATGCACATCACGGCCGGCGTCTATGTCAACGACTGGGAGAGACGGCCTCATCGCACGACATGCAGGACTGGCTCGAGAAGCTCGCGCCCGCAGGTCTGCCGCACAGGCATCATCAGACCGGCGAGGACAACGCGGACGCGCACCTGAAGCGCACGCTGCATCGGGCATCAGGTGATCCTGCCGATCACCGCCGGCACGCTGGATCTCGGGCCGTGGGAGCAGGTGTTCTACGCCGAGTTCGACGGCCAGCCGCCGCAAGCGCGTCGTCGTGAAGGTGATGGGCGAGGCATGAGCCAGGATCCGCTCGACCTCGTCCGTGAGTGGTTCGCGGCCTACAACCGCGACGACCTCGACGTCCTCGAAAGTCTCTATGGCCCGACGGCGTCGCTCGAGCAGGACCAGGCGCTCACGCAGAGCCGCGACGGCATCCGCACGGTCCTGGGCCGCTACTTCGCGGAGTGGCAGCCGGCGTTCGAGGGTGGGATTCGCGCGCCGCGTCCGCGTGATCGGGCGGATCGAAAGCGGCATGATCCACGCCGAGTGGAGCGAGCGCGAGCGGCTCAACCCGGCCAGTGCCGTTCGCGAGCGCCGCGGCTACTCGGATTTCGTGATCGAGTCGGGGACCATCCAGATGCAGCGCGAGGTCGCCGTCGCCGGTGCGCTGCCGGAGGAGGACCCTCCGCCGCCTGCCGAAGGCGTCGCCTCCGTCGCGCCGTTATCCTCCGCGCCCGGTCGTCGGTGTCGGCGCGGTGATCTTCGACGAGGGCCGAGTGCGTCCTGATCAAGCGCAAATCACGAGCCGCTGGCGGGGCAGTGGAGCCTGCCTGGCGGCACGCTCGATCTGGGCGAGTCGCTGGAGGCCGGCGTCGCGCGCGAGATTCGCGAAGAGACCGGCCTCGAAGTGCAGCGTCGGCCCCGTCGTCGAGGTGTTCGATCGGATCCTGCTCGATACCGACGGCCGCGTGCGCTATCACTTCGTGCTGATCGACTACTGTGCCGGCCGATTGGCGGCACCTCGCAGGCCGGCTCGGATGTCGCCGATGCCGTGCTGGTGGATCCCGCCGAGCTCGCGCCATTCCGCCTGACGCCGAAAGCCGTCGCCGTGATCGAGCGCGCGCTCACGATGGTGCCTGAGCTGTCCGGCTGATGAGTGGCGTGACCACTTCCGACGCGGTGCGGAAAACCTGCTACAGTGGCGTCACCCTCGCAGGCATGCGCAACGGTGTGCCGCCTGAACGTCCCGCATTCTCTCGACCACCCCGGCGACCGTGTCCGCGCGCGGCAGGCGCAGATCGAGCGTCTGCAGGTGAAGCTCGAACGCACGTACCGAAACTGGCTCGACGTGTCGCTCGCCCGAGCTGAAGGAGATGCTCGAAGCGAAGGGTGCTCGAGATGAGGACCGCATCGAGCAGCTCGATCGACTGAACCGGGCGGCGACCAGGAATGACACCGAGCACGTTAGACGCGCTGGCGCCGCTACGGGTGCAGAAGTGCTGAGTGCAGGGTGCTGCCGCTCAGGCACGGACGTGACCGCTCACCTCTGCTCCGCTCCACCAGGCATACACCGGCACGTCCGCAGCAGCGACGATCGCCGAGTCCCGGCCACGTCGTCGCGGGCCGGTAGATGAACAGCACGACGAGGATCGTCGACGCACCGGCGACGTAGAGCGCCGGCACGACGGGGTATCCGAACGCGCGGATACGGGCGGTCGGCGTCGGGCCGCGTCACGCGCAGGCGGAAGACGCCGGCGATCGTGAGCACGTAGAAGATCAGCGCCGCCGAGATGACGTAGTCGAGCAGATTGCTGTAGAGATTTCCGCATGCTCCCGGTGGCCGGGTCGAACGTCCGCGGCAGCACCAGCAGCGCCGACCACACGCCCTGAATCAACAGCGCCGGCCGGCCGGCACCTTGCGCGCGTTCAGCCGTCGCGATCGAGCTTGAAGAACAGCCCGTCGCGCGCCATCGCGTAGTAGGCGCGCGCGCGCCGGCGAGAATCAGCCCGTTGTTGCAGCCGAAGGTCGACACCAGAATCGCCGACCGCCATCGATCGCCGCGCCGCGCGCCGGGCACGATCACGTCTGAGCGTCGCCGTCGCCACGCGGTCCGACGGCGCGTGCTGGATCGTCGACAGTGGCAGCGTCACCAGATAGCGCGACGTTGGCCAGCAGGTAGAGCGCGATGACGATCCCGGTGCCGAGGGCCAGCGAGAGCGGCAGGGTCCGGCGCGGGTCCTTCACCTCGCCCGCGGTGAACGTGATGTTGTTCCAGCGCGTCGGACGAGAAGAGCGATCCGGTCTGCGACACGCACAGCGCGACGAACAGGCCGAACGCCGTCACGGCCGACAGGCCTGGCGCGATCGTCGATCTGGCCGCGCGGCGTCCAGAAGTCGCCGAAGTTGGCGTGACGCGCCGCGTGCGTTCCAGCCGAGCAACAGGCCTGCCGCGATCAGCGCGATCGAGCGCGCCCGTCTTCGCGACGGTGAAGACGTTCTGGACGATCTGGCCGTACCGATGCCGCGCGTGTTCGTCCACGTGAGGAGCGCGATCAGCAGGACGGCCGACCAGCTGCGCCGTCGACAGCGACAGCGCGTAGCCGGTCGACAGGTGGATCGGCGCGATCAGGTAGTGGTCCTCGGCGATCCGACGGCACGAGCACGCCGAGGAAGCGCGCGAACGCCACCGCCGACGGCGGCGATCGTCCCGGTCTGGATGACGAGGAACAGCGTCCAGCCGTAGAGGAAGCCCCACAGCGGCGAGAACGCCTCGCGCAGGTACACGTAGCTGCGCCGCCCGCGCGCGGCATCATCGCCGCCAGCTCGCCGTATGACAGCGCGGCCGCCAGCGTCAGCAGCACCGGTGACGATCCACGCCAGCGAGCAGCCAGCCCGGGCTGCCGACCAGGCGCGCGATGTCGGCCGAGACGATGAAGATGCCCGAGCCGATCATGGACCCGACGACGACCATCGTGGAATCGAACAGGCCGAGCCCGCGCGTGAACTCGGTGTCGAGGCCCGAGGCGCCGGCCTCGTGACGTTGGCAGCGGGTGTGGTCATCCGTGTTCTTTCGATTAGGATGCGACTTCCGGAATTGACGACTGATGATTGACGATTGACGATTGGGAGAGCAAGGCAGAAATGGAGCTGAACTCGGGAACAGGCGTGGGCGCTCGTCACCGAGTGGACGGCGAGCGAGAGCCTTCGGAAGCACATGCTCGCCGTCGAAGCCGCCGTGCGCGGCTACGCGCGCCAGTTCGGCGAGGACGAGGACGGCTGGGGCGATCGTCGCGCTGCTGCACGACTTCGACTACGAGCGCTATCCCGATCAGGAGAATCATCCGTTCCGCGGCGTCGAGGTGCTGAAGGCGGCAGGGCTACCCGGAGTGGGTCGACGCGCGCGATCCTGTCGCACGCCGACTACAGCGGCGTCGCCGCGCGAGTCGCCGCTCGAGCAGCACGCTCTACGCCTGCGACGAGATGTCGGGCTTCGTCACCGCCGCGGCGCTCGTGCGGCCGCCAGCAAGAGCATCGCTGGATCTCGAGGCGTCGTCCGTGATGAAGCGGATGAAGGACAAGGCGTTCGCGCGCAGCCGTGAATCGCGAGGACCTCCGGCGCGGCGCCGAGGAGCTCGGGATTCCGCTCGATGTCCACATCGCCAACGTGATCCGCTTCCATGCGCGAGCAGGCCGAGCCGCTCGGACTGAACGGCACCGTCGGTTGATGAACTTCTGCTGGCCCGGGACCTGCGTATCAGGAAATAGGGCATGGCTGAGACGGGGACGCCGACCGAGCCGAAGTCGTCCGCCGCGGCGACGTCGTCACCCTGCAGCTCGGTGAGCGTCGCCTACGGCAAGAACTTCGCCCTCCGCGACGTCACCGCCAGCTTCGCGCCGGGGCCGTCGGGCCTGCTCGGGCCCGAATGGCGCCGGCAAGAGCACGATGATCAAGATCGCTGCTCGGCTTCATCGCGCCGACCAGCGGCACGCATGCGCGTGCTCGGCCTCGACGTCGCCGAGTCGCCGCTCCGAGATCCGCGCCCGCATCGGCTACATGCCGGAGAGCGACGCGCACATCCCCGGCATGATCGGCCGTCGCCTTCGTCGCGTTACTGCGGCGAGCTCGCGGGTCTGCAAGCCGGTCGACGCCGATGCAGCGCGCACACGAGGTGCTCTACTACGTGGGCCTCGGCGAGGCCCGCTACCGCAACGTCGAGACGTACTCGACGGGCATGAAGCAGCGCATCAAGCTGGCGCAGGCGCTCGTGCACGATCCCGACCTGCTGTTCCTCGACGAGCCCACCAACGGCATGGACCCGAAGGGCGCGACGAGATGCTCGAGCTGATTCGCGGATCTCGGCCACAACAAGGGCGTCAACCTGATTCTCTGCTCGCACCTGCTGCCCGACGTCGAATGCACTGCTGCGAGCGCGTCGTCGTGATGGACAAGGGCGCGTATTGCCGCGGCAGGTCCGATCGCCGAGCTGAAGGGCCCGCGCGGCCGCGATGCTACGAGGTGCGCGCCAAGTGCGGCCACGACCAGCTCGTCGACCGCGTGCCGTGCGGCGGGCTACGAGTGCCACGAGACCGACGAGGACGTCATGCGCGTCTTCGTGCCGGAAGGACTAGGGCGCCACGCGACCTGTTTGCGCTGGCCGCACGCGAGGGCCTTCAGCTGCGGCACCTGCGGCCCGAGCGTCCCCACGCTCGAAGACGCGTTCGCCCGCGCAGTGGGCGAGGAGTGGCGGCACCGCCGTCCATCATGCCCATCCACGATCGAGGATACCGGCGATTCACGCGGGCGCGCGCGAGCCTCGACGGCCGCGCGTGGCTCGTGATCGCGAAGGCCGGCATCCGCTCGACGCTCGCGCGCGAAGCGGCTGCGGATCATGCCTGCTGGCCTCGTGGGCCCAGTTCCTCGTCCGCGCCGTGGTGATGTAGCTCACGACGACGTACGGGCAGCTGGCCTCGTCGATCCTGGCGACCAACCGCGCAGACGTTCCGGCGAGTTCCTCGAGCGCCGGGACGTATCTTCGTGTTCTTCATCACGATCTTCGTGGGCGCCGGGGCTGATTGGCCAACGACCGGGCGCGCCAACGCGCTCCAGATCTACTTGTCGAAGCCGCTCACCTGGGCCGGATATCGCGGGCAAGGCCGTGCACGCTGCTGGTCTTCCTGGTGGGCGTGACGTGGTTGCCGCGATCCTGCTGCCGCTGTGCAGGCGATGCTGCGCAGAGCAGCTTCACCTTCGTCCGCGCGAACGCGTTCCTGCTGCCGGCGATCACGGTCTACGCCGCGCTGCGGGTCGCATGCTGGCACCTTTCGCGACGCTTCGCGCTGTCATCGCTGTCAAAGAGCGCGGGTTCTGTCGGCATCATGTATGCCGGGCGTCATCTTCTTCACCGATGCGTTCTTCGGCATGCTGAATTCCTCGTTAGGGCGAGCGGCGCCTCGCTGGTGTCGCCCACGCAGAGCCTCGCGCAGATCGGCGACGTGGCGGTCGATATCTTCCGGGTGCGCGCCGCGCGACACCGCGAGTCCGTGCTGGCGTCGCGTCGTGGAAGTGCTCGGCCTGATCGGGCTGTCGATCCTCG
>ERZ1370068.10955-contig-9609_pt1 | contig 31245 bp, 31 predicted proteins | sample MGYA00561227_ERZ1370068 | MGnify/ENA primary metagenome ERZ1370068 (study PRJEB38410, sample SAMEA6850437) | metagenome | study: Metagenomic assessment of the ecological functions of the soil: analysis of the soil microbiota associated with the...
AAAACGCGCCATATAAGCCAGCATACCACCATAAATCGTATACAATTATGCGCCATGCATGCCGCCGCGCAACAACGTGAATATAGCATAGACAGGGCACAGCACATAGACACACACAGTGTTGTTTATCACCATATGCTTTTCACAGCACCACACAAGCCATCTTCATTACAGGATTTGCCATGTTTAGTGAATGTAGGCAGTGAATATGGTGAAAGAATAACAAGATCATATGGAAGAAAATATATAGTAGAGAGAGAGGTATGGCAGACAAAGAGTAAAGGTGGACGATGCACATTGAGATCGCTCATCAGTTTAACAGGCAAACACCATGGGAGATACTGGGAAAGTACCATTTCCCATATGGTTCCACTGAGCCGTGAAGGCCTGTCGTGAGTGAATTCCCTAACAACCGATCTGTAGACTTTCTGATGCAGTGGGGCAGCTGCGCTTACTTCCGTCCCGACGTTGATGTGATCACCAGCGACGAGGGTCATTTGCCTGGCGTTCTCGTACGCTTACTGGCGTAAAGCAGCTCCGCAGGTTCACCAAAGCGGAATCGCCCCGCTGAAGGCCGCGGCCAACGCGTGATATCGCGTGCCCGATTCGCCCTCCCCCGTCGTTCTGTCTTTTTACCGGGCCGCCATACTTATCGTCACCCCTTGAAAGTGGTCGACACCCAATCCTGTTCCGCGGAGGCTGCCAGCTGCGAGTCCGCACATCCGTCGGGGGGTTTGACGGTCAACGCGGCCGCTGGTTCCTACGTCGTGCTGATGGGGTTGAACGTGACCGACGCCGCGCGTGCGGGTTAAAAGCGGCTTCGCCATCAAGCGCGAAGACGCGATCGAGGGCGAAGTGTTCTGGATAAGGAACGAAGACTTTCCAAAAGCGGCTCACTCATCCGGCGCCCGGAGCGCAGTTCTCCAGTCTCCATCCGTTTCAGACATTTCAGTGGGCGGATTACAGCGCCAAGCCCGGACACGACACCTACACGGTCGCCCCCTGAGTGGCGCCCCCCGGTGCGCTCAACGCGCCCCCTGCGCCGTGCAAGTGACCGTCACGACAGAGCAGATCAGGGGTGAATCACACAATCCATCATCGAGGCCTGGTCGCGACGCAGGGATATTGCCGCGGCGCTTTCAGAACCAGCCACCGAGCGTCATGGGGCAGCCGCCTATGACTGGCTGTCGCGGGGTTCTGGTCGAGGGCATCATCGGCTTCATCCGGCGCGCTGAGGCCAGGTGTTTCGGGCCAGCAGGGAGCGTTCTACTGAATCTGCAGTAGAGCCGGCCGTTCTCGGCGAGCTTCACGGGCAGCGCATTCCGCGCGGCGTCGACGTCGAGGAGTTTGTGGCCTCGACGACACGCGACAATGCACAGGCCACTCGCCGGTGAGCAACGAAGACGCCGATCAAGAACGCCAAAGATCAAAAACGCTGTGCACGCCGTGCCTGGGATCGGCAACGCTCATGGGCTGCAACATAGTTCCTGGTGCTGACGCGCAACGGAGAACCGACGGCGCCTCCCGGTTTGGTTCGGACCTGGAACCTCACCGGAGAATGGGATCGCTGCGGTCACGCGAATTGCATCCGCCATTCCCGAGACCGCAAGCATCGCCGCCAGCTACGCCTGGATTTCCTTCACAAAGTCTCAAGGCCGATCCCGAGATCGACTCAAGGGAGCGCCGATTATCAGCGCACTGGACCATCGAGCACACACCAGCGCCCGACCGATGAAGCCGAGTCGAGTGGGATGGCACCAGTTTTTTTCACCTCAGCCGACCTGACGCGCTGAATTGGGCGATGGCACTTCTTGGCCGGCGCGGCAACAAATGGGGCTGCCCTCATGACCTTCGCGTTCGTGCACGCGGTGAACAGCGTGTCTAAGAGCGCCGCATGGAAGAGACGACGCCATCCCGGGTGATTACGGGCTACGCCGGCTGGAAAGAAAGAGTGAAACGGCCCAACAAGGACGCCCAGATCGAGGCTATCCGTAAGCTGCAAGCGCGCACCAACTGCCGTCATCGCCATCGGCAATCGTATCCCTGGGCCGGTAACGGATTCTGACCGGTGAGCTGGGCGAACTGACCGCAATACGGACCAGCGTCAATGTCCACTGGGTCCATCTCTGGAAGTTCGGCGCTGGTCGATCCACTCGGAACGATCCCCACCGTAGTCACCGGCTTCCGGCCAATCTTCAGTGAAAGCAGTGACGCGACCAACGACGAGAACATGCTCGTCAGTCCGAGGTCTCCACGCGTGTGGCTGACATCTACCTGGGCGAGTTCATGCGCCTCTACCGCACTATGCGTTCCGGGAGGCCGTGAAGATCTTTCTGACAAAGAACCCAGGCGCGTCGCCAACGCGGACATGGAAGCCAGCTTCCTCGCCGAGCGGCTGCAGCGATCGGACGATACTTGCTGACCCGCTGGACAGGAGCGGGCGGGATGTGGCCAGGCGGCTGTAGTTTCAGCTGGGTAGGGACGTCACGCGCGCGGCGTTCGATCGAACGAGATGTCGATGCCTTCGCGCTTGAGCAGCTTCAGCAGCGCGGGCCGGTCGCTGGCGCGGCGCCAGGCTTCCTTCACATCCGCCGCGCCGCTGCGGACGAACGCCACCAGGCGCATCGGTGAGCGGCACCATCCCCGTGCCGGCGGCCGCTTTCCAGCGCCAGGGCGAGCTGAACCAGCCGGCCTTCCGCGATGATCGTCGCGATGGCGGGCGTGCCCAGCAGCAGCTCCGCGCGGCGACGCCGACCGCCACCCGACTTGCGGAGCAGCACCTGTGCGACCACGCCGCGCAGCGTTTCGGCGAGCATCGCCTGCAGCTGCGGCCGGCGCTCGGCCGGCGCCTGCTCCAGCAGCCGCGACACCGCTTCCGGCGCGCTGGGCGCGGCGAGTCCCCGCGATGACCAGATGGCCGGCCGACGCGGCGGCGATGGCCTCGGCGATCACCTCCGGCGTCCGCAGGTCCTCATCCACGATCACGTCCGGCGCCTCGCGCAGCACGCCGCCGCAGGCTGGCCAGCAGATCCTCGCCCGTCCCGCGCACCTCCGCGACTGATCAGCGCGCTGCGGACTCGTGCACCACCTTCACCTGCGTCTCGAGCGTGATGACGTGCTCGCTGACGGGTCCGGTTGATGATGTCGACGAAGGCCGAGATCAGCGTGGACTTGCCGCTCGCGCGCGGGCCGGTCACCAGGATGAGGCCCTCGGGCTCGGCGCACAGAGCCCTGAATCTCGCGCGACAGCCCGAGCTGTTCCGCCGACAGCGCGCGCCGGGATGATCCGGAAAATGCCGCCCGGGCCGCGGTGATCGCGGAACGACAGGCACCGCACCCGGCCGACATCGGGCACGTCCGCAGATCCACTCTCCGTCCGTCGCCGGCGCATCGTCTGCGCGCTCGGGCCAGACCTCGAGGACGAGGGATTCGACGTCCTGCCCCGAGAGCGTGGCCTCGCCGTCGAGCACGGTCATCTCGCCATCGACACGAATCGAGCGGCTTCGACTGCGCGACGAGGTAGAGCGCCTCGGCGCCGCGGGCGGCGGCCAGGCCGCAGGAGACGATCGAGGCCTCCTGCGCGCGGCATGCCCGAGCGGGCGGAGCATCCGGGCGGACCGGGTTGCGCGACATCGGCAGGACGACCGCGGACTCGGGTGCCGGCGGGCCCTGTTCGGGCCGCGCCATCAGCGTGGCCACGGTCTGCGCGGGCGCAGCAGGGGAGTTTCGGGCGTGCCCAGCTGTGGCGCGCCGAGCCCGACGGCGGCGGAGCTCGATCAGATGTCGTCGCCGCCGCGCGCGGCGACGACGGTGAACGGCTCTCCAGACGCGACGGCCAGACGGCGGCAGCTCCGTCTCGACGGCACCGCATACCGGCGAGCCGCCTGCAGGACTCGGGGCGGAGCAAGTCGGTGAGCTAGGGCATCCATCGCCTGCAGCGTGAGCGTGGCCGACGCCACTTCCACCGGGCCCTTCGCGGTCACCACGATCGGCCGTTCGCCGGACGTGGGAGCACCAGCGACTCCCCGTCTTCACGGACGATGGCGGCGAGCAGGGAGTCTACGAGAGGCACACACGTCTCCGACGGAGATTTCGGTCGCAACTCCCTTCGGCATTAGGCGCCGCAACGCATGGTGCTTCATGCCGCTTCATCCGTCGCGCGACATGAATGGCGAGCAGGCCGCCCAGGACCGGCCGCCACGTGGCGTTTTTGAACGCCGTGCCGGCCGAGCAGCTCGACGATGGCGTCGGCGCCCGGGTAGGTCGGATCGATTCGGCAATGTAGCGGTAGGTGTCCGGATCGCCGTGCAGGGCGAAACCCACCGTGCTTCCCACCGCAGACAGATAACCATGGTAGGCCGCACGGACGATGGCCGATCGCGGGCGGTTGAAGTCGAGCGAGACGAACAGCCCGCCCAGGCTTCAGGCGCGCGGCCGATCTCCTGGACGCCTGGCGCGAGCGCCGGGACGTCCCTGAGGCCGTAGCGCCGGTCGTGACGACGTCGCAGCGACGCCGACGCAACACGGGCAGCGCCATCATGTCGCCGACGAGAAACCGCCCGGGGCCACGGACACGCGCCGCCGGTGTCCAGCCCTTTTCGCGTGGCGAGTCTGAATCATCCGCGCGGTGAGGTCGAGACCCGTGACCACCGCGCCTCCTGGCGGCCGCGGCGAGGGCGATGTCCCACGTGCCGCACGCAAAAGGTCAATCAGCCGCCGGCCTTCGAGCGGCCCCCGCCATCTCGAGCAGGCCTGCGCTTCCATCGCCGGTCCTGCCCGTAGGACAGCAGGACGGTGAGATGAGCGTTCGCATCGATCGGCGATGGTCGCAAAAAGGCAGCCGCCGGACGGCTGGCGCCTGCCTGCCTGGGCTGGCCGACCGTCGCCGCGAGGGGGACACAGAGTGAGACTTTAATACGCGCCTAGTCGGCCAGCGGCTCTGCGTGCCGGGCATCATCAATGCGTGCGGACGGCAGCAGCTATTCGTAGGACCCTCGGTCGATCGGGCACGGTGAGAGTCGAGGCGAGCCGACTTTCGCCGGTGTTGAGCGGGCCGGTGGCCACGCTGAGCGAGTCGATGCCAGATCGTGCAGGATGCCGGCGGTCACGTTGCGAACGGTGATCCGCACCCGTTCACCGGGCGCACGCACACGACAGGATTGGCGGTGGACTGTCCATCGACGTAGAACGCCATGCCGCGCGCGACGAGTGATCTCGCGGACCTCGGTGCGCGCGGAAAACGCAGCGGTCGCAAGCGCAACGGAAGCCGTGCTGCGATCACGGCGAACGCGGTCACCAGCCACAGCCTCCATCTCAATCTGGGTTCGTCTGGCAGTCAACCCCTCGGCGCCTCCCAGGTTCCCTCATCCGACGAGCGTCCCGGTCACGTCATCAGCACGATCCCCGCGGCCAGCCCGCCGCAACGGGCCCCGAGGCAAGATATCGAGGATTGGCCCTGGTCGCCGCGACCTGGCTCAGAATCTGCCCCGTCACCTGACGCGATAGCGCCCACGCCGCAGCGCCAGAAACACGACCGACCAGATCGGTGAATACATGAGTCCGCCAGGCCAGGCGCCCGCGATCGTCGGCACGCCTCCGATGAAGGCCGAGCTTCATCGAGCGCGCCGAACGGCGGCACCCCGGGCACTGTCCCGCAGCGAGCGGCGCGATCGATGGCCGAGCCCTCCGTCGTGTTGTGGCAGCGTGAAGCCGACGATGAGCAGCGCGCCGAGCGACGCTTCACCGAGCGCGAAGGCGGCGCCGATCGCGAGGCCTTCGCCGAAATTGTGGAGACCGATTCCGACGGCAACGAGAAGCAGCCAGCACCCGAGCCGGCGCTTGCAACCGCGCTGACGTCGCGCCCGCAGCCAGCTGCCCGAACGCCTTCGATGCCCAGATACGCACCCACGCGCCGCGAACACGGCGAGCCCCACTCCCTGATACGAGGCCGGCACTCGCGAGGCGGCTCGAGTGCTTCGCTGGTCGTGTCGACCGAAGCAGGAACGCGAGCAGGCCGATCGTCAGCGCGAGCACGAAGTCGAGACCTCCGTGCCAAGCCGACCGACCGAGCGGAAACCACAGGAGCCCGATGGCGACCGGGATCACGCCGACGTCACACGCCGATCAGCGCGAGCGTCACCGAAAGTCGCCGCCGTCGGAGCCGGCGTGGTGACGGCCGACCGCAATCGTGTGATCGAACGTGAGCCCCGTGCTGGTCACCAGCCTGGACCGCGTGCGTGCTCCCCGTGGACCCACGGGTAGGGATCGTGATCGTCGTCCGGCCCAGATGCGCGACCGTCGTGCCCGGCTCCGCACGAAACGCCCAGAACGCATCGTCCACGACGACCTGCGCGATGGTGACGGGGTCCGGACCGTCGTTCAACGCGGTGACGACGATCCCCTCGGGACCCAGCGTGACGCGTTCGATGGCGAGCTTCTCGACAGGCGGTAGATTCGCGCCGCGCACCGCGTCGGCTGGTCCACTCGCACGATCCACGTGAGCAGTGCGGCCAGCAGGAGCAGCGGCAGCAGCGCCAGCAGCCACGTCGCGCGCGAGCCGCGCGGCGCCGCCGCAGCAGGTCGGGCGTCCGCGTGAGAGACGGCGTCAGGTGTCACGCCCGGCCTCGACCGCACGGAACAGTCCCATCCAGCCGAGCTCGGCGAACTCGCTCTGGTGCGCGTGAAACATGAAATCACCCGGATAGCGGAACGTCGTCTCGAGAATCGTGCGCTCGCCCTGGCACAGCACCACCGTGTCCGTGCGCTCTGACGTCGTCAGGCTCGTGCCCGTGCGGTAGACGTCGAAGAACATGCCGTGGAGATGGAAGCTGTTGAGCAGATCGAACTCGGTGACGTTGACGAGAAAGATCCTGACCGGCCTGCCCGACCGTGACCTTGATCGGGTGGTGCATGTGGTAATGAGCCACGGTGTTCACGGCATAGACTTCGTTCTCGTTGTCGAAGTTCGAGTCGAAGGCGTTCATCATCATCACGAGCTCGTCGGCTGTCGGTCCTCCGAAGCTCACGCGAACCCACCTTCGGATCGATCGATGAACGTGCCGTAGAGCCCCTTGTGAATGTGCCGCTTCAGCGGGAACGGAATGGCAGTGATAGAGATGCACGCCGAACGGCTCGGCCACGAACTCATACGTGAAGTCGCGTCCGGGCAGCACCTGGTGCGCTCCGGAAGCGAGCCGTCCATCGCGGGCGGATGCCAGCCGTGGAAGTGAATCGTGTGCGGGTGCGAGCCGAGGTTCGCAAAATGCTACACGCACGACGGTCGCCCTCGGTTGCGCGAATCGTCGGACCGGGCACCTGGCCGTTGAAGGTCCACGCAGCGAACTTCAGCCCCGGTGCGATTTCGATCCGCGGTCGACGAGCGAAGATCTCGTACACCAGCGCAGGCGTGCGATCCATCGGGACGCGCGTGTCTCGCGATACCAGCGTGCACGCTTCGGCCTCGGGGAGGTGCAGAGGAGTTGAACCGAGCGCAGATAGACGTCGGGACTCTACCTCCGTCGCCTCGACCTCCCCCACCGCGCCGAGCAGGTGTCCGGAGTGCTGTGCCTCGTGTCCCGGCGACCTGATTTGCCGTCTCGCTCGGCGATGTTGCGGACCCCGCCACGGTCGCGACGAGCGAACCCAAGCCGGTAGCTTGCAGCCATGAGCGCCGGAAACGGTCCAGGACATGAACTTCTGTTTGATTTTTGAAAACTCAAAATTTATATCTGGACGACTCAAAGTCAAGCTAGGATGGGGCGATTCCGGGCCGACCAGTCATGCTGCCATCGAGCATACGGTCGAAAATTACCTGAAAGTCATTCATCAACAGCAACTTACGTTGTCCGATCCCCGACGAGCTCGAGGCCGATGGGTCAGCTCGCCTCGGCGATGGGGGTCACACCTTGGACGGCGACGACGATGGTGAAGGCGCTGTCGGAGTCGGGGCTCGTTACCTACGAGCCATACGCGGGGGTGCAGCTGGCGCCGGCAGGCGAGCGGCTCGCCGCGCTGGTCATACGGCGGCACCGTCTCATCGAGTTGTTTTCTGGTCGATGTCAGCGGGGATGAGCTGGGCCGAGGTGCACGACGAGGCCGAGAAGCTCGAGCATGCGGCCTCCGAGCGGCTCATCGAGCGGATGGACGCCATGCTGGGCCGGCCGCGTGCTGGACCCGCACGGCGATCCGATCTCCGATGCCCATGGCGCCATCGCGCACCGCGAGCTGCAGCACGCTGCTGACCTGCTCCGCTGCACGTGCCGTTGGTGGTGCGGCGCGTGACCGATCAGGACGCCGCTTTCCTGCGCTTTCTCGACGCCAACCAGCTGAAACCGGGAGAGGAGATTCATGTGGACGCGCGCGACGAGAGTGCCGACAGCGTGTCGGTGCGTGGCAGGAACACCGGGTCGCTGACCATCGGGGCCCGCGCGGCTTCCAAGCTGCTCGTGGAAGCAGTGGCGATCCTTGCGCGATGGTGCTCGGCCTCGCCGGTCGAGTGGACGCGCAGACTCCCGATGCCTGAGGCGCCAGGCCGTCCAGTAGATTCATCGCGCCCCTGGGAGATTGAAGACAACTCCTTCCTCGTCGAGGAAGCCTTCAACCAGGAAGCCGGCGTCGTGCAGACGATCTTCGGCGGCCTGTTCTCCCAGCAGTCCGGCTGGGCGCTCGAACGTTCACGCAGGAGTGGCCGGCGCCCGGCGATCCGGCATCAGCTTCGGTGTCGATCCCGGTGAACGGGCTGACACTGGCCGACGGCGAGCGCGGCCCCGACGGCCTCGGCGACATCGCGCTGAACTACCGCTATCAGTTGATGGAGGAAGGACCGGGAAGGCCCGCCATCGCGCCGCGGCTCACGGTGCTCACCCCCACCGGCAACCAGGGCCGCGGCCCTCGGCGTCGGCGCGTGGGGCTGGCAGATGAACCTGCCGGTCAGCAAGCAGCACCGCGATTCTACTTCCACGGGCAACGTCGGCATGACGTGGTATCCCGCGGCGTGACGACAGGACTCGACGGCGCTGGCGGCTTCTGCGCCGGACGTGACGCTAGGTCAGCCCGACGATCGCCGGAAGCACGATCTACCGGCTGCGGCCGATGCTGAACCTGATGCTCGAGTCCTGCCGTGACGTGGCAGGAAGCGCCGACCGGGACCTGGGCCGCACCGGCCGGCTCGCCGTCAGCGTCGTTCGCACCGGGCTGCAGCGGCGGCATGGAACCACGGCGGAAGTCGCAGATCATCCTGGGCGCGGCGCTGCCGGTGACGTGGGCCGATGGCGCCGCGCACCTCGGGCCTGTTCACGCTACTTCTCGCACGAGACGCGGTTCTGGAAGGTCAAGACCCCGTGAGCCGCGCGATCACGGCGGCCACCGCTTCGGGCCGATCGACTTCGTGCGCGCGGCCCGCGCGCGCTCGAGCCCGGACACTTTCGCGAAGCCGAACCCGTAGCGCACCAGGCACATCGGGGCACGCCCGCGTTCACCGGCCGTCTGCACGTCGGCGGGCGAGTCGCCCACCATCATGTGAGCACGCGACGGATCCACACCCGCCCGCTCCACCAGCGACGTCGAGCCCGGCTGGATCGGGCTTGCGCGGCAGTGTCGCCGTCGCCAGGGACGATGTCCGCGAAAGCTTACCCGCAGATCGAAGTGCGTCGAGCAGTCGCCCGGTGGGTTTCGCGGGCTTGTTGGTCGAGCACCGCGAGCGCGCGCGCGTCGAGGCGTCCTGCCAGCATCTCCACGACACCCGCTCATGGACGACGCGTGGTTGCCACCAGCCGCGTGTCGCGCAGCGCGACGAAGCGCGCGAGGGCGTGGTTCAACGGCTTCCCGCACGTGGCGCGCCTCGAGCAGGCGGCGCACGAGCCCGCGCGCGCGCGTCGCCGACCATGGCCGACGACCCGGCGGTGGTCAGCGTCTGCGCGCCGTAGCTGCGCAGGAGCGCGTTGCCGGAATCGGCCAGTGTCCTGCGCCGAGTCCACCAGCGTGCCGTCCAGGTCGAAGGGCGACCAGAAAGGGGCGATCAGTCACCCGAGAAGCTGGCGAAGGCGACGTTGGCGTCTCCCAGACGGTGACGCGGGACGACGTGGAAGCCCCGCGACTTCTGGTAGTCGTAGATCGGTCTTCGCGATCAGCTCGACGGTGGGGTTGCTGTCCACGAGGAAGATGGGCTCGCCGAGCGCCTGGAGCGGCGCGACGAGCGGATCGTCGCGGCGCAGGATCATCTGGTGATCGAGCTCGCATCGATCCACCCCTTTCACCACGCGCTTGATGTCGCTGAAATCGCACCACCATGTTGCGCGGGTCGAGCGCATCGGTGCGCGAACCTCGATCTCGGCCGACCTGGCGTTGTGGCCGTGGGGATGCTTGCAGATGCCGTCGTAGTCCAGCAGGCCGGTGGCCGTAGCAGAAGTCGATCTGCTTGCCGTTGGAGTACATTCTGCACTGTACCCAAGGACGAGGGACGGAGACGAAGCGACGACGTCGACAGACTCGGAACGGCGGTCCTTTTCTCCGCCGGCCTCGACAGCGCCGTGCTGGTGGCGCAACGAGCTCGAGCACGGCAACGTGTGGCCGCTCTACGTCAGCGTCGGGCTGGCGTGGGAAGCCGCCGAGCGCAGCGATGGGCGCGCGGCTGCTCGCCGCCGCGCCAGTACGCCGGGCAGTCGGCGCCGCTGGCGGACCTGCAGTTCACGATGGCCGACGTCTACCCGCCCACGCACTGGGCCGTCCGCGGGTGCACCGCCGCGCATAACACACCGGACGAGGACGTCTATCTGACGAGGGCGCAATCTCGTGCTGCTCTGCCAAGGCCGGCGTGTGGTGCGCGCAGCATCGCGTCGGCCGCATCGCCCTCGGGCCGCTGGCGGGCAACCCGTTTCCCGACGCGACGCCCGGAGTTCTTCGCGTCGATCACGGAAACGCTGCTCGCTCGGGCTCGGGCACGAGATCGAGATCGCCACGCCAGTTTCGTGCGCTCCACAAGGAGGACGTCGTCACGCGCGGGAAGGAGCTGGGCGTGCCGTTCGAGTTGACGCTGTCGTGCATGAACCCGCAGGTCGCGCCGCGCGGGAGCGCGGGGCCGTTCGCGCACTGCGGCGCGTAGCAAGTGCCGCGAGCGGCTCGATGCAGGTTTGCCGCCGCCGGACTGACGCGACCCGGCGGCGCATGTAGCCGAAGAGATAGGCACGTAGGGCCGAGCTTTAGCTCAGCCGACGATGCCTGACGACGCCTGAGCTAAAGCTCGGGCCTACGTATCAACCATTCGTCATTCGTCAATCGTCATTCGTCATCCCGCTACTGCTTGCCGACGTGGATGCTGCTGTCGCCCGAGCGGATGCGCAGCGTGCGGCCGCCGCTGCCGAGCGTGCCCCTGCAGGTTGTTCTTCTCCTCACCGGTCGGGCGCAGGCCGAAGTCTTCAGCCGAGATCGAACCGTCGCCGGTGTGCGCGTCGAGCTGCGCGTTGAAGCCGCTCGGCAGGTTGACGGTGATACTGCCATCACCGGTGCTGATGTCCCAGTCTTCCGACGGCGAGCCGACGGAGGCCACCCTTCAGGCTGACGGCTCCGTCCCCGGTCCGGGCCTTGAGCGCCTTTGGCGCACCCGAGATCGAGACGCTGCCATCGCCGGTCGAGACGTCCAGCGCACCGGTCACGTTCTGCGCGTCGACCGATGCCGTCGCCGGTGTGCACGGTCACGTCGCCAACCAGGTCGGCCGCCTTGATGCTGCCGTCGCCCGGACCTGAGCTGCACCGTGCCGGTCACGCCCGTCGCGTCGATCGAGCCATCACCGCTCGACGCCGTCAGATCCGTCTGCTTCGGGACGTGAAGCACGAAGCTCACCGAGCGGCCGGCGTGCCAGCCGACGTGGACGCCGTCGCTGCCTCGGGCTTCACCGCCTCGATGATGATTCGGTTGCCGTCCTGCTCGGTCCTGACCTTGAGCGCCTCGGCCTCGGCCTGGCTGCCGGCGTGACGCTCGATGGTGGAGGGCTACCCTGTGACTTGTCCCAGGCCATCACCGCGATGGACCCATCGAAGGTCTTGAGCGTGATCCTCGGCCTTCCCCGTCACCGTGAAGCTCTTTTTCCTCTTTGGCCGTGTATTGGGCCGCGTCGAGGTCGATCGAGGCAGGCCGTGCTGACGCATGCCGCCATGGGGCCAGCAGCGCGAGGCGCGACGGATGAAATGGCATGGGCAACTCTCCACAGCGTTCTACGAAGGTCGAGGCGGTTCGGTTCACCCTTCAGGCGACGCGCGGCCACATAAGTGCCGACGGGGTGGAGGTCGTGATCCAGGATGGCCAGGTCCGCCCGCTGCCCCGCCGCAAGCCGGCCACGATCCGACAGGCCGAGCTGCGCCGCCGGCGATGTGGCGCACATCCGGGCGGCCGCCACCAGCGATGCGCCCATGTGGCTCACCACGCCGCCTCAGCGCCCCATCCATCGTCAGCGTGCTGCCCGCCAGCGTCCCGTCGTCCGGGAAGCCGCCTCTGCGGCCGACTGTGATGGTGTGGCTGCCAAGCGGCACACTTCGTGCCGAGCGGGCAATCCGGCGCCGCCGGTGCCGTCGGTGATCGCCATCGTGCGGTCCGGACCCGAGGGCCGCGATGATCGTCCGCGCGACGACGTGGTGCACGTGGTAGCCGTCGCACGACGAGTCTCGGCGCGCACGGACGGGCTGTCGATGATGGCGCCGATGAGTCCGGGCGCGCGGTGAGAGAACGGCGGCATGCGATTGAAGATGTGCGTCGCGTGCCGGCCTCCGGCGTCGATGCCTGCCAGCCCCTGCTCGTATGTCGCGGCGGAATGCCCGAGCGACACGATGTGCCCCGCGTCGGTGAGCGCACCGCACCAGCTCGAGCGACGCCGTCCATCTCTGGCGCGCATCGTGATGATGCCACCACCTCGGCCGCGCCTGCGCGATCTCGTCGAGGATCTCGTGGCCCGAGAACGCACCGTCGCCAGGACGCCCGGAAGCTTCATCGCGGTGGGCCGGTCGAAGGCACGTCACCGGCTGCGCGCCGCGGAAGTCCGGGTTGATGAAGTTGCTCTCGAGATGCGCGCGGCAGGACCGCGGCGTGACCGGGCACCGGATTGAGCCGCGTGGCGCGGATGCCGTCCAGCAGACGCCGCGAGCGCTGCCGGCGGACACGCCACCGTCGTCGGGCAGAAACCGGTGACGCCGTAGTTCGGACAGCTTCGCCGCCAGCGTCGCGGCGGCGTCGGCGGTGGCGAGCGTGTCGAGCCTTCCGACGCCGTGCACGTGCACGTCGATGAAGCCGGCAGACGATGATGCGGCCGGTGAGATCGTGCCACTCGCCGCCGGGCGCCTTCGGCATCGGCTCGGCCCAGACGTCGGCAATCAGGCCGTCGTCATCGATCAACGAGCGAGCCGCGTTCAATCGTCGAGTCCGGCAGGACGAGGCGCGCGCCGGAAAGAATCGTCGTCATCGGTCCACTCCAGGAAGGATCGGCCACGAGCTTCCGCCCCTCGAGCGGAAGCGGCTCAGATGGCCGGAGTCGCGATGAAAAACACGCGCGTCGAGCTCCGGCGAGCGTGTCCGAGAGGAGCGCACTCGTTGGGCGCCCAGGCGACGATCAAGCGGCCCGCCGATTCCGACGGCGGGTAACGCTGATCGTCGAGATAGTCGCGATCGAGCGTGATGAGCGTGCGCTGCAGCTGCCGCGCCAGGGCGAAGTGCCGGCGGTCGGGTGCGCGCCGCAGATCGTCGTGCTCGATCACGTAGAGGACGTCCCAGTGCAGGCGCTGGCGCATGAAAGCGACGACGCCGGCCGGCACGTTGGCGTCGGCGTAGATGCGGGGCGCCGTCGGGCAGCCCGGCGTGCGGCTGGCCAGCTCGTCGGCTAGCGTTCCCACGGTCCCTTCAGCGGTCGCGGTCGATGTCGGCGATGGTCTGGAACTGCGCGAGGTCCGGGCGCGAGCGTCGCGGCCGCCTTGGCCTCGCGTCTTGAGCGACCGACACGCAGATCGTCGCGCTTGTGCACTGAGCGCCTTGCGCGTGCGCCGGCCGTTCGGCGAGCCCACGGCGTATTCGCAGAACAGCGGGAACGCGATCGTCGAGTCGGCGTAGGCCACGACCGTGTCGGGCAGCACGCCGGGATTCACCTTGCCCCAGCTGACGGCCTCGGCCGGCGTCGCGCCCGACAGAGCCGCCCCAGACGACCTGATCGGTCGTGATCTGGATGAAGTAGTCGTTGCCGCCCTTGGGGATGCCGTAGACCTCCCAGAGCGTCGGCTGCCCCTGCAGGTAGAAGTTCTTCGGCGATCCGCCGCCGAGGATCACGCAGCCGTTCTTCTTGCCCGGCGAGGATGATCGCGCAGACCTCGTTGACGTCGCGGTTCGGGATCGATCATCAGCCGGCTGCTCGTTCATCAGCTCGTGATAGGCGACGTTCATGCCGATCGAGCTGTCGCCCGGCGACGACGTGTAGATCGGCACGCCGCAGTGCGCGGCGCGCGGCCACGACCGAGTACTCCTCGCAGCCGGGCTGGCGCTCGAGCAGATCCTCGCCCGAGCGCGAAGTGCAGCTCGGCCGTGGACGATCGGGCCGTTCAGGCCCGAGCGCACGAGGAAGTCGCGCACGTAGGCGTCGGTCTCGAGGAGCACCGTCGCCGGGAAGCAGCACGTCGTAGATGCGGATGACGCCCTCGTCGTACAGCTCGACGATCGTCGAGGAACGGCGAGCCGCGGTGCAGCGTGAAGTTCAGCGCGTAGTGCAGGTCGTGATAGAGGTTCGCGCCCGTGCTGATCATGAAGTCGATCGAGCCCGCGCTCCATCAGCTCGATCGACGCAGCCGCCGAGCCCGGCGGGCGTCATCGCGCCGGCGAGCGTCAGCGCCGATCGTCGTGTCGCTGCTCGGGCGCCAGCATCTTGTCGGCGAAGATGTGGCAGGCCTCGCCGAGGCGGGCGGCGTTGAACGCCTGAAAGCCGCTCGTCGATCAAGTGCGCGGACACTGCGCTGCCGCGCGGCCGTAGTATCTGATGGGCTTGCCGGAAAGGACCCGCTTTTTCGGTCGCCCGACGCCTGGGGAACGGTGTGGCACGAGGGTCGAGCGTATCATCCGCGGCCATGGAACCTGTGACGATCGCCCTCGTCGCGGTGCTGCTCGTCGTCGCGCTCGCGGGCATGCATCTCTATCGAAAGTCGCGGCCGCTTCCGGCGCGCACGTGTTCATCGCAGTAGCCGGCTGACGACAGGCAATCGCGTGTTCCCCACGCAGGTGCTGATCCCGCCGACGAGCGTCGTGCACTACACGCCGCACTGGATCCGGGCGTCACGAGCACTCGATCAACATCGCGCATGTCGCCTCGGTGCGAATCGACACGAAGTTGCTGTTTTCGGATGTCTCTCGTCGAGACGACGGGCGGGCAGAGCGCCATCCACTGCCGCGGGCACCGGAAGGCCGACGCGGTCAGATGAAGCGCCTCATCGAGCAGTTCCAGACGGACTACTACATGTCGGCGCCGCGCGGCTGGGCGGTATTGGGGACAGTCCCCAACCCTTCGCCGTTTGGGGACTGTCCCCAACGTCTGACCAAGCTCCCGTCTGTCGCAAAATGGGACACTGGCCGATATACTGATTGTCGGCCCAATTCAGGGCCAGACGTCGCCAGGACAGGCATCTGTGTCCAGTGACTGACACTCCTCGACCTCAGAAACGCGGTTCAAGACGCTCGTGCAATCGCGCGCTGCGCGCCGGACTGGTGCGCTTTCTGGCGGCCCGCGCCCGGGGAGAGTCTTCGACCTCGACAGCGCTGATGGCGGCCTTCGGCCGCATGCGCCTCGACGTCGCAGAACTGCGTGCGCGAGCTGGTGGACTTCGGCGTCGCGGCGCAGTCGGCGGCGACCCGGCCGCGGTTCGAGTTCGTCCGGCCGGCGCGTCCCGGCATCGGCCCGCTGCTCGACAGTTCCTCGAGGGCGCGCGGCCGTCTCCACGCGAGGACCAGTCGCCGGCGGTCCAGCGCTTCCGCGAGATGATCGGCCGCGACGAGAAGATGCTCGTCGTCTTCGAGTGGATCCGCACCGCGGCCAAGTCGGACATCTCGGTGCTGATCCTCGGGCCGACCGGATCCAGGCAAGGAGCTGGTCGCGCGGATGATCCACGACCTGAGCCGCGCGCAGCAGCGCGCAGTTCCAGGCGATGAACTGCGCGGCGCTGCCCGACACGCTGTTCGAGTCCGAGATCTTCGGCTACGAGAGGGCGCGTTCACCGGCGCGCACGATCGCAAGCCGGGCCGCCTCGAGATGGCCAACGACGGCACGCTGTTCCTGGACGAGATCGGCGACCTGTCGATCGTCGCGCAGGCCAAGCTGCTGCGCGTGCTCGAGGAGCGCGCGGTTCGAGCGGCTCGGCGGCAACCAGATCGATCGCAGGTGGACTTCCGCCTGATCTCGGCGACGAACCGCCCGCTCGATCTGTTCGTGCGCGACGAGCGGTTCCGCGAGGATCTGTTCTACCGCGTGAACGCGTTCTCGATCCGCCTGCCAGCGCTGCGCGAGCGGCCCGTCGACATTCCGGTGCTGGCGCAGCGCTTCGTCGCGCGCTACTGCGCGACCAACGGGCTGCCGCTCGACGGCAAGGTGTCTCGGCAAGGACGCGATCGACCGGCTCGTCAGCTACTCCCTGGCCCGGCAACATCCGCGAGCTCGAGAGCACCGTGCCGCGCGCGGCGCCTCCTCGCTCGGGGCGGACGATTCGCGGCGGCGACATCGAGTTCCCGCACGCCGGGGCACAGGCCGCGGCCGCGGAATCGAACCGGCTCCCGACGCTGCGGAAGCCGAGCGCGCCCATATCCTCCACGTGCTGGAGAGCGTCGGCTGGAACAAGAAGGAGGCGGCGCAGGCCCTCGACATCAGCCGCGGCACGCTCTACCGGAAAGTCGAGGAATACGCGCTCGCGCCGTCCGTGTCCTGAACCGGCACCAAGTAAAACCCCGCGAAATCGGGGACTGTCCTCAACCCGTCAGAAATGTGCTGGAAACGGGACACGGTACAATCTGCAAAAACACGCCTGATTTCAAGTTTGAACGCGGCCGATCACAATTCTGAGTGCCAGAATTGGACACTCCGAATGTGCTTCCGCGTCAGTCGGCGGTACCCATCCGATCGAGTCACCCACAGTGAAGTCGCTGATTGAATTGATTTGTCACCGGCCCCGGGGGCCGATTCCAAGGTAGCAGTCGCCTCTTGCTAAAGCCCTTGTATTCGCACTGCGCCTCGTGGCGACCGCACGCAGTTGTGTGGCCGCCAGCATGTTTCCGGGCGACGATGGCGGGCCTGTCATGAGCCTTGCGCTATCCGGCAGCGTCACGTCGCATTGACGGCCAACCAGCCCGATGCGGAGACGTCTGCCTTCACGGACCAGTCCCGCGCGGCGCGCTACTTCATCGGCGCCGTGATCGCGGCCGGCATCGGCGCGCTGTTCCATGCAGCCGCCCGGCGACCAGCTACGCGCATCCGACCGTCTTCCTCGCGCTGCTCTCGGCGGCGGCGGTCTCCTCGGTGTTCAAAGTCGAGCTGCCGCTGTCGCATCACGGCGCGACGATGTCCCTGTCGTTCGCGTTCGAGTTCGCGGCGCTGCTGATGCTCGGCACGCACGCGACGATGGTGATCGCCGCCACGAGCGCGTGGGTCCAGTGCACCGCCGCGCGCGGCCAGCGCAATCCGCTGCACCGCACCGTCTCTCAGCATGGCGGCACTCTCGTCGTCACGGTCGCTCGGCGCCGGCGCCGTGTTCGAGGCGCTCGGCGGCCGCGGCGGCTGGAACCTGACCACCGTCGGCGGCCTCGAGACGTGCCGGCCATCGTGGCCGCCACGTGCTATTTTCGTGCTGAACACGCTGCTGGTGTCGACGCCGGCAGTGTCGCTCGAGACGATCCAGCCCTTCCGAAAGAGTGTGGAACGAGCACGCGGTGTGGAGCGCGCTCGGCTACGTCGTCGGCGCAGGCGCGGCCGCGGTGGGATCGGCGCTTTACGAGACGCCCAACGCGGGCCTGATCCCGCTGGTGCTGATTCCGCTGTATCTGATCCACCGGACCTACGGGCTCTACTTCGATCGCGTGCGATACCGAGCAGGGCCGCGTGCGAGAGATGTCCGATCTGCACCTGGCGACGGTCGAGGCGCTCGCGCTGGCCATCGACGCCAAGGACCAGACGGCGACGTCGCACATTCGCAAGGTGCAGGCCTACGCGGCCGGCATTGCCCAGGCGATGGGCATGGCGGAGCCGGAAGTCCAGGGCCTGCGGACCGCCGCGCTGCTGCACGACATCGGCAAGCTGGCCGTGCCCGAGCACATTCTGTCGAAGCCGGGCCCGCTGACGCAGGAAGAGTTCCAGCGGATGCAGGTCCATCCGCAGGTCGGCGCCGAGATCATCGCGCACGTGCCCTTCCCGTATCCCGTGGCGCCGATCATCCAGAGCCATCACGAGCGCTGGGACGGCAAGGGCTATCCGGGCCGGACTATCGGGCGAGGCGATCCCGTTCGGCGCGCGCATTCTCGCCGCGGTGGACTACTTCGACGCGCTCAGCTCGGACCGCCCGTTCCACAAGGCGTTGTCGCGCGACGAGGCGCTCGAGCAGGTCGCAGCAGGAGGCGGGCAAGGCGCTCGATCCCGCCGTCGTCGAGACGCTCGGTGCGGCTGATGCCGCAGCTCGAGGCGGCGGCGGCGCTCGAGACCGAGCCCGCGCATCCGGTGCGGCTCCAGGCGCGCCGCGCGAACAGCAGCGGCGCGGTCGAGGCGCCGCAGAAGAACGTCTTCCACGACATCGCGCTGGCGCATCGCGAGATCTACGCGCTCTACGAGATCGCGCAGTCGATGGGCACCAGCCTCGGCGTGGCCGACACGATGGCGCTGATCGCGTCGAAGCTGAGCAACCTCGTCCCGCTCAAGGCGTGCGCGCTGTTCCTGCATGAGGAATCCGGCGACCTGCTCCGCTGCCGCTTCGCGACGGGCATCGACGCCGAGCTGCTGCAGACGCTGGTGGTGCAGAACGGCGACGGCCTTGTCGGGCTGGGTCGGCCCGCAACCATCGGCCGCTCGTGAACGCGCGGCCTGCCGCCGATCTCGAAGCCGCCGGCGTGAACGGCGTCACCGTCGCTGCATGTCGGCGCTGGTGTGCCCGCTGCGTCTTCGACGAGCGGCTGATCGGCACGCTGGCCGTCTATCACACCGAGCAGGGCTGCTACACGCGACGACCACCGCCGGCTGCTCGATCGCGTGGCCGGAGCAGGCAGCGGGCGTCATCAACAACTCGATCGGTCTTCGAGCAGACCAAGCGCGACTCGCTGACCGATCCGCTCACGGGGCTGCCCAACACGCGCTTCATGTTCGTGCACCTGACGCGCGAGCTGGCGCGCGCCGAGCGCCTCGGCGTCGGAAGTGTCGCTGCTGGTCATGGACCTGGACGGGTTCAAGGAGATCAACGACTGCCACGGGCACCACATCGGCGACCGCGCGCTGCGCGAGGTGGCGCGCGTGCTGCGCAACGGGATCCGGCCGTACGACATCTGCGTCCGCTATGCGGGCGACGAGTTCGTCGTCGGTGCTCTCGGGCCGCGGCGCCGCGGACGCCGATCAGGAAGCGCAAGGAGCTGCAGCAGGCCATCGAGGACATCCCTTCGAGGTGCGGCCGGGACGCTTCCAGAAGCTGGGAGCTCGTTCGGCTACGCCGTGTTCCCGCACGACGGCGTGGCGGCATGAGTCACTGCTCGCGACGGCCGACAAGCGGATGTATCAGGACAAGGCCGAGCGCAAGGCGCGGACGTCCATGCGGGCGCTCGAGGAGATGCCGGGCAAGCGGCCGTCGGTGTTTGCTAAGATTCCGAAGCAACCAGCGTCGGACCGGACACACTGACCTTCTCCGGTCGGCGCGTTGCGACGCCGATGCAGCCTCACCGCCACGATCGAGCTCGGTTCAGCCTCGCCACGCCGCGCGCGCGTGCTGCTTCGCGTGACGCCGACCTTCCGTTCCTTCGCCGCCGGGCAGGCGGCGCTCATCGGCGAGCACGGACGGGACAGCGCCGGCCCTACTCGATCGCGGTCGGTCCGGCCGAGGCCGCGCGCGATGGCCGCCTCTGAGTTCCTGATTGGCCTCGCCGAAGACGGGTCGGCTGGCCCGCACCTGCCTGATCTCTCGCCCGGCGTTCGCATCGACGTCGAAGGCCCGCTCGGCGCGTTCAAGTTCCCGAGTCTCCGTCCGAACGCCGCTTCCTGTTCGTGGCCGGCGGCAGCGGCATCGCGCCGCTGCGCGCGATGCTGCACCACGCGCTGATGGGCGATCCCGGCTGGCGGCTCGCGCTCGTCTACAGCGCGCGCACGCCGGACGAGTTTGCCTTCGACGCCGAGCTGGCGGCGCTGGCGTCCGCCGGACGACTGACGTATCACCGCACGGCGACGCGCCACACCGGCCCGCAGTGGATCGGAGGACGAGGCCGCATCAGCCGCGCGATGCTCGGAGGCTGCAGTCGAAGACGCCGAGACGCTCTGTTTCGTCTGCGGCCCGGAGGCCCTCGTGCACGAGGTGCCGAGGATGCTGCACGCACATCGGCATCGCGACGTCGCGGGTCCGCGTCGAGGAGTGGGCCGTCGCGGCGCCCGCGCGCGAAATGGCGGAGGACGTCTGAGCGCGAGGCTCGCGGCTGCTGCTGGCCGCTGCCCTGACGCTCGCGGCCGCGCAGTCCGCGCGGGTGATGGCGACCGAGCCTCATGTCGGGCGACGCGGTCCATCACTTCTGCCATCTCCACACGCTCGTCATCGATCGCGACCCGAATCCCACCAACGAGATCGCGCACTACCAGAGCAGGCACGGTCGCCCTACACGGGTCTCCCCAAGATCGGCAACGCGCCGCCGCTCGATCCGGTGACGGGCCGCGCCATCGACAAGTATCCGATCGGCACGGCGCTCCCGCTGCCGCCTGCATACGCGGGCGTCTACGTGAGCGCGCTGGGCGCTCAGTGCCGTCGGATTCCCCGCCGACATCACCGGGGCACGGCTGGACGTATCAACTCGCGGCCGGCTGGCTGACGGCCGTCTACGCGGTGCTGGGTCTGCTGGCGATGATCCGCGTCTGCCAGTCGGGCGGCGTCGCCGAGGACGTTGCCGTTGCGGCGACGGCAACCATCGCGCTGGCTCACGCCGTGGCTGTTCTACGTCACGCTCGAGCCGCTCTTTCGCGCATGCGCCTCGGCGACGGCGGTGGCACTGCTGATCCGGCGCGGCTCGCCGCGCGGTCGCAGGATCGCGCAGCGTGGTGGGTCGTCACGGGCCTCGTCGGTGGCTCGCGCCATCATCAGGTATCAGGATGCGCTGTTCCTGATCGTGCCGCGCGCTTTGACGCGCTGGTGCACGTGCGACGGCGAAGTCTCGCGCTCCCGGCGCTCGCGATCGGCGCGCGTAGCGGGCGCATCGCCGCAGTCGCCGCGAACGTTGCGCTATTCGGGCAGCCCGTTCCATACCGGCTACGCCGCCGAAGGCTTCACGCACCTCCCCGAGCCCCTGGCTGCTCTTCACGCTGTTCTCGTCGAAGTGGGGCTGTTGCGATGGGCGCCAATCGTGGCGCTCGCGTTGATCGGTCTGGCGGCTCGGGGCACGGCGCGGCTGGATCGCGGCGCGCCTTGACCGGTGGCGGTTGCCGCCCAGTGGTATCTCGTGAGCAGCTGGGTATTTCTGTCTCGCAAGGTCACACGTTCGGCAACCGGATGCTGACGAACTGCACGGTCTTCTTCGCGGCGGGACTGGGGGAGATGTTTCGGGGTGCGTGGGTGCGCAAAGTGCGCGCGGTGCGCGGGGTGCGATGCGACGTGTGATGCTGGCCGCGTGCGTGGTGGCGATTACCTTGAACCTGATTCTGATTGCTCTCTGGGCGATTGGCCGGATAGGGCCGCTTGCACGGCCGAGCTAAAGCTCGGCCCTACGAGTGCCTGCACTGCGCACCCCGCGCACCCTTCGCACCTTGCGCACCTTACGCACCCCACGCACCTTGCGCACTGCCACCCCACCTACAACCCCATGACGCTGTAGCCTGCATCGACGAAGAGGACTTCGCCGGATGACACCGCGGCCCGATGGCCCGAGCAGGGAAGCGCGCGGCGTCGGCCACTTCCGACGTCTCCGTGTTGCGCTTGAGCGGCGTGCGGTCGCGGTAGACCTGCAGGATGTTCGAAAAGCCGCCGATGCCCGACGCCGCCAGCGTCTTGATCGGCCCGGCTGAGATCGCGTTCACGCGGATGTTCTTCGCGCCGAGCTCGGCGGCGAGATACCGCACCGACGACTCGAGCGCGGCCTTCGCGACGCCCATCACGTTGTAGTTGGGGAACACGCTGATCGCTCGCCGAGGTACGTCAGCGTGAGGATGCTGCCGCCACCGCGCTTCGCAGCAACGGCGCCGTGGCGCGGGACACGGCGATCAGCGAGTAGGCGCTCACGTCGAGCGCGATGCGGAACCCGTCGCGCGAGGTCTCGAGGAACGGCCGCGTGATTTCCTCGCGCGGCGCGAAGGCCGCGCCGTGCACCACGAAGTCCGAGCCCGGCCGAAGGTCGCCTCACACCGGGCGGCAACCTCCGTAATCTGCTCGTCGCTCGTCACGTCGAGCGGCAGGACCAGGGGTCGGCCAACTCCTCGGCCAGCTCCTTCACGCTTCTCGCCAAGCCGATCGCCCCGGTAGGTCACCGCCAGGCGAGCGCCCTGCGCGGCGACGGCCTTCGCGATTGCCCACGAGATCGAACGCTTGTTGGCGACACCGATGATCAGTCCGGAGGTGCCGGAGAACTCACTCATGATTGCGTCTCTTGAACGAGGTCAGCGGGGGATTTCTTGCCGCCACGGCCGGGGCCATGACCGCCGGGCCGCGGGCCGCGACCTGCCATGCGGCGCCGGGCCGGAGCGCCCGGCCCCGCCAGCGGGGCGGCCTCCGCCGTGTCCCTGGCCGTGACGCTTGGGGCCCCCGGCGGGCGGTTGCCGTTCGCCCCGCCCTGCATCGGCCCGCCGGCGCTCAGGGTGATGCCCACGAAACGCGTTCTTGCCGAACCGGCCGTGCCGCGCGTTCTGCGTGTTCCTGATCGTGAACTCAGGCTCGCGGGCTGCGGCGGCTCGTCGGTCAGACGCGGCAACGTCGCGCGGATCAGACGCCGGTGGACCGGGCCCTCTTCGACGGGCTGTTGATCGTCGGGCTCCGTCCTCGGATCGGAGAGCCGTCGGCTCCGCCATCTCGGGAAGGGGCTCGGGGCTCTCAACAGGGTCGGGCGGGCGCGAGGGAGCTCAGCGTCGGCGACGCTCGCGCCGCGAGAGGCGGCCGCCAGTCCGGCACCCACCTTCCGGGGCATGCCCTCCAGCACTTGCCGATAGAGGACCCCTGGCACCTCCTTCTTGCGTCGCTGCGGAGGGACCTTCGCGGTGCTGTATCTGGTGCTCGGCGTCGCACGTCGAGCACCGGGTCTGCTTCACCTCGTCGCCAATCATGGCGACGACGGCGTGGTTGGTGACTCGGCGCTCGCGGGGACAGTAGTCGTCCACGATGTCACCGAGCCGAGGCTGGCGCTGCTGCATCAAGCCCCCAAAAGGACCTCGTTTTCTTTGAGGAAGGGTCGCGTCAGTGCGGCCGAAGCAGTCTCAGCAAGCCCTTCCGTCGGAGGCAAGACACTCCGCTGCCTGCTTCCTACTTTCCACTTCCAATTTCCTGTTTCCTGCTTTCTCCCTCTGAGCCAATCCCCAAGGTCCTTGAGGGCGGCCTGACGGCCCCCGCGGTGGGTAGACTGCGGGTCCGCCGCGCTTCGACCGACGCGCGGGTGGTGACCGCGATCGATCGACGTCGGCGTCGAACAGCTCCGAGTACCCGCGCCATTCCGCCAGCGGCAGCGATTCGAAGTCCCGGCCCTCGGCGAGCAGGCGCCGGTCATCGCGCCGACCAGTTCGTGCGCAGCGACGGAACGGCACGCCCTTGCCCGACAAGGTAGTCCGCGACGTCGGTCGCCAGCAGCAGCGCCTGCCGCCGCGCGCTCGGCGCGGTCGGTGTTGACGCCCAGGCCTTCGACAACGACGGCGACGGCGTCGAGCGAGCCGGAGACGGTCGCCTCCGCGTCGAAGACCGCCTCCTTGTCCTCCTGCAGATCCTTGTTGTAGCCGCTCGGCAGGCCCTTCATCGTCGCCAGCCAGCCCGCGAGGTGACCGATCGCACGGCCGCGTCTTGCCGCGCACGAGCTCCAGCGGGTCGGGATTCTTCTTCTGCGGCATCATGCTGCTGCCGGTGCTGAGCGCATCGTCGACAGCTCGAAGAACCGATGCTCTCGCCGCAGAAGATGATCATGATCCTCCGCGAAGCGGCTCAGATGCACCATCGTCAGCGCGCACGGCGTGCAGGAACGCGGCCGACGAAGTCGCGATCGGACGAGGCGTCGATGCTGTTGGCGACGACGCGCGATGAAGCCGAGATCGCGAGGCGAGAGCGCTGGCGTCGATCGCGTAGTTGGTGCCCGCGATCGCGCCGGACCCGAGCGGCAGCGCGTCGGCTTCGACGCGGCGTGCGCCGCCAGCCGCTGCGTGGTCGCGCCGCAGCGCGGCGGCGTGCGCGAGCAAGAAGTGCGCGACGAGCACCGGCTGCGCCGCGCCGGAGGTGCGTGAACGCCGGCATGACGCGACTCGGCCGCACCGCTCGGCGAGCGTCGCGAAAGCGGCGATCAACCGGCGGATCGACTGCTGCAGCCGCAGGATGCGGCGCCTGCAGGTACAGGCGCAGGTCGAGCGACACCTGCTCGTTGCGCGAGCGGCCGGTGTGCAGGCGGCGGCCGGCGTCGCCGATGCGCTCGACGAGCTGGCGTTCGACAAACGAGTGCACGTCTTCGTCGGCGCCCGACGACCCAGGCCGGGTCGGCCTGCCCCCTGGCGAGGATGTCGGTGAGCGCGGCGCGAATCGTGGCCGCGTCCTCGGCCGACAGCGCGCCGGCGTCGCGAGCGCGTCGGCCCAGGCGAGGCTGCCGATGACGTCGACCTCGAACAGCCGGCGATCGAAGCGGAACGAGGCGCCGAAATCGAAGACAGCGGCGTTGGGCTCGCTGTCGAATCGGCCGGACCAGAGCGTGGACATTTGAGGCTTCCCGGGACGGAATCAGAGATGCCGGCTCGACGCCGGCTGATGAGGACGCGACGGCGCGCGGCGACGGGTCCGCAAGCTCGCGCCCGGCCGACGTCGCACGCGCCGCGCGACAGCATCACGCGAACGGTGCCCGAGACCGACGACATGGCCGTCGCGACAAACGCGTCGAGTGCCTGGCGCGTCGGCGAGCACCAGTCGCCGGAATCGACGATGGCCGCATCGCGCGCCGAGCTGCGTCTTGAGCATCGCCAGGCGCGGATCGAGGCGCGCCCGCTCGAGGTCGGCGAAGCGCGGTCGCGAGCGTGACGCGCGGCCGGGGCCTCGGTGATCTCGCGGTCGCCCGCTGAAGGCCCGCAGGGGCGAACGCGGGGCGGGATCTGGTCGATGCGGCCGACGCCATGATCGCCGGCGATCGTGTCCACGACCTCGGCGACCTCGAGAAACGACATCGGAACGCCGTTCACCGCGACGGGCACGCCGTGCTCGAAGGTGAGATCGACCTGGGCGGGCTGGGTGACGGCCAGCAGTCGGATCGCTGGTGCGCGTGAAGAGCGTCGCGGGCATCGGCGTCCACGCGTCGGACGGCGCCGGAAACAGCCACCGTGCGGCCCCACAGGTTCGCGCCGATTCTCGGCGCGGTGGCGTCGCGCCGGGCCGTGGCCGCGGCGTCCAGGGCGACGACCTCGAGGTCGGGCGCGTGGTCGGCAAGCAGGCGCGCGAAGGCCGTGCCGTCGGCACCCGACCGCGCCGTGCGCGACGAGCGACGCTTTTCCATGCGCAGCGACTTCAGCCGAGGACCGCCGCGACGATCGGCCGCGCCAGCGCGTGGGCCGCACGGCGGACGCGCCCGGTCGCCCTGCGCGCAGGGCCGGCAGCAGGACCTCGGCGGCGAAGCGATCGCGGCGTCGACGACGTGCGTGCGGCCGCGCCGGCGGCTGCGGGCCTCGAGACAGACCTGCTCGAGGTCCTCGGCCTGGCCGAGGTCGAGCCGTGACGAGTCACGATCTCGGCGCTGGTCGATGCCGCCAGCCGGGCGATCTCACGAGCCGCCTCGGGACGGCCGGCGTAGGCGAGCGCAGCGTATCGGGCATTTCTCGTTTCTGGTCCCTGGTCCCTGGTTCCTGATCCGGTTCCGCCGTTCTACTACGTGCCAATGAGCGCCGAGGCGCTCGGTCAGGACCGGGCGCCGTTGCGGGTCCGCGCGATCACGAGAATCGTATCGTCGCCGGCAATCGTTCCTACGACGTCGGGCAACTGCGCCCGATCGATCGGCAATGGCGGCCGCGTGCGCCTGGCCGGGCCCGGTCCCGAGGACCACCAGTTGCTGGACACGAGTCGACGCCGGTCACGGACTCGGTGACCGCGCGGCTCAGACGTCGAGGCCGCCGTCGACGGCGGAGGCGTCTGCCGCGGCCTGGCCGCTGATAGGCGCCATCGCCGGCCCGCTTCACCAGCCCCAGATCCTTGATGTCGCGCGACAACGTGGCCTGGAAGTCGCCACGACCGCCCAGGGCTTTCAGTCCACGCCGGAGCTGCTCCTGGTTGCGAATCGGCTCTTGTCCGAGCAGTCTCGAGGATGAGTGCCTGGCGTCGCGCCTTCATGATTATGCAGCCGGACGCATGAGTATACACGCGAGTATGCACGCCGCGCAACGCCGAGTTGCACCGAATTTTCAACGATGACTTATTGATCTGGTCCTCGCCACTGTCGTATAGTTATCCGCTCTGCTGCATAAACTCACAGCCAGCATGGACGAGCACGGCACGCTGACAGTCGGGGTGGCAGGCGCCACGGGATATTCGGGGCAGGAGCTCGTCCGGCTGCTCGCCCGGCACCCGCAGAGGTCCGCCTGACGACGGCCATGGCGTCGCAGAAGATCGGGAGCAAGGCCGTCACTGCCAGCACCTGCCGGGATCTGGGACGGCGAGATCGAGCCCTTCGACCTGGAGCGCCTGGCGAGCCAACGATCGTGGCGTTCCTGGCGCTCCCTGAGGACGCGTCGGCCGACATCGCGCCGCGCGCTGCTCGCGCGCGGCGTGCGCGTCTTCGACTTGTCGGGGGCCTTCCGGCTGCGCGACGACAGCGCCCGCGCGCGCTGGTATCACGCCGTCGAGGCGCTGCCCGACGGGCACGACCTACGGCATGGCCGAGCGCGACCACGGCTGCGCTTCAGGGCGCGCAGCTCGTCGCATGCGCCGGCTGCTACCCGACGGCGGCTGTCCTGGCGCTCGCGCCGCTGGTGACAGGCGGGGCTCGTCGTCGGCCGACATCATCATCGACGCCAAGTCCGGCGTCTCGGGCGCCGGCAAGGCGCCGACCGAGCGGCACGCACTTCTGCGAGAGTCGACGGCAGCCTGTCGGCCTACGGCGTGCTTCGCGCACCGGCACGCGCGCCGAGATCGAGCAGGAGCTCGGCGCGCCGGTGACGTTCGTGCCGCACCTGGTGCCGCTCGACCGCGGCATCCTCGAGACGATCTACGTGCGCGTGCCAGCCGGGCACGACCGAGGCGACGTCGCCGACGCGTCTGCACGCGCGCCTACGCCGACGCGCCGTTCGTGCGGCTGACGGGCGACGCGTCTGCCGGAGATCAAGCACGTCGCGCACACGAACTTCTGCGACATCGGCTGGCAGCTGGATGCGGCGACCGGCCGGCTGGTCGTCGTCTCGTGCATCGACAACCTGCGTGAAGGGCGCGGCGGGGCAGGCGGTCCAGAACTTCAACGTCGCGTTCGGCTTCGACGAGCGGACGGGCTCTGCTCGTGATGGCGCGGCGCGACGCTGGTGCTCGAAGCTCGGCGGCGAGCTGCTCGAGAGCAGCCGGCGCCGGTCTCGCGTGCGATCGCCGGCGTCGATCGCGGTCGCAGCCGGCCGCTGGTCGTCGTGTCACGGCGGCGGCAAGGAGATCGACGCGGCGCTGGAGCGCGCGCGGCATCGCGAAGCGACAGGTCGACGGGCTTGCGCATCACCGACGCCGACCACGCTCGACGTCGTCGTCGCCGTGCTCGCGGGCGCGGTGAACACGCGACTCGTGGCGGCGCTGGTGCGCCAGCGCGGCGTCCGCGCGGTCGGGCTGACCGGCGTCGATGGCGGGCTCGTGCCGAGCGACGCCGGCGCCGCCGACATCACGCGGTCGACGGGCCGGTGCGTGGATCTCGGGCCGCGTCGGCAGCGCCGAGCGGCAAGCGGCCGGCCGGCGCTCGCCGCGCAGCTTCTCGCCGGCCGGATACGTGCCGGTGGTCGCGCAGCATCGCGGCGTCGGCCAGACGGCCTGCTGCTGCAACGTGAACGCCGACACGCTGGCGCGCGGATCTGGCGCGCGCGGCTCGAGCGCCAGCGGCTCGTGATCGCCGGCGGCACGGCCGGCGTGCTCGACGACGCGAGGCGCAGACGATCCGCCGACTCGACGACTGGAGGACATCGAGCGCCTCATCGGCAACGGCGCGGCCAACGCGCCGGCATGGTGGCCAAGCTGCGGCGCTGCCGGACGCGCTAGCCGACGGCGTCGGCAGCGTGGCCGCTCGTGGACGGCAGGTCGACCGGAGCCGTCTCGATCGGCGTCGGCGCATCCAGCAGATGCTCGATGCAAGCCGCGACCGCGGGCATCACGACTCGCGCACGGAACGTCGCGACGTACCGGCGAACGGCCATGGAGAACGCATGGCGACAACGACGATGACAGACGACTGTGAACGTGCATGCAGACCCTGAGCGCAGTCACGTGCTGCAGGTCGTACCGTCGTCGCGCCGATCGCCTGGTGCGTGGCGAGGCGCGCGTGTTCGGACGCTGACGGCGCGATATCTCGACCTCGCTCTCCGGGCATCGGCGTCGCGGCGCTCGGCCATGCGCATGCCGGCCTCGCGCGAGGCGATCGCCGAGCAGGCGGCGACGCTGGTCCACACGTCGAACCTGTTCTTTCACCCGCTCCAGGGTCGGAGCTGGCGCGAGCGTCGCCGAGCGCTCTCGGGCCTGGAGCGCGCGTTCTTCTGCAACAGCGGCACCGAGGCCGTCGAGGCGTGCCTGAAGTTCGCGCGCCGCTACTGGTACACGCAGCGGCGAGCCGCAGCGGACGAAGTTCGTGGCGCTCGACGCACTGCGTTCCACGGCCGCACGCTCGGGTCGCGCTGTCGGTGACGTCGGACGAGCACTACCGCGAGCCCGTTCGAGCCGCTGCTGCCGGCGTGACGCTTCGTGACCTCGAGCGATCCGGCGGCGCTCGCAGCGGCCGGTGACCAGCGAGACGGCCGCGATCATCGCTCGAGCCGATCCAGGGCGAAGGGCGGCGTGCGGTCCGATCTCGACAGGCGTTGGCCGGCCGCGGTGAAGGCGCGCGGCCGTCGGCACCGGCGCGCTGATCATCGCCGACGAGGTGCAGACGGGGCCTGGGCCGGACCGGCCACGCGTGTCTACGCGCCCGGTCGCTCGGGCTGCACGCCGACCTGGTGGCCGTCGGCAAGGCGCTGGGCGCCGGCGTGCCGATCGGGGCCGCGCTCTCTGCGGTCGCGGATCGCCGACGCCGTCTCGCCTGGCGACCACGGCAGCACCTACGGCGGCAGCCTGCTGGCGTGCCGGGCTTCGGCATCTACTTTCGTCGATCAGCTATCGAGGGCGGCGCTGATCGGACCACGTGCGGCGCATGGGCGGGCACGCTCGAAGGACGGCTCCGCGATCGGGCGACACGTCAGCCAATGCAGTGAAGGAGGTGCGGGGGTCAGGGCGTCATGCGGGGACTGGTTCGATCGGCCTGCCGGCGACGTCGTCGACAAGGCGCGATCGCTCGCCTAGCTGGTGAACGGCACGTCGAAAGAACGGTGGTGCGGCTGTTGCCGCCCCTGACCGTGACGGAGGAAGAGGTGAACGAGGCTGTGACGCGGCCTCGATGCCGCGATGACCGCCGTGGCGGGGAGCATCCCGTTGACCGCCACCGCTCTCGCGCAGTTGCGGCCGCACCTGGCGGTGACACCCGGCTCGTCGTCCATCGCGCGGACGGCCAGGCGTGCGGACGCTCGCCGCCATCCACGCGCTGGTCACGCGGCAAGTCACCGCCGAGGCCGGTCGCCCTGCTGCCGCCGGACCGAGTGACCGGAGATCGGGCGGCACATGCCGAGCGCTGTCCCGGTCATCCTCGACGGCGAGGACGTGATGGGCTGCGCGCGGAGCCTGGCGCCGCTCAGCGGAAGGTCGCCGAAGTGCGATCGCTCGTGCCTGGACGAGAGCCTGCGCGGTCTGGGGTCTCGGGCGTTTGCTCGATCGAGCAGCTGTGACGCGCGAAGGCGCGGACGGCCAGCTTCAGGTGTGAATCTGCGTCGTTCACGCACGAAGCCCGGCATCTTCGCCCGATCTCGGCCTCGCGCTGGTGCCGCACGCCTGGCTGCCGTTCGAGAAGATCGCCGCCTGATTGCGCGGGCTGCCCGTTGTTCCGCCGGTGCGGGCAGTCGGCCACGCGCCTGCACCTGGACGATGGGGCAGAGCGGCGCGTCGCAGGGCGCGCGCATGGGGATCCTGGCGATCCCCGGGCGGCATCACCGGCCGCCGCCGGGGTTCCGGGCTGCGGGCGTCGCGGCGGGCATCAAGCGGTCGGGCGCGCTCGACGTGACGCTGATCGTCGCGAGATCAACCCGCGTCCGCGGCGGCGCTCTTCACGACGAGCCGCGGTGCAGGGGGCGCCGGTGCACGTGTCGCGCGCCAACCTGGCGGCCTCGCGCGGGCCATGCGGCCGGGCCGTGATCGTGGAGCAGCGCGCTTTGCGCGAACGCCTGCACGGGAGGCCGGGGGCTCGAGACCGCGCAGGCCACCGCGGCGGGAGACCGGGCGGCGCTGGGCTGTCCCTCCGAGCAGGTGCTGGTGTCGTCCACTGGCGGGGATCGGCGTGCACCTCGACCGCAAGACCATGCTCGCGGGCGTCCACCTGCGCCGCAGAGCGGCCTTTATGATGGCAACCGGCACCGCGCGCGGATCATGACTACGGACGTCGCGCCGAAGGAGCACGCGGTCTGAGATCGAGACGCCGAAGGGCGGAGCTTCACGTCGGCACGCCGCCAAGGGCGCGGTATTACGATGATGATGCTGGCGACGATGCTCGCGTTCATGACGACGGACGCGAAGGTCGAGCTGTAATACGTAACCGAACGAAGCACA